>Ga0247727_10012400_pt1 | contig 14639 bp, 12 predicted proteins | sample WisWelCaveWW1625_FD_202498 | JGI IMG/M metagenome (GOLD analysis project Ga0247727, IMG submission 202498) | Biofilm microbial communities from Wishing Well Cave, Virginia, United States - WW16-25 | ecosystem: Environmental > Aquatic > Deep subsurface > Groundwater > Cave microbial mat | place... | reverse complement strand
GAAGGATACCGATTGATCGGTGCGATCGTTGAAGCGCCGAATGGGCCGGTGTTTTTCAAGCTCACGGGTCCGGTGGCGACTGTTGCTTCCGCGGAGGGAGAGTTCAATGAGCTGATAGAGTCAGTGACGCCCCGATAGCAGTTCCTTTCCAACGGCAGCTTATTCGTTCCATCAATCTCTCAGCTTATCGACGCGCGATGCAAACTCGATGTCGTACGTGCTGATTCCTCCCAGGTCATGCGTAACAAGGTCGATCGTCACACGGTTGTAAACATTCGACCAGTCGGGGTGGTGATCCATTGACTCGGCAACAAGCGCAACGCTGGCCATGAATCCAAACGCTTGCTTGAAGTCCTTGAACTTGAATTCCTTGTGAAGTTTGCCGTTAGCAACACTCCAGCCCCTTAGGTTGGCGAGCCGGGCTTCAACTTCCTTCTCGGTCAGCTTTCTGCGTTCGTCCATCGCAAACCAAAACTTAATCCATCACTCCCCGCCTTCGTCCGCAGGCGGACTCCGGCGGGCAAGCATTACTCCATTATTCCACAATTCCATTAATCCACTCTTATGGTTTCTCAAACGTCAGCAGCTCGCGGCAATCCGAACTCATTGGTTTCAGTCCATCTGTCGCGACGATGGCACGTCTTGCCCCTTCAGCGCGGCGGGGAAGGTAGACCTTTCCGATCTGCTTCAAACCCATCTCACGCGCAACGGCCGAGACCTCGTACGGAAAATCGATTGTGCCAAAAGCTCCGATGGATGCTTCAACGATGATCGAAAGCCTGCCGCCCGACTTCAGGATTCGCGTTCCTTCACGAAGGATGGTTTTCAGTTTCATCATTGTTTCGGCCTTTGCTATCTCCGGTGAGAAGCTCGAATCCTCGCCGTGTGGATAGAATTCTGAAGGTGGATCAAGGAACACGTAGTTGATACTCCCTGATTGCTCCGGAATTCCGGTAAGCAGGATGTTGGCGCGCTCGATGCGACTGTCAATTGGATCGATATCGTACATCTTTACTTTGCGGTCATTGAAGTATGGCAGGGTCGCGACAACGTCGCCAGTTGTGCCGCCTCCCGCCATCGGATCAATAATGAGCGCGCCGGGTTGCGTGTAGTAGAACAGGGCGTTGGCAACAACCTGTCCGGGAAGCCTCCCCTTATAGCCGGACTTGCCAAATCGTGGATCGGGTACATCGAAGGTCCAGACATTCCGTTCCTTCAGGTCGAAGCCGTATTTCGTCCGCTCGTCTTCGCGGCGGGCGAACTCGTCTTCGCGGATTTTCTTCTGCAGGTCGGAGATAGTCCATTTGTTGGTGATGGCCATTCGCTCGTACTGATCCCTTTTCCTGCTCTCGTCGACCTTTGTTGCCAGTTCGAAATAGAAGATTTCAGGAAGGTTACGCTTTTGGACATCCGGGTAGTAGGTGTAGAACATCATGCATTGCTTGAGCATTGCATACGGGAATTTGAAACCGGGAACGTCGGCCAGCTTCTTCAGCATCTGATCTCCAAAGAGACCCTCTTTCAGTGCCGCTGGAATGAGCCTGTCCACCAGGAATTTTCCAAGGTCCCAGTAGTTATCGGCCGAGAATGAATTGAGCCTTTCGATGAGAGGGTCGAGAGCTGATGATTTTGATGGTTTGGGGATTGCCGTTGCAACTGTCCTGGCCATGATGAACTCCGAGATGAATGGTCGGTAGGTAAGAGAATTCTGAAATGATGATAACGGAAAATTTGAATGATTGCAAGCCCCGGTTGCGGGTCTTTGATGGATTTATCGGAGTAGGTCGACTGTCTCCGGTCGACCGTAAGGATCAAGAGAACAGGTGGGCCATGAACTTCCGCTTGGCCACCGGAAGAATGGTTTCGGCATATGGGAAATCAAGTTCCGTCTCGCAGACAAACGTCGCCGGATTTGGAAGGTCGTGGTATTTTTCAATCAGCATTAACTTGATCTGTTCAGGAGGCCGTGAGATCGCGTCCTGATCCATCGACTCCATCAGGCGTGTTTTCAGGGTCCGGTACCGCTCATTTGCCGATGAAAACAGCGAAACTTCGTATCGCAAAAGGTGGAGCCGGTTGGCCTTCCCGTCAGGTACAAACCAGTACCCTTCCTCCCGGTACATTGGGATAATCCCTACCTCCGAGATGATGATATGCTCATCGACGAAGTTGTAGATGTTCATCCCTTCGTCCATGGCTTTACGGATCAGGGGTAGGCCCCACAGGATGAGGTCAAGGGCCTTTGCCAGGTCTGCGTCGGTATCGTGCACCGGTTCATAGACGAGTTCCATTTGCTCAAGATCAACCTCCTTGAGGCGCTGCGGGAAATTGTTCTGGATGTCACCCCTTTTCTGGATCACGTCCTGCAACATGCCGTACAGGTCAACCAGCTCCGAGAGGGAAGGATACAACATGTTGTGGGAGAATGATTCATAGTGCTCCTTCAGCCCTTGAAGGATCAGATATTGCCGTGCTTCAAAGTCCTTCGACACGGTCAGAAATGTTTCGAGACGGAGACTCATAGGCTTTATAATCTATAAGAAACGTGCCACATTTCTGTCCCTTTAGCAATACCGTGTTTGAGTGAGACATGGGAGGGATGATGAAATACTTCACTTTCGCAATGCAATTTTGACCATCCTTGGCTATATTTCAAGCAACCGGCGTGAGCCTGAGCCTTCCTTTCTTCTCACATAACATACAACATAAAGTAGGATGAATTTTTTTGCAGATAGTGATCTGCAACACTCGATCTCGCTAGGGGAGCCCCGCGCGATTGACCTTTCTTCAATAGAAACAGAGCTTGCTTCGCTTTGGAGGCAAGCGGTGAACGGTGGGGAGGATAGCGAAACCCCTACAGTTGTCCGTGCGTGTTCCTTAAACTTCGTAGTCGTGGCGGACAATGACAAGAACTCCGCAGCCATTGATCGGCTCTTGGGTGAAATCACCGTCGCCCATCCTAGTCGAGTCTTTCTTGTGACAGCGGTGCGCGAGACAGCATCGCCTTCTCTTGAAGCATGGGTCTCGGCGCGTTGCTCAGTGCCGCTGCCGGGTGAGAAACAAGTCTGCAGTGAACAGATCAACCTGGTTGCAAACGGTACGGATGTCAGCAAGGTGTCTAGTATCATTACATCACTGCTTGTGCCCGACGTTCCTCTCGTGTTGCTCTGGAAAACAAGAGTGGAGCGGAACGATCACGTTCTGAAATCGCTCGTTGGAATCGCGGATCATGTGGTTCTGGACTCGGCCGACCATCGGGAGCCGCTCGGACAGTTCATGGCCTGGCAACAGATTGTTCAGAGTACGCACCCTCTCGCGACATATGCCGACCTGGCATGGGCAAAGCTTGCCGCCTGGAGGAACGTGCTTGCTGATACATTTGAACCACCAATTCTGAGAAAACAGCTTCGAGGCTTGACACATCTCCACGTCGAGTACGCCTCGGGTGCATCAACCCACCGCTCCGGACTGAGTCAATCGTTTTTGTTGATTGGCTGGCTTGCACGATCGCTTGGATGGACACGCGGCGGGCCTGCGACAGACGGATCCAGTGATGTATACACGGCGAAGTTCAAGCGCGAAGGTGGATCGGTCGATGTTCGCATTACTCCACGCAATTCACAGAAGAATTCGGATGAGGGCATTGAATCGATCACGATAGAAACGGGCGAGAACGTTAGCGTGAGGCTTGAATCAGACCGCAGCGCCACTTGCGTTCAGGTGACGAAGAGACTCGGCAATGGACCAGGCAATACGAGCCTTGTTTCGGTTCGGTGCCCTGACGATGATGAGCTTCTGGCGCAGCAGCTCGAAATGCCCGGCACTGATGAGTTGTATGTTGACAGCATGCGTTGGCTCATGAGTTCTCGTGTGGGGGATCTGTAAATGAAAGGGAGCCTCAATGTCTTTGGCAACGTAGACGAACTGGTGAACGGAGCTCTTGGGCTGATAACGGATCACCTTGCGAAGGCGATTTGTGAGCGAGGCATCGCTACCATGGTTCTCTCAGGCGGGAAAACGCCAAGAAGCGTTTATGAGAAGATGGGCGGGATGGAATTAGGGAATCGCATCGAGTGGAAAAAGGTCCACCTGTTTTGGGGGGATGAGCGTTGTGTTCCTCCATACATGCCTGAAAGCAATTACCACATGGTGAAACAAACTCTTCTCGCGCACATCGTCATTCCTGAAGAGAATATTCACCGCATAGAGGCGGAACGATCACCGCACGATGCGGCCCAAAGATATGAACTGGAAGTCCGTAGATTCTTCGGGATATCGGAAGGAAAGAAACCGGTGTTCGATCTCGTGTTGCTTGGTCTTGGTGAAGATGGTCACACTGCTTCACTGTTCCCGGGAAACAGCGCAGTGAGCGATCATGACAGGCTCGTCGTTGCCCCATATGTTGAGAACCTTACGACCCATCGGGTGACGCTGACGTTGCAGGTCATCAACAATGCAGAAGCTGTGATCTTCCTTGTTTCGGGAGCATCGAAGTCGGCGATCCTGCGCGATGTCTTGGAAGACAGCACCCCTCGCTATCCGGCACAACTGGTCAACCCGGCGAGTGGGAATCTCCTCTGGCTGGTGGACCGGGAGGCTGCATCCCTTGTTCACGCAACTCCATCCCTATGATCCTTGCCGGTGACATCGGTGGAACGAAGATCAACCTGGCATATTTTGTCGAGGAGAACAATGGTTTTATTCTGCACACGATTAAGAGCTACCCGAGCAAGCAATACGGTTCTCTCCGCGAGATTATTCAACTGTTCACTGCCAAATTCCCGGCGAAGATCACCTGTGCGGCGTTTGGTGTGGCAGGCCCGGTGATTGACGGCAGATGTGAGACAACGAATCTTTCCTGGGTAGTGGATTCGAGAGAGATTGCTCAGCAGGTGGAATTGCAAAACGTTGGATTGATCAACGACCTTGAGGCGACAGCGTATGGAACTCTAAGACTTGACGAAAAGGACAAACTCGTTCTCAATAAAGGTGTTCAGAGAGACCAGGGGACGATCGCTGTCATCGCGGCTGGAACCGGTCTTGGTGAAGGGGGACTGGTGTGGGATGGAACGAGATACCGCGCGCTACCGTCTGAAGGTGGGCATACCGATTTCGGTCCACGCAATGAATTGGAGATGGCCTTGCTTCGTTTTCTGCTGCAACGTTATGAGCGTGTCAGCTATGAACGGCTCATCTCTGGTCCGGGGATGTACAACATTTATCAGTTCTTTCGATCACGAGCAGCATACCCGGAGCCGGCGTGGCTGACCGAGCGAATCCAATCCGGCGATCCGTCAGCGGCAGTTTCGGAGGCCGGACTTGAGGGGAAAGACGAGGTCTGTCAGGAGACGCTCGAGACCTTCGTCTCATTGTACGGTGCTGAAGCCGGGAACCTTGCACTGAAATTGCTTTCTACGGGTGGTGTGTATGTGGGAGGAGGAATTGCGCCAAAGATCCTTTCAAAGATTCAGCAGGGCTCGTTTATGAAGTCGTTCACAAGCAAAGGGCGATACGCGGCCCTGATGAGCAACATTCCCGTGTATGTTGTATTGAATGATAGGACAGCGCTGTATGGGGCGGCGCATTACGCTTTGTTGGAACTAAGTTAGGGAAAAGGGAGAACGGAACAGGAACAAGGAACGGGGAGAAAAGAACAAGGAGAAAGGAACAAGCAGAAAGGAACAAGCAGAAAGGAGAGTTAAATTGTCCCGCAGAAGAAAACGAAGCGATTGGGGGTAATATGTCGAACCGAATTCAGCGTTTTGAGGATCTCAATATTTGGCAAGAAGGCATGACACTGGTGCGTGAAGTGTATACTTGCCTGAAATCGTGCAGAGACTTTGGTCTTCGCGATCAAACCCAACGATCAGCTGTATCAATTCCATCCAACATCGCTGAGGGATTCGAAAGAGGATCAAACAAGGAGTTTATCCGTTATCTGTTGATAGCGAAAGGCTCGTGCGGGGAGTTGCGGACCCAGCTATATTTGATCCGGGATCTAGGTTGCCTTGACAAGAACCAAAGTATCGGGGTACTTGAGCGGGCAACAAGGCTATCTTCGATGATTTACAAGCTTGCCGCAGTCCGAAAAGAACGATTTTGACAGGAGGTCAAACTTCCCCTTTTCCGTGTTCCTCGACGAGTCGTCGACCTTTTCCTTTCTCCAACAATGGTTCGCCCATGGCTATTCCCAAGTTCGTTCCGCTGATGTTCACCGAAGATCCCGCCCATGAAATGCGCCTTCGTGCGCAGCAATTCTACGAACTTTGCCAGCGGCGTCGCACGGTGCGACAGTTCTCTGACCGTTCTGTGCCGCGAGAGCTTATCGAAACGCTGATTCGCACTGCAGGGACCGCACCGTCCGGTGCAAACAAGCAACCCTGGAAATTTGTCATCGTCGACGACCCCGAGTTGAAACGCGAAATCCGTCTTGCTGCCGAGAAAGAGGAGAAAGAGAGCTACGAACACCGCATGCCTCAGTCGTGGCTCGACGATCTGGCGGAGTTGGGTACAGACTGGCGTAAGGAGTTTTTGGAGATTGCTCCGTACCTGATCGTCGTGTTCAAGGAGAGACACAGAATTGAAAATGGCGTTCAGAAGAAGAACTATTACGCAGAAGAGTCGGTCGGGATTGCTTGTGGCTTCTTGCTTGCTGCTATTCACAACGCTGGGCTCGTTTCGCTGACGCACACACCAAGTCCAATGAACTTTCTGCATGAGATTCTGCACCGACCGGCTAATGAAGTGCCGTATCTTTTGATTCCCGTCGGCTATCCAAAGGAAGGGGCAGTGGTGCCAGATATCCACAGGAAGCCGCTAGGGGGAATCATGGACCATAATACTGTCTCACCTCGATCCCAGATTCACAGGTCTTGAAAAGGTCATGGGAGATTGTCGTATGTTGTTCCTCGCGTTCCTCATAGCCTTGCTTCTTCTTACGTCTGCACCCCCGCTGCAAGCCCAGCTGCTCCCATTCCAGTACTACACGGTCGACAACGGCCTGCTCTCGAACGCGACCTCCACGATGTATCAGAATTCCAGCGGAGACCTTTTGATTGGGTCGGCAGAGGGACTGAGCGTCTTCGACGGCTATTCGTTTACGCACTACCGGACCAGGGACGGGCTCCCGTCGAACTTCATTAATTGTATCTATGAACAACGATCTTCGCCCGGTATCATCTGGCTTGGGACGAACAACGGGATTTCAAGATTCAGCGGCAATCGTTTCTCGACTATGCTTCTCGATACGACCGAGAGATCACGGCTGGTTCTCTCTATTCGGGAGGATGTCGCACAACGACTCTGGTGCGGGACCTTTGGCGGGTTATACATTGTCGGGAAGGACTCCATAACGAAAATAATCCTTGAGGTTGATGTCGTGCACCAGATTGAAGTGCTTGAACCTTCCCTGGATTCCCTTGTCTACGTGGTTGTGAACAATGAGCTTCTCGAGTTCTCGCTATCCGGAGATCTGGTCCATCGGATCTTCTTTGATCCTTCTGATCGGAAGAGAATAACTGCGGCTTTCAGGGACCGTCGGAGAAACATCTGGATCGGTCTTGGCGACAGTACGCTTTCGCTCTACCGTGACGGCATTCTGCTTCATAAGCGGCACACCGCGACGGGGGGGCAACCGTTGTACATCATGGATGATCCCGATGGAAATCTGCACGTGGGAACGGAGGATGGCCTCCTTTCAGTGAATATCGAACAATTTGGGCATGGTGAGTTTGAGAAGATCGGACCTAAGAACGGTTTGCAGCGCGGGAGAATTATTGGAGGAACCGTGGACAGAGAAGGGACCCTCTGGTTCTTATGCAAGGATGCGGGTATTTCAAAGCTGAGAACTCGCGCACTGCAGGTTTTTCCTTTGCCTGACATCCCTGAGGCTTACAACAACGGCCGGGGAGCGGTTGATTCAGCCGGACACTACTGGGTGATCTCAGGGGATCGCCTCGTTGAGATTCAGCGAACCGGCAAGCGGAGCTGGATCGTGAAAAGACACTCTGTTGGTGTTACAAGGAAGACGGGCAAGCCGAATTCCGTTGTATGCGACGGATGGAACAGGTTATGGGTGGGCTTCAAGGAGTTCGGACTTCATTGCTACAGGATAAGGGCGGACCGTAAGGAGGGAACCAAGCTCATTCTCCTCAACAGCGTTGAAGTCGAACAGACTCCATCAAATCCTCTGTTGGCGTTCATGGTTGACCGTAGTGATCAACTTTGGTGTAGTTACGGTGTTTCTCTGATCGATCATCATCGCAACGTGGTGATACGAAAATACACCCCCGCCGATGGAATTCCGGATCTGGATGTCCAAACGTTGTGCGAAGATGGCGCTGGTAACATCTGGATCGGGGGCTACACAAGTGGTATTGCAATTGTGCCACGAGGCCCTCCTGATGTTCCACTACGCACAATGACGACGTTGAACGGGCTCCCCACAGGCTTCGTACGCGCGTTCTGCGAGGATCAAGACGGCAACATGTGGGTTGGAACCCGGTACAGCGGATGCATGATCATCGGGCAAGACAGCATTTTGGTTCTTTCCACGGCCAACGGATTGCCTAGTGATGCAGTCTGGTCGATTGCGCGGGATAAGCAGGGTACGATGTGGCTTGGGACGTCGCTCGGGTTGGTGGCAATTGATGCAACCACACGGATGCCAAAACTCGTCGGCGAGAATCTTGTCCGGGACCCGGTAGTGGCCCTTGGCGTTTCACCAAGTGGTGAGATTTGGTTTGTCACTCCCACTGCTTTCGGTGTCATCGACGGGACCGAATTGCATGCGTCCTTGAGCGCCCCTGATGTACGCATCTCGGCCATGGAAGTGGATGAGCAGTTTGTCGAGATTGCGGAAGGCCTGGAGTTACCGTATGATCGCAACAGTTGCTCATTCAGGTTCCTTGCTACAACATTCCGCAACACGCAGGACGTCCGTTATCAGTACAAGCTTCATGGCGTCGATGACAACTGGCAGCAGCCAACTGCCCAACGCTCAGTGACCTACGCTTCCCTTCCGCCGGGGATGTACAGTTTCGAGGTGCGTGCAACACGGCTGGGCATGACGGAGTACAGTCGGCCTGCCGGCGTTTCGTTTACAATTACTTCCGCTTTTTGGCAACAATGGTGGTTCCGCGCTGGAGCTGCTGCGATGGTCATTGCGGTGATTGCACGTTCATACCGACGACGTATCACTGCATTGAAGCGAGAGCAGCAAGCCCAGCAGGAATTCTCGCGACAGTTGCTCGAATCCCAGGAAAACGAACGAAAACGGATTGCAGGTGAACTCCACGATAGCCTTGGTCAGGATCTCCTCGTCATAAGAAACAGAGCCCTGCTCGGGTTGAAAGATGGAGCGCTGAGCAAGCACGTACACGATCAACTCGACCAGATCTCATCAGTAGCCACACAGGCAATCGATGGCGTGCGCGAGATCTCCTATGACCTGCGCCCGTATCAGCTCGACCGGCTTGGACTGACCAAGGCCATCACCTCCATTGCGTCGGGACTGGATGATTCTTCCTCGATCAGGTTTTCGATCGATGCTGAGCCCATCGATGAGGAAGTGGCGAAGGACCGGGCCATTCATGTGTATCGTATCGTGCAGGAGGGGATCAACAATATTGTGAAGCACGCCGGTGCGAGCGATGCACAAGTGGTGATACGCGTGGAAGCCGATAATATTCGGATGACCATCAGTGACAATGGAAAGGGGATGCCTGCAGTGTTGCGCGCCGGATCGGATGACCGCCCTGGATTTGGTCTGGTTGGAATTGCCGAGCGGGCGAGAGTGTTGAACGGGAGCGTTACGATTGAATCGTCCCCCGGCAAAGGGACGAGGTTAACAGTCACCATTCCAAGAAAACGTGGCAATAGCCCCGACCTTTAGAACACAGGAAAGCAAACAAGGCCCACCGCATTCCCCTCTGGAGGGGGGAATCAGAAGGCCTGCCCGCCTACCGCGAACCAGGAAGGCAGGCGGGGGTGTGTCATGAAACCGAGTGCATAGACCATGACACACTTTTCCCCTTCTTTCCCCAAAATTTTGACTGGCGGGCAAGTCTTTCTAACGAGGCAGCCTCCATGACCCATCCCATCACACTCGTTATCGCCGACGACCATCCGCTCTTCAGAACTGGGCTCCGTGAAATCATCGTTTCTAATCCGGCCCTTCAAATTGTTGGTGAAGCAGGAGATGGTGCGATGGCTCTTTCGCTGATCCAACAACACTCTCCCACCATGGCAATCCTCGATATCGACATGCCACAGATGGGCGGCTTGGCTGTTGCGCGTGAGCTTCAGAAGCAGAAGTTAGAAGCGGACGTAATCTTTCTGACGATGTACCGGGAAGAGGATTTGTTCAACGAAGCCATGGATGTCGGAGCAAGGGGCTATGTCCTCAAGGACAGCGCTGTGAACGACATTTTAAGCGCCATCCACACCGTCGCCGACGGGAGGTACTACATCAGTCCGGGTCTCTCCGACCACCTGATCAAGCGAAGCGCAAGGGCTGAGAAGCTGCTGCGTCAGACTCCTTCACTCGAAGACCTTACTCCCGCCGAGCTGCGCATCCTCAAACTGATTGCAGAGAACAAAACCAGCAAAGAGATCGCCGATCATCTCACGATCAGCTACAAGACCGTAGAGAACCACCGTACGAGCATTGCTTCAAAGCTGCACCTGCGCGGGAGCCATAGCTTACTGAAGTTTGCGATAGAGAACAGGGGGGTGCTGAGGAGGAAATAGTTGCATGGACAACCGACATAGTGCGGCGGTAATTCGAACCACCATATTGCGAGTTCGGGAGACTTTGTTTCCGTTCCTGTGAACTAGGAGCGATGATTGTCCAATCACAGGGCTGACACAGCTATGAAGTTCGGTCCGTAGTCCGCTTCAAGCCTACTCTTTTCCCAGATCTCGTTTTTCCCTACACATTTCTTTCCCATCCGCTCCGGAACGGCACGAGTATTCACAGAGCCGGACTATTCTGTTGATCCACATCCGACTTTCCACCGAAGGGCCAAGAACCGCGGCACGAGTATCATTCACCTATCTATTGTCACTTATTATGTTGTAAGCACAGAAGCCATACACAATGATGCATAGACTATGTATATCCTAATTTTCTGTCATAATATATTTCCATCAAAGCCCGCAGAGCGGTGCTCAACTTCAATCGAATATCAAATACAGAAACAAGACCAAATTTCAGAGAATACTGAGGAGGCTGGATGGTGGCTTGCTCATAGAGTATGATGGTAACGAAGAGTGTACAATCACACCTAGTGGTGAAGTCGCTGCTGAACGGATCATGACAAAAATGAACCACGCGGATTAGTTGAGTCCCCAGAACCTTAGGGATGTTCCACTCTTCTGGTTGAGTTGTTCGTTTGGTGAAGTCTATACCTCACTTCAGCAACAGAACCATCCTCTCCCGCTTGAGGTTGGGACGGCACAAACAATCCCGTCTTAGAAATTGGGACAGGTCGATCTTCCTGCCTTCCGCGCAAGCTCTATGACTATCAATCGTCAATGGATCATCGAAAACTTGAGAGAGTGGAGGGCTGGTGCTTGCATGACTGACGGCCGCTGGGTATATTGTTGTTGTTCAGACCGATAAACAGTATGACATCTCTTCTCAAAAAAGCATTCGATAAGGCATCGCGGTTGCCAGCCGACACGCAGGACGAGCTTGCGAGACAGCTTCTTGGGGATCTCGAATCTGAGCAGATGTGGGCGTCGGCATTCGATTCGTCAACGGATAAGCTGGGCAAGCTTGCCAAAGAGGCCCTGAAAGAATACAAAGCCGGCAAGACGAAACCCATGGGGTTTGATGATTTGTGAAGTCGCACCTGACCTCCAAGTTCCGCTCTCTTTTCTCCAAACTTCCCACCAGAGTTCAGATTCAAGCCAGAAAGAACCACAAGCTTTGGGTGCAAAACCAGAACCATCCAAGCCTTGATTTCAAGAGAATCCATTCCGAGAAGCCATCTATTCCATTCGAGTAGGGATCGGGTGGCGAGCACTTGGCATTCGAGAAGGCGAAGTCATTGTCTGGTTTTGGATCGGCTCGCACGCCGATTATGACTCCATGATTAGCCGTATGTAGTTCTCCAGCACCATAGGCTTTTCCTCTCTTTGGTAGGCGCTCTAGGGTCTCCATCTCGTTCCATTCTCCCTTCTCCCTTCTCCATTCTCCTTCTCTATTCTACATTGTTTTCCCCCTCCAGGCGAAACGTCAGAACTACCTCAGTGATTATCGATTCTCCCTTGACAATTGTCCGTCCCGACTCAGTCGGGACGAGACCTCGTCCAAAATGGACGGGATAATTATGGAGCCGTCCTAGTGTCGCGTCTCGCAAGTTCCTTCACTAAGTCCCGGTAGGGACGGACTGTTTGTAGTACCGAATTTACACGACAATTCTCTAAAGCTCCGTAGGAGCGGCCTGTTCAATTATTCAAGGTATCTCCGAGACGCGACACTAGTAGACCGTTACGTTAATTAGCTGATATGAACGACAACGCAATCGCCATCGTACGAGTATCTCATGGCGATATACACCCAATCTGGCAAGAACGACACTCGCACGGTATTAGATAGATGCTAAACAATCATCGTAACAATCCACTAGGTGTTTCCCCCCACCCCTTTTGAGGGTGTCCACATCTTTCCGTTCTCCCTTCTCGGGGTTATCTTCTTCCAACCAGTCTTCATCTATTTCTCATGCTCATCCAGATCGTTGACGACAGTCCTAATATGCGCGAGACCATCAAGTCCGTGCTTGGCGGGCTCAATGCGGAGTTCATCGAGTCGAGCGATGGGGATGACGCTGTAGCGCAGTACGCCTCCCGCAAGCCAGACCTCGTCATCATGGATATTCGCATGGGGCGGATGGACGGTATTGTGGCAACACGCACCATCCTCAGGCTGTCACCCGACGCGCAGGTAGTGATCGTGACGCAGTACGATAACAATGATCTGCGTGCCGCTGCACAAGACGCCGGGGCGGTGGGCTTTGTCCTTAAAGATGATCTGTCGGAGCTTCTGAACGTCATCACACATGCACCGAACTCATCCTAAACTTACTGAATCGGAGCTCAAGCCTCTCCTTCTCTTTACAAAGAGAAGGGGCTGGGGCATGAGTTCTGATGGTTAAGGTCCCAATGACTCTGGAAGAAACATTGAATCAATCAGGAGGAACTCCCATGAAAACAGCGATCATTGCTATTGTTACAATGCTGCTCATCGCGGCACAGTGTGCTTTCGCCCAGCCCCTGTCCGGCGACTACACGGTTGGCGGTACAACACCCGATTTTGCTACACTCCAGGATGCTGCCGATGCCGTCAAAGCACGAGGTGTGTCAGGACCTGTGTTCTTCAACATCCGTCCGGGAACCTACACGCGCGATGGCGGTGCAACCACGCTCTTCGTTCTCGATAGCATTATTGCCGGCGTTTCGCCCACCAATCGCATCACATTCCAGCCCGATGCTGCAACCGGAGGCAATGTCGACAATGTCATCCTGCAAGCGGACTTTAACACCAGCTCGAATCCAAAGGTTGTCGCGTTCGTACGCACAGATTATACCACACTCAGCAACCTGACGTTCAAGGATGCCGACTCGATGGATACGCCTGTGTTTACTTTCCTCGATGCGAGTTATGATCAGTGGAATTTATCAATCGAAGGGCTGGAAGTCGACGGCTGCAAGTTCATAGGCACACCATATTTCATAGGGAGCTTTGGAACGGACCTGGCAATCTTTTCAAGCACGAACCTGGCAAGCGCCAGCTTTACGCACAACCAGTTCTACGGGATTTTCCGGGCTATTACCAACAGGGCTAGTCTAAGCGGCCGTGCCGGCACCTTTGTTGTCGAAGACAACGAGTTTTACCAGGGCACTGGAGACGCGTTCACATTTGCCATTCAGCTGAACCCTATCCAGGCTTCCGTCAGGCGCAACATCATCGATCTTGCAGGCGGAGGAGGGGTAAAATCCGGTATCGAGGTGCTGAATTCCATGTCCGCTGTTATCGAGCGCAATTTCATCAATAACCGCGATTCCAGCGGGGGGGCGGGGGGGATTGGGAATTTCATCACGGGCATCTGGGTGGCGAATCCCGGAGGATTTGTGACCGACTCCATCTTGATTGCAAACAACGTGGTTATCACAATCCCTACCCTCTCTACCGCCACATGCATGAAGGTGGAAACGCCGAACACCAAAGTCCTGTACAACACGCTAATTCATGGGGGTGTGACAGACATTAACCTTAACATAGCCTTATTCTCGATCGGAGCAAACTGCACCGTGCTCAACAACATCATTCTTGCCAACGTTGGATATGTGGCGTTCGATCAGGGCATTGCAGGTCAGTCGCAGAACCTTGTGTCAGATTATAACATCATCTTCAATTCCAATCCCCCGTTCTTTGGCGGCCTCGTCCGCCGCGACGGCGTGGTGTATGCAAATCTCGAAAATTACCAGGCGGCAACAGGATTGGATACGAATTCCGCCTCAAAAACGATCCTCTTCACTGATGAATTCCACCTCGAACCCTGCACAGCGCAGGATCCGGATCTGCATGGAATTCCGATCCCAGGAATCACAATCGATTATGACGGGGATGTGCG
>Ga0247727_10012399_pt1 | contig 14639 bp, 18 predicted proteins | sample WisWelCaveWW1625_FD_202498 | JGI IMG/M metagenome (GOLD analysis project Ga0247727, IMG submission 202498) | Biofilm microbial communities from Wishing Well Cave, Virginia, United States - WW16-25 | ecosystem: Environmental > Aquatic > Deep subsurface > Groundwater > Cave microbial mat | place... | reverse complement strand
GATTGTCCCAGAGATTGGCCCAGAGATTGCCCCGGAGATTGTCCCGGAGATTGGCCCGGAGATTGGCCCCGAGATTGGCCCGGAGATTGTCCCAGAGATTGTCCCGGAGATTGTCCCCGAGATTGGCCCGGAGGAAACTGATAACGAGCTGCGCCATCAGCGGGCTTTCGCACCGCCACAGGTACGGAGCGGGCCTGTCGATGCGTTTGTAAAAGTCGGCGATCACCGGCCGCACCGCGTCCAGATCCGCCGGGCCGGTAGCCAAGCCGACCGCCAGCCACTCGGCGCGGTACGTCACGAGGGCGCGTTCCTGCTCGGGGGTCAACTGCTCGATCTTCTCAATCCGTTTCATCGTTATTTCTCTTTTCTCCCCGAGCCGCCGCCTCCCCCACAGGCGGACGGCCGTTCAAGGAGATTGCCGGATGCCCACCGCACCCGGCCTCCCGGCACCAGCTTTGCGGCTGCTGCGCGGGAGGCCGGGGCGCGGGGGGTTAGGCTATTCCAGCGCGATGACCTTCTTGACTTTGCCGTCCTGTTTGAGGGCTTTGGCGGTCAGGTCCACGTTGTACGTCTCGCCTGGTCCCATGTCGTCCAGATTCCACAGCTCGCCGGCGACTTCCGGCCAGCAGGACACGCCGAACTTCGTGAACGGGCCACCGAAGCACTTGACGTATTTCTGCCCTTTCGGGGACATGACCACCTCGATCTTGTCGACGTGGAAGGTCTCGATCTCTTCCCCCGTTCCCGCGGTCGGGGCCGCAGGTGCGGCTGCTTTCGCCGGCGTCCCGTTGGCTTTCGCCGGGGTCGGTGCGGGCGCGGGTGCGCCCGCTTCCTGTGCGGCCTGGGCTTTGCGGGCGGCGACCTGGGGCGGGTCGACGGTCATCCCGTAGGCGTCCATCGCATAGCGCACGCTGGCGACCAGATCGTCCAGCGCCTCCATCGCGTTCGCACCGCGGGCGGTGAGGCAGATCTTCGCCCCGGTCTTGCTCCACAGGTCGGTGAAGCACACCCCGCCGGCCTCGGGCAGCAGCGCGCCACGGGCGTCCAGCTCGTCGCGTTCATCCAGCATTTCGTTCGTCATCTTCTCGCTCCTTGATCTTTTCGAATTCCAGGTCAAACCATTCGGCCAGGGCCATGCCCTCCCGCAGCCCGGCCGCCCGTTCCTGCGGCAGCGTCAGCAGCCAGGTCTCCCAGGCAGCGCGGTCAAATTCAGAACGGCAGTTCATCGTCCGCTTGCTGCGTCACCAGCACCCGCAGATCCGCCTGCGCGTCCCACAGATCCCGCAGCGCGGCGTTCATCTGCTGTTCGCTGCCGTCGCCAATCAGGTAGGCGGTCTGCGCGGCCTCCAGCGCCAGCTCCGCCTCCATCACCCGATCGCGGGCGGCGGTCAGCGGGTCCGGTTCGCGGCGGTCGAGGATGTCTAGGATGTCGGTGTTCGAGGAGCCGGTCATATCAATACCTCCCGTGAATGCTGTGGGAGTTGCGGTTCCCGAGCCGCTTCCGGGAATTTGATCTCGTAGTACCGCATCCTCACACCTCCTCGCGGTCCGCCTGCAACTCGTACAGAGCCGCCGCCGCATCCTCCGCGATGGCATCCCGTTCGTCATCGAACCAGCGCGGGATGTACGGGACGTCGTCCGTGAAAGGTTCCCCGAATTCGCCGTCCGGGAACTCGGGCGCATCGTCGCCGGGATCGCTGTACCCGCGCGCCGCCCGCCACTCACTCAGCGCGGCGTTGACCTCGGGGGCTTCGGCGCGTGCGTCCAGCAGCACCAAGCCGAAGCGGAGTTCGGCGTCGGCTTCAGTGTCCTGGGTTGCGGGTGCGGGGTGGAGGGGGTGAACGCAGCCGGGCGGGAAGTCGGCACGGTCGGCGTGGTAGCAGCCGTTCATCCCCTGGAAGTGGAACGGGGTTCCGGCGATGGCCTTTACCCGGATGGCCGGGCGGTTGCCAAGCGTGGACGGCCCGACGATGGTAACGGGGACGCGAGTCCCGAGGTTCGGGACGGTGTGGGTTGCGGGGGAAGCGGGGGCGGTCATGCGGCACGCTCCATCCGGTAGCCGCGCTCGTAGGCCATCAGGACGTTCGCGGCCGCTTGCGCTGTAAGGCGAACTACCGACGACGGCGGCTGAACTTCTGCAACAGCCGAGGCCAGTCGAGCGTCCTCGGCGGTGTTGTAGAGGATGTCGTAAATCTCGTTCTCCAGGCGACGCTGGAGATCAATCATTTCTTCGTAGTCCGGTGAAGTGATTGGCGCGGGCGCGCGGGGGGACGTGGGGTGGGGGGGCATCTGGTCTCCTGTGTTGAGTTTGGGTTTCGCTACACAAGGATAATACCAGGTCCGAAAAGAATAGTCAAGAACTAATTGACATAATCCCCATTATCCATATAATAATGGCATGGACAAGAAAAAGAACCCCCGATATGCAAAGGTTTCTCTCATCCTGACCCCCGAGCAGAGCGACTATCTACGCTCCCGGGCCGGGCGGGAGTATCGTTCGATCTCCTCGCTGATGCGCATGCTCCTGGCCCGGGAGATGGCGCAGGACGCCCAGGATAAGCGGACGGAGCAACCCCCCGAGCTGGTCCGATGAGTGACCTGCACGATCCGCGCGTCTGGTTGGGCGCCGGCCTGATCCTGCTGCTGGCCTGTTCCATCGCCGCCTGGCTATTCGGTTGATGGACGACGACGGCCCGGGCTGGAGCGGCTGCTGCTGCGCCGGTTGGCTGGTCCTGATCCTGCTGGCCCTGGCGCTGGCCGGCCAATGGTGGACGGGATGATCCTGACCGCACGCGAAGCCGTGATCCTCTACCACATGGCGACCGGGCTGGACAACCAGCAGATCGCCGACCGGCTCGGCAACGCCCGGGATACGGTCAAGAATCACCTGACCGAGATCTACGCCAAACTCGGGGTGAGCGGCCGCACCCAGGCCGCCGTCATCTGTCTGTACGGGGTCGAGCCCGGGTACCGAGTCGAGGTGGTTGACGAGCGCTCCGGAAGAGGATAAGATGGGCGGTGTCGGGGTGGCAGCCGACGGTAGAACGGCAAGGAACTGAATAACCGATTTCGCTGGGTCTTAGGTCTCCCCACCTTGCCGGGGAAGTGCCAAAAGGCCGAAGACCCAGCCAAGTCGGTTATTTTTGTTTGCGGAGGCAGGTATGAGTGGAACGAAAAAGCCGTTCGCAGATCCCGAATACACGCAGGTATCTAACGATGCCCTGGATTATGTCCTGCCGGTTTGCTCGCCGGCCTGCTGGAAACTGCTGTCCGCCATCATCCGCAAGACGAAGGGTTGGCACAAAGCCGAGGATGAGTTGAGTTATTCGCAGCTCGAATTACTTACCGGGATGGCCCGCGCGACCGTCGCCGAGGCGATCAAGGAAGCCCTCGAAGCCGGGTACATCGAGCGAAAAAGGGCGGGTGTTTCTTTCGAGTATTCCCTGAACAAAGACTTTGAATTGCAGACCAGTTCAGAAATTGAACTAGTTCAAGAATTGAACCAGACCAGTTCAGAAATTGAACCGATACCAGTTCAGAAATTGAACACACAAAAGAAAGAAATAAAGACAGAAAGAAATAAAGCTGGTGCGCCTAACGGCGCAGCCCCAGAACCAACCCATAAAGAACCGACCGCAAGCCAGGCCATGTTTCAGGCATTGGCCGATGTGTGCGGATACACCGACCTCAAGCAGCTCACGCAGACCGCCCGCGGCGTGCTCAACCGCCACGAGAAACAATTGCGTGCAGCCGGGTACACGCCCGAGTTCATCGCACAGGACTTCCGGGCCTGGTGGTATCAACACGATTTCCGCGGCAGGAAACGGCAGAAACCAACGCCGGATCAGGTGGTCAAGACAATCGACACGGTTCCGCGCGACCTCGCGGGTGACTACGAGGCGGGCCTGGAGCGTCGCCGCAAGGAAGCGGCCGCCATCCTTTACGGAGAAAACGCATGAAACTGCTCAGTTACGCACAGCGGCAAGCCATCCTCGAACGTGCCCGCGCCCGCAACCAGCGCGTCTATCCGGGCTTCGAGCCCGAGCCGCTCCTGACCGAGTGCCATCCGGATTGCGAATATTGCCACGGTAACGGTTGGTTTGTGAACTCCAAGCGGCCGGGCAATGATCCGATCCCCTGCCCGAATAAGGGCAAGCACTCCGGCGCCTTTCAGATAACCTGGGATAAGATCGATGCGTCCGGGGCGGTGGCGAAGGCGATCAAAGCCGTCAAGGAAACGTTGCAGCGCGGCTCTGGATGGGTCTACCTTTACGGTCCGCCTGGCCGGGCCAAGACCATGATCCTGAAAGCCGCCCAGAATGACCCGGCTGCCGGGTTGAGGGTCGTCTTCACAGACATGCTCAAGATCATGGACAACCTGCGCGGCGCCTTCGATTACGAGGCCGGGCAGACAGAGCTTCGCCGCCGGCAGCAGCATTGGATTGATATCCCGGTTCTGCTGATCGATGAGTTCGACCGCTTCAAGCAATCCGAGTTCACCGTTGAACGGGTGTATGCCATCATGGACGCCCGTTATGAGGGCGCGCTAATCGGTAAGACGGTCACGATCATGGCCTCGAACGCCGCCCCAAGCACTTACGAACCTTACCTGCGCTCCCGCTTGGAGGATGGGCGTAACATCATCGTCAGGATCGACGGCCCCGACGTGCGCTTAGGTGTGCGGCGGTGAAATTCGGCAGCTTGTTTACCGGCGGGGGCGGGTTCGACATCGGCGCGCGTGAGGCTGGGCTGGAACTGGCCTGGGGCGTGGAGTACATTCCAGCGATCGCCGATTGGTGCAACGCCCAGCTCGGGGAGCATGTCCGCTGTCTTGACATCCTCCAGGCGGACCCGATCGTCTTCGAGCCGGTGGACTGGCTGCACGCCTCGCCGCCCTGTCCGTCCTTCTCGGTTGCCAACGCCAAAGGCGGGGAGACGGAGCAGGATATTGCCCTGAGCAAAGCGGTAGCAAAGTTCATCGACCACCTGCGGCCGCGCTGTTTCAGTCTGGAGAACGTGCTGGCTTACCGGGCCTCGCGATCCTGGGGGGCGATCCGGGCGGCGCTGGAACGGGGCGGGTACGGGATCAGCATCGAGCATATCAATTCGGCCGATTTCGGCGTGTCGCAGAAACGCCGGCGCATGATCGTGCGGGCTGAGCGGGGTGCGTTTTGGACCCCGGCCCCGTTGTGTCCGACCCACGCCCAGGACGGGGCCGGTGGCTTACTACCCTGGGTGGGCTGGTGGGAGGTCGTGAAGGATCTGGTGGATACGTTCCCGGAGAGCAAACTGGCACCGTGGCAGGTCAAGCGGTTGAACGGGTCGGTGACGGAGACGGTGCTGATCCGGGCCGGCAACCCGTCCAGATTTGACGGGGCGAACAACCTGGATGGAGACGGCGGGCTGTTGGAATACCCGCACGAACCCGCCCCATCGTTGTGGGCGGAGAGGGCGGAGATCCCGCGCGCGATCCTGGTCGGCGATCAGACCATAGCAGGTGACGGTATTCCTGCGTGGAGAGATGACGAACCAGCCAGAACGGTAAGCGCCGAGTCTAGTAGACACCCCCACCGCGCGGTGCTTGTAGATCCGGATAACGCCAGTAATGGATTTGTGAGCCGCTCATCTGATACCCAGGCCACCTCCCTCCGGGCGTCTCGCAGCAGTATACAGAGGGCGATCATTGATTCCCGCGTCGTCGCCCTGACCCCGCGCGCCCTGGCCCGCTTCCAGTCCTTCCCGGATTGGTACGCGCTGCCGGACAAGAAAACCCTGGCTGTGACCATAATCGGCAACGCCGTCCCGCCACTGCTGGCGCAGCGGATCGTCGAAAGCCTGACCCAAAGGAGATAAACAATGTCACTCGAACCGCTTGACCCGCTCGTACTGCTACCCGGACAGCAGGTAATCATCTACGGCGAACGCCTGGTCACTCCGGAGAAGACCAGAAATCGGATCGTTGTCAAGAATACGGGCGTGGTGATCCCGCCGCCACCGATGGGGAAGAACCTGATCGCCAACGGACGCATCGAGGACGCTGCCGGGAACGCCTCGCTGGTCGGCTGGTCGCAGTCGCCGGCCTGGTTCAACAGCCATGCCCCACGCCCCGATAGCCCCAGTCAGACGCACTTCATCCAGGCCGACCGGGACTTCCGGCCCGGCGTGGTCAACGTCTGGCAGGGCGGCAATCCGTCCTCGGCCTATATCGAGACGTGTACGCCGGGCGATCTGCCCGAGCACGCCGGGCTCGCGCTGCGCTGGGAAGTGGCGCACCACATGGTGACGGGGGATGCAATCTGGGAACTGGACGGTCGGAGCGATGCAGATGCGCCGTGGCAGGCCTCGGGTACAGTCAGCATTACCGAGGGCGTCCCCGGCGATAAGCACGTCAAGGTCGTCAACTATACAAACACCGTCAATACGCCCGGCGGCTTCCGCCAGTACCGGCTCCGGGCGGCTGTCACGCTGGCAGACAACCGCGACGGCGTGATCTTCGGCGACGTGGTGCTGGCGATCGCATGAAACGGACCCTGACCCTGGAGCGTGAACGTCCGGTGTCCTGGAACGAATACTACGCCGGCCAGCCCTGGCCCGTCCGTCGCCGGGAGGCACAGCGCGTTCACGCCCTGGTCAGGTTCTCCCTACCCGAAGACGCCCGCCCGTTCAACGGACCGGTCACAGTCACGCTGACGGCTTACTTCAAAGACAAGCCCAGCGACTCCTGCAACCTCCCGGCGAAACTCTACATCGACGGGCTGACGGCGAAGGGCGAATACAAGGACGGTTTCCGCTCCTGGCTGTGGGACGACGATCTGCGTTTCGTCACCCAGACGACGACGATTCCGAAAATGGACCCGCATAATCCGCGGGTCGTGATCGAGTTGCAGGAGGTCGATGAGACCGCCAGTTGATAGGGGTTCCTGGGGTTGGAAGGCGCGCCTGGTGATCGACAAGGTGTTGAACGAGAACCCGGGCGCCGACCGCGAGACCCTGCAAAAACTACTGTTCGACGCCTACCCGTTCGGGATGCGCATCCGGACCGACCTCGAAAAACTTGACGCCTGGAAGGAAAGCGTTGCGGATTGGGAGACCAGCCGCTGAAATGCCCTTCCAACCCCACATTACGCCGTAATACGAGTGCCATGGACAGAATAAGCCTATCTACCCTAAAGATCGAAGCGGCCCGCAGAATACGTTCTGGCGACAGTTACGATAAGGTCGGAAAAGAGCTGGGTGAGCGACCAGTCAACATGGGTATTATCTGGAAACTGGTCAACGAGCCCGACTATCACCCGTCCGTCCCGACCCTGCACAAGCTCGGGATCCTCAACGGAGTACCACGCGTGCGCATCGGCCCCGCCGAGGTGCCTCCCGCCTGGCGCGAAAAGGTACGGGAGGCGGCGCTGGCGGAGGGGATCAGCGTGGCAGCGTGGCTGCGCTGGGCGATTGCAAAGGCGCTGGACCTGGACCCGGAGGCGTGATGTGTGGTAAAATGTAGACGTTCAGGGCTACAATAATCGAGGGCAAAGCGCCGTTTTCCACCGTGTGGTCCTGAACAAACTACTCGATTGGTGGAGGACGGCGCTTTGCTTTAGAGGTTACTATGAACTTACAGGAACGCAACGCGGAAATGGTGACAATGCTCCGATCGGGATCAACCATCAGGGAGATTGCCGAGAGAGTAGGCTTATCGCTTGATCGCACAGGCGAGGTAATCAGGGAAATCAACGGCACAACCCGTATGCCGCTCCACGCAAGGTTCTGGCGCAAAGTGGACAAGCGCGGCCCGGATGAGTGCTGGGAGTGGAAGTCGTCGAAGAACGAGTGGGGATACGGCACCTTCCATGTATCAAATCGATGTCAACTCGCCCACAGGGTAGCGTGGCTAATCTATAACGGTGAGATCCCCGCTGGTCTGCTTGTCTGCCATACCTGCGACAACCCACTTTGTGTAAACCCCGCCCACCTCTGGCTCGGAACCAACGCAGAAAATATAGCGGATATGGTTCAAAAGGGACGAGCGCATCGAACACCCAGCGAGGCAGTCTGGTGCGCAAAACTCACCTCCGAAAGGGTCGCTGCCATCAGGCGTGACTACGCATCGGGAGAGTACACACAGCTCGAACTAGCTCAGCGAGAGGGTGTCAGTCGCGCCAACATCGGCATAGTAGTTCGCAAGAGAACGTGGAGGCACGTTGATTAAATCCCTATGAACAACTTACGTGCTTGGGAGTCGGATGATGCCTGGTCTTTCAGTTGTAACGTATCAATCGCAACAGGTCTGGCAATCTTCCCCTCCATCAATTGAAAGAGCCTCATCCGTACCAGTTTATCCTCATCTGCCTTGAAGCCCTTATGCCAAATTTTTCCATCGATATAGACCGGAGTTGGAACAATACCAGTAAACACCAAAAAATCGACACTCGTGCTGCCACGCGCTTTGGGAACGAAAACAGAAGGATACCACTGATACAAAAACCGCAGTTCCAATTTTGACAGAGACACAGAGAATCTAAATTCCTCTATAGAATCAGGAATCTTTCCTTGAATGGGCCTGACCTCATCAGAAGATGATGGGCGGGTTGACGGCACGCTCAGATCTCCAGCAGAGTCGTCTCTAAGATGTAGGCCCGGTTGCCATCGGCGTCATTCTTATAGATCGGGCGCGCTCCGGAAGGCTGGACCATGACGCGTTTGCCGTTAATCAGCGGGTCGTAAGATTCGACCTCGCAGACGACGCGATCATTCGCCCAGACATCGAGCTTGTTGCGGATCTCCTGCCAACTGACCAGCGATTTTTGCGGCACGCCGTTCTTATCCTTGTCCGCATCCCCGTAGCGGTGCTGGAAGGTATAGGCGAATTTGGTATCGAAGGTAATCAGCAGGTCCACAAACCAGGAAAAGACGATCGGGGTGACGGCTTGGTTGTTGGTGCGCAGGGACAAGCGGAAGCGGATGCGGCGGGCCAGCACCAGCGCAGCCTTCAGCTCTTGCTGCTGAACGGGCGAGGTAGTAAACAGGCTTGCCAGGGCGGTCCAACCGCGGTCCCAGCTCCCGCTCTCGGTCTGATAGAAGACCTTCATCTCCACGCCGGTCGTCGTCAGGTATTCGGTGTAAAGCGAAATATAGGTGAACAATTTCTGCAACGAATACAAACTGGCGCTCATCCAGGACGTGATCAGATGACCCTCGGGTGCGTAAACATAACTGGTGTCACGGGTCGGGTCGAAGGTCTCGCTCGGCGAGGGCAGCCACATCAGGAACCCGTCGATCGAGACCCATAGGCGGTCCAGGTTCGGCCCTGGGATCGCCTGGATGCAGGCGGCCTGCACCCGCATCCCCTTCGGCGCCCGGAAGAGGTCGTGCCAAGCGCGCGACTGGCCGAACAGAACCGCCGAATACCCATCCGACCCCGCATCCAGCCCGGCGTAGATGCCACCCGGAGACGAGAGCAGGAAGGACGGCCGACCGGAGCGACCGGTCGGCATCCCCTCGTCGCGCGTCCAGCCGACGTTATCCAGCGTGCGATCAACGTACCGCTGAATGTGAGCCCCCAGGTTGAAGTAGAGATAGGTGTCGTTGGTCGTATGCACCCGACCCAGATCGACCCCGACGAAGACCCACGGATTTTGCCGACCGTCCCCGTACAATTCCATGCCGGTAATCCGATCGCCCGGGGCCAGAGTCGATAACTCTTTCAGCGGGACAGGGACGACCTCATTGCTGGCCTCGGTCTGGATCTCGAAGACCCCCCCCTGCCTGCCGAAGCCCGAGACGATGAACCCGCCGGCCCGCACCAAGCCCAAGCCGCCGCGGATCTCCAAACTGGTCGGTTTGTTCTGGCTGATGATTACAACCACATTGCGAATGTTATGCCGATCAACGCCGCGTGCAATACTGGCCGCGCCCAGGTTGGCCGAGACCACTCCAGAAACCCAATCGTTCGCCGGCGATACGATGAAAGATTGACTGACCGACTCGTTGCGCTGCAACCCGACCGAGTGGATCAGGACCGCATCCAGGGCCGCGCTCCAGAATACCCGCGCCCAATACCCACTCAACCCCTCAACATTGGCCGGTTGCATCAGGACCGCGCCGGTATGGAAGGGCAGGATGCCAGACTGCGCCAGCGATGCCCCGGCCAAAGCGGTCGTATCGGTGCCTTCCGTCGCTCCAATCCAATCGTTGCCATCGGCGAACTCGACCGCAAAGGTCGCGGCGTTGTTGTTGACGGTCGCGCCCAGGTTCAGGTCCAACGCATCAAAGCGGTTCTGCCCGCAGGCGTACAAGAAATCTCCCGCGGCGAACTCCACCCGCAATCCGATCGTCGCGTCCTCGGCGTGGCGCAACACGTCCAGGTCGATGAACTCGAAGGAGAGCTGGTCGCGCACGCTGATCTCCCGGATGGTCGTGGCCGCATCCATTGCATTTGACCACTCGAAGTAGACCCAATAGCCGGTGATGCCGTTGATCGTCAAAGGCTGGACATTTGCCGGGAGCAGGACGGTAATCGAACCGTCCTGAGCCAGCGGCGGGCCTGTGTCGGTCGTATCCCCGGCCAGCGTCAGGGCCGTCCACAAACCATCCAAAGGCGCATACACCGTCACCGCTCCGCTGGTGCTGTTGGCGGCTACCACGTCGATCCTGAACTCATCGGTCGCGTCTTCCGAGCAAACATAGAGGCGATCCCCGGCCGGGAAATCGTCCATGACGAGCTTGCTGGTTTCCTCCAACTCATTCCAGGGGTTCGCTGAATTTTCGGCGTCGGAAAGCAGGAAGGCGGCCTTGACCTCATCGATGACGAAGGTGCGCGTAGTATTGCTCGCCCGAATCCTTGTGATGGATGTGTTCGCCGACAGGTTCGCCGCCCAGGTAAAGCGATACCAGTATAGAGATGCATCGAACGTTGCGGCAATGCCGCCGCCCTTCTGCTGGCGCACAAGATCAGCAAATGAAATCGTCCCGCTCTGTCCAAGCGAGGTGCCGGCCGGCGACTCGGTTCCATCGACCAGGACGGTGACGGCCTGCCAACTGTTGCCGTCCCAGCCGTTGACGGACAGGGCCGAGGCGTTCGTGTTAGCTGTACCGATATTTACAGGCAGGGAATTGATCGGGGCAATAAAGCCAAGATAGAGAAATTCGGTTGTCGTGAACGCATGAGCAAACAGATCGTGCGTGTCTGCGCCTTCCAGAGCTGACACGCGATAGTAATTCGTTCCATCCGAATAGAGGGCGATCGCCGGCGGAACGAGGCTGCGGCGGGTCAGGACCGCTTTAGGGAGCCGATAGGTGCGGCGGGCGTACAACAGGCGGGTAGGCTGGGCCTTCTTATCCGCTTCCTTCGTGTCCGAGAAATAGTAGTCCACCACCGGCGCCGTCCCGACCGAGCGCATGGTCACTGCCGCTCGGGTTCCGCGGGTCAGATCGACCGGCCCCACCAGGTCGTAGGAGAGCAGTTTATCTCCGAGCGTATAACCGGCCAGCGACGCCAGTTTCAGGATATCGGGCGGTTCCAGGGTTAGGGTCGCCGAGCCGATGTACTCGCCCCACAGCCGATCGGTCGGGGCGATCTCGGCGACAACATGGGTCAGCGGGCCGCGACCCTGGGGAACCTCATAACGGGTGACGCTGATCCGGGTCGCATCGTCGGCATTGTTACTGACCCACAGGTATTCGGCCCCGTCCGGCGACTGCTGCGCCAGCAACTTATCGCCCACCACGGACGGTTCGGCGTCCTCGAGCGTGGTCCAGACCCCGGCGATGTTGGCCTCGAACCACTTATTGATCGAGGTGCCGGAACCGCGGGCGAAGTAGATGTAGCGCCCGGCCAGGGCGATGTCGGTTACATGCCCGTTCAGGGAGGAGAGCTGCTGCCATGTGTCGGACAGGATGACGTAATCGGTTGCGGTCGTATGGGCCACGTTCCAGTTTACATCCACGGTCAGGACAGTCGCGGTATTCGAGAGGATCTTGCGCCAAGGTTGGACTTCTTCGCTCCCCGGACCGGCCACGATCAGCACAATGTAATTGGCCCAGGCGTTCACGGTCCAGGCTTTTGTGGCATCGTTCAGTTTCGCCTGGTCGCCAGCGTTGGAATCGGCCGCACCACGATCGCCAGCCATCCACAGATAGGAGGCCGAGGCATCGTCCTCGCGCACCACCGCGTACATCTGGCCCTTATACATGAAGGGGAGACAGTCGGAGGGTTCGACGCCATAAGCTCCGCCCCAGACCTGATGGTAGAGTGCGATCGTGGAGTTCGACCAGGCGGCGCCGTCAGATGCGATGCGTCCATCCGTCGCTGCGCCCGTCTTGTGTCCGGCCTCCCAATAGTTTGAGGCATCATCCGTCCCGCTGTTTGCGACCACCAGAAAATACCAGGTGGCTTGACTCAGCGTGGTGGTAATACTTTTGACGACCGCCTCAGCTTGATCCTGGACGACATCGGTGGGGGCTACGTTTGCAAAGGCAATCTCCGCGTTTGGGTTCCCCGGCGCAGCGGTGGCCGAATAGAGCGATAGTTTGAGATTGCCGGGTGTGCCGACTGCGCGCAACCAGGCCATTGCCTTTGGGATGAAAGACCCGGCTATATTAGTCCGGATGGGAACGGCGATATACAGGTTTGCTCCCGTCAGGCGGGTCCAGGTGACAGACCCGGGCGTGGACTTTACCAAAGTCGGCATGTGTCCGCTGGTCCAGGTCGGGTTGCCGCCCAGGAAGAATTTCCCCGGCATCCAGGATTGCAAACCGAGCGAGTCATAAAAGCGGGTCGCATCCGCCTCGAATTTGAGTTGCCCGCGCCCGCCAATCCAATCCTGCTGTGTAATCGTGTGATAGGGGGCTTCCTGGGTGGAGAAACCGGAGCCGCCCTGATTGGTCTGCAAGGATTGACGCGGGTATGGACTGCGCTGAATGGCGTTCCACTTCCGCTCGCCCTCGTTGTCGGCAAACAGGATGCCGATCTTCTCGCCGGTGTCCAGGCGCCGCAGGATCAGATCGTGAGACGGGGATTTCTTGGCCGGGTTGGAGGTCAGCATCAGTTAGACCAGTCTTTACTGCGCGTGCGGCGCCCGCCGTGTCCCAGGTGGTGCAGAAACAGACGGGTCTGCGGCACCGGCAGAGGATCCTGCAAACTGCGGCTGTCGGCGTAGCGTTCCCGCAGGACGTCGAGCTGGTTCTTGATCAGCGGATCCGGATCGGCCTCGAACAACTTGTCTTCGCACAGGATGATGGCTGCCCGCAGAGACAGGGCGGCGATGTCGATGCGCTCGTCGATCGCCCCGCGTGGGGTGTAGCGGTTCGTGTGCTTGCCCTGATAGGTGACGTAAAGCGTGCGCCCGACCGTGGGCTGGTAGTCGAGAACCAGGGTGTTATTGACGGCCGGGCTGGTGCGGCGAACGTGCCAACCCAGGATCTCTTCCAACCGCAGATCGTCGGCATCGCCTACAACGGTGTTGTATTCGACCTTCGTGACCGTGATATTGGCGACTGGCAGGACATATTCGGTCTTGCCCGCCGCGGCGATCAGACTGCTATTCACCACTTCTATATCGCCGGTTTCGTCCAGGGCGCGATTGATCGCATCGATGATCTGGTGCAGCAGGAAGCGGCTGGTCGCAATCTTGTATCCATCACCCACCGCGATCGCGGCGGTGAGTTCGTTGGAGAAGGAGGCAGTTTGAGTGGCCTCCTCGGATTGTTTCACCAATCCCCATTCGCCTTGCGGCGGCTCGTTTGCGCCGCTGGCGTCATAAACCACAAAGACCGTACCCTCGACAAAGAACGAGTCCGGGTATCCATCCAGCAGGTTCGTATCCACCAGGGCGGTTTTTGATCCTGCGGTGGCGAAGCCGGTCCGCACGATCCCGAGGTGTGAGGCGACCCGATGGGCCACATCAAACAGACTGTTTCCGACCGTCGAGGGCGTCGGTACCGGTTCGGGTAACGGCTCGGGCTCGGGTTCAGGTTCCGGCTCGGGTTCGCCGGCGATCACGCCTCCTAAAAACCAATCTCCCAGCAGAACCGCGTCTGTAGAGTTGGTCAGCTCACCGTAAACCTCCAGACGGTATTGGGTATAAGTCGGACTGGCGGGCAGTTCGATGTTGCGTTCTTTCATGACCAGCGGGCATTTGGTCGGGTTTAGAAACTCCACGCCTTGCCGCTCCCACAACTGCGCCCAGGCGCCCGCACCCACGCGTCCATGCACCCGTATCCGCAGGGTGGTCGTGCCGTCGATATGCCCGCCCTCCTCATGGCGCAGGTAGAGCGTATTATGCGTGTTCGTCGGGGTCACGTCCTGAGTGGCTGTATCCGACGACGGCAATGTATCCCACAAGCGCGGCGGCTTACCCGGGTCAGACGTATCCATCTGAAGATAACAGGTGCGCGGGTTGGTCGAGGGTGTGCATTGGGCGTTCAGTTGCCCATGCAGCGCCTCCTGCCATTTCCCGCTCGCATCTGTCCAGCCCGTGAAGCTCGGTGAGCCGCTGCTGTTCTGCAACTTGCCATTGGTCAACCAATTGGTTGTGGCGACCTGAACGGGAGCGGGCGCAAGCGGACCGCCATCCCACAGCAGGGCGACTTGGGCGGCGGTCAGCGCCTTGCTCCAAACAGCCGCATAAGCAAAGTGGCCGGCGAAC
>Ga0247727_10012398_pt1 | contig 14640 bp, 14 predicted proteins | sample WisWelCaveWW1625_FD_202498 | JGI IMG/M metagenome (GOLD analysis project Ga0247727, IMG submission 202498) | Biofilm microbial communities from Wishing Well Cave, Virginia, United States - WW16-25 | ecosystem: Environmental > Aquatic > Deep subsurface > Groundwater > Cave microbial mat | place... | reverse complement strand
CGCGGACGCCGTAGGTGCCATCGCCGTTGGGCTGGGTGCAGTAGGCGACGCCGGTGCCTGTACCGCTGAGCGCCCACGTAGCGCAGCCCGACAGCGGACCTGCACCTGACGTCACGTTGCCGGCCTGGAACGCGGCCACATACTGGGGCAGGCTGACCGTCGTCAGGCGCTGGTAGATCCGGCCGGCGTTCGTGGAGGTCGCGGCGCACGTCCCGGCGACGGTCATGTTCGGGGTCGGCAGGGTCGAGGCGTAGCGCGCCGCCTCCCGGGCCGCGTTCGTCAGACCGTTCTGGCCTGAGAACAGGAGGCCGAGCTGGATGATGCCGAGGATGACGAGGAAGAAGAGTGGCGCGATGAGCGCGAACTCGGGCAGCGCCTGTCCGCGATCGGTGGCGTGGGCGGTCCCTGGGCGGATCACGAGAAGTCGCATGGCACGATCGTCACGTTCGGCGCCGGTTCGGCGGGATTGCTGACCCGGAGCTCGACCTCGGTCGTGATCCGGAACGAGCCATCGCTCGCCCCGTCGAAGGCGTCGATGATGAGGTTGATGATGGGCACCAGGAGCGGATGGTCGTACGTCGCGCGGACCTTCACCCAGACCGGGTCCGGGTCGCTGTTGGTTCCGTCGTCGCGCTGCTCGTAGCAGACCTCGGACTGCCCGGAGCCGCTCACGAGCCGCGACGGCGAGAACGGCGCGACGTACTTCCCGAGGGAGGTGGCGAGGAAGCCGTACGTCCGGTCGGCCGCCGTCGTCGCCGTGCCGTTGTCGTTCGCGATGAGCGTGGAACCGTATCGGGCGGCGTCGCGGACGCCGTTCGTCAGGCCGACCTGCGCGTTGTAGATGAACGCGAACTGGAGGATGCCGAGGAGGAGCAGGAGCAGCGGGATCGCGGCGATCCCGAACTCGGCGATCGCCTGACCCGCGTCGGATGCGGACACTCGCGATCGTTCTCGGCTGGTTGTGCGTCGAGCAGGCATCGGACGAACTGTTCCCCGAAGTGCGGTTTCGTTGGGAGTCTGGGTCGGCCACCTTGCAGGGCACCTTGCATGGTGCCACGCGTCACCGGAATGGTCACTCGGGAGACGTCCGTAATCCGTCAGCCGTCCTCAGGCGGCTCGCCCGGCAGGGACATCGTGAGCGCGACACCGGGCGTGCCCGCCGGCTCCAGCTCGAGGTCGCCACCCATCGCGCGGCACAGCTCGCGCGAGACGTACAGCCCGAGCCCGGTGCCGCCCTGGCCGTTCGCGGCGCCAGCGGGCCCCGAGGCGCGCTCGAAGCGGCCGAAGAGGCGCGCCCGGTCGGCGTCGGCCACGCCGGGCCCGCCGTCGGTGACGGTCAGGCGCACGCGTCCGGCGGCGGCGTCCGACCGGATGGCCACCGCGATCGGCGTCCCGGCGCCGTACTTGACGGCGTTGTCGAGGAGGGCCCACAGCACCTGGTCAACGTGGTCCGGGTCGGCCACCGCGAGCCAGCCGGCGCTCCGATCGTCGAGGCGGAACGTCGGCCCGTCGGCGCCGAGCGCCTCCCATGCGCGACGGACGCGCGGCGCGAGGCCGAACACGTCCGCCGCCGGGTGGAGCGCACCGGATGCGATCCGCGACACGGTGAGCAGCTGGCGGACCATGCGCGACAGACGCTCAGCCTGCTCGGCGATGATGCCCAGGCGCCGGTCGGGACGGTCCGACGCGAGCTGCTCGGCGTAGGCCTGGATGCTGGTCAGCGGTGTCTGCAGGTTGTGGCTGACGCCGCGCAGGAAGTCGTCCTTCGCCGCTGCGAGCTCGACCAGCCGGGTGTTCTGCGCGGCGACCTGCTCGAACAGCTGCGAGTTCCGGATGGCGACCGCGACCTCGCTCGCATACAGCTCGAGGAGGTCCTGGTCGGCCCGCTCCCAGGCTCGCGTCGCCGGCAGGTGGCCGACGAGGACGCCGAGACGCTCATCGGGCAGGGCGAGGATCGCGCGGAGCGGGCGCGGATCGCCCGGCACGACCTCCTCGTCCGGCACCGACGCAACGTCGCCCAGGACGATCGCCGCGTCGATCATCTCGAACGCGGCGCGGCCGTCCGCCGCGGCCTTCTGGACGAGCCGGGCCACGCCGGCACCGGGCGACAGCTCGCCGATGGCGACGAGGATCCGGCCCAGCTCGAGGTTCCGGCGGGCGAGGTCCGTCGCCAGCCGGTTGTGGCTCTCGGCGAGGCTCGCCAGCTCGTCGTCGCCGACGACCTCCAGCGGGCTGCCGAGGTCGCCGGTGGACGTCCGCTGGACAGCCCGGGCGAGTGTTCGGAGCGGCTGCAGGAGGTCGGCCGTCAGGAGGTACGCGAGGGCGACGCCGAGCATCGCCGCGATCGCGATGGCGAACAACAGGAGGCGCACGACGTTCGCATCGAGCCCGCCGGCGATCTGGCTGGCGGCCATCGCCACGCCGAAGCCGGCGACGGGCAGCACGGCGGCCGCGACCAGGCCGATCATCAGCCGCGTCCGGAACGAGAACCGCGATCCGACGCGCTCAAGGCGCGGCGGCGGGCCGCTCACCCGGTCGCCTCCAGCCGGTAGCCGACGCCCCGGACCGTCACCAGGTGGGCCGGCCGGTTCGGCTCGCGCTCGAGCTTGCGACGGAGCCGTCGCATCGTGACCCAGACGTACGACGGATCGGCGTCCTCCGTGTCGGCCCAGCCGCGCGCCAGCAGCGTCTCGGTGGTCACCGTCCGCCCGAGGTTCGCCGCCAGCGCGAACAGCAGGCGCGACTCGGTCGGCGTCAGCGGGACCTCGGCGCCGCGAACGATCGCGACGCGCCGGTGCAGCTCGAGCGCCAGCTCCGGGCCGAGGACGACGCCCTGGCGCGGCACCCGGTCGCCGAGCCGTCGCAGGATCCGGTTGATCCGGGCGCGCAGCTCCGGGTAGTGATACGGCTTGGTGACGTAGTCCTCGGCGACCTCGTCGAGCAGATCCGCTTTGGAGTCGGCGGCGTCGATCGCCGTCAGGACGATGATCGGCAGGTCCGCCCGCGCCTTGATCTCCCGCGCCAGGGTCAACCCGTCCATCCGCGGCATCATCATGTCGATCACGATGAGGTCCGGCCAACCGCGCCGCAGGCGGCCGAGGGCCTCCTCGCCGTCACGGGCCGTGAGCACCCGGAAGCCGTCCGCCTCGAGCTGCTCCGCGAGGAGATTGCGCAGGTTCGGGTCGTCGTCGACGATGAGGATCCGCGCCGCCCCGCCGGCCAGCCCGCCATCGACCATGGCCCGAGGATAGCAGCGGGTCGGCGGCGCGAACGCCGCCGGATGCGGCTACGGCGCCTTGCGATCGACGTATCGGCAGCGCGCTTGGACCGGACAGCGGTCGCACTCCGGCCGTCGGGCGTGACAGACGAGCCGTCCGTGGCGGATGAGGTTGACGTGCGCCTCGTACACCTGGTCCGGCCGCAGCATCGCGAGGTACAGATCGTGGGCCTCGTCCGCGGTCGCCTTCGGGCCGATGAGGCCGATCCGCTGCGACACTCGTTCGACGTGGCGATCCACCGGCATCAGCGGGCTGCCGAACGAGAACAGCAGCAGCACCGAGGCGGTCTTCTTGCCGATGCCGTCGATGCGGGTGAGCCAATCACGGGCGTCGAGCGGCGCCATCGCGCCCAGGAATTCGAGCGAGTGGTCGCCGCGCTCGGCGCGGATGGTCGCCAGGGCGGCCTGGATCCGGGGCGCCTTCTGCTGCGCGAGGCCCCCCGCGCGGATCGCTTCGACGAGGATCGGTAACGGCGCCGTCTCGACTGCGAGCCAGTCCGGTGGAGCTCCGTCGGGCAGGCCTTCACCGCCCCAGCCGGGCCCCGGGACATGCCGCTCGGCGGCGCGGCCCGATGGGAACGTTCGGCGCAGGGCCTCGAAGGCGTGTTCCGCGTTCACGTCGGCCGTGTTCTGGGTGAGGATCGTCAGCACGAGCTCGCTCGTGGGGTCCAGGCGGCGCTCCCACGTCGGCTGGCCGTGGAGCGTGGCCAGCGCGGCGAGGACGTCCTCGACGAGGCGCGGCCGCGTCCGCTCCAGTCGGCGGACCCACGCCTTGACCGGGTCCGGCCGTCGTCGCCGCCGCCGCGGCTTCGAGCGTGCGCGCACGACCCGTCCGCCCCCGGTGAGCGCGATCACCAGATCGTCTCGACCTCGTACCGGGCGATGAGCGGATCGGCCGTGATGATCGGCAGACCCTCGATCTGCGCCTGGGCGACGAGGATCCGGTCGATCGGGTCGCGATGGATGTCCGGCAGGATCCCCGCTCGGACAGCATGTTCAAGGTTGACCGAAAGGGCGACGAAACCTTCCGAGCTGACCCGGGATCCCACGAATGCGGCAGGACGGCCCGGAAGGACCAGCCGGCCGCGTGTCGTCTTGGCGGCGATCTCGTAGCCGGTGATCGCGCTCACGAGGATGTCGTTCGCGGGTTCCTCGATCACGCTCCGGCCCATCGCTGACAGCCGCGGATCGGCGAGGAGCCACCACAAGAATGCGTGGGTGTCGAGGATCGCCTTCAACCGAGCTCCCGGAGCAGCGGGTCATCGGGATGGGCATAGTCGGGATCCCACTCCGGCATCGGGTCGTCGAAATCCGGATGGATGATGATGATGCGGCCCCGATCGCGACCCGGCGTCCGTCGCGGCCGCTCGCCCTCCACGCGCGATACTCGGGCGATGGGACGCCCTCGGCGGGCGATCACGATCTCCTCCCCGGCCTCGACGCGCGCGAGAAGTCGCGAAAGGTGTGTCTTGGCCTCGTGGACGTTGACGGTGCTCATCGCGTGACGATGTTGACCTAGTCTGATGACTTAGTCAACCAAAGCCATGCGGCTCAACCGCGCGCCGCAGGCCACGATCGGGGCGCTGCCGGCAGCGATCGCAACGTCCAGTGAGACGGGCGTATCCCATACTGGTACGGCCTCGGCGCCAAGCGCCCGCAGGGCGGCAGTGCCCGCGGGGTCGACGCTGCCGCCGACGGCCACGCAGCGGATACCACGTGCCTGCGCGCGCCGGGCGACGCCGGCCGCCGTCTTGCCGAACGCCGTCTGGGCGTCGATCCGGCCCTCGCCGGTGAGCACGAGATCGGCGCCGTCGAGTGCGGCCTCGAAGCCGGTCAGCTCCATGACCAGCTCGATGCCCGGTCGGAACGCCAGGGAGCGCAGCCGGTCGCGAAGGCATAGCAGGGCGAACCCGACGCCGCCCGCCGCACCCGCGCCCGGCGTCTCACGCTCGCGGCGGCCGGTGGTTGTCTCGAGGGCGTCGGCCCAGGCGGACAGGGCCTCCTCGAGCGCCGCGACGTCGGCCGGCGAGGCACCCTTCTGGGGTCCGTAGACGGCCGCCGCTCCGTCCGGGCCGAGGAGCGGGTTGGTCACGTCCGAGGCGACGCTGAGGTCGACCTCGGCCAACCGGGCATCGAGTCCGGCCAGTTCGACGGCCGCTCGGGCTCGGCCCGCCGCAGAGATGCCGGCGCCGAGGGCGCGCAGGACGCCGCTCCCGCCGTCCGTCGTGGCGCTGCCGCCGATGCCCAGGGTGATCCCGCGGACGCCGGCATCGAGGACGGCCCGGAGCACGTCCCCGGTGCCGTCGCTCGTCGCCCCGCGGGCGTCCCGCTCCGACGCCGCCAGTCTGGACAGGCCGGACGCCTCGGCCATCTCGACGACCGCCCGGTCGGCGCTGCTCGACCGGAGCCAGCGGGCAAGGAGTGGTCGGCCGATCGGATCGTGCGCCTCGGTCTCGCCCCACTCCCAACCGCCGGCCGCGGCGACTGCCGCCAGCATGCCTTCCCCGCCATCCGCCAGCGGCCGGAGTCGAAGCTCGTCGCCCGGTCGTGCCCGGCGCCAGCCCTCGGCCAGGGCCTCCGCGACCTCGACCGAGGTCAGCGTGCCCTTGAACGAGTCAGGCGCGATGACGACGACGAGTGGCTTACCACCAGGAACCCCGTTTGGCCGCGTTCGCACGGTGGGTTTCGCTGTCACCGAAACGTCGTGCTCAAGGCCGCCGACAGGGCGGCCGGAGGTGACTCAACCCGGCTTTGCGCATCCTTAGACCACACCATGCGAGCACGAGGTCAGCGGATCGGTCGGTGGCCCGCGAGGCTTCGTGCGCTCTTGACCCGAGTAGTGTCGCCGCCAGCGCAATCGGGCGACCGAAGCGGCGAGCCGAGGACGTGTGTGCTCGCCGGGGCATCAACGGCGAGCCGAAGGGTGCCACGCCGGAGCGCTCATCGCAGTTCCGGGTCGAGGGACGCGTTCGCGCCGCCGGGATCGACGCGGCCACGGCGTTCGAGGTACTCCGGGATGCGGATCATCGGCGGGCGCTCCTGGTCGGCCAGCTCGTGGACCTCGAGCGACAGGCGGCCGCGGCCGGATCGAGGCAACTTCATCGTCGATCCCAGTTCCGCGAACAGGCGCGCCTTGCGCCGTTCCTCGAGTCGCTTCATGACCGCCTGGATGATGACGAACGACATCCGCGACAGCCCCTCGAGCTCCTGGTTCCGGTGGACGCGCCGCTCCAGGTCGACCTGGCCCAAACCCTCGATGCCGACCCGCTCCGCGATGTCGATGAGGTGGCCGATCTCGACGGCGTAGCCGGTGAAGAACGGGATCTGCTCGAGAACGGCCCGACGGCCGGCGTACTCCCCGGCGAGCGGCTGGATGAAGCCGGACAGCTCCGGGTAGAACAGGTTGATGAGCGGCCGAGCGACGAGCTCGGTGACGCGGCCGCCGCCGCCCTCCCTGAGCATCCCGGCCTCGACGATCGGCCGCTGGTAGTAGCCCTTCACGTATTGCAGCCGAGGTTCATGGAGCAGCGGTCCAAGGGTCCCGTAGACCATCCGCGGATGCCAGTTGCGGACGTCCGTGTCGGCCCACGCGACGATGTCGCCGGTCGTCTCGAACAGCGACTTCCAGAGCGCCTCGCCCTTGCCGGCGAACGAGCCGTAGCGAGCCAGGACCTCCGGGTGGGACACGACCCGGGCGCCCTCCGCCTCGGCGATCTCGCGCGTCCGGTCCGTCGACGACGAGTCGATGACGAGCACCTCATCGAGCAGCGGGAGCCGACCGACCATCTCGCGGATCGCCCGCCGCACGATCGGGCCGATCGTCTCCTCCTCGTTGAGCGTCGGCAGCACGAGGCTGATCGTGACGCCCTGTTTCTCCTTGAGCTGGACGAGCCGGCGCAGGTCGGCGAACTCGGCGTGATGGAAGTTCGACTCGCCGAACCATCGCTCGACCCGAGCCGGCACCGCTCGTGCTTCTTCCGCGGCGCGGTCCGCCGCGGCCAGCGTCTCGGCGCGCTGGGCGAGCTGCTCGAACGTCTGGCGGCCGATCTCCTCGCGGGTCTTCACGACGACGACGGTCGCCTTCGAGCGGGTCGCCACGGCCTCCGCCACGGCGCCGAAGATCCGGGTCGAGCCGTCCACCGACGTCGGCGCGGCCGCCGCGCCCATGACGACGACGTCCGATCGATCGGCCTCTCGCAGGATCGCGTTCCGGATGTTCGCCGCCTCGCGGACGATGCCCTCGCCACGGCCGCCGGCGTGCTGTCGCAGGAAGGCCATCAGGGCGCGCTCCGCCTGCGAGCGGACGGCGAGGGTGATCCCCGGCGGCACGAGATGGAGCGCGACGAGGGTCGCCTCGTGGCGTCGCGCGATCGCGTCGGCGAAGCGGAGGGCGAGCTCGGCATGCGGGCCGCCACGGATCGGGACGAGGACCCGCCGGACCGGCCGCGCCCCGCGCTGCTTGACCACCGCGATGTCGCACGGCGCCTCGCGAACGACCTCGTCGATGGTCGGCGAAACGGCGCCGACAGGGCCGCCATCCCGACCGGCCGTGGCCTTGCCGCCCCAGCCGAAGACGATGAGATCGGCCTCCATCTCCGCTGCCGCCTCGACGATCCCGGCCGCGCTCTCGCGGCCGATCCGGACGATCGGCTGGATCGGTGTCCCGTCCGGCGCGAAGTCGAGGACGCGCTGCAGGAGTCGCCGGGCGTGACGCGCCCTCGTCGCCCCATCCGACAGCGACATGCCCTCGGGCACCTCCACGATGCCGAGCGCGGTCAGCTCGCCGCCGCGCGGCTCGAGCAGGTCCGCGCCGAGGCGGATGAGCTCCTCCGCGGTGGCCGGGTTGGCCACCGGGATGAGGATCCGGACCGGCAGCGGCAGGCTCACGTCGCGATCCCCGCCGCCCGGGCGGCCAGCCAGCGCTCGACGAGGTAGGCCTTCTCCCGCTCGAACTCGCGTGCCTGGCGCTCTACGCGCTCCTCCGCCTGATCGGTGGTCAGCCCGCGATTCTCGACGACGAACGCGCCGACCCGCCCGAGGTAGATCGGGACGAGCGCGGCGACCATCGCCGGGATGGCGCCCTCGTTGTCGCGCGCGGCGAGGACCAGGTCGTAGACGACCCTGGCCCACGTCTCGTCCGGGAACGCGAATGTGGCGAGCGCCTCGGCCATCTCCGCCGTCGACGGCCTGGGTGCGTCGGTCGCGTCGGGGCCAAGCCGCCGAGCGGCCGCCTCGGCGACCTCGCCGGCGCGATCGGCCAGCCGCAGGACCTCCGCCGCCGTGGCCGGGGCGAGCATCGAGCGCCACGTTCCCGTCATCGCCAGCGACGCGGCGTGGAAGTCCGCGACGAGTCGCCCGACGTCGATCTCCAGCGGCGGCGGATCGGCGAACCGCTCGAAGCCGTAGGCCGGCACATCGTGGCTGCCGCGGACGCCGAGCCACTGGTCGGCGTGCCGAACGGCGAGCCGGAGCGTCGTCGCGACGACCTGGCGGACCATCGGTCCCAGGTCCGCGCCGGGGTCCTTCGGGTCGTGGACCTTCGAGCCCAGCCGAGCCTCGCAGACGGCGAAGCCACCGGTCTGCGCGGTCGTCGTCAGCCAGATGTCGATCCCGAAGCGCGACACGTCCGGCGTCCAATCGCCGGCGTCGAGGAGGTGCCGGATGAGGTCGCCGGACAGGCCGAAGTCGCCGCCGATCGGCTGGCGGATGCGCAGCCCGTACAGCGCCCGGGTCAGCGGGTAGGCGATCGTGTTGGTGATCGTGCCGTCGTGCTTGTGGCGGGTGTACAGCGGTGCCACGAAGTCGTAGCCGCCCTTGACGATGGGACCGGCGAGCAGCTCGATCCACTCCGGGCCGATCGAGCGGAGGTCGGAGTCGACCACGACGAGGGCGCGGACGTCGAGCGCGGCGGCCATCTCGAAGATCGTCCGCAGCGCGGCGCCCTTGCCGCCCACGCCGTCGACCTCCGGATAGGTCAGCGAGACGCGCGCGAGCCGGTTCGTCGGCCGGACGAGCAGGATCCGCTCGATGTAGTCGGGCGGCTCCGTATCGACGACGACGCGTGCGGTCCCGTCGGGCGACGCCGCGTCCGAGTTGACGACGACCGGCCGCAGGTCGGGGAAGAACTGCACGAGGCCGGCCTGGGCCGCGCGGACAACGTGGCCGATCGTCGCGGCGTTCCGATGGCTCGGGATGCCGACCATGATGTCGGCCCGCTCGAGGCGCTCGATCTGGGCGCGGATCTCGGGCGTCAGGGGGCTCGCGGGCACCCGCCCACCGTACCACCGGGGGACCGCCGCCGCCCACGGCGCCGCCGTCGCGCCGGTCGTGCGGCGCTCGGTGGCGCGCCGCTCAACGACGCGGGATCGCCCCGATCGCCCAGTCCCGGCTCGGCTCGCCCGGCGTGTATCGGCCGTTCGTCGCCTTGACCGCGTAGGCCGCGAAGCCGAGCGCCCGCCATTGGCCGAACCAGGCCTCGATCGGCGGGCGGACGATCGTCGTCCGGCGCACGGTCTCCGTGTCCGCGACGACCGAATCGAGCAGACGCTTGCGTTCCAGGAGCGGAACGTCCAGCAGCGCTTCGCCCTCCAGCTCGAGGAGGTCGATCGCGACGAAGGCCGATTCATCTTCTCGCGGCTCGACACTGCGTCGGGCGAGCGACGCCGCCAGCGCATCGCGGCGATCCTCGCGGTCGGCGCTGCGACTGCCGAGGAACAGCTGCCGGCCGATCGAGGCCGGCGATGTGACCGTCCCGTCGCCGATCAGCGCGGCGAGGCCCGTGGTGTCGCGGAATCGCGGGACCAGGTAGCCGTCGAGGAGGACCCGGTCGGCCGACGTCGCGCGGACGATCTCGGCTCGCAGGCCGTCGAAGCCCTCGACCGGCTCACCGTCCTCGTCGGCCAGCCGCGCCGTGCCGAGCGTGACGCCGACGACGACGCGCCGGCCCTCCCACAGCGGTTCCAGGACGGGATCGGCGACGTCTCGCGGGGCGAGACGGCCGAAGGGCATCGGTCGCAGGAGGCCGGACGCCGCGGCGGACGACATGACCCGCACATCGTAGTCGGCTCGCGCCGCCGACCGACGAGCCCGATCCGGGGTGCCTATCATCTCCGGCCATGGTGGCGAGCGTCCCGCCGAGCCTCCGAGCGCGATGACGCGGCTGATCGCCGCACTCGCCGCGCTCACGCCGTCCGGCCGTGCCGGCGTCCCGGTGGCGTGGGCGCTGTACGACTTCGCCAACACGATCTACAGCTACGCGATCGTGTCGTTCGCGATGGGCCTGTGGGTCGTCGACGACGCGCGCCTCGGCGCGGCGTCGGGCCAGTTCTGGTTCGGTGTCGCGAATGCCGTGTCGGTCGGCATCAACGCGGCCGTCTCGCCGGTCCTCGGCGCCATCAGCGATCGCGGCGGCCGTCGCCTGCCGTACCTCGCCTTCTTCACCGCCCAGACGGTCGTCGCCACGGCGGCCATCGGCCTCATCGCCGACGGCAGCGGCAGCGGCCTCGCCTTCCTCGGCCTCGCCCTGTTCACGATCGCGAACTTCAGCTACCAGGCGGCGCTGATCTACTACGACGCGACGCTGCCCGTCGTCTCGAAGCCCGACACGCGCGGCCGGGTGTCCGGGCTCGGTGTCGCGGTGGGCTATCTCGGCACGATCGTCATCGCCGTGCTCATCCTCCTGCTCGGCAGGCTCATGCCCGGCAGTGAGGACTCTTCGCTGACGTTCCTGCTGACGGCCGCCCTGTTCGCCGTCTTCGCCGTGCCGATCTTCCGGGCCGTCCGTGAGCAGCGGACGTCGGACTACCGATTCCGCATCGGCGACGCCCTCGCATCGTGGTCGCAGCTGGCCATCACGATCGGCCACGCCCGCCGGGTGCCGGGCCTGCTGCGCTTCCTCGTCGCCCGCTTCTTCTACACCGACCCGGTGAACACGGTCATCGTCGTCATGGCCGTGTTCGCGACCGAGGCGATCGGCTTCACGCAGGCCGAGGCCAATCTCGTCCTGCTCGCGCTGACCGTGGCGGCCGTCGTGGCGAGCTTCGGCTGGGGCTTCCTCGTCGAGCGGATCGGCCCGAAGCGGACGCTGATGATCGTCCTCGGGACCTGGTGCGTCGGGCTCCTCATCGGCGGCGCGATCCTGTCGAAGCCGACCTTCCTCATCGCCGGCGTGCTCCTCGGCTCCGGCCTCGGCGGCGTCTGGACGTCCGACCGGGTGTTCATGCTGCGGCTCTCGCCGCGCGACCGGATCGGCGAGTTCTTCGGCCTATATGGCCTGGCCGGCAAGTTCAGCGCCGTGACCGGGCCGCTGCTGTACGGCGTCATCGTGTCGACGATGCTCGACGCCGGCTATGGGCCAGTGGCCTATCAGGCCGGGATCTTCAGCTTCCTCATCCTGATGTTCGTCGGCGTGTGGCTTCTGCGGCGCGTTCCGGATCCGGGCGCCGAGCCGCACGACGTGGTCGCGCCGCCGGAGCACCTGCTGCCGTCCTCCGACATGCCGGGGCCCGCCAGACACTGACCCGAGGCGCGCTCAGCCGCCGTAGCCGCGCGGGTGCTCCCTCCGCCAGGCCCACGCCGAGCCGATCATCTCGTCAGGCGTGGACCGCCGCGGCCGCCAGCCCAGGACTTGCCCTGCGCGGGCCGTCGCGGCGACGAGGACCGGCGGATCGCCCGGACGGCGCGGGCCGATGGTGTGCGGGATCGGCCGGCCGACGACCCGTTCCGCCGAGCTGAGGATCCCGCGGACGCTGACGCCGTCGCCGCTGCCGAGGTTGAAGGTCGCCGGCGCGTCCGTTAGCGGATCGCCGGGTGCCGTCGCCTCGAGCGCGAGGAGGTGGGCCTCCGCCAGGTCTCGGACGTCGATGTAGTCGCGGACGGCGGTGCCGTCCGGTGTGGCGTAGTCATCGCCGTACACGACGACGGGTGGGCCGCCCTCGGCCGCCCGCAGGATGTTCGGGATGAGGTGCGTCTCCGGGTCGTGGACCTCGCCGTTGCGGCCGCTCGCCCCGGCGACGTTGAAGTAGCGCAGGCTGACGCTGCGCAGGCCGTACGCCGCGCCGTACCAGGCCATCGCGCCCTCGAACGCCCGCTTCGTCTCACCGTACGGGTTGATCGGCCGGAGCGGCGCGTCCTCCGGGATCGGCACCGACTCGGGAGCGCCGTAGACGGCGGCCGTTGAGGAGAAGACGAGGCGATCCACTCCGGTCTCCCGGAGCGCCTCCAGGAGGGCGATCCCGCCGGCCACGTTGTCGCGGTAGTAGCGCGCCGGGTCACGCAGCGATTCCGGGACCAGCGAACGCGCCGCACAGTGGAGGACGGCTTCGATCCGCTCGCCGACGAGGATCCGCCGAACGAGCTCCGCGTCGCCGTATGAGCCGCGCTCGAGCCGGGCGCCGGCGCTCGCCAGGCCGGCCGCAGCGCCCGGATGGCCGGTCGAGAGGTCATCGAGCATCACGACCTCGTGGCCGGCCTCGAGCAGCGTTTCGACCGACACCGAGCCGACGTAGCCGGCGCCGCCCGTGACCAGGATGCGCATCGCCGGTCAGGATAGGGGCTGGCGACGCCGCAGGACGCGATCGACGAGTCGGCGTAGCCAGCTTCGGGAGGCCGGCGCGGTGACGGGTCCGGCCGCCGTGGCGCCCGGCGCCGCGGCGAGGGTCGCGAGCCGCGCCAGGATTCGCAGCGCGGCGCCGTCCTCCGGATCGATCGTCAACGCGCGGCGGGCGAGCACCGCCGCGGGGCCGGCATCCCCGCGGTCGAGCGCCACCTCGGCGAGCCCGACGACCGCGATGGCGCTCCGTGGGTCGGCCGCCTCGGCTTGGCGGAACATCCGCTCGGCGCGGTCGAGCTCGCCGGCGAGGCGGGCCCGCTCCGCCTCCAGCAGCAGCTCGATCATCGATCGTCCGCCGACATCGCCGCGGCCAGCATCAGCAGCGTGGCCGCGTCGTTGAGGGCGGGTTCAGCGACCACCCGCTCGAGCAGCTCGTCGATGATCCGCCCGAGCCTCGGTCCGGGGGCGATGCCGAGCTCGCGGATCAGGTCGTCGCCGTCGACCGCGAGATCTCGCCGCTCGAGCGCGACGTCCGCCGCCAGCTCCGCCTCGACCCGCCGCCGGAGCTCGCCGAGCCCGTGCGCGTCGGGCGCGACGCCGGAGCCGACGTTGTCGGCCTCGCGCAGGGCGAACAGCTCGTCGAGCCCGTGTCGGCCGACCCGCCGGATGAACCGTCGGACCCCGGTGTCGCCCCATGAGGCGTCGTACAGGAACATGTGCTGCCGCACGAGGTGGACGACTCTATCGGTCACCGCCCGAGGCGTGCGGAGCCGCCCGAGCAGGGCCGTCGCCAACTCCGCGCCGACGGCGTCGTGGCCGTGGAAGTGGCCATCGGCCATCGTCGGCGGCTTGCCGATGTCGTGGAGCAGGCCGGCCAGCCGCACGACCGGCCGATCCGCCGGCGCTGCATCCACCGTCCGCAGCGTGTGGTGCCACAGATCCTCGCCGGCGATCTTGCCCTGAGCGATGCCCCGCTGGGCATCGAGCTCGGGCCACAGGACCGCGAGCACGCCGGTCTCCGCCATGAGCCGCAAGCCGATCGACGGCTGCCGCGCGGTGAGCAGCTTGTCGAGCTCCGCGGCCACCCGCTCGCCGGACAGGTGGCGGACCAGCGGTGCCGCATCGCGGATCGCGGTGAGCGTCGCCGGTTCGATCGTGAACTCGAGGGTCGCCGCGAGCCGGAGCGCACGGACGATGCGCAACGCATCCTCGGCGAACCGCGCGGCGGGCTCGCCGACCGCCCGCAATCGCCGCGCCGCGAGGTCGTCCCGCCCGCTGTGGGGATCCACCAACCCCGGATCCGCGTCCGCACCGGACGCCCCCCAGGCGATCGCATTGACGGTGAAGTCGCGGCGCGACAGGTCGTCTTCGATCCGGCTGCCGAACTCGACCCGGCCGGGCCGCCGGCGGTCCGCGTACTCGGCATCCGATCGGAACGTCGTGATCTCGTACGTGTCATCGGCCTCGCGGACGAGGACGGTGCCGAAGCGGTTCTCGTAGGCGGAGCCCGGGAACAGCTCCGCGGTCCGCTCGGGCAGCGCATCCGTCGCGAGGTCCCAGTCGGCCGGCTCGCGGCCGAGCAGGGCGTCCCGGATCGAGCCGCCGACGACGTAGCCGGCATGACCGTTCGACCAGAGCCGATCGAGCAGTAGCCCGACCGCGGGCGGCAGGCTCGGCGTCTCCGTCATCGCGCGCACCTCAAGCTGCGGATGCCCGGACTCGGCGGCCGGCGGCGCGCGCCGCGTCAGTTCCGGCCGAGGAAGAGGTACGAGCGCCAGGCCTCGTTCCGTTCGTCGACGAGGTACGGCGTGAA
>Ga0247727_10012397_pt1 | contig 14640 bp, 15 predicted proteins | sample WisWelCaveWW1625_FD_202498 | JGI IMG/M metagenome (GOLD analysis project Ga0247727, IMG submission 202498) | Biofilm microbial communities from Wishing Well Cave, Virginia, United States - WW16-25 | ecosystem: Environmental > Aquatic > Deep subsurface > Groundwater > Cave microbial mat | place... | reverse complement strand
CTCCACTTCTTAGCGTATATAAACGCTAAGAACATTGCAACAAAAAAAAGGAACGCCCCCAACCGCCACATTTATGTCGTGCACCCAGGAAAACGACCCTGCTTGACAGGATTCCTGGGACCGCCGACAATCAAGCTGAGACGGGTCTAAGGAGAATAACGGTCATGCAGAGGAAGCTTTTGGTGTCCTTGCTCGCGCTGGCGCTGCCGGCCGCGCTGCGCGCCCAGGCGAAGGTAGCGGTCATCAATACGCAGCGCGCGGTGCTCGAAACCGCGGAGATGAAGAGGGCGGCCGCGGATCTGGAGGCCAAGTACCGCCCGCAGCAGCAGGACGTCGAGAAGCGCACCAAGGAGCTGCAACAGATCCAGGAGAAGCTCCAAAACCCGAAGACCACGCCGCAGGAGGGCGCCGACCTGCAAGCCGAGGGACAGCGCAAGCAGCGTACCCTCCAGCGCCTGACCGAAGACCTGCAGGCCGAGGTGGACCGCGAGCGCACCGACATCTTGAACCAGGCCGGCAAACGCATGCAGGCTATCGTCGCGAAGCTGGCCGAGGAGAAGGGTCTCGACCTGGTCGTCGACGCCGCCAACACGATCTTCTTCAAACCGGCCATGGACATTACCAGCGAGGCCATCGCCGCCTACGACAAGCAGCACCCGCCCAAACCCGCCAAGTAGCGGCCCGCGGGGCGCGATGAGTTATCTGGACGACTACGGGGTTACCGACGCGCATCGGGAAAAAAAGATCAAGCGCGCGATGCTAGCCCTGGTGAGCGTCGTCGCGGTGACGGGGTTTCTCTACTTCTGCTTCAAGAACTACAAGGAGGAGGGCCGGGTGCGAGAGTTTTTGGCGGCGCTCCAGCGCGGCGACTACCCGGCCGCCTACGCGTTTTGGGGCTGCCGCGTGGAGTCGCCCTGCCCGAACTACGACTACAAGACGTTCCTCGAAGACTGGGGCCCTTCGAGTACGGTCGGCAAGGTGGTCTCGTACCGCCTGATGCACTCTTGCGCACAGGGCTCCGGCGTGGTGGTGGCCATCGAGCTCAACGGCCGGCAGCGCGTGCGGCTGTGGGCGGAGACCAAGAACCTGGAGCTGGGTTTCTCTCCGGAGCTCGCTCCAAGCTGCGTTTGGGAGCGCCTCGCGCTGACGAGCCGCGCCTAACGCGGCTCGTCCGCGCGGGGGTTGGGGGTCGGGGGATGGGGGTCGGGGACCGGGAGACGATTCGCGGGGTTAGCAGTACAGAGAACTGTTGGGGACTTGAAGTTCTTGGCGTCTTGGCGTCTTGGCGGTTAGGCGACGCTTCATCCGAGCGTTATACTCTGGGTTTCCATGGCCGACTTCGGCGCCGAGGTCATCAAGGTCGAGCGGCCGCCGCACGGCGACCCCTACCGCTACCTCTCGCGCCTGCCCGGCATGCCGGCCGCCGAGGAGGACTACTGCTGGACCATCGACAGCCGCAGCAAGAAGAGCCTCGCCTTGAACCTGGCGGATCCGGCCGGGCGCGAGGTGCTGCTGAAGCTGGCGGCCGCCGCCGACGTGTTCCTCACCAATTTCCAGCCGCAGCTGGTGGCCAAGTTCCGGCTCGGCTACGACGAGCTGCGCGGCGTCAACGATCGTCTTATCTATGCCTACCTGACCGGCCACGGCGAGCGCGGCCCGGAAGCCGAGCATCCCGCCTACGACCAGACCGCCTACTGGGGGCGCTCCGGGCTGATGGATTTCATGCATTACGCCGGCGCCGAGCCCTGTCCCTCGCCGCCCGGCTTGGGCGACCACCCGGCCGCCATGGCCCTGTTCGGCGCCATCATGATGGCCCTGTTCCAGCGGCAGAAGACGGGCCAAGGGATGAAAGTCACCACGTCGCTGATGGCCAACGGGGCCTGGGCCAACAGTTGCTTTATCCAGGCGGCGTTCGCGAAGGCGGTCTGGCCGGAGCGCGCCCGACGCACCAAGCCGCGCAGCCCTCTCACCAATCACTACCGGAGCCGTGACGGACGCCGGTTTTTCCTCTGCATGATCGATCCGGAAAAGGATTGGCCGCGGCTGTGCGGCGCGATGCGCCGGGAAGACCTCATCGCCGGCGAGCGCTTTGCGACCCCGCTGGCGCGCCGGGAGCGGGTCGAGGAGGTCGTCGCGCTGCTCGACGCCGAGTTCGCGCGCCAGGACATGGCCGAGTGGGCGCGCCGGTTCGCCCAGAACGAGGTCACCTGGGGACCCGTGCCTTCGACCGCAGAGGTGATCCACGACGAACAAATGGCGCTCAACGGCGTTTTCGTTGAGATCGCCGACGCGCCGGGCGGCCCGCGGCGCACGGTGAGCAGCCCGATCGCGGTCGAAGGGATCGAAAAAGCGCCGCCCCGCATGGCGCCCGCGGTCGGCCAGCACAGCCTCGAGATCCTCGAAAGCCTCGGCTACAGCCGTGAGGGAATCGGAAGGCTGCTAGACAGCGGCGCGGTCTTCGCCGCCGCGCTCCAGGAGAAACGGACAGCATGAAGATCCCCGGGAAGGTAGCACTGATTACCGGCGGCGCCTCCGGCCTGGGAGCCGCCTCCGCGCGGGCGTTCTGCGGCGCGGGCGGGCGGGTCGCGCTGGTGGACCTCAACGCCGAGCTTGGATCCCAGCTCGCCGCCAGCCTCGGCGGCGATCGCGCGCGCTACGTCACCGCCGACGTCGCCGATCCGGCCCAGATGCAGGCGGCCGTCGAGGCCGCCACTGCGCAGTTCGGCCGCCTCGACGTCGCGCTCAACTGCGCCGGCATCGGCGGCGCTTCCCGGATCCTCGGCAAGGAAGGCCCCGTGGCACTCGACTGGTTCGTCAAGATCGTCAAGGTGAACCTGATAGGTACTTTCAACACGACGCGCCTGGCGGCCGCGGCCATGGCGAAAAACCAGCCCGGCGAAGACAGCGAGCGGGGCGTGGTCATCAACACCGCTTCGGCGGCGGCCTTCGAGGGTCAGATCGGTCAGGTGGCCTACAGCGCGTCCAAGGGCGGCATCGTCGGCATGACGCTGCCGCTGGCTCGCGACCTCGCCCGCCACGGCATTCGCGTCGTCACCATCGCTCCGGGCGTGTTTGATACGCCGTTGCTCGGGAGGCTGCCCGAGGAAAGCCGCGCCGCCCTGCGCTCCTCGGTGCCGTTCCCGCAACGGCTCGGCCAGCCGGAAGAATACGCCCGGCTCGTTCTCCAGATCATCGAAAACAGCTACTTGAACGGGGAAGTGATTCGTCTCGACGGCGCCCTCCGCATGGCCCCGCGCTGAAGTCCGGCCCTGCCAGGCTCTTGCCTCCGCAGGACGGATATGGTAAACCCTAGAGCCAAACAGGAGGCAGTCGATGTCCACCCGGCAGACCGCAACCACGCTGGTTCTCTGCCTGGCGGCCGTAGTCGCGTGCGGGTCCTGCTCCTCAGGACCGGCTCCCGCCAAGATGGGTACTCCGCAGTGGTATTGGGGCGCCGCCCGCGACACGTTCCGCCAAGGGGACCTGGCCAAAACACAAGAGCACCTCGAGAAGCTGATGACCACCGACAACCCCTTCAAGCGCCGGGCGGCCACCTGGCACCTGGTGATCCTGGCGGGCCTGGCCGAAGGCCACAAGGATCTGGCCGAGGCTTACGACGCCGGCGCCGGTCTCACCAAGACTCAGGCAGGCGATTTCCGGCGGGTGGCCGCGGACCTGCGCCGCCTCGCCCGGCTCTATTCGCTGGGGCTGGCGCAGGAAGCCGGCCGCTTTCAGAAAGAGGCGGCCGAAACGGAGCGGGTGACGCTCGACTTCGCCTTCCCGCGAGGCAGCGCGACGGAGGCCATCACCCTGGACCGCCTGCGCAAGGGGATCTTCCCGTCGGAAGGAGAGCGGGTCACGGCGCTGCAGCGAACCATCGAGCGCGGCGTGCTCCTCGAGACCGCCGCCGTCGCCGGGGCCGGGCAGGATACCGCCAAGGCCGCGGAACTGTTCAAGACCCAGCCGGTGGAGGCGCCGCGGACGGTGTTTCTCTACGGGGTCGCCAGCAGCCTCTACGACTTGACCGGGATTTTCGACCGCAAGAAGCTCAACGAGCCGGACAAGAAGAAAATCCTGCTCGATATGGCGGCCAGTTGCTTGCAGCCGGTGGCCGCGGGCTCCGACGAATCTCTCAAGAAGAAGGCCAAAGAGCTGCAAGAGAGGCTCGACAAGGCGCAGAAGACGCTGGGGAAGGCGTAGGGCCTGACGGGGTTCCAGGCGGAAGCCGTGTTATACTTCAGTAGCGCTATGCTCACCCGGGTCAAGTTCAGCATCGTGATTGCCTCCACGCTGCTCACCGCACTGCTCGTGATCGGGGCGGTGATGGGCCAGAGTTCCTCCACCGACGGCGCCTACCGCCAGCTCTCCGTTTACACCGAGGTGTTGTCGCGGATCAAGAGCGAGTATGTCGAGGAACCGGACATCAAAGTCGTGACCCGCGGTGCGCTGCAAGGGCTGCTCGAGTCGCTGGATCCCTATTCGAGCTACCTCAGCGCGGAGCACTACAAGGAATACCAGAACCGCAAGGCGCACCAGGAGGCCGGCGTGGGCCTGGTGATCTCGAAGCGCTTCGGCGTCGTGGTGATCCTGGCGGCGGTGGCGGGCTCACCGGCGGCCAAGGCGGGTCTGCAGAGCTGGGATTTGCTGGAAGCCGTCGACGGCCGCTCGACGCGGGAGCTGCCGATGCCGCTGGTGCAGGCCTTGTTGAGCGGCACGCCGGGAAGCGCCGTTCGGCTGGTGGTTCGGCGCAGCCGCCGGGCTGAGGAACCCCAGGACATCACGCTGACCCGCACGTCAGCGGCGATGCCGGCCGTCACCCACAAACTGCTGCCGGACAGGGTGGGCTACGTCGACGTCGACGTGTTGACGACGGGCAAGGCGGCCGAAGTCGCCCGCGCGGTGCGCGAGCTCGAGGCGCTGGGCGCTGAGCGCCTGGTGCTGGATCTGCGGAACAACGCGTTGGGCGAGCAGCAGGAGGGGATCAATCTGGCCAACCTGTTCGTCGCAGACGGGCTGCTGGCCTACTTGCAAGGACAGAAGCACAGCAAGAAGGACTTCCAGGCCGAGTCGGGCCGGGCAATCTCGAAGCTCCCGCTGGTCGTGGTGACCAACCGCGCCACGGCGGGCGCGGCGGAGCTGGCGGTCGCGGCGATTCTCGACCGGCAGCGCGGCCAAGTGGTCGGCGAGCGAACTTTCGGTTTGGGGGCGATTCAGAGAACCATCACCATCGAAGACGGCTCCGCAGTGATCCTCTCGATCGCCAAGTATTACCGTCCCTCCGGGAAAGCGATTCAAGAAGGCGGCGTGAACCCCACGCTGCTGGCGTCGGAGCCGGAGCCAGGCGCCGGCGACGAGGATGAGCCGGCCCCCCGATCCCCGGAGCGCCGGCTGGAGGACGACGCGGTTCTCAAGAAGGCGATCGAAGTAGCTAAAGGCGCCTCCGCGCGCGCCTAGCTGTTTTCCGGCCCCTCTTCAATCGCCATGATTCTCGCCACGCTGCGTTTCAATTCCGGAATCTGCCGGCTGGCAATCTCCCAAACCGCCACGAGATCGACTCCCAAGTAATTGTGTATGAGCTTGTCTCGAGCGCTGGCCGCTTAGCCACGAGCCGAAGTTAGGCGAAACAAGTTGGGACGGCGCCAGCGGTTTTCCTTTCCACGGTTTGCTGCCCGGCTGCGTCATTCATGCGGGAGTCGTGTCGGCCCCCGAGCGCGATGATGCGATTGGTCTTTCTGCTGATGGCCCTGGCCGCCGTAGCGCTGGGAGATGAAGCGTCCCGGCTGGTCCAGGAAGCCCGGCGGGCCGAGCGGCAAGGCGACGACCTGCGCGCCTTCGGCCTCTACAGCCGCGCGGCCGGGATGAGACCCGAGCGCGGCCAGTATCGCCGGCAGGCGGAGAGGTTGCGCGGACGAGCGGCGCACAGCTTGGCCGGGATGGGGAGACTCGAACAGGCCTTCGGTCTGGATCCGGCTAATGCCTATATGGCGGCCCGCCTGGCGGCGCCGCCCGCGGCGGTCGACGCGCCGCTCACCGCAGCGGAGATCCGTGAAGCCGAGCAACTGGCCGAGCCGCTCGAGCTGCGCCCGGGCGAAGGGCGCCGCAGCTTTGACCTGAGCGGCGACGCCCGGTCGATCTACGAACAAGTGATGCGCGCCTGGGGGCTGGAGGTAGTTTTCGACGCGGATCTGCCGCTCGGCTCGCGCCTCCGCTTGGGCCTAAACGACGAGGAGTTTCGCACCGCCCTGCGCGCGCTGATGGCTCTGACGGGTACGTTCGTGGTTCCGATACACGAGCGCGTGGCTCTGGTGGCGCAGGACACTACCCAGAAGCGCAACGAGCTCGAGCCGATGATGGCCACGATCGCGCCGATTCCGCTGGTGATGACCACGGAGGAAGCCAACGAGATTGGGCGCACCGTCCAGCAGGCGCTCGACATACGGCGGGTGGTCGTGGATCCCGGACGGCGGCAGGTGCTGATTCGCGATACGGTCACCAAGGTGAGGCTGGCCCGCGCCATGTACGAGGAGCTCTCGCGGCGTCGCGCCGAGGTCAGCATTGAGGTGGAGCTGATTTCGGCGGGCCGCAGTACGCTAACTAATTTCGGCCTAAGCCTGCCGACTAGTTTCCCGGTGTCCTACCTCGGAACGTTCTGGAACAGGCCCGCGCCAGTGACGGCCGTGGCTGGCCCGCTGCTGGGGCTCGGCGCCGGCGCCACGCTGTTCGGCGTCGCCATCGGCAGCGGCTTGCTGCGCGCCGAGTGGAGCCGCTCGCAGACGGAGTTCCTCAGCCGCTTCTGGCTGCGGTCGATCGACGGCATGGCGGCCAGCCTCCACATCGGCGACAAGTTCCCCATCATCAACGCGTCGTTTTCCCCGATTGTCATCACCGACGAGATTCGGGATCTCGAGCGCCGCGGCCTGCTGCGCCAGCCCTTCCCGTCGTTCACCTTCGAGGATCTGGGGCTGGTGCTGAAAATCACACCGCGGATTCACGACAGCCGCGAGGTATCGTTGACCATCGAGGCGGAGTTCCGCCTGCTGACCGGCGAGACCTTTAACAGCGTGCCGGTCATCGCGAATCGCAAGTTCAACTCCGCGGTGCGGCTGAAAGAGGGCGAATCGGGGCTGGTGGCCGGCATGCTTGTGACGCGCGATTCGCGCACCGCGACGGGCCTGGCGGGACTGGCGCACATCCCGCTGTTCGGCCGCCTGCTGCGCCAAACGAGTTGGCAGGACGATCAGAGCGAGCTTGTGATCTCGATCACGCCGCGCCTGACCGGGATCCCTCCGGGCGAGCAGTTCTTTTCGCGCACCTATCACTTCGGCGCAGACACACGCCCGGTTTCGCCGATCTGACAGTCAGAGGCCCGGCGCAGGAACGCGCGGGTCCTAGCAGCCAGCCCGCTTCAGCGGGCCACCAACAGCATTTTGTTGAACCGCTTGCTGAAGTCGCCCCAGGCCGAGAGGCTGTCGTCCAGCCGCGTGCGGCCCTGCTTGGTCAGCTTGTAATACTTGCGGTCCGGTCCGCCGCTGGCCGAGTCTCGCCAGTAGCCGCTAATGAGCTTGCTGTCTTCCATCCGGCGGAGCGTGGGATAGAGGAAGCCTTGCTTGAACTCGAAAAAGCCTTCGCTCCGTTCCTTTACATCGCGCGAGATGTCGTAGCCATAGCGGTCACCCTTGGTGAGGATGGCCAGGATGAGGATTTCTGTGGTCCCCATCTTGAGCTGCTTGAGGATTTTTTTTCTCGGTTCCATTGTCCCTTTGTCCATGCGTCTTAGATGGGGCCCGGTAACCCCGGATCCCACCTAGCTATTCTTAATAGCGATCACCCGCAAAAGCAAGTGTTTCTTTTGGGGAAAAGAATAAGGACGTTCGGGGGAGGGGCCGAGGTTACTTCTTTTCTTTCAGCAGCCCAAAGCCCATGGTGAACAGACCGCCGATCATCAGGCCGTAGTTCACGTTCAGAGGCAGGTCCTGGTAGAAGAAACAGTACCCCCAGACAATCAGGATCAGGGCTCCGAGCTGAAACATCGCATCACCTCACCGCCAGTATGACGCGGGTGTACCGGTACTCACAAGTCACATCTTGAGATCTAAAACACTTAGTACGAAGGCCTTAGATGCCCTAGAAAACGTTGGGCTTATCGTGCGGCCGCTGGGGATGATCCTGCGGCTTCACGCTCGAGCGCCGCAAAGAACCGCCGGATCATCATTTTCGCGGTCATATCCAGGAGTCGCTCGCCGACGCTTGCGATGAGCCCGCCGATCTGGACCTCCCCGGCGTAATGCACCGTTGTTCCTGAGGGGGTTTCCGAAAGTGTAAGCTGGCCCACACCGCGGACAAAACCAAGCCTGCCGTTGCCATCGATGACCAGCCGGTAGCTCGCCGGGGGGTTCTTGTCCTCGATTCGAAGTTTGCCGGCGAACAGGCCTTGCATGCTGGCTATGGCAAGGTTCATCTTCATGTCGTATTCATCGGCGCCGGCCGGGACCAGGCTCTCGCAACCGGGCATGGCGCGCGCCAGCACGTCGATATCGAGAAGCAGGTCCCAGGCAGCCCGCCGCGGCAGGGGGAGAGTCTGTTCGCCTTGTACTTTCATTTGGCGCGCGCCAGGGCGGCCTGGAGCGCGCGCCGCGTCATGACGCCGGCGATGTGAGCGCGGTAGTCGGCGGCGGCGTAGACGTCGCTGAGCGCCTCGACGCCCTTAGCGGCGAGGCCCGCCGCTTCGGCGAGGCTCGAGTCCTGCGCCGGACGGCCCTCCAGCGCCGCCTCGACCGCCGCCCCTCGGTAGGAGTTGGAAGCCACGCCGGTGATCCCTAGGCGCGCGGTCGTGATCTTCCCGCCCTTCATCCCGAGCTGCGCCGCGACGCCGGCCACCGCGAACCCCGACGCCGGCTGCTGGTGCTTCAGATACGCCGATCCCAGCCCCGGCGCGTCCGCCGGGACGATCACTTCGGCCAGGATCTCCCCCGGCTCCAGCGCCGTTGTGAAAGCGTCGAGCAGGAATTTGTCGATCGGCAGCGTACGCTCGCCGCGCTGGCTGACGAGACGGACCTGCGCGCGGAGGGCCTGCAACGCGGCCGGGTAGTCGGCTGCCGGGTCGTTGTGAGACACACTGCCGCCGATGGTTCCGAGATTGCGAACCTGCACGTCGCCGATCCTCGCGGCGGCCTCGGCCAGCAGCGGGCAGCTCTGGCGGAGCGTGTCGGAAGTGGCGAGCTGGTTATGGGTGCTGGTCGCGCCGATGCGGATCGAGCCGTTGGTTTCCCCGATGTAGTTGAGCTCGGCGATGCGAGCCAGGTCGATCAAGTGGGCCGGTCCCGACAGGCGCAGCTTCATCATCGGGATCAGGCTCTGGCCGCCGGCCAGCACGCGGCTGCCCTGGTGCGAGGCCAACAGCCGCAGCGCCTCTGCGATCGAGTCGGGCGCGGAGTATTCGAACGATTGAGCGATCATGTCCGGCTCCTTTCCTGGATCACGCGCCAGACCCGCTGCGGGGTCATGGGCATATCGATGTGGCGGACGCCGAGCGGCGAGAGCGCGTCGACGACGGCGTTGACCAGCGCCGGCGAGCACCCGATCGTCCCGGCCTCGCCCACCCCCTTAACGCCGAGCGGATTGACCGGCGAGGGAGTCTCGGTGCGGTCGCACTCGATCTCCGGCACGTGGTGGGCCTTGGGGACCGAGTAGCTCATCAGCTCGCCGGTGACGAGCTGGCCGCCTTCGTCGTAGACGGCCTCCTCGAGCAGCGCCTGGCCCAGGCCCTGGGCGACGCCGCCGTGGACCTGGCCGTCGACCATCAGCGGGTTGATGACCTTCCCGCAGTCGTCGACGGCTATGTAGCGCTGAATCTTAGTCTCGCCGGTTTCTTTGTCCACCTCGACGACCGCAATGTGCGCGCCGAACGGGAACGCGAAGTTGGCGGGCTCAAAGAACCGCGTCACCACCAGGCCTGGCTCCATTCCCGGAGGAAGATTGCGGCAGATGTGCGCCTCGAGAGCGACCTCGCCGAAGGAAACCGTCTTCGCGGTCTTGCCGCTCGAGAAGACGCCGCCTTCGAAAGTGACGCTCTCGAGGGCGACCCCCAGCATGTGGGCGGCAAACTTGCTGCACTTGGCGCGCAGATCCTGCAAGGCCAGGTAGACCGCGGTGCCGCCGACGGCGGTCGCGCGGCTGCCGAACGTCCCGATGCCGTACTGCACCACCGCCGTATCGCCGTGGATCACGACGATGTCGTCGAGGCTCACGCCGAAGGCGTCGGCGGCGAGCTGCGCGAAAGTCGTTTCCTGACCCTGGCCGTGCGGGGACGAGCCGGTCATGACGGTCACCTTGGCGGTGGGCTCGATCTTGACGGTGGCGCTTTCCCAGCCACCGGCCGGCGTCGCCGGCGAGGGGCCGAAGGCGCAGACCTCCCCGTAGGTGGAGATGCCAATGCCCAGGTAGCGGCCCTGTTTCCGGCCCTCGGCTTGTTTCTTGCGAGTGCCGGCGTAGTCGACGATCTGGAGCGCCCGGTGCAGCGGCGCGGCGTAATCTCCGCTGTCGTACATCAGCCCGGTGGCGGTGGCGAACGGGAAGGCGTCCTTGGACGGGAAGTTCTTGAGACGAATCTCGACCGGGTCCATCTTCAGCTCGGCGGCCAGGATGTCGACCATGCGCTCGATGACGTGGGTGGCCTCGGGCCGCCCGGCGCCGCGGTAGGCGTCGGTGGGGACGGCGTTGGTGAAGGCGCCGACGATGTCGGCCTCGACGTTGCGGAAGTTGTACAGGCCAGGCATCATCAGTACTGACAGCGTCGGAATCAAGGGCGTCAGCAACTGGTGATAGGCACCGAGGTCCTGGATGATCTTGATCTTCATCCCGGTGATCGTGCCGTCCTTGGTGGCGGACATTTCGGCGTAATCGACGTGGCCGCGGCCGTGGATAGTGGTCTGAAAGTTCTCGCGCCGGCTCTCGATCCACTTGATGGGCTTGTTCACGCGCATTGCCACGAAACCCATCAGCGCCTCTTCGGCATAGACATTGAGCTTGCTGCCGAATCCGCCGCCGACTTCCGGGGTGATGACCCGCAAGTGATTCTCGGGCAGGCCCAACTGTATGGCGACCTGCGTGCGCAGCAGGTGCGGAATCTGCGTCGAGGAGTAAAGCGTGAGGTGGCGGTCGCCCTCGCGCCACTCGGCCACCACGCCGCGTGTCTCCATCGCCATCGGCACCAGGCGCTGGCTGATGATCCGTTCCTTGACGATGACGCCGGTTTTCGCGGCTTCGGCGAAGGCCTTCTTGAGGTCACCGCCCTCGGTGTGGGTCGTGAAGGCGATGTTGTCAGGCCACTCGGGATGCACGGCCGGCGCGCCCTTGGCCAGCGCCTTTTCGGGTTCGGAGACCGCGGGCAGCGGCTCGTAATCCACTTCGACCAGGTCGGCGGCGTCGCGAGCCAGGTAGCGGTCCGTGGCGACGACCACCGTCACCGGATGCCCCACGAAATACACGCGGTTCGTGGCCAGGATGGTGTGCTTGGGGACGCGCAAGCCCGGCAGGGCCGCGGCGCAGGGCACCGGGCCGACGCTCTCGACATCGGCCCCGGTAAATACGGCCTGCACGCCGGGAGCTTTCGCCGCCGCCTGCGTGCGAACCGCCTGGATGCGGGCGGCCGCATGCGGGCTCCGCACGATCACCGCGTAGAGCATGCCGGGCATCTTCAGGTCTTCCACGTAGGTAGCCGTGCCCGTGATCAGGCGCGGATCTTCCTGCCGGCGGACGCGCTTACCGACCAGCGTTTCCGTCTTGGTGGGGGTCGCGGTAGCCATAGTGTTCCTCCCTTACCGGCCCATTCGTTTGGCCGCCGTCTGCACGGCGTTGACGATGTGCATGTAGCCGGTGCAGCGGCACAGGTTGCCCTCGATCCCGTGGCGGATCTCCTCGCGGTTCGGACTGGGGTTGTCGGAGAGCAACTGGCACGCGGTCATAATCATGCCCGGCGTGCAGAAGCCGCACTGCAAGCCGTGCTCGTTCCAGAACGCTTCCTGGACGGCGTGCAGCTTGCCGTTGCGCGCCAGGCCTTCGACGGTCTCGACCTTCCGGCCGTCGGCCTGCACGGCGAACATGGTGCAGGACTTGACCGCGCGGCCGTCCAGCAGCACGGTGCAGGCGCCGCAGACGCTCGTCTCGCAACCCACGTGCGTGCCGGTCAGCCCGGCCACCTCGCGCACGAAATGAACCAGCAGCAGGCGCGGCTCGACGCGCGCCTCCAGGCTCTTGCCGTTGACGTTGACACGAATGGCTCGATCCATGTACGGGGACTCCTTAAGAAACAGCGGTTCACATGATGCGACAAACCGCGTAGAGAAATCAAGATGAAGCGCGGCGAGTGTGGGCTGGCTTACAGACCCGAGGGTAGACGATGGCCGATCTTGTGACATAGACTCGAGACAGGGATTCCCGTGAAACGGTACCCCCGGCTGAGGGCCGAAGCGCAGCTAGCCAAGCAGCCCGCTACGCGCTTGGCGCGGCAGGCGATTGAGCTGTGGCTGGCGCAGCGGCGGTAGTGCGGTGCGGCGCCGCGCGATCGCCTCGTACGCGGCGGCTTGCGCGGGCACGGCAGCCGACTTGGACCAGCCGTTGGAAGTCGCTTCGGTCGAGCATTGGCTGGCTGCGGATGAGGACCCGATGAAGCGGGGAACGAGGCCGGCGGCCGGCGATCATCGTATCTCATGACGCGTTCAACCAGACCGCTGGATGGAGTTCCGTTATCGTCGTGCCCGTATCGAGCGCCGAAGGCCGCGCCCGGCGTGGCCCGACCGCCGTCGAGTTGCCACGGGGAGCTGGCGGATTCCGAAGAACGAGCTTTGCACACTCGACCGTAGCAAACTGACCGGTTCGAATGGGTGCGCTCATTCCGCTGGCGCTGCGAGAGGTCGAGCAGGGACTGAAGGCGGCTCTGGACCTGGACTGAAACGGCGACTCCTTGATTTTCTACTTTCGAACTGCGTCTGGCTTGGCTCCCCGTAGTGGACAATCTTGAACCCTGTTCCTTACCTCGCCGGCGGAGATGATGCTGTTATTCCAGCAGATGCAGGAACTTGGCACCGCTGCTGGGATCCCCTCAACCACCGACCGCAGTACTGGAGCTTAGCAGCGGCGTTCCGGACGTTCCGGAGGGTATGATGTCCGGTCGGGCGTATCTGTGGGATAATTGGGGGGAGACAGGAGACACCGACGTGAGCCAGGCGGCCAGTGAGTATGTGGAGATTCGCGCCGGCGACTACTCTGTGGCCGGAACCAGGATCGGCTTGGATGTGCTGGTCTACAGCTTTCGCCTCGGCAAGTCTCCGGAAGCTATCCTTCAGGCCCACCCATCCATCGGGTCATTGGCGAAGGTCTATGGAGCAATCGCCTTTATCTTGGACAACCCTGAAGTGGTCGAAACCTATCTCAGAAATCAAGAAGCGCTTTGGGATAAATTGCGAGAAACACACCCGCTGCCGCTAGAAGCCCTGGAACGCTTCAGGCGCGCCAGAGAAGAAGTGGCGCCAAAGTCTTCTTGAGGATTCGTTTTCAAGCGGACGCTGACCTCGACCCAGACATTGTACGGGGATTGTGTCGGAGAGAGCCTGCGATCGAATTCTCTCTCGCCCAGCGAGTCATCCCCGATGCCGCGCCCGACCCGGAGGTTCTGCGCACAGCCGCCGAAGCTGGCCGCGTTCTGGTGTCCAGGGACGTAAGCACAATGCCTCGCTATTTCGCTGCCTTCATCGCGACGCGAGAGTCGCCAGGTCTGATTCTGATCCCACCCAGAACCACAACCGGAGAAGCAATAGAAGGGTTGCTCCTCGCATGGTTGTCTTGGACTGCACAAGAGATGCGAAATCAGCTCCGCTGGTTGCCGCTGTAGCTGGTGAGGTCCCGATGGGGGCCAGGACCGTCCAGCACAGCGTGGCGTCTCCCGGCTCGGGCGGCTGCGGCCCTTGTTCGAGTCCGGCTCGGGGTTGACAAGTTGAGGCGCCTAACTCGTTGAGACAATGTGAGCGCCCAGAAGGAATCCGTGGCTCCCCACGCTGGACACGTTTCGCGAACTTTTGCGGCGTAATTCCCCGCTTGCTCGAACCGGCGGAAATCCGTTGCTGACAGGGGCATGTAAACCAAATCGGCGTGGCCGGCCAGGCTGGGTACCAGCCTAGATGCATCAGGAACTTCCGGTTCTGAGGCGCCCCAGGGTGCCGGGGATCGCACAACCAAGCAGATCGACGGTATGGGCCTTATGCGTCAACTCGCTGGGGCTTGTGTCAGGTGAGGATCAGGAGCTAGAGTAGGAGAATGTCGCCCATAACCGAGCAGATCATTATCCAAGCTGTCGATCGCAGTGTCGTCGAAACGATTGAGGCCTTCATCCGTTTCCGCCCAGGCTTCCATGGCGATACAGGCGTGCGGGACTATCTCTACCACCGCCTCATGACGAATCTTCCAGATGCCGGAACCTATAGGCGGACGGGCGGCGGGGGGACGCTGCTGGCCCACCAGAGGGCGTCCCGCTCGTAGTTGAAGGTTGGTGCGGCGGTTGGCGCCGATTCGATAGAATCCGGTTGCCAAACAAGAATCGCCGAAAAGGAGCCTACCGCCGTGAAGAAACCTTACCACATTGTGACC
>Ga0247727_10012396_pt1 | contig 14642 bp, 11 predicted proteins | sample WisWelCaveWW1625_FD_202498 | JGI IMG/M metagenome (GOLD analysis project Ga0247727, IMG submission 202498) | Biofilm microbial communities from Wishing Well Cave, Virginia, United States - WW16-25 | ecosystem: Environmental > Aquatic > Deep subsurface > Groundwater > Cave microbial mat | place... | reverse complement strand
CGTTAAAAATTTTTTCCTTTTGCTCATTATCCCGCTGCAACTCTGCCAGTTGAAACTCTGCAACCGGGGCTTGGCGCAGCTTCGCATTATAACCTGCAATTTGGCTTTCAAGCAGGGTGATCTCGCGTTCGATGCGAACGAGTTGATCCCTCGAGTCTTTTTCGATTTGTGCTTGCACAAGCTCGATCTGCGCCAGAGTCTCCTTGGCGCGAACGCTCACGGCAGATGTTCGCGCCAAATCGTCGTACTGCCCTTCGAGATCTTTGAGGCGCTCGCGGCTGATGCCGATCGTCGTTACGCCTTCGAATGCCTTGTTTGCCAGCAATTCGCGAAAGACGTACCGCCGGTTCAGAATGCTGTTTGCATCGGTAGCCGGACCGGTCGTGGCGATGCGGTTGAGCAGATCTTTTACTGCTGCCGAATAATTCCTCAGGTCGGCGGCGCGCCCCTGGGCCGTGGTCGTACGCAGGTAGAGATCTTGCGTGCTGTTGTCAGCGGTCGTTTGCACGCTTCGTTGCTGAAATTCCCGAAGTCGCGCACTTGCCTCTTCGCGCGCCGTCTTTGAGATTTTCCACTGTTCTTCCAACACTTCGCGCGCCGCCGTCACATCCTTGCTTTTGATGACTTCGCTTTCGCGGACGAAAATACTGGCCAGGTTGTTCACCGTTTGTGTGACCAGATCGGGATCGGTGTCCGTCAACTGAACGGACATCAACGTTCCGGAGCGATCGACGTCGACCTCTTCGCGTTCGCGTAACGATTCGACGGTTTTGCGGAACGCCGAGATTTTGAAGCGTATCTCGGAGGGCCGCTTGGCCGCATCGCTCGCCAGGCGAAAAGCAAAACCGTTGATACTTTGGAGCGCCAGCTCCGCGTCGGCAGTGGCGCCGCGGGCAATTTCTCGTTCGTCGTCTTCGTTGTCGGGGTTGATTTTCGAAAGCAAGTAAGTTCCATTGCCCGGGAATCTCATCACATAAATACCATCTACCGGGTTGGTGCTGCTTGTAAATTCGGCAAAAATATCTTTGCGGCGAATCGGCGCTTGAGCATCGGCATCTTCGTTTTCGATGATGCTCATTGTCAGGCCAAGCTCAGCGACCACTCGCTCGGCAAAGCTCCGGCTTGTCAACTCTTGGATTCGAGGTTCGCTGACGCCGGTTCCGCTTTTTTCAAAACTCTTGAATCGGATAACGGCAATAGCCTGATAGAGCGGCTTTTCGTTTTTGACATAAATAATCCACGGCACTGCAATCAGCAAACAGATGATGCTCGCCAGCCACCACCTTTTTTTGAGCGCCACGATATATCGCCTGAGGTCGAGCGATTGGCTGCTCTGTAATTCATCGCCTTCCAATAACAGCGGTTCAACATCCATCAGTTCACCGTTAAATTTGATTACTTGTTGGTTTGAACGATAATAAAGGTTGCAAGGCTCAAAGCAAATCGCGTCACTTCGACAATGTTGCGCAAAGTGATTCTCGATCTCCCCGGCACGAGCACCTGGTCCCCCGATTGGGCGCGCAACTCATCGAGTGACATGGCCTTTTCATAACCCGACATCAAGTCTTTTGCGACGACCTTGCCAGATCTCTGGATATGTATTTTTTTGATATTCGCTTCGCCGTCCAACCCTCCGGCAATTTCAATAAGCTCCCAGAGCGATGTTCGCCTCTCGACAAAATAGGAGCCCGGCTTTTGCACGGCGCCCAAAACGCTGATCCGAATGAGTGGATAGCAGATCACAATCATATCGGAGATATAAGCGGCGTATTTTTCCTTTATGGCGGTTGCCAGGGCCTCCGGCGTTGAGCCAACAACCCGCACTTCGCCGATGAGCGGCATTTGAATATTTCCCCGATTATCAATGGTATAATCGCCGGTGATGCCCAAGCCCTGGATATTGACCCCTTCCCGGCTCGGATCGCGCCAGACGGCGACGCGCACACCGTCACCTCGCTGAAATTGATTTTGCGCCCACAACGCCGGCGCCGCAACTGCCATGAACACCATAACGACGCTACATCTTTTCAAAGACCGCCAAACGTGCATGATCGACTCCTGAACGATTAACTATATATACCAACCGAATTGCCGAACCGCAGCAAAATCGAGCTTATTAGCAGCCCACAATTTTTGTTGGACCCGACTCGTATCCTACGAAAAAGCGAAACCGAAACCACCACTGGTGCTTTCGGTCTCCGTCTCCGCGAATTTGTGTGAGTTATCGCGAACGATAAAAGCGAATCCTCTTTTTTTTGGTATCGAGACTGAGCTTGCGGAGCAAGCGATACGCGCTGATCCATCCCAGCTTTGTAAAACCAAAGCGGTCGCTGTTCAACTTGCGAATAATTCCGCTCACGCCCTGGGCTGGATCTTCGATAATGACGAGCTTCACCTTCTCAGCAAGAGGCAAGTTACGCTCATCGATTTTTGGCCTTGCAAAAGTAGCGCGTTTTCCGGGCCGCGAGGCGGCTCCTTCCGTTCGTCTCTGCGAGGGGCGCTGCGGCGTTACCACCGGCATCTGTTTCGCGCCGTTTTCCGAAGCGCGGTAGCTTCGGCTGATGCTTTTCGTAATATCCAACCCGATCGCAAGATCAAAGTCGTCTATCGCTTCCTCGATGGATTCATAATGCTGCAAAATGCGATTGAACTCCAACATTTCAAAAACATCGGCCACCTCAGGCATCATCTGCACGATTTTAAGATCGCCGCCGTGCTCGCGAATCGCTTTGATCTCGCCGACAAAAACTCCCCAGCCGGCAGAACTGACATAGTTGACTTGAGACATATCGACGATGAGGTGATATATCTTTTCTTTCAACGCTTCGCCGATTTGCTGCAACATGCGCGAGCAGGTCTCGGTGTCGAGATATCCTTGTAGGCGAAACAGCGCAATATCCCGCCGGGCCCCGACTCGCCCGGTTGATATTTCCAATCCTTGCATAACCTCGCTAAACCTCGATTCTCGACATTATTAAATCGTAGAGATGCTGCCAAATCACGTGCCAGAAAAACCTCTTTTGAACGTAGGGAAGAACCGGAAAATTGCGTCGAATAAATGTGGCGGCGCAAAAAATAAACTCCGGCAAGTTTATACGCTGTGCTTCTTGGGAACATTGTTCCGGGCTGATACAAAATAAAACTTCCGGCTTGGCGTCGTCAAGCGCAAAGAAACATTCGCGCCTTCACTTGCGGCTCGGACTTCCAAGTTTTTGATAGAGCTTCGTGTATTTTTCCGCGGACGATTGCCACGGGAAATTTTGCTTCATCGCCGTTTTGATCAAGCGTTGCCATTTCTTTTCATCATCATAGACCTTGGCCGCGCGGTTGAGCGCCTGCATCATCTCAGCGGCGGTGAACTTGTTGAAAACGAATCCCACGCCGCGCTCGGTTGAGGCGTTATAATCGGACACCGTCTCGGCAAAACCGCCGATTGCGCGCACGATGGGAATAGTTCCATAAGCCATGGCAATAATCTGGGACAACCCGCAAGGCTCGACTTTCGACGGCATCAATAACATGTCGGCGCCGGCAACAAGAAGATGCGCTTGCGTTTCATCGCGTCTAAAAGATGCCGCCGCGTTACGAGAGTGTTTTTTCACCAGCTTCGTCACCGCTGACTGATATTTTTCATCGCCCCCGCCGACGATGATGAGCTTGACGCCCGAGGCAACAATCTTGTCAAAGGCTTCAACAATCAACCCCATGCCCTTTTCTTCGCGCATACTATTGATGACGCCGACGACGGGTTGGCGAGCATTTGCTTCCAGCCCGTAATGCTTTAACAGTGCGTGCTTGTTGGCCGCCTTCCCTCCAAGATTGAGTGCGCTATAAGACGCCGCAAGATGGGCATCCGTTTCAGGATTCCAAAACGCATAATCGATTCCATTTAAAACTCCGACGATCTTCGGGCGCTTCTCTCGCAGAAATTTTTCCAATCCTTGCGTATAGTCTTTTTCCGCCTGAATCTCTTCCGCATAAGTTTCGCTGACGGTGGTCGTCAAATCTGCTGTGGCGAGGCCGGCTTTCAAGAAATTAAACTTGCCCTGAAATTCGGCAGGGCTGCCCGGCGCCAGGTGATTGTCCGGCAAACCCGCCTTGCGAATAATCTCGGCGGAAAAAACACCTTGCTGCGACGCATCGTGAACCGACAACAGCACGCGCGTATTTTTGAAAAACGGATCATCGCGAAGAACCGTTTTGAGAAAGTAGGGGATTAAGCTCGTTTGCCAATCGTTACAATGGATAACGTCGGGCTGCCAATGCAGGAGTTTGAGCGTTTCCAAGCAGCCGCGGCAAAAAAAGATGAAGCGTTCGGCATTATCCGCATAGCCTTTGTTTTGCGGGCCATCGTTGTAGAGGTTCGGTCGGTCATAGTATGGCTTGTAGTCCAAAAAATAGATTTGAACTTTTGAATCCGGAAGAAAGGCGGATTTACCGTTCGCCTTGAGGACTTTTCCATCCATTTGAATCGGCATATCCTTCAAGCGAATCACATCGCGAAGAATGTATTTGCGTTCGTTGACGGCGCGGTAATTGGGCATCATCATCCGCACTTCGTGGCCCATATCTTTAAGCACTTTGGGCAACGAGCCAGCCACCTCGCCCAGTTCGCTGTTGCCGGCAAACGGCGCCACTTCCGCCGACACAAAAAAAACTTTAAACTTGTTCTTCATTCGTTCCGCCACTCAAGCTTTTTCTCACCTCAACCAGACCGCTCAAACTTGCGCATCGCGCAGATGTTGCGCCGCCATCTCCGGCGGCGTGGGGTTGATATAAAACCCCGAACCCCATTCGAAACCTGCAACCTTGGTCAACTTGGGAATGATTTCAAAATGCCAATGGTAATCTGGCGCGGTAGGATCCTGCACCGGCGAAGTATGGAGAATAAAATTGTACGGAGGGTTTTCCAGCGTCTTGTTGATGCGTTGCAGGATTTCCTGCAGAGCGGCTGCGACCCCGCGATATTCAAGTGGCTCCATACGCTCAAAGTGCGAATGATGCCGCACCGGTAACAGCCAGGTTTCAAAGGGGAAGCGCGGCGCAAAAGGCTCGATGACGACATACTCCGGACGAGAAACGACCAGCCGCTTGCCCATTTGCATTTCCTGGCGAATAATGTCGCAATAGATGCAGCGCTCCTTGAAGCCGAAGTGCTTTTTGGCGCCATCCAGCTCCTCGATCACGCGCTTTGGAATGATCGGCGTGGCAATCAATTGCGAGTGTGAATGTTCAAGCGAAGCGCCCGCTGCAATACCATGGTTTTTGAAAATCAAAATATACTTGAAGCGTGGATCGTTCTGCAGGTCGAGAATGCGCTCGCGAAACGAAATCAAAATATCGTAGATATTATTGGATTCCAAATTCGCCAGCTCCGCAGCATGATCCGGCGTTTCAATGATCACCTCGTGCGCGCCGATACCGTTCATCATGTCGTACAATCCTTCGCCGCGCCGGTTCAGATCGCCTTCGATTTGCAGCGCCGGAAATTTATTGGACACCACCCGAACCTGCCAGCCCGGCGAATTCTTCGGCGTATTGCCGGCGCGCACCGCGCGAATCTCAGGCGGCGTTTTGTCCTCGTTCCCCGGACAGAAAGGACAAAATCCCATGCCTTTGACTTTGGTGTCCTGCGGCCAGTCCGACGGTCGCTTGCCGCGCTCGGTGGAAATAATAACCCAGCGTTCAGTAATCGGATCTTTACGGAGTTCGGGCATAGTGACAGCGGTTTACTTCGACTTCTCAATCAAGTCGCGTGCGAGGTTTGGTCTCCGATTAGAAAAATGATGACAAATTTACGACTCCCTAAAGGCAATTCAAACGAATTTTTCCAAAAAAAAGGTGGCGCCCAGCCACCTTAATCTCGAACCCCTATTTACGCTTCTCAACCGCGCTTGACGAGGCTGCCACAGACTGCGTGAGCTAGCCATACAAACTTTGCTGAAAACAATCTCGAAGGCATTCTACTCTCATCGCCCGTCGGATGCCGCGAGAAAATTTCTGGCTTTGCCAACGTACTCGCTTCGTGGGAAATTGGCGATGAGTTGTTCAAGCTCGCTACGCGCTTGAGTACGGTCGCCAAGGCGAATATAGCACAGGCCAAGCTTCAACAACGCCGCGTCGCTTTTGTTTGAGCGGGTAAACGAAAGAACTTTTTGAAATTCCGCGACGGCCTGATTGTAATTTCCCAGCGCGTAATAACATTCACCGATCCAGTATTGCGCATTGTCGGCCAGCGAGTTCTTGTCGTCCATCGCCAAAAGATTGGCAAAGCTCGCAAGCGCTTCGCGATAGTTATGCCGATTGTAGAGGCTCATGGCTTTTTCATACGCAGACCGATATTCTGCCGACACGCCGCCGGCCGACTGGGGGCGCGTCGCGATCTTGACCGGTCGGGCGCGCTCCGTCTGCAATTCCTGAAGCCGCCGTTCCTGCGATGCCAGCTCATTGCGAAGGATGACGATTTGCTGGTCGCGATCCTGAAGCTCGCGTTCAAGCCGCTGAACCTCGTCCGAAGATGCCGTCTCGTCTTGCGGCTCAGCGGCGGCAGCCATTTTCGAGGAGTCATTGGCTTGATCTTCAGGCGTGATGCCCAAGAGCCGCAACACTTCCTGCTCTTCGGCGCTTTGCCTTTTTTGCTGTTCGGAAGTGCTGAGCAGTTGGTCGATGTCTGCCTCGCCTCCATCCGATTGATTCTCCGCTTTGTTGCGCCCGCCGCCGCAAGCCAAGAAGGTCGCACACAACGCCACAACCATGCAGCGGGCAGCACTGAGCGGAAAGCCTTTCATTTTTGAAATGCTTCTTGCATCCATAAGAACCTCCTTGATACCTTCTTCTCTGGATTCCCTACTTTTGAGAGCGGAATGCAACATAAGCAGAAGCTCCCCAACCAAGAATCGCTGCAACCGACGTTGCCACGCGCCACCCGCGTTTGTCGGGAATGACGCTGACGATATTAGGCCGCCCCGGCAAGCCGGAATAGCCGAGCCCCTTTTTGTTTTGATCGACGACAACCAGGCAATACTCCATTCCCTGCTTCTGCAATGCCTCCGGCGGAAGCACGGCAAGATAATAATTCTCTATCGATTTCTCAAGAAGATTGACTTGCCACGTTGCCGCGCCGCGTGGGCGAAAAAGAACCGAAGCTTTTTCAAGCGGCGCGCGGGTAAAAATCTCGGCGCGCAGGCTCAGCGGCTTCCCCTCTTCTGAACGACGCACAGGTTTATGAATGACGACCGGCGCGACGTCATTGACGGCTTCGCTGGATTTCAAAGCGACAAAACCCGCCGTGGATGGCTGGGTATTTTTTTCCGGAACGCCGTCATGATCGAAATAGCCGTCGTCATCTTCCGGGGATTGCGGCGCGAGATCGAAAGCATCCAATATGCCGTCGCAATCGCGGTCGCCGCCGCGCGAGGTCAAATTGAAGCTCACGCCGCTGAACAGCGAAACGACGGCGTCGTTTTCATCGCCTGTGAAAATTTGATCGAGCGCATCGCTCAATGAATATCGGAAAGTGGCGCCGATGGCAACATTGATGGATGGAGAGAGAGAAATTTGCAGACCGCCAGAAGATTTCAGAAACGTGTCCAAGCCTTCTTGCTTCTTCTGTCCGGGCGGCAAAACGATGGTCTGGTCGTTCAGTGTCGCGCGCCACCAGACGCCGCCGGCGCCAAGCGAAGCAAAGGGAGTAACTTTGCGATAAGGCAATAAGCGAAAAATTGCTTCTGCTTCGAGGGGAATGATTCTGCACGCAAATCCTGGCGTATCTTTATCTTTCAACTTTGCATAGCCCAGCTCACCGCTGAAGGACAAATGAGGATTCACAGCGAAGGCGAGTGTGCCACTGACGAACGGATTCAATTGAGGCTTCTTTGCATCGCCATTAAAACGACCGGCGCCGAAACGTAAACCAAGAGTTAGCTTTTCATGCGACACCTGCGAAAACACCTGTCCGGCAAGCGCCAGACACAACACCCACACAGACTCCGCAATCCACTTCGCCACGTTACACCCTGAGGATTTGACTGATTTGTTTAAGCCAAAAGTATTAAACACCGCAACAAAAGTCAAGGTCTATAATTGCAATGGGCTTAGGAACATGCGAGGCGCTTCTTATGAAAAAAAACAGACCGGCCACTTGAAGTGACCGGTCTGTTGAATATGGTGATAGAATTTGTAAAGCGTAAGCGAAATCTTTCGCCGGCGGGGCGTTAGCAGCAGCCGAGCTTGCGCGGAATCTTTTCGGTAACTTCACCGAAGCGCGAAAGAAAAAGCCCGGCTTCACATGCTATGGGTTCGGCCACGTCCGGTATTCAAAGGCAAGGTTGGCTTTTGTGCAGGGGTCGACTTTCTGAAATACCCCATTATAGAATGGCTCCATCAGCGACGGCGCACATGCCGGGTTGATAATGTGGCCAATATCTAGAGAGTGACCGTTTTCGTGCATACCCACCGTCTGCACATCAATACCGGGAAGATTTATGTTAATTCCCCAGGGAAAGCCCGCACGACTTCCGCTAGGAGTGCCGAAGAAGTCGTTATAATAAACTTCGACGAGTGCCCGGTCGAGACGTCCGTTGCCATCTATATCCGTAGGCACCCCGCCATCGGTAAAGATAAACGAGACCGCGAAAGCCAAAACACCTTCTTTGCCACCCGGACCAAAAATCGCGTCAAAAAATGATCCGGAGTAGAATCCGGCCTGGGTGAAATCGGCGAAGAATGGAAAGCCATCCCCTTGGTTTCCATCGGGATCCAATCCAAACAATTCATCGAAAATGGTGGGATCGTCGCCGCCAAACCGCCTTGACTTAAGATCCAGCCCCGCCTGCTTACTGACAAATGCATTGTGCAGGCGTATGCCACTATTTATCGCGTTGCTGGTCTGGCTCGTCGATAATCCACTCGCGGTCGCCCCAAAGCGTAGATCCACCATGTAAGTGAGGTTGTCGCCATCAGCGAGCCGGCGCTCGTCGTTGGCCACCCAGCGAGAAGCGCTCAACACGATAACGTCAAAAAACGGCGAATCCTTAAAACTGAACGGATAAATCTCGTTCAAGAAAAGGTTGACCTGCTGGGAAGATCCGCCTTTGCTCAGGCTGACCGGTTTTGATGCCAGTTGCTGATTGATGGCGTTTACCTTCTGCAAGAGCTGCTCTTGCGAGCTTGCTTGTTTCTGTTGCGGTGTGGTGGGGGTTTCTCGTTGGCATGCCCAGACGAAAGAGAGCAAAGCCACTGCCAAATAATAAAACTTCTTCATCGGTAGTCCTCCGTGTTAAGGGGTCTTGCTTGCCAGGGTGCAGTGCGAAGAAGCAGAATCGACACGAAGACGTCGATTTGATGGGCGTTGTTGCTGTTAGAATGCTTTTAGCTTTGTGGAGGTGGGAAGATGTTTTCCCCTTTGTTCCCACACGGCTTGAGCACGTGACTTCTTGGCACTAAGTGGTGTTACGCGACAAGATCGGGCATGGGAGCTTTTCTATTACGAACTATTCAAAAAAGACATCGCGCCTCACCTCCTTACGTTTGTTATGATCAATCTAACAAACATTGGATAGAGTCAGGGCTCTTTTCTTTCTGATCCCGCCAAAATTGTTTTGATATTAGACGGCTGATTATAAACACTCACGAGAAGAATGTCAAGTCTTTTTTTACCTAAATCCAAGCTATAACAACCTAAATCCGAGCTACAACACTAAAATGCTATCTCAACTTCCAAAAAGCTGAGCGGCACGCCAGTTGGCTTCGACCAGGGCTTTGATGAGTGTCTCACCCATTTCCGGCAGCAATCACGGCACGCCTTAAAAATGTTCTGTATTGATTTGGAAAAGATTTATAAATACTCAAACCGCCGCATGCCGACATTCAAGATCAATCCGACCAGCACCATATTCGTCCACAGCGCCGAGCCGCCGTAGCTCAAGAACGGCAGCGGGATGCCGGTCACCGGCGCAATACCGACGGTCATCCCAGTGTTGATCACCACGTGAAAAGCAATGGTGGTGACGCAGCCGACAACGACGAGCGAGGAAAACTTGCTCTTGGTCTGCGCAGCGATTTGTAGCGATCTTATGAGCATCAACAAAAACAAACTGAGCACGACGGTCACGCCCAAGAAACCAAACTCTTCGCCAACAACCGAGAATACAAAGTCGGTATGCTGTTCGGGCAAGAAGCGCAGTTGCGTTTGCGAGCCTTGCTGCCATCCTTTGCCCAAAAACGAGCCGGAGCCGATGGCGACTTTCGATTGATTGACCTGATAACCTGTGCCTTGCGGATCCTGCTCGAGGCCGAGAAACGTCATGACACGCGTGCGTTGATATTCGTGCAATCGATTCCACAGCACGGGCGTAAATGCGCCGGCGGTCACGTTCAACAGAAGCACCAACAGCACGGTTCGCATCGGTCGGCGTGAAAAATACAATACGCCGCAAATAGCCAGAATCGTAATCGAAAAGGTGTAGTAACTGAAGGATGAGATAAAAGTGATGACCGGCGAGACCATCACAAAGATGATGAACGGCGGCAGCCCCGCCCAAAACATAATCGGCGGGATCAGAGAAAAAATCACCAGCGCGGTTCCCAGATCAGGTTGTTTCATGATCAGCAGGCCCGGGATAACGACGATGGCAAAAGCAATCGACATATCCCGATAGTGCTTCAAGTCGCGAGCATCTGCCGCGATAAAGCGGGCGAACGCTATGATCGTGGCGATTTTTGCCAGCTCGGATGGCTGAAACTTGAAGCTGCCGAACTCAAACCACCGATGCACTCCCTTTCCCCCGCCGACGAACAACACCGCCACGAGCAAGGCCAGTCCAAGAGCATAAAATAAATAGGCATTTTTATAAAAAAATTTCATCGGCAATAAAATCACCACCGACATGATGCCGATGCCGATCATGAACCAGATGATCTGCTTCGAAAAATTATTCTTCAAAATCTCCGGCGTGTTATAGGCCGTGATGGCGCTGTAGATAGCAAGCAGGCCAATGCCCACAAGAAGAACCATCGCAAACATGATACCTTTATCGAAAAGGCGAAAATCGTTTTCTGTTCTCTTGAACATGTTTATGCCTGATCTTGCATTATAAAAGTCAAACCCCGATTTCCTTTAACCCTCAGTGCTCAATTTCATTATTTCGGTGACGTATTCCATATTCTTCAACTCATCCCCCAACCCCCTTCTCTTGCAAAGAGAAGGGGTCTATAAAGCCCCTCTCTTTACTAAGAGAGGGGTTTGGGGTGAGTTAAAAAAACTCGTCATAGTAATTACGAAATGGTGCACTCAGCAAATATTTTTGGCACACATCATCGACTTAAGAGCCGGGGATCAACCTGCCGGCTTTGCAACTGGAGATGAACTTGGAACGATCAATTTTCCTTCGGAGCGCAAGAGCGAAACGATGAGTCGCGCGAACGGCGCTGCAGCAGCACCACCATGGCCGCCATTTTCTACAAAGACACACCACGCCACCTGCGGGTCTTCGTAAGGCGCGTAGCCGATGAACCACGCATGATCGTCGCCATGAGGATTCTGCGCGGTGCCGGTCTTTCCGGCAGTGGTCACCCCTCGCACGATCGAGCTGCGACCCGTCGCATGGTCGCCGTTCACCGCCAACCGCATCGCCTCCTTGACGCGGTCGTAATGGCGTTGCTCAATGCCTTCGATCTTTACCGAATCCGGAGGCTGATGCGTTTTTTCCCCGGTGACCGGATCTTCGATCTGATAACGTAAATGGGGACGGAAGCTTTTGCCGTTGTTGGCAATAGTCATCGCCAGGTAGGCCATTTGCAGCGGCGTCACCAGCAAATCTCCCTGGCCGATTGAAAGATTGACCAGTTGGCCTTTCGTCCATCCGTTCTTTCCGTAGCGCTGATCGAAGTACGCATTGTCGGGCACGAGGCCGGCGCTTTCGCCGATGAGGTCGATCTGGCTTCGCTGGCCGAAGCCAAACTTGCGAGAATACTCCGACCAGTTTTCAAGGCCGACTTTTAAACCCATTCGATAAAAATAAACATCGCATGAGGCTTCGATGGCGCGCGATAAATCCACCGAGCCATGCCCACCTTTGCGGTGGCATTTAAAAGCGCGCCGGCCGAATTTGAAGTAACCCGGGCAAAAAACTCTTTCCTGGGGATCGATCAAGCCGGTCTGCAAACCGGCCAACGCCAACACCAATTTATAAGTCGACCCCGGCGCATAAAGACTCTGCACCATGCGATCATAAAGCGGATGATCGGGATTGTTGATCAACTCGTTCCACGCCGCGGCGCTGATCGGCTTGGCAAAAAGTTCCGGATCATAGTTCGGTTCGCTCACCAAAGCCAGCACTTCGCCGTTTTTACAGTTCAGGACTGCCGCCCCGCCGCGCTTGCCGGTCATTGCCGTCTCGATGGCCAATTGCAGAGAAGCATCGATCGACAAATAAAGATTTTTTCCCGGCAACGAGGGCTTGATGGGCAATTCGGCAATCTCTCCGGCCTCACGGCCAAGGGCATCTACCTGAACATATCGGAAGCCCTTCTTGCCCTGAAGAACCTCTTCGTACTTTCTCTCGATGCCTTTTTTGCCGACCAAATCTCCCTGCCGATAACCACCGGTTTTGTAGGCAGCAGCAAGCTCGCTTTCGGTAATTTCACCGAGATAACCAAAAAGATGGGGCGCGCGAATAAGCGTCGGATATTCGCGACGCGATTCGACGCCGGGAATCACCCCGGTCAATTCGTAAGCATGCTCTTTGATGAAACTGAGCGTCTCAAAACTGATCTGGCGTTCGATTTTCACCGGTTGCACCGGACTAATGCTGTTGCGCTTGATGCGGGCTAAAATTTCTTGGGGGGTGATCTCAAGGGCCGAAGCTAATAATTCCAGAGTTCTCGGATTCTTCTTCAATTCTGCGGGCACGACGTAGATCGAATACGCCGGCTCATTTTTTACCAGCAAAACGTCGGAGCGATCGTAAATCAAACCGCGCGGCGGACTGACGACGATCTCGCGCACCCGATTACGATCTGATTCATCCTGGTAGGTGTCGCCTTCGATAAGCTGAACGTAGGCAAACCGAATGGTGAGCACGATGAATGCAAACAGCAAGCACCCGGAGTAGATGAGAAATTTGCTTCGTTCGTTCAGAACCATAGTGCAACTCCATTAACGCTTGCCCCATAGTCCTCCCGGCCAGACGGTGTGGACAATAAAAGCGATAACCAGCGTGTAGAAGGAAGCAGGCAAAGCATATCGAAACAACATCCGAAAAAAACCGATATCGGCGCCAAGCTTATAAATGGCGAAATAAAGCACATCGTGAACGACGGCCGTCGCCAGCACGACGCCGAGAGTGACTTGCAGATTGTATTTGACCTTTTCTCTTGAAAAGTAGCCGGCGACAAATCCGCTGCACGAGTTTGCCAGCGATGAAAGGCCGAAGAGATGCGACACGAAGGCATCTTGCGCGAAGCCGGCGAGGCATCCCGCAACAATCGCCGGCACGGAACCCTGGCGAATACCCAGCACGATGATGCCGATCAAAACGACATCCGGAACCAGTCCGCCGACCTCGATCAAGGGCAAGAGCGTTGTTTGCAACAAGATCAGACTAATGAACAACACAAGATATTTTGCAAATCGCATAGGTCAGTTCGTGCTATTCGCCGGCGTGGCAATGACGACGAAAACCTCCTCAAGCTGGGAAAGATCAACATTTGGCGACAGCGTGACATCCATGAACAAAGAAGTATTGTCGGTTTTAATATCCTCGACAATGGCGATTCGAATGCCTTCGGGAAAAATCGAGCTTATCTCGGAGGTCACGACCAGGTCGCCGCGCTTGATGTCGGAATTCTGTGCGACCGAGGTCAGCAACAACCCTTCCCTTTCTTGATACTCGACGATGCCGAAGACCCGACTGCGCTGCACCCGGGCGCTGGCCTTGAAATTATGATTGTTGAGCAATTGAATCGTGCTCGTTCCGTCGCGCGCCTCCAAAACTCTGCCGGCAAGCCCGGCAGGGGTGACGACGGCCATATTCTGCTTTACCCCCTGCAACGAGCCGGCGTCGATTTCCACGACGCGATTGACCGGGTTTTCGAGCTTGGCGATGACCCGCGCTGAAACCACTGCGTAAGGCGAGCGCTCCCTGAAAGTCAGCAATCGGCGTAAACGATGATTTTCCAACAACGCTTCACGCAACGCACTGTTCTCCAGCATCAATTCCGTGGCGCGCACTCGCAGGGTAGCCGCTTCCTTTTCCACCGCGAGCAAGCCGCGATACCAGGAAACTTTTTGCTGGACGACGGCAAAACGCTCGATCATCCAACTGCGCACGGCGTCGATCTGCGGTTGATCGCTGTTAAAAATAAAAATTAGGGAAACGATGATGGCGATGATGAGTGTGAAATACTCGCGCCGGGAGACAATGAATTCATTGGGCTTGTCTATGAGTGTTTCTCGTAAAGCCACTAACGGTGCTCCGTAAATTCACAAAAAAAATTCCGTGATGATCAGCGACTTCCTAGCCCAACTTCCGCAGTTGAGCGAGCTAAGTTCAGTATTTGCGTGAAAAATAGGCTAAAGTCTTCACTACAATTGATGCGTGATGGTCAGCCGGTCTGGCACTTTCAGACCCAGCCGTTGCAAT
>Ga0247727_10012395_pt1 | contig 14644 bp, 18 predicted proteins | sample WisWelCaveWW1625_FD_202498 | JGI IMG/M metagenome (GOLD analysis project Ga0247727, IMG submission 202498) | Biofilm microbial communities from Wishing Well Cave, Virginia, United States - WW16-25 | ecosystem: Environmental > Aquatic > Deep subsurface > Groundwater > Cave microbial mat | place... | reverse complement strand
AAACATCACGATGCATCGAAATGTGTTGTTTCAATCCTTGTTTTGATGGAAGTCATTCTCTCGCTCGCGGCCGTATTTTCAATGGATTTGATTCTTTTTGGTTTCAATCCTTGTTTTGATGGAAGTCATTCTCTCGCGCACAGGAATTGCGTACAATATAAGCGTGGTTTAAATGTTTCAATCCTTGTTTTGATGGAAGTCATTCTCTCGCTCGCGGACGGCTGGACGGAGTACGTTCGCGATTCAGAGTTTCAATCCTTGTTTTGATGGAAGTCATTCTCTCGCTCAAATCGCAACATGCAACTCCGTGCAATTCTACACACAGTTTCAATCCTTGTTTTGATGGAAGTCATTCTCTCGCCTGATTTTTTTAACATCGAAGTTGTTTGCGAACGCGAGTTTCAATCCTTGTTTTGATGGAAGTCATTCTCTCGCCCAACCACGACCTGATGACTACAATGGTTTTGATTCCCGTTTCAATCCTTGTTTTGATGGAAGTCATTCTCTCGCTACAGACGATTGAGTATTCGCGGTGATCGCCGTAATTGTTTCAATCCTTGTTTTGATGGAAGTCATTCTCTCGCAATGGGCACTGGTTTACAAACAATATGTACGCAGAATTGTTTCAATCCTTGTTTTGATGGAAGTCATTCTCTCGCGGCGAAGGTAGTTATGTGACCGTCATTGTTTACGGTGTTTCAATCCTTGTTTTGATGGAAGTCATTCTCTCGCAGAGACGATGGAAGAGATTCTATCCAACATAGTGCTGTTTCAATCCTTGTTTTGATGGAAGTCATTCTCTCGCTCCTGCGTTGGAAAAAAGCGTTTACACACGCAGTGGGTTTCAATCCTTGTTTTGATGGAAGTCATTCTCTCGCAATTAAAAATTAGTTGTGTCGTTACGTCTAAACACGGGTTTCAATCCTTGTTTTGATGGAAGTCATTCTCTCGCAGAAAGGAAAAAGGAAAAAGATATGATTAAAAAAATTGTTTCAATCCTTGTTTTGATGGAAGTCATTCTCTCGCAGAAAAGAACCACCGCCACTATAGCAGAAGTTCAGGGGTTTCAATCCTTGTTTTGATGGAAGTCATTCTCTCGCTACCCCATCCGTTGAAATTCCAACAATGCCGCGTTTTTGTTTCAATCCTTGTTTTGATGGAAGTCATTCTCTCGCGGCTCTGTCTAATCAGGCTTTGGAGCCGATCAATATGTTTCAATCCTTGTTTTGATGGAAGTCATTCTCTCGCTAGGCAACACCAAAAACACTAATAGGATTGGTGCGTCGTTTCAATCCTTGTTTTGATGGAAGTCATTCTCTCGCTCTGCAAGACTTTGCGCGAATGGAATCCTATAAAAGAGTTTCAATCCTTGTTTTGATGGAAGTCATTCTCTCGCACCCGAAACCGCTCGGCAATTCATCGAGGCAAAAGAGTTTCAATCCTTGTTTTGATGGAAGTCATTCTCTCGCAAAAATTGAAGATTCCTGATTTTGCCTCGGTATAACTGTTTCAATCCTTGTTTTGATGGAAGTCATTCTCTCGCCAAGTCGGCGAAGTTGCGGCTTGTGTGCCAATTCAGGTTTCAATCCTTGTTTTGATGGAAGTCATTCTCTCGCTATGTTTCGATTACGTTGCGCCAAGAACGTTTTGCAATGTTTCAATCCTTGTTTTGATGGAAGTCATTCTCTCGCATCTGGCCAACCTTTTTTTATGCTCTTTATGTTCGTGTTTCAATCCTTGTTTTGATGGAAGTCATTCTCTCGCTATCGAATGTAAATCGCGATTCTACGTAATATTTGTGTTTCAATCCTTGTTTTGATGGAAGTCATTCTCTCGCCGTTGAAGTATGGTACTCCATCGCGGAGGCCATAAATTTGTTTCAATCCTTGTTTTGATGGAAGTCATTCTCTCGCACCCCGGTCACCATGAACTATCCCTTGAGCATCATAAGGTTTCAATCCTTGTTTTGATGGAAGTCATTCTCTCGCGAATATAACTTCGTGTTCTATATGGCGCGAAGCGGCGAGTTTCAATCCTTGTTTTGATGGAAGTCATTCTCTCGCCCGGAAGCGCATGGAGCGTTGGCGGAAAAACAAAGTTTCAATCCTTGTTTTGATGGAAGTCATTCTCTCGCCCCAGAGGATAGCTTGTAAAATTGTCGCAACCTACGGTTTCAATCCTTGTTTTGATGGAAGTCATTCTCTCGCGTGACTTGGCCACGCCGCGCGCAGGACCAAGCTTGGGTTTCAATCCTTGTTTTGATGGAAGTCATTCTCTCGCAGTTCATGAAGAAGATCGATTGCCTTTCCGCTGAGAGTTTCAATCCTTGTTTTGATGGAAGTCATTCTCTCGCCAGTGACTTGGCCACGCCGCGCGCAGGACCAAGCTTGGGTTTCAATCCTTGTTTTGATGGAAGTCATTCTCTCGCCAATTCGTTCATGGTTTTTTCTCCGAAGTGATCCGAAGGTTTCAATCCTTGTTTTGATGGAAGTCATTCTCTCGCATCATCACGTAGCATTTGAGTTTCGTGATGATTGAGTTTCAATCCTTGTTTTGATGGAAGTCATTCTCTCGCAATCACTTTACCGGCGTCATTCTCGGCAGTCCTTGCGTTTCAATCCTTGTTTTGATGGAAGTCATTCTCTCGCCGCTCTATCAGTTTCAACGTTCCCAACTCTTCCCACATGTTTCAATCCTTGTTTTGATGGAAGTCATTCTCTCGCCTACTCTATCCCGCTATGCAGCCCATTTACCGATTGTTTCAATCCTTGTTTTGATGGAAGTCATTCTCTCGCAACAAGAGCGCATTCGGCGAGAACGTGAAGCTGCCCTTGTTTCAATCCTTGTTTTGATGGAAGTCATTCTCTCGCAAATCGCAACATGCAGTTCCGTGCAATTCCACACACAGTTTCAATCCTTGTTTTGATGGAAGTCATTCTCTCGCAGCGCAAGGCCGCGCGTTCGATCCGCGCATCGTCCAGTTTCAATCCTTGTTTTGATGGAAGTCATTCTCTCGCACGAAAGAAATCACTGAAATTTCTTTTGTCGAAGTGTTTCAATCCTTGTTTTGATGGAAGTCATTCTCTCGCAGATCCACCGTATTTGCCGAGCACGCTGCATCAACAGTTTCAATCCTTGTTTTGATGGAAGTCATTCTCTCGCTCCGCAAACATACAGAGAGAAGAAAGAGAGAGAGACAGTTTCAATCCTTGTTTTGATGGAAGTCATTCTCTCGCAGCTTCTTCACGCTTTTTATCAGCATCAGATCGTTGTTTCAATCCTTGTTTTGATGGAAGTCATTCTCTCGCAAAACGCAGGGGCTTGATGACGGCAACGGTATGCTGATGTTTCAATCCTTGTTTTGATGGAAGTCATTCTCTCGCCGTGCCGCGATGCCGGCAGCTTTCGGCGCGCTACTCGGTTTCAATCCTTGTTTTGATGGAAGTCATTCTCTCGCTTCGTCACATCGAAGCGCTTGGCGCGAAGAATCGGGCTGGTTTCAATCCTTGTTTTGATGGAAGTCATTCTCTCGCACGATTTCACCTCGTGAAATCGCCCATTCGGTCAGTTGTTTCAATCCTTGTTTTGATGGAAGTCATTCTCTCGCTGGCGTTGCGATATCACATCAGGATTAAAGTTCATCGTTTCAATCCTTGTTTTGATGGAAGTCATTCTCTCGCTTGCGTTAGTGACAGTCGTCTTTTCATTTTAGTTCTGTTTCAATCCTTGTTTTGATGGAAGTCATTCTCTCGCGTGGCGGAAAAATCAAGAACAAGAAACGCTATACTTGTTTCAATCCTTGTTTTGATGGAAGTCATTCTCTCGCCTGCCATTTGCTCGCCGTAGCCGACGAAGCTACAAGGTTTCAATCCTTGTTTTGATGGAAGTCATTCTCTCGCTAAGTGTGACTTCGTACTATTCGCGTTCGATGAATCTGTTTCAATCCTTGTTTTGATGGAAGTCATTCTCTCGCCTCAGTTGTCGTTCGCGTAACCACCGTTACCAAAATGTTTCAATCCTTGTTTTGATGGAAGTCATTCTCTCGCTCACACGCACCGACACTACTACTACCACGCATGAACAGTTTCAATCCTTGTTTTGATGGAAGTCATTCTCTCGCTCACACGCACCGACACTACTACTACCACGCATGAACAGTTTCAATCCTTGTTTTGATGGAAGTCATTCTCTCGCTGTGCTGGGCTTTTTTATTTCTCGCCTGTACAAACTGTTTCAATCCTTGTTTTGATGGAAGTCATTCTCTCGCCTTATAAGACGCATGCTCTACCTGCTGAGCTAATCGTCGTTTCAATCCTTGTTTTGATGGAAGTCATTCTCTCGCTTAACTCATCGGAGCAATTGTCATGAGCTACGTTTTGTTTCAATCCTTGTTTTGATGGAAGTCATTCTCTCGCTCTTTTTTAAAGCCATCTGTTTTCCCGGTTGAATGCGTTTCAATCCTTGTTTTGATGGAAGTCATTCTCTCGCAGGTAACCTGGGATACAGAAAAGCTCCCAACACTGCGTTTCAATCCTTGTTTTGATGGAAGTCATTCTCTCGCCCCACCGCCAAAGTCACATTCGGCATAGTAACAATATGTTTCAATCCTTGTTTTGATGGAAGTCATTCTCTCGCCCGGTGAAAATTGCGATTTTCATTACGGATCTTCTGCAGTTTCAATCCTTGTTTTGATGGAAGTCATTCTCTCGCGATTGCTAACTACCGGCGGGATTGGCGTAGCTAAGTGTTTCAATCCTTGTTTTGATGGAAGTCATTCTCTCGCTGAACGGGCCGGAGGCGCAATTCTGGAGTTACCGCGGTTTCAATCCTTGTTTTGATGGAAGTCATTCTCTCGCTCGTATATAATCCCCCTCCGACAGCACTCGATGCTGTTTCAATCCTTGTTTTGATGGAAGTCATTCTCTCGCCGTTCATAGGCTACGGCGAGCAGATGGCCGAAATTGGTTTCAATCCTTGTTTTGATGGAAGTCATTCTCTCGCCGGCAAGGACAGCCGCGCGAGACGCCCTGTAGCTAAGGTTTCAATCCTTGTTTTGATGGAAGTCATTCTCTCGCGCGGCAACGAGGGAGAGTGGACATAGGTCCATGAGTGTTTCAATCCTTGTTTTGATGGAAGTCATTCTCTCGCACATGTCCGCGATTGAATGCAAGTACGTTTGGATTCTGGTTTCAATCCTTGTTTTGATGGAAGTCATTCTCTCGCCATTCCGAGATTACGCGCTGTCGTTTCGATGTAATGTTTCAATCCTTGTTTTGATGGAAGTCATTCTCTCGCTTTCGTCGTTTCATCTTGCCATGCGCGGACAATTTTTCGTTTCAATCCTTGTTTTGATGGAAGTCATTCTCTCGCATGCGTCTATGGCCAACATCGCGAATCCGAACACGGTGTTTCAATCCTTGTTTTGATGGAAGTCATTCTCTCGCTGCAGGATGTCGTTGAGGCGGATATGGGGATCAATCTGTTTCAATCCTTGTTTTGATGGAAGTCATTCTCTCGCATCGATTAACTACGAAGGGAGTATTTATGGTAAAGTGTTTCAATCCTTGTTTTGATGGAAGTCATTCTCTCGCCTCATATCATCCTCTCACGGTTAAAGATTCGTCTTGTTTCAATCCTTGTTTTGATGGAAGTCATTCTCTCGCAACCTGCGGCCTCACCCCGCCCGCCTCGCGTGGATAGTTTCAATCCTTGTTTTGATGGAAGTCATTCTCTCGCCGCACCGTGAAACTCGATCCCGCCGCCCTTGAACTGTTTCAATCCTTGTTTTGATGGAAGTCATTCTCTCGCCTAACTTTCCGGAGTCCATGCTGTAGCCAGGAAGATTGTTTCAATCCTTGTTTTGATGGAAGTCATTCTCTCGCCGCGGCGTGAGATTTGAATGAAAAGCGCCGGTGAATGTTTCAATCCTTGTTTTGATGGAAGTCATTCTCTCGCTAACATTTCTCCGCCGCATTCGCGGTGCGTGAGATGTTTCAATCCTTGTTTTGATGGAAGTCATTCTCTCGCAAATTGTTCAAAACTGATTATCCCTCGAGCGGTCGTTTCAATCCTTGTTTTGATGGAAGTCATTCTCTCGCCGCGTCGAGGTCGATCTTTGGGAGATCGTGAACAAGGTTTCAATCCTTGTTTTGATGGAAGTCATTCTCTCGCCGCTGCGTGGCAATTCTACATGCGCAATAATCGGTCTGCGTTTCAATCCTTGTTTTGATGGAAGTCATTCTCTCGCACGCCGTGTTATAAAAATCCGCGGGGTTATCGTGTTGTTTCAATCCTTGTTTTGATGGAAGTCATTCTCTCGCTCAGGGAATTCATGCAGCAGCAACCAGCCCACGAAGGGCGGTTTCAATCCTTGTTTTGATGGAAGTCATTCTCTCGCTGTGCTGGAACGATCTGCCGGTAACGTCCTTGAACGCTGGTTTCAATCCTTGTTTTGATGGAAGTCATTCTCTCGCCGTCCGAAATCTCGCGGCCAAGAGCTTTAAGCTCGGGTTTCAATCCTTGTTTTGATGGAAGTCATTCTCTCGCTCGCGGGATTCCGAGCGCAGCCGTTGGTGTGTATGAGTTTCAATCCTTGTTTTGATGGAAGTCATTCTCTCGCATCGTCACGTTCACGCCGTCACAGCCCGCACATTCCGTTTCAATCCTTGTTTTGATGGAAGTCATTCTCTCGCGAGATACGACTTGGCTTTTGCAGCATCCGCATTGGGAAGTTTCAATCCTTGTTTTGATGGAAGTCATTCTCTCGCTCTCCCCTTTTCTCATAGAACGTGCTTGTTCAGGTGGTTTCAATCCTTGTTTTGATGGAAGTCATTCTCTCGCAAAGCCGCCGCCGAGCGCGCGCGGCTTGAACGAAATGGTTTCAATCCTTGTTTTGATGGAAGTCATTCTCTCGCTCATGCGACTGATCGAGTGGGAAGGAATTAAAAATGGTTTCAATCCTTGTTTTGATGGAAGTCATTCTCTCGCGCCTGCGGCTGTGGGAGACCGCTAGCATCTTTAAAAGTTTCAATCCTTGTTTTGATGGAAGTCATTCTCTCGCAACGGCTGCAGCATTGGATCAATCCCGATTCGTTGAGTTTCAATCCTTGTTTTGATGGAAGTCATTCTCTCGCCGGAGCCGGACGAAATTATCTGCATCGGCTTCCCTAAGTTTCAATCCTTGTTTTGATGGAAGTCATTCTCTCGCTCGCCGCTTCATGCGTGGTACGCACACCCGCGCTTGAAGTTTCAATCCTTGTTTTGATGGAAGTCATTCTCTCGCCCTCCCAGGATACCCAGACTGTGTTTCTCGTCATCACGTTTCAATCCTTGTTTTGATGGAAGTCATTCTCTCGCCAGAGGCGCGACGCGCGCTTCATTACGCAGATAATTTGTTTCAATCCTTGTTTTGATGGAAGTCATTCTCTCGCTGCACCATCTATTTCGTGTGTTAATTTGACACATTAGTTTCAATCCTTGTTTTGATGGAAGTCATTCTCTCGCACGGCGTTATCCCCGGCACACAGAAGCCTACATTGTTGTTTCAATCCTTGTTTTGATGGAAGTCATTCTCTCGCAATACACCATCTATTTCGTGTGTTAGTTTAACACATCAGTTTCAATCCTTGTTTTGATGGAAGTCATTCTCTCGCCAGCCCTGCCGACACATCCCGACCGTGTCGACAGTGAGTTTCAATCCTTGTTTTGATGGAAGTCATTCTCTCGCTGAAGTGAACCACCTGTGGAAACAGGAGGTTAAAGAGTTTCAATCCTTGTTTTGATGGAAGTCATTCTCTCGCGCGCAGAGTGCGGCGCGCAGCTCGAGCAGGGGGAAGCAGTTTCAATCCTTGTTTTGATGGAAGTCATTCTCTCGCAATTCGTTTGACGCGAGTAGATATTGACTTGCATTTTGTTTCAATCCTTGTTTTGATGGAAGTCATTCTCTCGCCTTTCTTCACAGATATGAAGTCATCAGCGCATGCGACGTTTCAATCCTTGTTTTGATGGAAGTCATTCTCTCGCCGCAGAGTGCGGCGCGCAGCTCGAGCAGGGGGAAGCAGTTTCAATCCTTGTTTTGATGGAAGTCATTCTCTCGCCCGCAAAAGTCGAAATTGTTATCGAGGAAGTCAGGTTTCAATCCTTGTTTTGATGGAAGTCATTCTCTCGCAAGCTTGGCGACGTGGTGCAAGCTGGTCTGATTGTTTGTTTCAATCCTTGTTTTGATGGAAGTCATTCTCTCGCGAAACTGGATGTAAAAATTGGAACGTCGATGTTTACGTTTCAATCCTTGTTTTGATGGAAGTCATTCTCTCGCTTTGAATTGCCAAGAGTGGATTGGGACCGGTTAACGTTTCAATCCTTGTTTTGATGGAAGTCATTCTCTCGCTGCGGCGAAGGAGTTGAAAGCCGGCGATCTTTTTGAGTTTCAATCCTTGTTTTGATGGAAGTCATTCTCTCGCAGAGTTTATTTATCGAGACGATTATTACGATGCGGGTTTCAATCCTTGTTTTGATGGAAGTCATTCTCTCGCCGGCGAGAAGAATTTAGACGAAATCGGCATTGCGAAAGTTTCAATCCTTGTTTTGATGGAAGTCATTCTCTCGCCGTCAATGACAAACCGAATCTCGACGCGCTAATTAAGTTTCAATCCTTGTTTTGATGGAAGTCATTCTCTCGCTGGAGTTTCTTTTCGTCACGCAAGGACTTCTCCAGTCCTGTTTCAATCCTTGTTTTGATGGAAGTCATTCTCTCGCGGTTCTGCTCCGCGCGGACTCGAACTGGCGGAGTGGGGTTTCAATCCTTGTTTTGATGGAAGTCATTCTCTCGCACAGGCGCATCCAAGACGTACCGGAGCTATACACACAGTTTCAATCCTTGTTTTGATGGAAGTCATTCTCTCGCCGGTTATCTCAAACTTCGGCGCGAAACGAAACGTGTTTCAATCCTTGTTTTGATGGAAGTCATTCTCTCGCTTGAATTACCGCGCAACGATTGGGAACGCTTAACTCTGTTTCAATCCTTGTTTTGATGGAAGTCATTCTCTCGCCGAAGAAGATTGGAACATCAAGGCCGGGGATTGGGGGTTTCAATCCTTGTTTTGATGGAAGTCATTCTCTCGCGAACATCAAGGCCGGGGATTGGGGCAAAGGAATTTGGTTTCAATCCTTGTTTTGATGGAAGTCATTCTCTCGCGAAGTTAACCACCTGTGGAAACAGGAGGTTAAGGAGTTTCAATCCTTGTTTTGATGGAAGTCATTCTCTCGCTCCATTATCCTCATTTAAACGACGGGGGATACCGAGGTTTCAATCCTTGTTTTGATGGAAGTCATTCTCTCGCTGCACCATCTATTCCGTGTGTTAGTTTGACACGTCGGTTTCAATCCTTGTTTTGATGGAAGTCATTCTCTCGCGAAACTGGGAAAAAAGCATGGGGGATTGATACAGGAGTTTCAATCCTTGTTTTGATGGAAGTCATTCTCTCGCCCGAGAGTATAGTCTTAAGGAGCACCATTATGAACCAGTTTCAATCCTTGTTTTGATGGAAGTCATTCTCTCGCAAAATGAAGGTATATAAACGATTAGTTTATATCGAGTTTCAATCCTTGTTTTGATGGAAGTCATTCTCTCGCATAACTTACAAGGAGATTAAAAATGAAAACAACGAAGTTTCAATCCTTGTTTTGATGGAAGTCATTCTCTCGCTGAAGTTAACCACCTGTGGAAACAGGAGGTTAAGGAGTTTCAATCCTTGTTTTGATGGAAGTCATTCTCTCGCAAGATATGCCTGAGCAAGAGCCGCGCTTGGTTCTGAAGTTTCAATCCTTGTTTTGATGGAAGTCATTCTCTCGCCCGGTTGCGCTCCGCGCGGATTCAAACCGGCGGAGTGGGGTTTCAATCCTTGTTTTGATGGAAGTCATTCTCTCGCCTTGGAGTACGATCGCGCTGGCGATCGGACACAGAATGTTTCAATCCTTGTTTTGATGGAAGTCATTCTCTCGCCACGCCGCAACCCGTAGTTGTGTGGCAATTCTACATGGTTTCAATCCTTGTTTTGATGGAAGTCATTCTCTCGCAAGTCACCGAGTGCCGGATGTACATCAAAGCAGTGAGGTTTCAATCCTTGTTTTGATGGAAGTCATTCTCTCGCTCACCAGATGTGAGCAATTCGTCCAAGTATAATAGAGTTTCAATCCTTGTTTTGATGGAAGTCATTCTCTCGCGTCGAATACCTCATGGTCATCCTCATACCCGGCAAAGTTTCAATCCTTGTTTTGATGGAAGTCATTCTCTCGCCTTACGCGACTTTCAAGCTACAGCAATTGCATTTTCTGGTTTCAATCCTTGTTTTGATGGAAGTCATTCTCTCGCTCCGGTGTAGACATGAACGAACTAGAGATTCAATCGCGTTTCAATCCTTGTTTTGATGGAAGTCATTCTCTCGCAACATTGACGGCGTGTTCGTCGTAAAAGTTTCAGTCACGTTTCAATCCTTGTTTTGATGGAAGTCATTCTCTCGCTTGGAGTCCGATCGCGCTGGCGATCGGACACAGAATGTTTCAATCCTTGTTTTGATGGAAGTCATTCTCTCGCTCGGTCGAAGTATTTCAGTTGCCATTTATTTATACAGGTTTCAATCCTTGTTTTGATGGAAGTCATTCTCTCGCGCGTCGGATCAATTCCGGCCCCGGTTTTTTTGACATGGTTTCAATCCTTGTTTTGATGGAAGTCATTCTCTCGCCAGCGCCGCCGGCTTTTGTTTTTGGTTTTGATCTTAGTTTCAATCCTTGTTTTGATGGAAGTCATTCTCTCGCCGCAGAGTGCGGCGCACCACTCGATAGGTGGGAAGGTTTCAATCCTTGTTTTGATGGAAGTCATTCTCTCGCTATCCATTGTCCTCATTTAAACGGAGGGGGATACCGAGGTTTCAATCCTTGTTTTGATGGAAGTCATTCTCTCGCATTATCAAGATTTACAAAAAAAAATTTCTGCCATGGAAGTGTTTCAATCCTTGTTTTGATGGAAGTCATTCTCTCGCACGGCGCAAATAAAAAAGGCGGCCGCGCCGCCTATCAAGTTTCAATCCTTGTTTTGATGGAAGTCATTCTCTCGCTAGAATTGCCACACAACTACGGGTTGCGATGTGTGTTTCAATCCTTGTTTTGATGGAAGTCATTCTCTCGCACCGACTGTTTTTACTGCATTCTCTTTCCATAAAAAATGTTTCAATCCTTGTTTTGATGGAAGTCATTCTCTCGCCACGAAGCCAGCGCCGGCCGTATTTGCAGGAATCGGGTTTCAATCCTTGTTTTGATGGAAGTCATTCTCTCGCATTATCGAGTTACCGCGCGCTGATTGGGAAAGGCTTGTGTTTCAATCCTTGTTTTGATGGAAGTCATTCTCTCGCTCCCAGCGATTGGGGGAAGCTTACAATTCACGAAGTCAAGTTTCAATCCTTGTTTTGATGGAAGTCATTCTCTCGCGTTTCGCGTGCGCGGCGTTCACGTTCCTGCTCTTGCGGTTTCAATCCTTGTTTTGATGGAAGTCATTCTCTCGCCGCCACAAATAGCCTCCGATCGGATAACGCTGAAACGTTTCAATCCTTGTTTTGATGGAAGTCATTCTCTCGCACGTTGTTGTCTTTGTAGACAACAAAGTCATTTTGGTTTCAATCCTTGTTTTGATGGAAGTCATTCTCTCGCATCGATTTTCCCGATGTAGTCGCCATCACGGTTACGTTTCAATCCTTGTTTTGATGGAAGTCATTCTCTCGCCATTCCAATCGTCTAAGGTAAAGCCGGAACGAGCTACGTTTCAATCCTTGTTTTGATGGAAGTCATTCTCTCGCCGCGCACCATCCTGCTGGCTAAAACCAGCAGGATGGTTTCAATCCTTGTTTTGATGGAAGTCATTCTCTCGCTTGAAGTTAACCGCCTGTGGAAACAGGAGGTTAAGGAGTTTCAATCCTTGTTTTGATGGAAGTCATTCTCTCGCCGCACCGTTTCTCAGTTACCACCGGTTTCGGTGGCTCGTTTCAATCCTTGTTTTGATGGAAGTCATTCTCTCGCGCACCATCTATTCCGTGTGTTAATCTGACACATCGGTTTCAATCCTTGTTTTGATGGCAGTCATTCTCTCGCTCACTACAGTAGTAGTTCATGACTCACGGTTCACGTGTTTCAATCCTTGTTTTGATGGAAGTCATTCTCTCGCAGCCGCGAAGGTGGAAGTTGTCATCGAAGAAGTAAGGTTTCAATCCTTGTTTTGATGGAAGTCATTCTCTCGCGCATTCAAGGCGTTCCGGATCTCTACACGATAAACGTGTTTCAATCCTTGTTTTGATGGAAGTCATTCTCTCGCTGCGCAGAGTGCGGTGCACCACTCGAGAAATGCGAAGGTTTCAATCCTTGTTTTGATGGAAGTCATTCTCTCGCGGTCCGATACCTCCTGGTCATCCTCATACCCGGCAAAGTTTCAATCCTTGTTTTGATGGAAGTCATTCTCTCGCTTTTTATTGATTTGGGTAGAGGGGTGATTCGAGAAGTGTTTCAATCCTTGTTTTGATGGAAGTCATTCTCTCGCAACTAGGGGGAATATAGATTATCCCTTAAGTTCGTTGTTTCAATCCTTGTTTTGATGGAAGTCATTCTCTCGCACTATTTCGGCGCGCCAAACCATCCGTGTGTTGATTGTTTCAATCCTTGTTTTGATGGAAGTCATTCTCTCGCTGCGCAGAGTGCGGTGCACCACTCGAGGGATGCGAAGGTTTCAATCCTTGTTTTGATGGAAGTCATTCTCTCGCTTCTCAAGGATTGTTCTAATCCTCGCAGTTCATTTAGGTTTCAATCCTTGTTTTGATGGAAGTCATTCTCTCGCTCCCTTAAGTTCGTTTAAACGGCGGGGGATACCGAGGTTTCAATCCTTGTTTTGATGGAAGTCATTCTCTCGCTCGTTTACGATCGCGCCATTGAGACAGCTGAGGCGGGTTTCAATCCTTGTTTTGATGGAAGTCATTCTCTCGCTTTTTATGATCACGACAGAAAAGTTATTCTTGAAGTGTTTCAATCCTTGTTTTGATGGAAGTCATTCTCTCGCGTCCGATACCTCCTGGTCATCCTCATACCCGGCAAAGTTTCAATCCTTGTTTTGATGGAAGTCATTCTCTCGCTCCATTAAATTCGTTTAAACGGCGGGGGATACCGAGGTTTCAATCCTTGTTTTGATGGAAGTCATTCTCTCGCAATAATAGATAGGAATTGTCCAGATGTAAGCAGTTCGGGGTTTCAATCCTTGTTTTGATGGAAGTCATTCTCTCGCTTCATTGTTGTTTCTCCGGTTGTGCCCCGTTCGGATTGTTTCAATCCTTGTTTTGATGGAAGTCATTCTCTCGCAGTTTAGCGATTATCAGGAGCTAGAGAAAAAAATTTCGTTTCAATCCTTGTTTTGATGGAAGTCATTCTCTCGCCAAGAACTAGAACAGAAAATTTCTGCCATGGAAGTGGGTTTCAATCCTTGTTTTGATGGAAGTCATTCTCTCGCAGTCTATCGTTTCACCCCTTCGATGGTAACGAAGGGGGTTTCAATCCTTGTTTTGATGGAAGTCATTCTCTCGCGACAACGGGGAAAAAAGCCTGGGGGATTGACACGGGGTTTCAATCCTTGTTTTGATGGAAGTCATTCTCTCGCTCGCAGAATAGAACACCCGCGGCACCGCGTTACAGTAGTTTCAATCCTTGTTTTGATGGAAGTCATTCTCTCGCCATTTTCCGTTTGATGCTTCAAATGAAACCCCATTATGTTTCAATCCTTGTTTTGATGGAAGTCATTCTCTCGCCATTATCCTCCACAAAAATCTGCCCACCTACCGGATGTTTCAATCCTTGTTTTGATGGAAGTCATTCTCTCGCCCCCCATAGTTTGTCCATCTCCGGTGAGATGGAGAGGTTTCAATCCTTGTTTTGATGGAAGTCATTCTCTCGCACGGGCCACACCCTGCGGATACTACGCGGGGTGTGAGTTTCAATCCTTGTTTTGATGGAAGTCATTCTCTCGCAGACACCGTTGCCGCGACCTTGACAGAAATCAGCTTGTTTCAATCCTTGTTTTGATGGAAGTCATTCTCTCGCGCAGAGTGTGGGGGGCGGCTGGATCGGTGGGAAGCAGTTTCAATCCTTGTTTTGATGGAAGTCATTCTCTCGCCGCATGGTGAAGGAAGCCTTGCGCGATGCAGATCGGTTTCAATCCTTGTTTTGATGGAAGTCATTCTCTCGCTGGAGAAAATGGAATCTCGGCGGTCTTATAAGCTCGGTTTCAATCCTTGTTTTGATGGAAGTCATTCTCTCGCCATATTGTTGCGTGCCCCTTGCGATTACAATCGAAGGGTTTCAATCCTTGTTTTGATGGAAGTCATTCTCTCGCAAAACTCCACGATGAATACACGAAAAAATATCCAGGTTTCAATCCTTGTTTTGATGGAAGTCATTCTCTCGCCGGTTTGCAGGCGGGGAACACGGCACGGGGTCACGGAGTTTCAATCCTTGTTTTGATGGAAGTCATTCTCTCGCCGCTCCGTTGAGGTTAACAGCGGTTTTAAATAGGCTTGTGTCGTTTCATTCAGCATTCCAAAGCCCGTAAAAAGAAAAATAA
>Ga0247727_10012394_pt1 | contig 14646 bp, 9 predicted proteins | sample WisWelCaveWW1625_FD_202498 | JGI IMG/M metagenome (GOLD analysis project Ga0247727, IMG submission 202498) | Biofilm microbial communities from Wishing Well Cave, Virginia, United States - WW16-25 | ecosystem: Environmental > Aquatic > Deep subsurface > Groundwater > Cave microbial mat | place... | reverse complement strand
CGCCGCAAATGACGGACGAATGCTCGCGACGCAGATCCGACGGCTTCAAACAACGCTCGATTGCCGCACGTCCGGATGGCAGCGATCCGAACGACGCTCGTTTTCCTAAATTCCGCCCAGTAGCAATTCAGACCACGCTCGGATGATTCAATTCCGGCCGCTCCGCTGTTGCGACTCCTCTTTAGCAGCGCTACCGGAATCGCGAACTGGCGTTGAACGATCTGGCAAGTATCGAACAACAGGAATGCGCACAACCGAATCTTTAGTTGCGTTCGTTTCAACAAGTATTGTGCCGTCGACGGCAACAGAGGCATCGGGCTTCGGTCGAACGGTGATCTCTCTCGGAGAAGTCACGATCGCATCGACGCCAATTGGTACTTCGATAACTCGCGTGAATTCAACGTCCTCGTCCTTTGATCGAAGGAAGACGCGAACTGAGCGCTCGGCGAGATACACCTTTTCGGGCGTCGTCGAAACGAACGGAACGCGAAGCCAACCGACGTAGGCAACGGCAATCTTCTCGCCACTCTCCGCGAGTAGCGCGATCTCTTTCTTCTGTGCACCTAGAGTTTGATCGACGATGACGACATCGAATGACGTTTCCCGGAATTTGAACCCCTTTGCGGGGCCGGCATTGGACTCCGTTTCCTTTTGTCTTATCGCCAAGCTGTCGGGAGCACTGAGATTAGTGGCAGGAAACGCCTCGTCCTCTTGAGCCACCTGATGGACCACGACAGCAAACGCGTGCTCATCGCCGGGGTAAAGTGCCGGATGATACTGTTGCTGCGGACTCAGCCTCGCACGCGGAAACATGAACAATGGGCTCGTACACCGTATCTCGCCATGATTGGTCACGAATGTCCAGCCGAGTGATTGGCGTGCGTAGCTGTAGTTCCGCTGAATTGTGACTTCGGCATCGGTGTGCTTCGTCGGCCTAAGTTCCATTGGAAAGGCAGAGGAATCCGCAATTGAGCACGCGCAGCCGGGCTTCACCTCGCGGATTGTGATAGAACAGTTGCCCGTGTTGCGAATCGTCAGTTTCAATGACTGTGGCGCGTCGTCGGACCGCCAGTCGTAAGCAAGTACCTCCGGATCGATCGACGTCTGAAGCGCCGGAGTCGGCTCGGCGCATCCACTTACGAACAAGAGCAGGATCAGCAGGAGACCTCGCGCGCTCCGATACCGTCGGTAACCAGCGAAAAGAAACGCGCATCCGATGAGAACTAGGCCGACGCTTGCAATCCAGACCTTCCATCTTGAATTCGGCGGACTGTCGAACTCGCCTGCTTCGAGGGGCTGAATATGTGAGATCGGTCGGCTCACAAAAATCTTTAAGCCAAGTTTCGTGCGCATTTCGGTGAGTGAAAGGGTCTTCGGTTGGTCCTGGAGCGATATGATACCGCCCCAGGAAGTCAGGTGTGTCAATCCTTCGTTGTTTTGCACAGCGGGTTCCGACGTCTTGTCATCAAATCGCTCGGCGCGAAACCAACCGGCGCTCAATTCCGAAGTTGGGCACTCGAAGGCATCCGAAAGGCTGTCGTTCGGATGCTTTGCCCGGAAGTGGGGAATCGTGAAGCGTGCTTGAATCCACTCCACCGGAACCCAGCCGCCGTAGCTGCAACGACGAGCGTCAACGAGGTACATTTCTTCGATCCCGGCTAGATCGTCAGCCCGGCTATATGCCATTGTTCTGGCATACCGAGGCAGGAATCCGACCGACGGATCAAACGCGACGAGAAGCGTCTTCTCCGTCTCGTTCAGTGTTTTCGAGTACAAGACGTCCTGTGTCGCATAACCACCATGCGATGAGGCGAAAGCCTTGCGCGTGCTCTGCTTCCAGGAATGCGTCAAGACCTCTGGAAACTTGAATGATCCCCACGAGAACGGGCCTATGGGAGACTTCAAGTAAATATCGGTTTGGGTGCCTGGAACGACGGACACTTCGCGGCTGCCGAGTTGGTGGCTCGCGACGATCTCAGAGTCAAAGAGATACTCGATTGGCGTTCTCACAGTACCGCGGCCAGCGCGCCGTTCTTCTTCCAGCCGCTCCATCAACTCTTCCGCCGGCCGGTTCAAGACCCGCTCCACGTGCCCATCACATTCCCACACGCCGCTGGCGAAACCCAGAACCAATTCCGTCTGCAGAGTGAACTTTCCCTGCTTCCAGATGCGACCTACATCCGCGGTTTTGGCGGCACCCGATCGATAGGTGAATTCAAGTGAACAGCGAGTCGCTTGGTAATTTGCGAAGAACGCATCTTCTGGAGTCGGATCAAACCCGAGAATCGCGATCACGAGCAGATGAGGCAACATGGCTAACTCTCCTCAGGACGTGCTTCTTTGTCTCATGTGCTAATCTGGACAAGGCCAGCTGGCTCCAGAGGTCGATGCCTTGCACTTGTAAACACTGACTGTGAACAAGGAACATTTGATCTCACAGCCCTGAATAACGTAGTAGGTTTCCTCGGCGCAAATTTCACTAGTGTCGGTGCAAAACAACTCCTGGTCGGCCGAACCAACGCAATTCTGCCACGCTCCAGCGCTGAGTGCTCTGGATCTCGATCGGGCATCGCCGCCGATGCCGTTGGGGCACCTAATTACGGAGATGTCCTCGCAGTCGGTGGCATCGCAAGGGAGTTGTCCTGGTGTGATGTAGCAGTATGGAGAATGGTAACCGCACTGCCCGTAAACTAGCCCTCCGCCCACGAACATGAGTCCAACTCCGAGGAAAACGAATGCACTTTTCACGTTTTTCTCCTTGTCGAGAATGAGAGGTTGTCGCGTTGAATGTCCATTAATCGGCTTGGGAACGCGTTCCCATAGCCCACCACGTCGCAATGTCGATGTTGTCGTTGATGAAATCGACGTGTCCGTCACCGAAAAGAACAGCCACGCCACCCGAATGGTATGAGCGAGGTCCCGCGAGTCCACCCCGGCCTTCGTCCATTGGATCGAGTTCGCACGACGGTTCTGAGTCGTTCGGCGGCGCGTCATGCTGGTACCACGTGTTGAATGTGCCAGCATAGAACCAGTAGCGTCCGCCAGTGTGATGCCAACCCGTAATTGGCGTACTCATGCAAAGTTGCCGTGCTTCCCCAGTCCCAAGGCGTGGCGGAAGAATCATCGGCGGCACAACCCGGGGGCGAAGCGCGATGTCGCGCGACTTATCGCCGATGCCGGCAACGAAGGTCCCGCCGATTCGTTCACTGACGAACGCGGTCGAGTTGAGCCCGTCCGTAATGTCCGAGGGCCGGGCGGGAAAGAATAGCGGGAATGGTCCGTCCGCTTGAAAGAACAAGCCGTGGTTGTATCGGTAGGAGTTGCGAACCTCTCGGTTCGTCTCTGACGGGCAAAGGAAACAGGTAATCCGGGACAATCGTGCGGTCCGGTTCTCCCTGGTCGGGGTGACGAGTCCCTCACTGAGCGTGAAATCAAAATTGATGGCGTTGTAAATGTTCTCCTCGCCAAGAAACGGAAGAATGAAGGTGTGTTGCGAGTAGCTGTTGGCAGACGATCCCGGACCCGTCTGAAGTCGGCTCGTCGGATAGAATTTACATTGGTCGGCGTACATCGAGATGGCCAATCCGACCTGCTTTAGGTTATTTCGGCATTGAGTGCGTCTCGCCGCTTCACGCGCCATTTGAACAGCGGGCAACACGAGCGCCGTGAGAATGGCGATGATCGCGAATACCACTAAGAGTTCGATCAACGTGAAGGCTCTGCGGGCCACGCACACACCTCCTTCGCAGTCGAGAGGTCGAGAGGTCGAGAGGTCGAGAGGTCGAGAGGTCGAGAGGTCGAGAGGTCGAGAGGTCGAGAGGTCGAGAGGTCGAGAGGTCGAGTCGAATTCAAATCCGTTTGGATTCGGGCGATCTCAGATTCTCGATCTCGCCATTCGATCCCTCCCCCACGCCTGACTCGAAAACTCACGCCTATGTTGATCCGTCACCGTGACGACCGGACCTATTCTGAAATTGAAGTGAACGTGATTCTAACCCACGAGAATCGCGTGTCAACAAAAACTTTTGAGAAACTCGAAGAATTTTCTATTCCGCCGCAGCGCCAGCGATGGGCCGTCCGCGAATTCACCTCACGAGTGGCATCGAGATTGGCCGCTGCGCCGCTCAATGAACGCCATTCTTCTCTGCCGCCACGAGGATGCCGCCGAGCTTGAGCTTGCGGTGCAGTCGCGTCCACCAGAATTCTCTTGTCCAGTGCAGGCCGACTTCGTCGCAAGCGGCGCGGAGTTCGTCGCGGCGGTAGGTGCGGCACTTGTAGAAGCGGCTCACCCAGGCGCCGAAGAAGGTGGTTTCGGTGGTGAGGATGAGCAGCTTGCCGGCGGGCTCGAGCACGCGGGCTACTTCGCGCAGGCCGACGCGCGGGTCGGGCAGGTGTTCGAGGACCCAGCCGCAGATCACGCAATCGAATGCGGCGTCGTGATAGGGCAGCCGCGTGATGTCCGCGGCCGCGGGCCGCGGTCGAGAGCTGTTCAGCCGCTTGCGGCCGCGGCGGAGCATTTCGAGTGAGAGGTCGAAGCACGTGACGGTCGCATCCGCGTCGCAACGATCCATCACGATCTCGGTGAACTGTCCGGCGCCGCAGCCTGCGTCGAGGATCCGCTTCGAGCCGCGCACGTCGAACGCCTCCGGCTGAAACAGCCGCTTCGCAAGCGGCGCATGACCTGACAGGAAACTGCCGGCCGCGAGGAACGCCCCGGCCGGGCCATCGTAGTGCCGCTGAATTTCGCCACGATAGTCCACAAAGTCCTGGCGCTCCAGCGCCTTGGACTCAATGAGCCGTTCCAGCTTCCGCTTGCGCGGCAGTTCGTCAAGGGTGTTCGTCGTCATGCCGGTTCGTGGTCAGAATCCGCGAAGCTCGTGGCTCACGCTCATCGCGAGTGAGCAGAGTATAGGGCGGCGTTGCGGCAATTCACAAGCGTGTATTTGATCTACACGGGCAAGCACGAGCGAGTTGTCGTTGCAGTTTTACTCGCCCGCGCAATCGGCAGGTCGCTCAAATGTAGACGCGCCGGTTGTAAATGTACCATTCCAGCAGCAGCACGGCGAAGGCGGCCAGCACGAGCCAGCGCCACGCTTCTTTGCGCGTGCGGCCGCTCGTCTCGTGCGCGGTCACTTCGAGATGGCCGATTTCCAGCTCGGCGCGCGGCGTGATGTCCGATTCGCGAGCATCGAACAGGTTCACCGCGAACGGCCGTTCCGGCTTGGCGCGTTCGCCAAACTGATAGATGCCCAACTGGTCCGTGTCGTTAAAGAGAAACGTGCCCTGCGGGGTCCGCTTGAGATCGTGAAACTTGCCGGCCGGATCTTTGACGGATAATTCCGTCGCGAGCGACTCGCTGCGCAGCACGATCGGCTGGCCCGGCAGGAGAACTTCATCGGTGACCGAATCTTGCACGTTGCCGAGCACGCGGAGCGCGTTGAACGTGAACAGCGGAAAGCTCGGATGGAACACCCAGTTCGTGTTGAACTCGCGGCCCTTCTCGGTCACGCGCTCCAGCCAGAAGCCGAGCACGCAGTCCTGAAAGCCCTCGCGCGGCAGCAGAAACGCCAGCGGCCCGTCGGCACTCTCGACCAGCACTTCCCTGTTCGGCGGCAACTCCGGCAACAGCGACTCGGCCACGCCGACGTCCTCCATGCTGAGAAATCGAAACAGCGGATGCGTGTCGTTGACTTCGGCGATGATCGGGTTGGCCAGCGTTTTCGGCTCGCCGAGTGCGGCGTTTTTCGGCACGGCGCCGAAGAAGAGCGTGTTCGATTGCGGCATCTCGGCCGGGGCACAGCGATCAAAAATGATCAGGTCGTAATAGCCGGTTAGAGCCTGTTGTTTGTAGTCGTTTTCTTCCATTCCTTCGGGCGTGATTTGGTTGACTTCGGCGACCAGTTTGGCGGCTTCAGTGCTGACGGCCCGCTCCAGCGAGCGATTGCCGCCGGTCACGAGCAGCACTTTCGCCTTGCGCACGCTGCCGACGACGACTCGGGCGGCGTTGTCGCTGGCGAGCGAGTCCTTGGCGACGAGCCGCAACTCGAGCACGCCCTGTTCAAAGTTGTCGAGGTCAAAGGCGACTGCCTTTTCGCCGCGCGGTTCGAGCGAGACGTCGCGGGCGTCCTTGAGTTCGCCGTTGATGTACAATTCGCTTGTGGCCGTGACGGGCGGCGGCGGTGCGTCTTTGGGGCTCGCCGGACCGTCGAAATTGTACAGCCGCGCGAACACTTGGAGCTTGTCCGGCGACTCTTCGTTGCGGCGCACCATCATACCGATGATTGCCACGTTCGTGCCGGCCTTGCCGACCGCGAAGTAGTGCGGCTCCAGCGCGGACAGCGAAAAATCCTTCACGTCGGGGAAGCCGCCGTCGGTGAACAATTGCAGCTTCGGCGCGCCGGCCTCTTCGACCACGGCACCCTGTGTTTGAGCTCCGGCACTGAAACTCTGCGGATTGGCCAAGCCGGACGCGACTTCGAGCGCCTCCCGCAGGTTCGTCGTTCGCTGCGTCTGCTCGATCGACGCGAGCCGCTCGCGCAGCCGCTGACGGTTCGAGGTGTACGATTGCACAACCGTGGCCGAGTCGTTGAAGGCGATGATCATGGCCATGTCGTCGCCGGCCATCTTGTCGATGATCTCGGTTTTCGCGTTCGCCTTGGCCCATTCGAGCCGAGTTGGCTCCACGTCGGTCGCCGCCATGCTGGCCGAATCGTCGATCAGAATCACGTAGCGCTGCCCGCCGCTGTGACTGCCCAGCCACGCGGGACGCAACAACGCGAGCAGCGCCAGCGCGAGCACGAGCAGTTGCAAAAAGAGCAGCAGGTTTTTCCGCAGCCGCTGAAACAGTGAATTGACGTGCAGGTCTTCCACGGACTTCTGCCAGAGAAACGTGCTCGGCACTTGCACCGGCTGGCGGCGCAGCTTGAGGAAGTAGAGTGCGACGACGCCGGCCGCAACGCCGGCGACGATCCACGGAAACGGTGATGCCAAGTTGAGAAACTGCATTGGTGATCAACTCAGTCTTGATTCTGCAGCGATTGCGCGACACCAGATTCAGCCGGAGGAAACTGGTCAAAGCACGCGGCCGCCGCACGTATTGTCGCGCCAACAAATGCTCCGACTATCCAAGCGCCCAGAATGCCAAGTGTCGGCTTGACCAATCCGACCAACCCATTCTTGAGTAGCCGAGATAACGTCTCAGCAGCGCCCCATCGAGCCACAGCAATGAACACGCCCCCGAGGAAGAAAATGAGCATGAAGCCTGTCATTACGAGACTCCCCAAGGCAGCTCCCTTCGATGCCATTCTGACTACATGTCGCAGGCGACCCATTGGCAATTATCTCACAAGCCCCCTACGCCGCAGGTAGTTCAACACCAACTGATCGAACGGCCGCTCGTTGGTCGTGAAGATGTACGAGACTGACCGCCGAGCACACCAATCCTTCAGACCTCCGCAGAACGATTCCAGGTTTTGCTTGTACCGTTTCAGCAGCGGGGCACTCACCGTGATGTCGGCGATGTCTTCGTCCTCAGCGTCCACGAGCCGCAAGTCGCCGGTCAGCTCCGGCTGGACCTCCTCCTTCGACAGAATCTGAATTGCGTAAATGTCCATGTTGCGCGCGACGAGGTATCGCAGGGCGTCTTCATAGCCGGCCTTGTCCATGAAATCGCTGAGCATGACGACGACGCCCTTGCCGGAGTTTTTGATCGCGAAGCTTTTCGCCGTGTCCGTGAGGTGGCTGCCGCCGGTCGCTTCGAGCGTCGTGAGAAAATCCATCACGCGCCAGAACTGCGTTCGGCCGCGCACCGGCCCGATGCGCTGGTCGAGTTTGTCGTTGAACGTCTCGACCACGACGCGGTCGTGATTGATCAGGCCGATGAACGCCAGCGCCGCGGCAACCTGCTTCGCGTAGTGCAGCTTCGTCGGGTCGCCGAAATCCATCGACACGCTCGAATCGATCAGCAAGTAAAAGTGCAGGTCTTCCTCTTCCAGGAACAGTTTGATGAACAGCTTGTCGAGCCGGCCGTAAATGTTCCAATCGAGGAACCGCAGGTCGTCGCCGACCACGTAATTGCGGTAGTCGGCGAATTCGACCGACTGGCCGCGCCGCTTCGACTTTCGCTCGCCCTTCATCCGGCCGACGAAAATCTTGCGGCTCACCAGCTCGAGCTGTTCGAGCTTGGCGATGAATTCGTTGGACAGGAGTTGTTCGGATTGTGTCCTGGTGGACATACGGAGTTTCCTTGGTGTTTCCAGCAATGGCTACAGTTTGAGTTCCTCAATGAGCTTCTTAAACTCGTCGTTGTCGTGGTACTTCTTAAACGACGGATCGCTGCGTGGGTCAGGCATCTTTTCGCCGGGGTTGACGTTTTTGCGGTGCTGAAACGCCGTGCGCAGGCTGGCGAGGGATTTGTCGAGGTCGGCGAGTTCTGCCCACGTACACGCCAAGTTGTAATGAAAGTTGGGATACGCCGGTTCCTGACTGACGCCGTGCTCGAACACCGCCTTCGCGCCCTGGTGATCGCCGGTCATCGCGCACGCGACGCCGAGGTTGTCCACGAGCACGCGCCAGTACAAGTCGTCGATCGTCCGCTCCTTCTTTTCGAGTTCGAGCGCCTTGCGGAACGGCTCGATTGCGGACTTGTAATCCTTCTTGGCAAACGCGCGGCTCCCCTGCTGAAACAGCGCGAAGCTCGGCGGGTTGTTCACCGCTTTCGGGTCGATGCCTTCCTTGAAGCGGACCGTTTTCAGAATCGACTCGAACATCTCGTCGTCTCCGTCGGCGGCCGGCGTCTTTGAGAGATGGATGTCGATCCACACGCCGTCGCGGACGAGATAGGCGTTGACGTTTCGCTGTTTGATGTTGAAGCCGGCGATTTCCGAGTTGCGCCAATTCAGGGCCATGTTGTCGCGCTCGGTCATTTTCACGTCGCTGAATTTGATCGGCGTCTTTTGCAGTCGATCCCAATGGAAGTCGCGGCTAACTTTGCCGTCGCCTTCGCGCACGGCGTCAAAAACGAACATGGAGACGATCGACCCGTTGGCTCGATTCGAGGCTTGCATTTTGGCGGCCGACCCGTCGCGCGCGGTCTGCACACCACTGCCGAGGAATCCCGGAATCTCAATCTCCAGCGCCCACGTCTTCTTTGGGTGCGCGATGCGGAACGGGCGTGGCGGCTTCACGTCGGCAGGCTTTGCGGTTTCCTGCGGAGGTGGGTCGTCAGGCGGTCTCTTGCCCGCGGCCGGCGCCGCGGCAAAGACCAGACAACAAAGTGCGAGTAATTGGTTGCGCATTTCGGTTCGCCTTTCACGCCGTCACCAATTCTTCCGCCTTCTCCGAAACGTGTTCTAGCACTTGCAGCAGCACCGTGTCGGACTCGACGCCTTCTGCTTGGGCCTCGAAGTTGAGCAGCACGCGGTGCCGCATGGCCGGCAGAAAGACGCGGCGGAGGTCCTCGAAGCTGACGTTGTAGCGGCCTTCGAGCAGCGCACGGACTTTCGCCGCGAGCACCAGCGTCTGGGCGCCGCGCGGGCTGGAGCCCCAGCGGATGTAGCGGTTCGTAACGTCCGGCGCGAACTCGCCTTCCGGGTGCGTGGCCATCGCGAGGCGGATCGCGTAATCCTGCACGTGCGGCGCGACGATGACCTCGCGCACCAGTAGCTGGTAGCGCACGATGGTATCGCCGTCCATCACCTTTTCGGCCTTGGGCCATTCATTCTTCGTCGTGCGGTCAAGAATCGTGCGCAGTTCGTCCCGACTTGAATAGTTCACGAGCAACTTGAACAGGAATCGGTCGAGCTGGGCCTCGGGCAGCGGGTAAGTGCCCTCCTGCTCGATCGGGTTTTGCGTTGCAAGCACGAAGAACGGCTCTTTGAGTTTATGCGTCGCGCCGCCGGAGGTGATCGTGTGCTCCTGCATGGCTTCGAGCAATGCGGACTGCGTTTTCGGCGTCGCGCGATTGATCTCGTCGGCGAGCACGATCTGTGCGAATAGCGGTCCGCGCTGAAATTCGAATTGCCGGCGGCCGTCCGACGTCTCCATGACAATGTTCGTGCCGATGAGGTCGGCCGGCATCAGGTCGGGCGTGAACTGGATGCGGCTGAAATCAAGCTGCAGCGCCGTCGAAAGCGTTCGCACGAGCAGCGTCTTGCCGAGGCCGGGCACGCCTTCGAGCAGCGCGTGGCCGCCGACGAACATGCAGGTCAGCACGCCGTGAATGATCTCGTCGTGGCCGACCATCACCTTTGACACCTCGGCCTTCAGCCGGTTGTAACTGCCGCGGAATTCTTCCGCACGCGCTTCCATCGATTCGAGGCCAATGGACATGGCGATTCTCCGTGTTTGGTTTCTATTTTCTCCGACGCGGACGAGACCGCTTTGACGCCTTTGCGGTCGTCGCTTGGCGGCGTTTGGGCTTGCTCTTGATCGAGTAGTTCTCGGCGTTGACCTCGATCACTTGCACCGGACCTGATGGGGTAACTCGAAATCTGATTCTGGATGCCGACATGTAGACCTACCTTTCCTCTGGGACCAACTCCAATCTGCGCTCCGTAACGACCCGGCCCTCACAAATGAACTGTATCCGATATCTGCCGGCACTGGGAAAGCGGCAGTCTTTGATCTGAACATTACCTGCGTGACCTCGATGGACGGTCGCAAGCGAATTGAACGCACCGGTGTGCCAAAAACGACACGACCGCTCGAATCCAAGCATTGAATTTGACCCTGCATCGTACCCTCGCCATCCGTCAACTGCAGATAGACGATCATCTCTGGAAGTATGAAAGGGAATTTGCCCGCCGTCAGCGTTTGAAATGAGCCGATCAATTCCGGCTCGCTTTGGTCAAACGGAAGGGTGAAGTCTTTCGCCATGACCATTGCCAATGCGATGGGTAGGCTCGCCTCGCTGCTCATCAATTCTTCTCCTCCCACACTTTTTTCTTCGCCTTCAGCAACCGGCTGGTGTACGTCTCTTGTTTCTTTTCTTCGAGCGGGGCGACTTGCGGCCGGTCGGCTGGTTTGATCGTTCTTGGCGCTTCGCTGCCGGCCGCTTCGTCGAGGACGGACGATCCTACGGCGGCTGGTGCGTCGGGCGTCGGCTCGAAGCGGCGCGTCGAGCGGGCCTGATCGAGTTGCCGGCTGACCTCGGCCTTGCGCGACCGCAGTTTGCTCATGTAGTCTTGCGCCGCGACTTCGACTTGCTTGCCCCGTACGTACGCCCAAGCTGCGGCCAGCGCCGGCCGCATGCGCGACGGGTCCAGCGCGATGCGCCGCACCGCGACGTCGAAGAAGAACAGCGAGGCCGCGGCGAACAGCAGCAGGTGCCAGATGTCTTGCGAGGCGGTCGGCGGCGGCAGGTCGTGCCGGAACGGGTCGTCCTCCGCGTCCAGTCGCATCGCCTCGCGCTCCGGGATCACTCGGCCGCCCGTGATCGCCGCGATCTGTTCGAGCAGTCCCGGATTCGACTCCAACTCGCGATATTCTTGCGGATACGGCACGCTGAAGCCGGTCGTGATGCGTGCCTCCTCCGCACCGGGCACGCGGGCCTGCAGCGTGATGAAGTACGTTCCCATGTTTTCCGCGTCGTCGATCATCGCCTCGTAGCGGCCCGGTGCAACCTGGCTCAATTCCACTTTGCGGCTCTTCATCTCCGGCGTGATCATGAATCCGTGAATCTGAGCGAAATTCACGAATTGGTTGTCCTTGTCGAGCACGTCGGCGACTACCTTGATCTTGTTGTCCACGCGTTGCGTCGAGACGGAGACGTTTCCGCCTTCGACCGATCGCATCGTCCAGCGCACGAGCTGCGACCAGAATTTCTGATAGCCTTCCCAGCCGGTCCACGGCGTCGTCCACTTCATGCCGGCATCGGTCGTGAAGGCAACGGACTTGCCGAGGCCGTACTGCCAATGCGCGAGCACGGGATTTTCTGTGCCGGCGGGCAGTGGCGATGTAATGACGACCTCGACGAGTTCGTTTTGTTTCGGCTGCGTGAGCACCAGGCCCATCATTGGCGGCAGGTCGCCCTGCAGCCCGGCGATCGGCTCGGAAGTGTGCGCGATGTTGGGCAACCACGCCTGCTCTTTTTCGAAGATGAGCGGCCGCGACACGATTCGCGCTTCTTTTTGAAAAATCTTCGGCAGCGCCTTGTTGTTCGTGACGTGGTAGAACCGCCCGCCGGTCTGCTTGGCGAGCCCTTCAAGGTGGCGGCGGCCCATCAAGTCCTGACCGTGCACGCCGACGCCGACGGTCGTGACCGTGATCTTCGCTTTCACGAAGCTGGTAACGACGGCGGGCGTCGTCGGCGCCGGATCGCCGTCGGTGACGACGATCATGTGCTTGGTCATCGCGTCGCTTTTAAGCAGCGCGTTGCGGCCCGGGATCATCACCGAGTCGAAATCCATCATGTCCATCGGCGTCATGCGGTCGATGCGGGCGTACATGTGCTGCTTGTCGCGGACCTGCTGCAGCGGGAACACCCACGACGGCGCGCCCTGCGACTGGATGCAGCCGCAGTCGTCGTTGTACGACAGCGTCTTCACGGCGTCCTTGGCGATCTGTTTTTCCCAGTGATTGCCGTTGGGGATTTCGCACGCGTGCATCACGAGCACGAGCGCCCCTTTGCCCGTGACCTTCAAACTCTTGATTTGCATGTCGACCGGCATCGCCTTTTCGATCGGCGTATCGATGTAGCCGCCGGCGCCGAAGCTCTCCGGCCCACCGATCATGATCAGGCCCGCGCCCATTTCGCGCGTGTTCGCCGCGATCATTTCCATTTGTCGGTCGGTGAGATTCTCGCGCGGCAGGTTCGCGAGGATGACGCAATCGTACGGCCGCAACTCAGCGAGGCTGTCGGGCACTTGAGCGAGGTTCAGGCCTTCCGCGCCCGCGGCCACTTGTCCATCAAGCCGAACGACCTCGATATTTTCCTGCCGCAGGGCCTTGACGAGTTCGTCGTGCTCGCCCGGAGTGCCTTCGATCAAGAGCACGCGCGCGGCGCCTCGCATGTGCGTGAACGCGTACGCGTTGTTGTTCGCCGGGATGCGGTCGAGCGCCAGGTCAAAGGGCCGGAACTTGGCCTCAAACGTGTAAAAGTTCGGTTCCTCGATTTTCTGCTGCACGGTGAAGACATTCACGCCGCGCTGCAGTTGCACGTCCTTCTTGACCAATTCGTCGCTGCGATTGTCGGCCTTTTGGAACAGTTGCAGCGTGCCGGCGATCGGCGAGGCAGCCCGCACGACGATGTTCAAATTGACCGTCTCGCCTTTGTGAATGTCCGGCGGCATCGACAGCTTTTCGACCATTACCTCGTCGTCGTAGCGGTATTTGATCGGCAGCACGTCGATCACGATGCCGTTGGCCTTGGCGGCGACGGCCTGCCTGAGCGCTTCGCCGCGATTCTCGTTGCCGTCGCCGATGAGCACGATGCGCCGCATCGTGTCTTCGGGAAACGCGCCTTGAGCGAGTTTGAGCGCGGCGCCGTAGTCGGTGTGGTCGCGGTCGTACTCGCCTTCCGGCTCGCGCAATTCGATGTAATTCTGCGGCGGGATTTCGATGCGCGGCTGCTTCGCGAAGAAGATGACGCCGGCCTGATCGTCCTTGGGTTTTTTTTGCGACACCCGGTCCACGTAGTCGCGCACGAAGATCTCGCGGTCTTGCGGAATCGATCGCGAATAATCGACCGCGAAAATGACCGTCATCTTTTCAGTGAATCGCACGAACTGGGCCTCGGCCAGCGCGGCCACCAACAGCGCGACGATCACCGATCGAAGCACGATGGCCATCGTCTGCCGCGTCGGTCCCAGCCCCGCGAGGCTGCGGCGGCTGAACCAAACGAGCACCGGCAACAGCGCGAGCAGCCCCAAATACGCCGGGCGCGTAAACGTGATCGACCGGCGCACGTGCTGCCAATCCAGCGCGACGACCGTCGCGGCCAACGCCACCGGCACGAGCGGAATCACCGCTGTCAGCGCGCGGCGCAGCCGGCCGTCGTCGAGAAATCCGCGCACGGAAATCCACGCGACGAGCACGACCGCACCGATCGTCGCCCAAACGCCGAAATGATGAAATCCGAAGTAGTCGTTGATGAAGTTGGCTAGGTCCGTCATGGCCGCACCACAAGTTGAACCGTTGAACCGTTGATCTGTTGAACCGTTCAACAGTCATCCGTTCAACACGTCTACATCACGATCCTCTGAAACCGATGATTCTCCGAATCCGCCACGTGTACGCGGTCGAGTCGGTCGAGTGCCAGCGCCCACGGGAAACTCAGTTTACCAGGCCGGCTGCCGGGTCCGCCGCACGCGCCGAGCGATTTTCCGGCCGGCGAAAACTTCTGAACCCGGCAATTGCCCCATTCGCAAACGTACAGGTCCCCGCGGCTGTCGAACGCGAGATCATGCGGATAACGCAACTCGCCGAGTTCGGTCCCCTCGCGGCACCACGCGTCCACGAGCTTGCCGCTCGTTTCGAAGATCTGGATGCGATGATTCGCCGAGTCGGCGACGAACAGCCGGCCCTTGCCGTCGAGCGCCACCCCTTCCGGTCGATAAAACTGCCCCGGCTCGTTGCCTTGCGAGCCCCATTGCCGCACAAACTCGCCCGCCGGCGAGATCACCTGAATCCGATCGAACTCGCCGAACT
>Ga0247727_10012393_pt1 | contig 14647 bp, 14 predicted proteins | sample WisWelCaveWW1625_FD_202498 | JGI IMG/M metagenome (GOLD analysis project Ga0247727, IMG submission 202498) | Biofilm microbial communities from Wishing Well Cave, Virginia, United States - WW16-25 | ecosystem: Environmental > Aquatic > Deep subsurface > Groundwater > Cave microbial mat | place... | reverse complement strand
AAGTGCGCGGGCTGGGGGTGGTCGGGGCGCAGCCGGTGCTGCGGCCGGGCGAGAGCTTCGAGTACACCAGCGGCACCTCGATCGCCACCCCGGTGGGCACCATGCGCGGCAGCTACCAGATGGTGGCGGAAGACGGGACGCGCTTCGAGGCGGCGATCCCGGAGTTCACGCTCTCGGTGCCTCGCGTATTGCATTGAGGCTCAGTCGTCCTTGCGCTTTTGCGGCCAGGTCCACCACACGATGAGCACGAGCAGCGCGAGCGCCACGAGCATTTCAAGGATTACGATCCACATGTCGGCAGTGATTCTACTGGCCGCGGGCTGCGCGCAGATGCCGGCGCCATGCCCCTGTCCGCCGCCAGCAAAGCCGCCGGGCGAGGCGCGTTACGAGCCCGCGGAATTCGCCGGCCTGCCAGGCTGGGCGCAGGCGCCGGCGGCTGCAAGCGCCCGCGCCTTCGTCAACGGCTGCGCCCGAGCGCAGGTTCCGCGCGCGCTGCAGGCGGCCTGCGACGAAGCGAGGACGCTGCCGGCCGGCGACGACGCGGCGGCACGCGCGTTTTTCGAGCGGGCCTTCAGCGCCTACGCCATCGTCGCCCCCGACGGCACCGCCGAAGGCCAGGTCACGGGCTATTATGAACCGGTGCTCGAAGGCAGCCGTACGCGCAGCGCGCGCTACTCGCAGCCGGTGTACGGGCTGCCGGAAGACCTGGTGGTGGTGGACCTCGCCGGGCAGTACCCGGAGCTGCGCGGCATGCGGCTGCGAGGCAGGCTGAACGGCAGGCGCCTCGAGCCCTACTACTCGCGCGGCGAGATCGACTCACAAGGCGCAGCTTTCGGTGCCCCGGTGCTCGCCTGGATCGCCGACCCGGTGGAGTTCTTTTTCCTGCAGATCCAGGGCTCGGGGCAGATCCAGCTCGAATCGGGGGAGCGCGTCCGCGTCGGCTTCGCCGAGCAAAACGGGCACCCCTACCGCTCGCTTGGCCGCTACCTGGTCGAGCGCGGCGAAATGGCGCTCGAACAGGCTTCGATGCAGAGCATCAAGGCCTGGGCCGCCGCCAACCCGCAACGCCTGCGGGACGCGCTCAACCACAACGCGAGCTACGTGTTTTTCCGCGAATTGCCCGCGGCCGGCGGCCCGATCGGCGCGCTGGGCGCACCGCTCGAGGCGGGCTACAGCATCGCCGTGGATCCACGTTACGTTCCGCTCGGCGCGCCGGTATTCCTCGCCACCACCTATCCGCTGTCGCCGCAGCCGCTCGAGCGCCTGGTGGCGGCGCAGGACACGGGCGGTGCGATCCGCGGCGCAGTGCGCGCGGACTTCTTCTGGGGCACGGGAGCGGAGGCCGGAACCCTCGCCGGCCGCATGCGCCAGCCGGGCCGCATGTGGCTGCTGTGGCCGCGCGGCGAGCTGTTGCCGCGGCCGTGAGCCGGCGGGATTACTTGCTGCGCGCCGGGCGCGCCGAATCGTCGAGCATGGCGCGCAACTGCGCCGCGGGCAGGCCGCCGCGCAGGCGCTCGCCGTTGGCGAAGAACAGCGTCGGCGTGGAACTCACGCGCAGCGACCTGCCCAGTTCGAGCACGCGCTCGATCGGCGTCTCGCAGCTCGCGTCGGCGGCCGGCACGCGCGGCTTGGGCCGCGCGGCGAGCTCGAGCCAGGCCTTGGCGCGGTCCGCCGAGCACCACACCGCCTTCGAATGATCGGCCAGCTCCGGGCGAATCACCGGGTACATGAAGTAGTAGATGGTGATGTCCTCCACCTGCTGCAGCGTCTGCTCGAATTGCCTGCAGGCCGGGCAGTAGGGATCGGAGAACATCGCCATCACGCGCTTGCCGTTGCCGCGCTGCACCTTCACCGCCAGCTCGAGCGGCAGCGAGTCGAAGCTGATCGCCGAGAGCTTGCGCAGCCGCTCTTCGGTCAGGTTGCGCTTGTTGCGCGTGTCGTACAGGCTGCCTTCGAGGATGAAGTTGGCGTCCGCGTCGGTGTAGACGATCTGCGGCCCCTCGCGCGTGGTGAAGCGAACCTCGAACAATCCCGGGATCGCCGCGGGCTGCACGCCCTCGACCCGCGCGCCGCCGAGCGCTGCCTCCACCACGCGGCGAATCTTCGCCTCGTCGGCCAGCGCGCCCGCCGCACCGAGCAGGAAAGCAAGGAACAGGAGCACTTTTTTCATCAAAGCATCGCCTGGCGGATGAGAAGGTTCTTTAGGACCGGCAAACGCTCGGTCAAGTTCAATCCGGCATTGCGCAGGCGCGCAACCGGCTGCGCGCCGGAGGCAAACAGGCGGAACAAGCCGTGCACCGTCATGTCCATCGCCAGGATGTCGGCCGCGCGGGCGCGCTCGTAACGGCGCAGCAGGCGCAGGTCGCCCGGGTCGCGCTGCGGCTCGCGCGCGCCGAGCACCGCGGCGAGCTCGCGCGCGTCCTGCAGGCCGAGGTTGGCGCCCTGTCCTGCCAGGGGATGCACCACGTGGGCCGCGTCGCCCGCGAGGGCGACGCGTGGCGCAACCATGCGCTGCGCGGCGAGCCGCTGCAGTGGAAACGCGCGCGGGGCACACAGCAGGCGCAACTCGCCCAGCGCGTGGTTGCTCGCCTCGCCCACCTCCCGGCACAGGGCCTGCGCATCGAGCGCCAGCAGGCGCTCGGCTTGCCCGGTGGACCAGACCATCGATACGCGTTCGCCGGGCAGCGGCAGAAGCGCGAGCACCGGCCCGCCCTGGAACCATTGCAGCGCGACGCCGCGGTGCGGGCGTTCGCAGGCAAAGTTGGCGACCAGCGCGCTTTGCGCGTAGGGAACGCTGGACGCGGTGATGCCGGCCTGTTCACGTATGAAGGAGTGTGCCCCGTCGGCGCCGACCACCAGCCGCGCGCCGAGCGTGCGTCCGTCGCGCAGCCGAAGCTGCGCCCCGCTTGACGCGAACTCGAGCGATTCGCACTCCGCAGGCGCGAGAATCTCGACGCTGGCATCGACCTCGAGCGCGCGCCACAGCGCGGCCTGCAGCGCGCGGTCCTCGACGATCCAGGCCAGCTCGCCCACGCCGGCGCGGTAGGCGTCGAACTCGAGCGCGGCGCCGGGGGCGTCGCCGAATACGCGCATGCCGCGCACCGGCGCGATGCGCTCCGCGTCCAGCGCTCGCCACACGCCGAGGCCGGACAGGAACGCCGCATTGCCCGGGGTGATCGCGTAGACGCGCGCATCGATCTCCTCGCCCGCCTGCGGCACGACCGGGACGCGCTCGCGCGCAACCAGCGCAACGCGCAGGCCGCCGGCCGCGCGCGCCAGCGCAAGGCCGGCAAGGCCCCCGCCGACGATCGTCAAGTCGAATGGCGTCAAGCCGCTGGCTGGATTAAAATTTGCCATGCGTGGCGAATTAGCTCAGCTGGTTAGAGCAGCGGAATCATAATCCGTTTGTCCGGGGTTCGAGTCCCTGATTCGCCACCACTGATTCCCCCACGCATGGCCGGCAAACTTTTCCTGCGCAGCTTCGGCTGCCAGATGAACCAGGTCGACTCGGCAAGTATTGCTGCCCTGCTCGCCGAGGCCGAAGGGCTCGCGCCGACGGCGCGGCCGCAGGAGGCCGATGTGATCGTGTTCAACACCTGCTCGGTGCGCGAGAAGGCGCAGGAGAAGGTGTTCGCCGACCTCGGACGCATCAAGCACCTGAAGGCCGCCAACCCGCGCCTGATGATCGCCGTCGGCGGCTGCGTGGCGAGCCAGGAAGGCGCCGGCATCGTCGCGCGCGCGCCCTTCGTGGACGTGGTGTTCGGCCCGCAGACGCTGCACCGGCTGCCGCAACTGCTTGCGCGCCGCCGCGCGAGCGGCGAGGCCCAGGTGGACGTGAGCTTCCCCGAAATCGAGAAGTTCGACTACCTGCCGGCGGCGCGCGCCGAGGGCGCCGCGGCCTTCGTTACGATCATGGAAGGCTGCAGCAAGTACTGCAGTTTCTGCGTGGTGCCTTACACACGCGGCGAGGAAGTGTCGCGGCCGTTCGAGGATGTGCTGGGCGAGGTGGCCGGGCTTGCCGCGCAGGGCGTGAAGGAAGTGACCCTGCTCGGGCAGAACGTGAACGCCTGGCGCGGCGCGATCGACGGCGCGCCGGGGGATTTCGCCGAGTTGCTGCGCTACGTCACGGAGATCGACGGCATCGAGCGCATCCGCTACACCACCTCCCATCCGTGCGAATTCACGCAACGCCTGATCGACGCGCACGCCGAACTGCCCGGTCTCGCGCCGCACGTGCACCTGCCGGTGCAGTCGGGCGCGGACCGCATCCTCGCGGCGATGAAGCGCGGCTACACGGCGCTCGAATATCGCTCGATCGTGCGGCGCCTGCGCAAGGCGCGGCCCGACGCGAGCCTTTCCTCGGACTTCATCGTCGGCTTTCCCGGCGAGACCGAGGCCGATTTCGCGGCCACGCTGCGGCTCGCGCGCGAACTGGAGTTCGACGCTTCGTTCTCGTTCCTTTACAGCCCGCGCCCCGGCACGCCGGCCGCGGCGCTGCCCGATCCCGTTCCGCAGGCGGAGAAGCGCGAGCGCCTGCGGCGCCTGCAGGAGCAACTGGAAGCGCAGGCCGGCGCGGTGAGCGCCGCGATGGTCGGCAGCACGCAGCGGGTGCTCGTTGAGGGTTTCTCGAAGAAGGACCCGGCGGACCTCGCCGGCCGTACCGGCAACAACCGGGTGGTGAATTTCCCCGCGCAAGCAGATCTCGCAGGTCACTTCGTCGACGTGCGCATTTGCGCCGCGCTGGCGCACACGCTGCGCGGCGAGCTGGCCGATGCCGCCTAAATCAGTCGAGGTCCGCCTCGACCCGGTGGACAACCAGCGCCTGGCGCGCCTGTGCGGCGCGCTCGACGCGAACCTGCGGCAGATCGAATCCGCGCTCGACGTCTCGATCGCGCGCCGTGGCGCCCGCTTCACGGTGCGCGGGCAGCCGCAGCAGGCGGCGCACGCGGCGCAGGCCCTCGAGCATTTCTACGGCAAGGCGGCGCTCGAGCTGAGCGTCGACGACGTGCAGCTGGGCCTGACCGAGCTGCAGCAGGGCACGGCGCCGACGGGCGACGCGGAAGGGCCGCAGCTGCTCACGCGGCGCGCAGACCTGCACGGCCGCACCCCGCGCCAGGTGCAGTACCTCGAGCACATCCTCGCGCACGACATCACCATCGGCATCGGCCCGGCCGGGACGGGCAAGACCTACCTCGCGGTGGCCTGCGCCGTGGACGCACTCGAACGCGACAAGGTGAAGCGCATCGTGCTGGTGCGTCCGGCGGTGGAGGCGGGCGAGCGCCTGGGCTTCCTGCCCGGGGACCTGGCGCAGAAGGTGGATCCCTACCTGCGGCCCCTGTACGACGCGCTGTACGACCTGATGGGCTTCGACAAGGTGGGCAAGCTGCTCGAGCGCGGCACCATCGAGCTCGCGCCGCTCGCCTACATGCGCGGGCGCACGCTGAACCACGCCTTCGTCATCCTGGACGAGGCGCAGAACACCACGCCGGAGCAGATGAAGATGTTCCTGACGCGCATCGGCTTCGGCGCCAAGGCGGTGGTCAACGGCGACGTCACGCAGATCGACCTCGGCCGCGGGCAAAAGAGCGGCCTGGTCGAGGCGCGCCGCATCCTCGCCGGGGTGCGCGGCATCGCGTTCACCGAGTTCAGCGCCGCCGACGTGGTGCGCCATCCGCTGGTCGCGCGCATCATCGATGCGTACGAGCAGGACTCCCGCGCAACGCCGCCGAAGTAGCGTCGCGGTGCAGCGCGCGGTGCGCGCCGCCCCGCCGGCGCGCCGGCTGCGCGCCTGGGCGCTGGCGGCCGCGCGCGCGGGCAGCGAGATCACCCTGCGCGTGGTCGGCGCAGCCGAGGCTCGCACGCTCAACCGCGCGTTCCGCCAGCGCGACTACGCCACCAACGTCCTGTCCTTCGCCTACTCCAGGTGGCAAGGCGACGTGGTGCTGTGCCATCCCGTGATCGCGCGCGAAGCGCAGGCGCGGGGCAAGACGCTCGCCGCGCACTACGCGCACCTCGTGGTGCACGGCGTGCTGCACCTGCAGGGCCTCGACCATCTTCGCGCGCGCGCTGCGAAACGCATGGAACGCGCGGAGATCCGCATCCTGCGCCGGCTCCGGGTCGCCGACCCCTACGCGGTAAAATGAGCGCCTCGGCATGAACGACCCGTCACGACCCGGCCTGATCGAGCGCCTGTCCGCGCTGCTGCTGCGCGAGCCCGAGGACCGCGAGCAGCTGTTGTCGCTCCTGCGCTCCGCCTACCAGAGAAACCTGCTCGATGCCGACGCGCTGTCGATGATCGAGGGCGCGCTGACCGTGTCCGAGATGCCGGTGCGCGACATCATGGTGCCGCGCGCGCAGATGGACGTGATCGACGTCAACGAAGCGGTGGACAGGTTCATCCCGCAGGTCATCGCCACGGCGCACTCGCGCTTCCCGGTGATCGACCAGAACCGCGACGACGTGATCGGCACCCTGCTCGCCAAGGACCTGCTGCGGCACTACGCCGGCGAGGAGGAGTTCAACGTGCGCGAGATGCTGCGCCCGGCGGTGTTCGTGCCCGAATCCAAGCGCCTGAACGTGCTGCTGCGCGAATTCCGCGCCAGCCGCAACCACATGGCGATCGTGGTGGACGAGTACGGCGGCGTGGCGGGGCTGGTCACCATCGAGGACGTGCTGGAGCAGATCGTCGGCGACATCGAGGACGAGTACGACTTCGACGAGGCGAGCGACAACATCCTGCTCGAGTCGAGCGGCCGCTACCGCGTCAAGGCGCTGAGCCAGATCGCCGACTTCAACGCCGCCTTCGGCAGCGGCTTCTCCGATGAGGAGCACGACACCGTCGGCGGCCTGGTGATCGCGCGCCTCGGGCGGCTGCCCAAGCGCGGCGAGATCGTGGCGATCGAAGGCTACAAGTTCCAGGTGCTGCGCGCCGACAGCCGGCGCGTCTACACCCTGCTGGTCGACAAGCCCAAGTGAGACGCGGGGGTGAGAAGCACGTGACCCCCGCACCCCCAACGACTTGGGGAAAATGGGGTCTGACCCGGATTTTGCCGTTCCTCGCCGGTGCCGCGATGGTGCCGGCCTACGCCCCCCTGGAGTGGTTCCCGCTCGCGCTCGCCGCGCTGGCACTGCTGGTCCACCTGTGGCTCACGGCGCCGGGTCCGCGCGCGGCGGCCTGGACGGGTTTCTTCTTCGGCATGGGGACGTTCCTCGCGGGCGTGTCCTGGGTGTACATCAGCCTGCATCGCTTCGGCGCCATGCCGGCGCCGCTCGCGGCTTTCGCCACCTTCGCCTTCTGCGTGGTGCTGTCGAGCTATCTCGCGCTCGCCGGCGCGCTGCAGGCAAAGTTCCGCACGCCGCCCGCAGTGCGCGCAGCGCTCGTCATTCCCGCGCTGTGGACCCTGGCCGAGTGGCTGCGCGCGACGCTGTTCACCGGCTTTCCCTGGCTGTCTCTCGGCAGCGCGGCGATCGACACGCCGCTCGCCGGCTTCGCGCCGCTGGGCGGCGTCTATGCCGCCTCATTCGTGACGGCCGCCGCGGCCGGACTGCTCTGGTGCCTCGCGCTCGGGCAGGCTCGCTGGGCAGCAGCAGTCGCCTTTGCGCTGCTCGGCATCGCCGGCGCCAGCCTGCGCGCCATCGAGTGGACCGCGCCCGCGGGCGCACCGTTCGAGGCGAGCCTGGTGCAAGGCAATGTCCCGCAAGACCTCAAGTTCGACCCGGCGCGCTATGCGCGCACGCTGGAAATACATGCGCGACTTGCCGAAGCCAGCCGCGCGCGGCTCATCGTGCTGCCCGAGACCGCGCTGCCACGCATGCTGGACAGGGTAGACCCGGCTTACCTCGCGCGCCTGGAAGCCGCCGGGAAACGCAACGGCGGCGACCTGCTGCTCGGCGCGCCTACCCGTGTTGCCTCCGGCGCGTATTACAACAGCGTCGTCAGCCTCGGCACCGCGCCGCGGCAGATGTATCACAAGGTGCACCTGGTGCCCTTCGGCGAGTTCGTGCCGCCGGGCTTTGGCTGGATCGTCAGGGTGCTGTCGGTTCCGCTGGCCGATTTCTCGCGCGGCCCGGTGGAGCAGCGTCCCCTGCAGCTGGCCGGACAGCGCGTCGCGGCGAATGTTTGCTACGAGGACGCCTATGGCAGCGAACTGATCCGCCAGCTGCCGGAGGCGACCCTGCTGGTGAACGTTTCCAATGTCGCCTGGTTCGGCGACTCGCTTGCACCCGCGCAACACCTGCAGATTGCGCGCGCCCGGGCGCTGGAGACCGGGCGCATGCACCTCACCGCCACCAATACCGGGATTACGGCGGTGGTGGGCCGCGACGCTCGCGTGCTGGCGCAACTCGCGCCTTTCACCGAAGGACGCCTGGACGCGGTGGTGCAGGGCTATTCCGGCGCCACCCCCTACGTGCGCACCGGCGACTGGCCGGCGCTGGCGTGGTGCGTGGCGCTCCTGCTGCTCATCGCGGGCGCGTGGCGCCGCCGGTAACCGGTAACCGTTAACATCACGCCAGCGATGCTCACTTTCCAGCAGCTGATCCTGCGCCTGAACGAATTCTGGGACCGCCAGCGCTGCGTGCTGCTGCAGCCCTACGACATGGAGGTCGGCGCCGGCACCTTCCACACCGCGACCTTCCTGCGCGCCATAGGCCCGGAGCCCTGGAACGCGGCCTACGTGCAGCCTTCGCGCCGTCCCAAGGACGGCCGCTACGGCGAGAACCCCAACCGCCTGCAGCACTACTACCAGTACCAGGTGGTGCTGAAGCCTTCGCCCGCCGACATCCAGGAGCGCTACCTGGCGTCGCTGGCGTCACTTGGCATCGACGCGCAGGAACACGACATCCGCTTCGTCGAGGACGACTGGGAGTCGCCGACGCTCGGCGCCTGGGGACTGGGCTGGGAGGTGTGGCTGGACGGCATGGAAGTCACCCAGTTCACCTACTTCCAGCAAGTGGGGGGGCTCGACTGCAGGCCAGTGCTGGGCGAGATCACCTATGGACTCGAGCGGCTCGCGATGGCCCTGCAGGGCAAGGAATCCATCTACGACCTGGTGTGGACCCCAGGGGTGAGTTACGGCGACGTCACTCGCCAGAACGAAGTGGAGCAGTCGCGCTACAACTTCGAACTGTCCAACCCGGAGATGCTGTCCCGGCATTTCGGCGAGTTCGAGGCCGAGGCGAAGCGCCTGATCGAGGCGCAGTGCGTACTGCCCGCCTACGAGATGGTGCTGAAGGCCTCGCACGCCTTCAACCTGCTCGATGCGCGCGGCGCGATCTCGGTCACCGAGCGCGCCGCCACCATCGGCCGCGTGAGGTCCCTCGCGCGCGCCGTGGCGCAGACCTATTACGCGTCGCGCGAGAAGCTCGGCTTCCCGATGGGAAAGGCTTAAGCGATGGCGAAGAAATCCGCAACCCCACCGCGCTCGCAAAACCTCCTGGTCGAGATCCTCACCGAGGAGCTGCCGCCAAAGGCGCTGGATGCGCTGGGCAAGAGCTTGCGCGATCATCTCACCAACGACCTCGAGCACGCCGGCCTGCGCGCCAGCGAGAGCGCGTCGCGCTACTTCGCCACGCCGCGGCGCCTGGCCGTGTCCATCTCGCACGTGCGCCCGGCGGCGGCCGAGGTGCGCGATAAGGTGCTCGGGCCGTCGGCCAGGGCGCCGGAGCAGGCGGTGTCCGGATTTGCCCGCAAACACGGCGTCGACACGGTCCAGTTGATCAAGGTCGAAACCGCGAAAGGCGCTTTCTTCGCCGTGGAACGGTCCCTGCCGGGGGTCCTGCTGGCCAACGTCCTCGCACAGCGGGTCGAAGCGGCGCTCAAGGCCCTGCCGGTGCCCAAGGTGATGCGCTGGGGCGACGGCGACGCGCAATTCGTGCGGCCGGTGCACGGCCTGGTGATGCTGCACGGCGCGAAAGTCGTCCCGGGAACGGTGCTCGGCCTCGACTCGGGCAGGCACACGCGCGGCCACCGCTTCATGGGCAAAGCGAGGATTGTGCTGCAAGACGCCGACAGCTACGAGGCGCAACTGCGCGACGAAGGCATGGTACTGGCGGACTTCGCCGCGCGCCGCGGACAAGTTGAGCGCCAGTTGCAGGCAAAGGCGAAGCAGCTGCAGGCGGGCCTCGGCGACTACCAGGGCCTGCTCGACGAGGTGACGGCGCTCATCGAGCATCCGTCCGTGTACGCAGGCCAGTTCAATCCTGCCTACCTGGAAGTGCCGCAAGAGTGCCTCATCCTGACCATGCGGCAGAACCAGAAGTATTTTCCGCTGTTCGACCAGGCCGGCAAGCTGTTGCCGACATTCCTCATCGTCTCGAACATGCAGCTCGCCGATCCCCGCCACATCGTCAGCGGCAACGAGCGCGTGGTGCGTCCGCGGCTTGAGGATGCGCGCTTCTTCTACCGCCAGGACCGCCGGCAGCGGCTCGAGGAGCGGGTGCCCCAGCTCGCCAAGGTGGTGTTCCATCACAAGCTCGGCACCCAGCTCGAGCGGGTGCAGCGCTTGAAGATCCTCGCCGGATTGGTGGCGCGCTTTCTCGGCGCGGACGACAAGCTCGCCGAGCGCGCGGCGGAGCTGGCGAAGGCCGATCTCCTCACCGGCATGGTGGGCGAGTTCCCGGAGTTGCAGGGCGTGATGGGCCGCTACTACGCGCTGCACGACGGCGAGGCGCCGGAGGTGGCCAACGCGATCGAGGCCCACTACTTGCCGCGCTTTGCCGGCGACCAGTTGCCGCAGAGTCCGCTCGCCTGCGCGGTGGCGCTCGCCGACAAACTCTACCTGCTCGCCGGCTTGTTCGGCATCGGCCAGCAGCCCACGGGCGAAAAGGATCCCCATGGGCTGCGCCGCGCGGCGCTCGGCGTGATCCGCATCCTGGTCGAGCGCGCCTTCCCGGTGTCGCTGCACGAACTGGTCCATGCCGCTTATCTCGTGCTGCCCAAGGACATCGCGCAGGCGCAGACCGAGGTCGAGGCCTTCGTGCGCGAGCGGCTGCGCGGCTACCTGGCGGAGCGCGGCTACACCATGACGGAAATCGAATCGGTGCTCGGCCGCATGCTGCTGCGCCTCGACCAGGTGCCCAAGCAGCTCGACGCGGTGCGCGCCTTCGCCCGGCTGCCTGAAGCGCCGAGCCTCGCGGCGGCGAACAAGCGCATCGCCAACATCCTCAAGCAGGCCGCAAGCGTGCCCGCGGATTTCGATCCCCTGCTGTTCAGCGAGGCGGAGGAAAAGCAGCTGGCGGGCGCGTTCGCCTCGGTGCAGCCCGCCTTCGAGGCCGCATTCCGGGCCGGCGACTATACCGGCGCGCTGAAGATGCTCGCCGCGTTGAAGGCGCCGGTCGACGCTTTCTTCGACAAGGTGCTGGTGATGGACAAGGACGCGGCGGTGCGGCAGAACCGCATCGGCTTTCTCGGCAAACTGCACGCCATCATGAACCGCATCGCCGACCTGTCGAGGCTGGCCGCATGAAGCTCCTCGTGATGGACCGCGACGGCACCATCAACCACGACAGCGACCAGTACATCAAGTCGCCGGCGGAATGGAAGCCGATCAAGGGCAGCCTGGAGGCGATCGCGCGCCTCAGCCAGGCCGGCTGGCGCGTGGTGGTGGCGACCAACCAGGCCGGCATCGGGCGGGGCCTGTTCGACATGGCGACGCTCAACGCGATCCACGACACGATGCACCGCGCGGTGCACCAGGCCGGCGGGCGCATCGACGCCGTATTCTTCTGCCCGCACGCGGGCGACTCCAACTGCGAGTGCCGCAAGCCCAAGCCGGGCATGCTGCTCGAAATTGCCAAGCGCATGAACGTGGAGCTTGAAGGCGTGCCGATGGTCGGCGATTCCCTGCGCGACCTGCAGGCCGCGGCGGCGGCGGGCGCCAAGCCGGTGCTGGTGCTCACGGGGAAAGGCAGGAAAACGCGCGATGCGGCAGGCCTGCCGGCGGGGACAACGGTCTACCCCGACCTCGCCGCCTTTGCCGTGCAGCTCGCTCCATGAGGGTATTGCGCTCGGCGCTCTTCGCGCTCGCGCTAGTCCTCGTCACCCCGCCCTACGCGCTCATCGCGCTCGCCAGCTTTCCGCTGCCGCGCATGGCGCGCTACCGTCTCATTTCCGCCTGGTCGCGGCTGGTGGTCTGGCTGGCTTGGCTGCTGTGCGGCATCCGCTGGCGCATCGAGGGGCGCAAGCACCTGCCGGATGAGCCCGCGGTGATCCTCGCCCAGCACCAGTCGGCCTGGGAAACCCTCGCCTTCCAGGAGATCTTTCCGCCGCAGGTGCTGGTGCTGAAGCGCGAGCTCTTGTGGATCCCGTTCTTCGGCTGGGGACTCGCGCTGATGAGCCCGATCGCCATCAACCGCGCGCGCGGCATGGCGGCGATGCGCGAGCTGGCGCGCAAGGGGCGGGAGCGGCTGGCGCAGGGCTTCTGGGTGGTGATCTTTCCCGAGGGCACGCGCGTGCAGCCGGGCGAGAAGCGCGGGTACCAGCAGGGCGGGGCCTGGCTGGCGGTGCATTGCGGCGTGCCGGTGGTGCCGGTGGCGCACAACGCGGGAAAACTCTGGCCGCGCAATGCTTTCCTCAAGCGCGCCGGGACCGTGACGGTGCGCATCGGGCCGCCGATCCGCACCGCCGGGCGCCAGCCGAAGGCAGTCATCGCGCAAGTGAAAGCCTGGATCGAAGCGCAACAGGAGACGCTGTAAACTTCCCCGCCATGAGACTCCTGCATACGATGCTGCGCGTGGGCGACCTGGATCGCTCCATCAAGTTCTACACCGAGGTGCTCGGCATGAAGCTGCTGCGCACCACCGACCGGCCGGAGCAGAAGTACTCGCTCGCCTTCGTCGGCTACGACGCCGAGGACCGCGCCTCGGTGCTCGAGCTCACCTACAACTACGGCGTGCCGAAGTACGACCTTGGCGCCGCCTTCGGCCACATCGCCATCGAGGTGGACAGCGCCGCGAAGTCCTGCGACGCGGTGCGCTCGAAGGGCGGCAAGGTGACGCGCGAGGCCGGCCCGGTAAAGGGCGGCAGCACGGTGATCGCGTTCGTGGAAGACCCGGACGGCTACAAGATCGAGTTTATCGAACGCCGCCGCTGACGCGGCGGCTCAGCGAGCGCAAACGCGCTGCGTGATGCGCACATAGTCCTGCGGCGACAGGTTCTCCGGCCGCAATTTTGCATCTAACCCCAATTCGGTATAGTCCTCCGTTTCCAGCGAAAGTGCGTTGCGCAGCGTCTTCCTGCGCGCGCTGAACGCCTCGCGCACCACCTGCTCGAACACCTTCGCGTCGCAACCCAGCGGCGCAGCCAGCGGCACCAGGCGCACCACCGCCGAGTCCACCTTCGGCGGCGGCTTGAACGCGCCCGGCCCGACGCGAAAGAGTTTTTCCATCCGGAAGCGTGTCTGCAGCATCACCGACAGCCTGCCGTACTCTGGCGTCGAATGCTTCGCCACCATCCGCTCGACCACCTCGAGCTGCAGCATGAAATGCAGGTCGCGCACGCGCTCGGCGTAACGCGCGAGGTGAAACAGCAAGGGCGTGGAGATGTTGTACGGAAGATTGCCGACGATGCGCACGCCCTGCGGAAACACGCCGAAGTCGAACTCCAGCGCATCCGCGACGTGCACCTTGATCCTGTCCCCGGGCAGCGCCGCCGCCAGGTCCCGGTCGATCTCGATCACCTCCAGCCGCTTCACGCGCTCCGCGAGCGGCAGCGTGAGCACACCCTGCCCCGGTCCGATCTCGACGATGAAATCCTCGGCCGCCGGCGCGATCGCCGCGACGATCTTCCGGATCACCCCCGGGTCGTGCAGGAAGTGCTGGCCAAATCTCTTACGCGGATGATGCGAGCTTATCGCTCCTCCAGCCGCATCTCTACATAGGCGCGGTCGCGCAGCAGGCGCAGCCACTCCTGGTAGGCCTCCTCGGCCTTGCGCTCGCGCAGCAACTGGCGCGCCTGCATGCGCTGGCGCTCCACGTTCAGGTCCGCCGTGCGCCGCTCCTGTACCTGGATCAGGTGGAAGCCGAACGGGCTGCGCACCGGCTGGCCGAGCTCGCCGGGCCTGAGCGCGTCCATCGCGCGCTCGAACTCCAGCACCGTGTCACCGGGATGGATCCAGCCCAGCTCGCCGCCGCGCGAGGCGCTGCCGTCCTCGGAATTGAGCCGCGCCAACTCGGCGAAATCGGCGCCGCTTGCGATGCGCTCGCGCAGCACGCCGAGGCGCCGCTGCGCATCCGCCTCCGACACGACCTCGCTGGTCTTCACCAGGATGTGGCGCGCGCGCGTCTGCGTCACCGGAGCCGCGATTCCGGCGCCGCGCCGCTCGAGCAGTTTCAGTACATGAAAGCCCGCCGGGCTGCGCAGCACTTCACTCAAGTTGCCGGGCTGCATGCTCTTCAGCGCGTCGGCGAACAGCTCCGGCAGGCGTGACAGGCTGCGCCAGCCGAGGGAGCCGCCCTGCAGCGCGTCGCCGGCGTCCGAGGTGCTCGCCGCCAGGCGCGCGAAGTCGCCGCCGGCCAGCGCCTCTGCGCGCGCCTTCCCGGCGCGCGCGCGCGCCAGTTCGATGCGCTCCGGGCTCGCCTGCTCCGGAATGCGCACCAGGATGTGCGCCGCGTTGTACTCCACCGCGCCGGCGGCGGCCGCCTTGTTCTC
>Ga0247727_10012392_pt1 | contig 14647 bp, 5 predicted proteins | sample WisWelCaveWW1625_FD_202498 | JGI IMG/M metagenome (GOLD analysis project Ga0247727, IMG submission 202498) | Biofilm microbial communities from Wishing Well Cave, Virginia, United States - WW16-25 | ecosystem: Environmental > Aquatic > Deep subsurface > Groundwater > Cave microbial mat | place... | reverse complement strand
TCACTTCTTCCGCTTCTTTGCGATTTGGTTTGAACACCGTGACGTTCTGGTATTCAAAAAAGTGGTTGAACTTCGGGTCAACGGTGATGAGGCAACGGCGGCTCTGCGCCAGCGCAATCACGCGGCTGAGAAAAGGCTGGCAAATCACGCCCTTATTGTAATCCTCGATGAGAATGGCCTCGAGCGCCGGCAGGATTTTTTCGAGATGCTGCAACAATTTTTCCTGCATCGCCGGCGCGAGATCCTGCCGCGATTCGCGATCGGTGCGGACGACATGTTGATCGTGCGCGATGACGCGGGTTTTGATCGTGGTTGGCCGATCGGGATCGATAAAAATTCCCTCATCCGGGAAACCGGCATTTCTAACCAACTCCGACAATCTTTCCCCCGAACCATCTTTGCCGATCACGCCGATCGGCAAAGGCCGCGCACCCAATGCCGCAATGTTATTGGCCACATTCGCGCCGCCGCCGAGATGCTCGGTTTCGTTGTCGATTTCCACCACCGGCACCGGCGCTTCCGGCGAAATGCGCGTGACGCTGCCCCACAGATAACGGTCCAGCATAAAATCGCCGAGCACGGCAATGCGTTTGCCCTGCATGGCTGCGAGCCGGGCGTGGAGTTTTTCGGGGGTGAAAGAAATCATTATCTAAGCAGTTTTCACCAATTGAAAAAGCGGCGAAGGGAAATGCCAATGAAAGTCATCTTGCCGTGACAGATGTTGGGGTCGATGACGAGATAGCGGCCAATCTCGCGACGACCATTGCTGTCAGCCATATCCGATTGGGGATTCAAGTGAACGGCGTTCGTGCATTTTATCACCTCATGGTTTAGAAACATCGCGCCAAACTATTAGCACTTTCCAAGCAAATAGATGGTGAGCAGAAAATAGCTGACGATTAACAAAGCGCGCAGCACGCGAATCAGCCGGCGTTGTTCGGGCAACCGATCATCAATAAATTCGGCTTCGCGGTTGTCAGGCGTTGTGGCCGAAAATACCAGCAGTGTATTCAGCCACGCGGCCATCGCATTCCGCTGTTGCAGCATTTTAGCGAAAAGCGCCGGCGATTTTTCCGCCAACTTCCAGAGATAAATCAAAAGCAGCAGCAACGGGACGATTAAAGCCAATTTGTTCATAAGAAACACCTGTTGGAGTTTTAGGCATTTGTTGCAATATAGCCATGCCGGCGATTCTTTTCAAGGAGAAAATAAATGAAAACGCTCTATTCCCTGAATGATGGCGCGAGGATTTGAACTCCAAAATTACCCTTGTTTCTCAGGCTTTTTTGCGTTATTTTCATATTCGGTAATTGTGGGCCAACAATGACGGTCCAATGACAGAAAGTTTTTCAAGGAAGTCAAATTATGAGCATGCAACATAAAAAAGTGGCGATTCTCGTTGGCGGCGGCCCGGCGCCGGGAATCAACAGCGTGATCGGCGCGGCAACGATTCGCAGCATTCTGAGCGGTGCGGAAGTCATCGGCATTCGCGACGGCTTTCAATGGATCATGAAAGGGGAGATCGATAAAATCAAAGACCTCACGATTGAAAAAGTGAGCCGGATTCATTTTCGCGGCGGCTCGTACATCGGCATCGCGCGCGCCAACCCGACGAAAGATCCGAAGTTGCTCGAGACCACCGTCACCTCGTTGCTGCGTTTGAATGTCGATCGACTGATCACCATCGGCGGCGACGACACGGCGTTTTCTGCGCTGAAGCTGGAGCAAATGGCCGGCGGCCGCATTCACGTGGTGCACGTGCCGAAGACGATTGACAACGATCTGGATTTGCCGCTGGGCATGCACACGTTCGGCTTTCAAACCGCGCGGCACATCGGCGTCGATATCGTAAAAAATTTGATGGTCGATGCGCAAACCACCTCGCGCTGGTATTTCATCGTGGCGATGGGACGCAAAGCCGGACATCTCGCGCTGGGCATTGGCAAAGCCGCGGGCGCGACGTTGACGTTGATTCCGGAGGAGTTTGTGGACGGCAAGTTGCGGTTGGCAAAATTGATCGATCTGCTCGCCGGGGCGATTATCAAGCGTATGAGTTACGGCCATCCTGACGGCGTCGCGGTTTTGGCCGAAGGCCTCGTCGAAATTCTCGATCCGCAGGATTTGCAGGCGTTGGTGGAAATCGAGCGCGATGCGCACGATAACATTCGCCTCGCGGAAATTAATTTTGGCGAGATTCTCAAAACTGAAGTGCAAAAACGCCTGAAAAATTTCAATCTCAAAGCAACGATCGTGGCGAAAAACATCGGCTATGAATTGCGTTGCGCCGATCCGATTCCGTTCGACATGGAATACACGCGCGATCTCGGCTTTTGCGCGGCGCGTTTCATTCTTGACGGCGGCAACGCGGCCATGGTGTCGATTCAAAACGGCCGCTTCGTGCCGATGTATTTCAAAGACATCATCGATCCGAAAACCGGCAAAACTCGCGTGCGCATGGTTGACGTTAATTCGGAATATTATGAAATCGCGCGGCGTTACATGATTCGCCTCTCGGATGATGATTTTGACGATCCGCACGAGCTGGCAAAATATGCGGCGACCGCCGGCATTTCGTTGGAGGCGTTTCGCCAACAATTTCATTATCTGGTGGAATCTGGCACCGCAACTGATAAAAAAAATTCGCCGTCTGTCAAAACTGCAAAGTTGAGCCCGGCCGAAATTATATAAATGAGAGTACGGCGTTAAATTGATTCGGGCGACGGACAAGAGCGGGTGGCGCCTTCTTTGCTGCCCGATTTTTTAACTTTCGGAGTGCGAAGCTTTAGCTTCGCAGCTTGTATTTTAAACAAAGCCGTTGACAAACTAAAGTTTGTCACGCCGCGGTTTTTGGGAAGGCAAGATGAATGGCGCGCATAATTTGGAATTCTGCAAAGATTTTCATTATTATTATAGCAATTTTATTATCCGGCTGCGCGGGACGGCAAACGGCGATTTCAGAGCGGCCATTGCCGCCGCCCCAGCCTGCGGCTAATGCGGCGGCGCTGCAAAAAGACGCGGAAAATCTTTGGGCGCAGCGCGGCGAGCCGGCTAAAACCCGACAAGCGCTGGAAGCTGGCAAGCGCGCTTATGCGGCAAATCCCAATCGCGAGCTGGGCGTGAAGCTGGCGCGGGCGTATCATTTTGTCGGCTATTATATCGAGACGGATCCGGATTCGCAAACCGCGCGTTTCTTGAGCGGTCTCGAAACCGGCGAGCGCGTGCTGTCGCTCAACAACGAATTTCGGATGCGTTATTTGAAAACTAAAGACGACCGGCGTTCGCTGGCCGTATTGGACCGCACGTGGGCGCCGGCAATTTACTGGACCGCGGCGAATCTGGAACGCTGGACCGAATCGCAAGGGCGGGGCGTGCGCTACGGCAACAAGGGACGCATCGAGGTTTATATGACGCGGGTGCGCGAGCTGGAGCCGGATTATCATTATGGCGGCGCCCTCCGCTATTTCGCCGTGCTGCCGACGCGCGGCCGCGCGCCGTTCGTCGATCACGACGATGCCAAGCGCGCGTTCGAAAAAGTTTTGGAAACGGCACCGAATTTTTTGGGCAATAAACGCCTGTATGCCGAAACTTACGCCATGAAGAAAAAAAATCGCGCCTTGTTCACGCAGCTTTTAAATGAAGTTATTGCCGCTAAAATCGATAAAGCCTCGGAGATCGCGCCGGAAAATAAATACGAGCAGGAGAAAGCGAAGAAGATGCTGGCGGAAATTAGCAAATATTTTGGCAAATGAAAAACTGGAAATCGAGACCGACCGGTCGCTTAAAGTCGTGGAATTGCCGAAATTTTTCGCACAAAAAGCGACCGGTCAGTAACTTTCCAAATGCCTCTTGGAAATTTTTAAGTGGTCGGTGTTGTCGTCCAAGTTTTCGCAAAGATCTCATGGCAACCCAATAGACGCCATGCCGTAAGATATTCTTGTTCCGTCACGTGAGAGGATTTTAATGTTCAAGCTGCCGTCCTTGTTTTTAGGAATTGTTTCAGTAGTTATTTTTTCCGCCGGTGATCATCCCGCCCCGCCGCGCGAGGCCTTGGAGGCCATTCGCGCCGCTGACATTCGCCAACACATCAACTTTCTCGCTTCCGATTCGCTTAAAGGCCGGGACACGCCGAGTCCGGAACTGGATCGCGCCGCAGAGTATATCGCCGCGGCGTTCAAGCGCCTCGGCCTCAAGCCCGTGCGAAACAGCCATTTCAATAATTTTAATTTGAGCATCATTCGTTTGGGTAAAGAAAATGCGTTCGCGGTTACGGCTGACGGCCGGGAAGTGGCATACGCCATTAAACAGGATTTCATGCCGTTCGATATGACGGCGAGCAAGCTGGTGGCCGCGCCATTGGTGTTCGCGGGTTACGGTATCACCGCGCCGGAATACGGCTATGATGATTATGCCGGCCTCGACGGGAAAGAAAAAATCGTTCTCGTGCTGCGCCACGAGCCGGGCGAAAAAGATCCGGCCAGTCCCTTTACCGGCGATAAAGAAACCTCGCATTCGCAGGTTTCGACGAAAGTGCAGAACGCCATCGATCACGGCGCCGCCGGTTTGTTGATCGTCACCGATCCGGCGAATCATCGCCTGCTCACGCCGCGCGGTTTTCCGTGGCCATCGTTGTTTGACGGCATTCCGGACGACGCGCTGCCGCTCACCCTGGCGCTGGCCGAAAAAGAAAAAATTCCCGTGGCGCAAGTCGGGGAAACGGTGATTCAACAAATTTTCGGCAGCGTCGATACGTTGCGAAACTGGCAGCAGGAAATCGATCGCACGCGCCAACCGAAATCTCGCGCGTTGGCGAATGTGCAGGTAAAATTGCAAACCACCACGGAAGCGGCGCTGCAGCCGACGCGCAATGTCGTCGGCCTCATCGAAGGCGCGGATCCGAAATTGAAAAATGAGTTGGTGGTCATCGGCGCGCATTATGATCATGTCGGCTACAAAAAGCAGCACGGCGAAGGCGAAGATTATATCTTCAATGGCGCGGATGACAATGCCTCCGGCACGAGCGCGGTGTTGGCGATTGCGCAAGCTTTCAGCGCGGCACCGAAAAAGCCGAAACGCAGCGTGCTGCTCATGACGTTTGCCGGCGAAGAAAAAGGGTTGTTCGGCTCGCGCGCGTATGTCGAACAGCCGCTGTGGTCTTTGGAGAATACGGTCGCGATGTTGAACCTCGATATGGTGGGCCGCAACGCGCCGGACTCGGTTTCCATCGGCGGCGCGACGCGCAGCCCGGATTTGATTAAAATCAATGAAGAAGAAAACGCCGCGGTCGGAATGACGCTGGATTATTCGGTGGAGCAATATCATAATCGCAGCGATCAGTATAATTTTGCGCGCAAGAAAATCCCGTTTTTGTTTTATTTCACCGGCGTGCATGCGGATTATCACCAGGTCGGCGATCATCCCGAAAAAATCAATGAACATAAGATCGCCCGCATCGCCACCCTGGCCTTTCGCGTGGCGTGGCGGGTCGCGAACACCGATCAGCGGTTTCGGTTGGTGGAGCCGGAATAAACTATGGATTGTGGCTGGCTTGCAAACTGCGAAATTAAAAACTGCCAACGCCGCCGTGCAAAGCCAGACGATTCGAAACCCTAAAATTTAATTTTACGGAGAAACTATGCGTTCGCAAAGAATTTTTCAAATCGTGGTCTGCCTGTTTATTGGCAATATGCTTCTTGGTTGTTCGGGTAGCCGCCATTCGGTAGATCGTCGGGAGCAAAAAGAATTGACCTACCGGATGAAAAAAGGCGACCGGCTCAAATATAAAATGAGCCTGGCCGTGGAGCAAACCATGGAAATGATGGGGCAGGAAATGACCACTGGCATCAACGGCGACACGCACATGCATTTGGATATTGAAGGCGTCGCCACGGACGGCAGCATTACTTTTATTTATGCGCTCGATTCGATGCACGTGGACCTGAAAGGCCCGCAAGGCAGCCAATCCTTCAAAAACCCCGCGGAACTGGTGGGCAAACGCACGCGGACAACCGTTAACGCTTACGGCAAGAAACTCAGCTCTGCAGTTATCGATAGCGCCAAGCTTTCGGGAATGTTGGCGCAGTTAGGGATTGGGCGGCAAACCGCTTTGAATCTCCTGGAACTGCCTGGCAAAGAAATTAAAAGCGGCGAGACCTGGAGCACGAGCCGTACGGACACGATGGCACAGGGCGGCGGCAAAATGATCGTGACGCCGTTGCTGACTTATACCGTCGGCGGCGAGGTCGATACTCTCGGCTACAAATGCGTGCGCATTGCCACCAAAGGCACGACCACCATCAAGGGCGAAGGCACGCAGGGCCCCATGAAATTCTTTCTCGAGGGCCAGGGTCCCGGCAGCGGCATCGCCTATTTTGCGCCGAAAGAAGGGTTGCTGGTGGCTTCGACTTCGGTTTCCGATCTCGAAATGACGATTGCGTTGACCGGACCGCAGAACATGACCATTCCGCAATCGACCTCGCAGAAAATTTCGTTGGTGTTGATGAAATAAATAAAGTCCGAGGTCGAGAAGGGTCCGAGGTTAAATGGGGCTTGTTGAGAAAAACAGTTTTTAAATAAATTTTGGGAAAAGCCGGCCATCTGTTGCGCGAGATGGCCTGTTTGTTTTGCAGGGTCCAATTTTGCGGCGCCAGCCGGACTGCGCCCCCGCCCAAAAATTCTCGCAAAAAAATTTTCCGCAATCTTCCGTCATTAGAGGTAATCTTAGCTCGAAATAATTTTGCAAAGGAACTGACGCCGTGCGGCGTTAGACAATAATTTGTTGCATGTAGGCGATCATGGATTTTACCGCCTACGGGTTTTATCCCTCCCGAGAACGGACTCTCCTCATTATATACTGCAAAATATTAGACAGTTGACGCCGCCGATATGGATTGCAGTTGCGCCGATTGTTTATCCACCTCACCTTCAACTTCCCTGTCACGGACTGACCCGCTTGGCTGAGCCGGGGCTGCACAGGAGCTGAATAGCCTTTCCATTCCCATCCCTTTTTCGGGTGCTGGCGTGAATTTATACCGGCTAATCGGTTGCCTACTTGTAATTCACCGCGGGTTTTTTGTTTAACCCCGATTTTGCACTGTGATTCAAACTACCGCCGAATGGGTTTTATCGGGGTTTGACTTTTATAGGTGCAAAACTAAGGTTTAACTTGCAAGGAGAGTTATGCTTACTCTTTACAGTGGCTCTCGTGTTAACTTTGGGAGCAAATCACTCCGGCATCTCGGTCTGGCGCTGATGAGCCTGCTGCTGTGTTGGTCTTTCGCACCGGAGCTTCATGGTCATGCGGCCGCGCCGGTCGCCCTGACGGCGCCGAGCGCGCTAACCGCGACGACGGTCAGCAACGCGCGTATTGATCTCGCGTGGACGGATAATTCCGCCAACGAAGACGGTTTTAGGATCGAGATCAAAGTCGGCGCGGCCGGCGTCTATTCCGAGCAGGATGTGGTGGGCGCGAATGCGACGACTTATTCGAGCACGGGACTCGATGCGGGCACGCAATATTTTTATCGCGTGCGCGCGTTCAATAACGACGGCAATTCCGCTTTCACGAATGAGGCGAATGCAACGACGCTGCCCGATCCGCCGGTGGCGCCGAACAATTTGACGGCGGCCACTTTGAGCAACACGCAGATCACGCTGGCGTGGACCGACAATTCCAATAATGAAGACGGTTTCAAAATCGAGCGCAAGCTCAACTCTGCGGTGACGTACACGCAGATCGCCATCGTCGGCCCAAGTGTGACGAATTTCACCAACACCGGTTTGGCCACCAACACCGGATATTCCTATCGCGTGCGCGCCTATAACAACGGCGGCAATTCGGGATATTCCAACGCGGCCGCGGCAACGACCTTGCCGAATCCGCCGGGCGCGCCGTCGAATCTGACCGCCAGCACGATCAGCAACAAGCGCATCGATATGGCGTGGGCGGATAATTCGGGCGACGAGCTTGGTTTCATCGTCGAGCGCAAGGCCGGCAGCGGCTCTTTTAGCGTCGTCGATTCGGTGAATGCGAACGTGACGGCGTACTCCAACACCGCGTTGGTCGGCGGCACGCAATATACCTTCCGCGTGCGGGCTTACAATCTCGGCGGCAATTCGGATTATACCAATGAAGCGATTGCGACCACGCAGCCGGACGTGCCCACGGCGCCGACCAATTTGACGGCGACGGCGGCGAGCAACGATCAAATTAATCTCGCGTGGTCCGACAATTCAAACAACGAAGATGGATTTAAAATCGAAGTGAAGATCGGCTCGTTCGGCACGTATTCGGAAATCGACGTGCTGAGCGCGAATGTGTCGAGCTACGCCAGCACCGGTTTGGAAGCGGGCATTCCGTATTTTTATCGCATGCGCGCGTTCAACGTCACGGGCAATTCCAATTATTCAAATGAAGTGAATGCGTTCACGCTGCCCGATCCGCCGGTGGCGCCGAACGGCTTAGTGACGACCACGACGAGCAACACGTCGATTCAACTCGCGTGGAACGACAACTCGAACAGCGAAGAGGCTTTCAAGATCGAGCGCCGGCTGGCCACGGCGGTGACGTACACTGAAATCGGCACGGTCAACGCGAACGTGACGAGTTTCACCAATACCGGTTTGACGCCGAACACGGCGTACTCCTTCCGCGTGCGCGCGATTAACGGCGGCGGCTCGTCGTCTTATTCGAATGTGTCAAGCGCGACGACGTTTCCGAATCCGCCGGCGGCGCCGACCAATCTCTCGGCGACGACGGTCAGCAACAGCCAGATCGATCTCGGCTGGCAGGATAATTCGACCAATGAAGCCGGTTTTATCGTCGAGCGCAAAGCCGGTTCGAGCGGCACGTATGCGGTGATTGACACCGTTGATGCGAACGCAACAAATTTTGTGAGCCTCGGCTTGACCGGCAACATTCAATATTTTTACCGCGTCCGCGCTTTCAATACCGGCGGCGCCTCGGCCTTTTCCAATGAAGCGAACGCCACGACGCTGGTGGATCCGCCGGGCACGCCGACGAATTTGACGGCGACGGTGATCAACGGCGATCAGATCAACCTGGCGTGGACGGATAATGCGAGCAACGAACTTGGCTATAAAATTGAGCTGAAAACCGGGACCTCTGGCACGTTTTCTGAAATTGATGAGGTGGGGCCAAATGCAACCACGTATCAAAGCGCCGGCCTGAATGCGAACACGCATTATTTTTATCGCGTGCGCGCGTTCAGCGCCACGGGTTTTTCGGGTTATTCCAATGTGGCGGACGGCACGACGTTGCCGGATGCGCCGGCCTCGCCGAGCAGTTTAGCGGCGCTGCCGGCCAGCAATTCGCAAATCGATCTGTCGTGGAAAGACAATGCGATCAGCGAAGACGGTTTTAAAATCGAGCGCCGGCTCAATTCCGCGGCGACGTTTACGCAGATCGGGACGGTGGGGCCGAACGTGACGGCGTTTGCAAGCACGGGTTTGACGGCGAATACGGCTTACACGTATCGCGTGCGCGCTTATAATGTCAGCGGCAACTCGCCTTATTCGAATCTCGTCAGCACGATGACGCTGCCGAACGCGCCGATTGCGCCGGCGAATTTGTCGGCCACCGCGGAAAACAACCGGCAGATCAATCTGGCGTGGGCCGATAATTCGAGCAATGAGCTCGGTTTCATTGTCGAGCGCAAAACCGGCGCCGCCGGCACGTATGCTAAAATCGATACGGTGAATGCGAATATAACGATCTATCCGAACATCGATCTCATCGGCGGCACGCAATATTTTTATAAAGTGACGGCTTATAACGCCGGCGGCAATTCCGCGGCTTCCAATGAAGCCAGCGCGACGACGCTGCTCGATCCGCCGGACACGCCGACCAATCTGACGGCGACGGCGGCGAGCAACAAGCGCATCGATTTGGCATGGCAGGATAATGCCGACAACGAAGACGGTTATAAAATCGAGCGCAAAACCAATGCGGTGGGCAGCACGTTTGCGCAACATGCCACCGTCGGCCCGAACGTGGCGACTTTTGCGGACACCGGCTTGACGGCGCTAGCGACGTTTTTCTATCGCGTCGTCGGTTTCAATGCCGACGGCCAATCGAGTTATTCCAATGAGGCGAACGCCAAAACGCTCCCGAATCCTCCGGGCGCGCCGAACGCCTTGACGGCGACGGCGTTGAGTAACACGCAGATCAAACTGGCGTGGACGGATAACGCAAGTAATGAAGATGGCTTTAAGATTGAGCGCAAGACGGGCGCTGCCGGCCTCTTTGCTGAAGTGGGAACAGTCGCTCCGAACGTGAAAACTTTCACGGACACCAGCTTAAGCGCGCTGACGGAGTTTTTCTATCGCGTGCGCGCTTACAATGCCGGCGGCCATTCGGCATTTTCTAATATGGCGAATGCCACGACGCTGCCGAATCCGCCCAATGCGCCGAGCAATTTAACGGCGACGGCGGTTAGCCCGAAGCAAATCAATTTAGCCTGGTCGGATAATTCCGACAATGAAGATGGATTTAAGTTGGAACGCCGGCCGAGCACGGTGACGACTTTTACGCAAATCGCGGCGCTCGGGGCGAACGCCACCGCTTTTGCCGACACCGGTTTGATCGCGAATGTTAAGTATTTTTACCGCATTCGCGCTCACAACACTGGCGGCCATTCGGCTTTTTCCGCGGCAGTTGAAGGCGTCACCTTGCCGAGCACGCCGAGCAATTTGACGGCGAAAGCGTTGAGCAATAAGAAAATCAAGTTGGACTGGACGGACACGGCGACTAATGAAGACGGCTTTAAAATCGAGCGCAAAACCGGCGCGACGGGCCTCTTTGCCGAAATCAAAACGACCGCGGCGAACGCGAAAACTTTCACCGATTCGAGCTTGACCGCGGTGACGGAATATTTTTATCGTGTGCGCGCGTTTAACGCCGGCGGCAACTCCGGTTTCTCCAACGAAGCCAAAGCCAAGACGCTGCCGAATCCTCCGGGCGCGCCGACCAATTTGACCGCGACGCCGGCCAGCCCGAAACAAATCAATCTCGCGTGGTTGGATAATGCCACGAACGAAACCGGCTTCAAAATCGAGCGCCGGCCAAGCACGACGCCGACGTTCGCGCAGATCGCGACCGTGGCGGCCAACATCAAAGCGTTTGCCGATACCGGTTTGGCGGCGAATGTCAAATATGTGTATCGCGTGCGCGCGTACAACCCTGGCGGCCATTCGGCTTACTCCAATACCGCGGAAAACGTGACGTTGCCGGCGGCGCCGAGCAACCTGACGGCGGCGGCATTGAGCAACACCAAAACCAAGCTGGATTGGCTGGATAATTCCAGCAATGAAGACGGTTTTAAAATCGAGCGCAAAACCGGGGCGGCCGGCACGTTTGCCGAAATTGCCACGGTGGCGCCGAACGTAAAAACTTTGGCAGATTCCAACCTGAGCGCGATCACGGAATATTTCTATCGCGTGCGGGCGTTCAATGCCGGCGGCAATTCCGGCTACTCCAACGAAGCCAACACCACGACGCAACCGAACACGCCGCTGCCGCCGAGCAATCTCGCGGCGACGCCGGGCTACAAGCGCGTCAATCTCGCGTGGTCGGATAATGCCGGCAACGAAGATGGTTTCAAGATCGAGCGCCGATTGGATACGGAAGCGAGCTTCACGCAAATCGTCGTTCTGCCGGCGAATGTGTCAGCTTATGCCGACACCAATCTCGGCGTGAGCACGAAATATGTTTATCGTATGCGCGCCTTCAACTTTGGCGGGCATTCCGCCTATTCCGCCGAAGCTGCGGCGACAACGTTGCCGGATGCGCCGGTTAATCTGACGGCGACAACGCAAAGCAATACGAAAATCAATTTGGCGTGGAGCGACAATGCCAATGCCGAAGACGGTTTCAAGATCGAGCGGAAAATGGGCGCGGCCGGTGTTTTTGCCGATATTGCGTCGGTAACGTCGAACGTCAAAACACTCGCGGACTCGGGCTTGAGCGCCAACACGGAATATTTCTATCGCGTGCGGGCGTTCAATGCCGGTGGCAACTCCGCTTATTCCAACGAAGGGAAGGCTACGACGCTGCCCAACATTCCGGGCGCGCCGGACAGTCTCACCGCGAAACCGGGCAAAAAACGGATTGATCTGGCGTGGAAAGATAATTCCGACAATGAAGCTGGTTTCAAGGTTGAACGCCGTCAGGGCACGGCTGTTAATTTTACGCAAATCGCCATGCTGCCGGCAAACGCCACCGCTTTTGCTGACACCGGCCTGGGTGTGAGCACGAAATATGCTTATCGCATTCGCGCTTTCAACACCGGCGGCCATACGCCTTATTCGGCGGTCGTTGAAGCCACGACGTTTCCCAATCCGCCGGGAGCGCCGACGGCGCTGTTGGCGAAAACGAGCAGCAGCAGCCAGATCGATCTTTCCTGGCAAGATCATTCAACGAACGAAGGCGGTTTCAAAATCGAGCGCCGGCTCGGCAACGCCGGCACGTTCACGCAAGTCGCGACGGTCGGCGCGAATGTGCTGAGTTTTTCCAACGGCAATTTGAATGCGAACACGAAATATTTCTATCGCGTGCGCGCGTTCAACGCCGGCGGCAATTCGGCTTTCTCCAACACCGCGGAAGCCACGACGCTGCCGAAAGCGCCGGTGGCGCCGAGCAACTTGACGGTGACCGTGGTTAGTTTCTCCAAGTTGAATTTGGCGTGGCAGGATAAATCGGCCAATGAAGACAGTTTTATGGTCGAGCGCAAATTGGGCGCGGGGACTTTTGCGCAAATTGCCAAACTTCCAGCGAACACCGCCGCTTTTGGCGACACCGGCTTGTCGGCGAGCACGCCGTATTTCTATCGCGTGCGCGCTTCCAACACCGGCGGTTTGTCGCTGTATTCCAACGAAGGAAATGCAACGACCAACCCCGGCCCGCCGGATCCGGCCTCGGGTTTGACGGCGACGCCCGTCAATCAAACGCGCATTGCGTTGGTGTGGACGGATAATTCGACGAACGAAGCCGGCTTCAAAGTCGAGCGCAAAACCGGCGCGGGCGCCTTTGCGCAGGTTGGAACGGCGGCGGCGAATGCGACCAGCTTTGCGGACACCGCGCTCACGGCGAACACGGAATATGTTTATCGCGTTCGCGCTTTCAACGTGACGGCGAATTCCGCTTACACCAATGAAGCGACCGCGAAAACGTTTCCGGTGCCTCCAACTGCGCCGGCGGGTTTGACGGCCGGTCCCATGGTCAATTTGCAAATCAACTTGACGTGGCAGGATAAATCGACGAACGAAGACAGTTTCCGGCTCGAGCGCAAGTTAGGCGCCGCCGGCGCGTTCGCGCCAGTCGCGAGGTTGGCGAAAAACACGACGAGCCACGTGGACAGCGCCCTGAATCCGGTGACGCAATATTTCTATCGCGTGCGCGCCTCCAATCTCGGCGGCCATTCGGCTTATTCCAATGAAGCGACGGCCACCACATTGGTCAAACCGCCGACCGCGCCAAGCAACCTGACGGGAACGACGGCGAGCCAAACGCAGATCAACCTGGCGTGGACGGACAATGCCAATGACGAAGACGGCTTTAAGATCGAGCGTAAAACCGGCAGCGGCGAATTTTTGGAAATCGCCTCCGTGGCGCCGAACGTGAAGACTTATCAGGATAACGGCTTGAGCCAGGACATCGAGTATGTGTATCGGGTCCGCGCTTTCAATGCCGGCGGCAACGCGGGTTATTCCAATGAGGTGACGGCCATCACGTTGCCCAATCCGCCGAAAGCCCCGGTGAGTTTGACCGGGACGCCGGTGAGCAACAAGCGCATCGATCTGGCGTGGGCCGACAGCTCGAAGAACGAAGCCGGATTTAAAATCGAGCGCAAAAAAGGCGCGGCGGGAACGTATGCGCAAATCGCGCAGCTCGGCGCGAATGTTAAAACTTTTGCCGACACGACGCTGCTGCCAGCAACGCAGTATTTCTATCGCGTGCGCGCGCACAACATCGGCGGCAACTCAGGTTATTCCAACGAGGCGAACGCGACGACGCTGCCCAATCCGCCTAAGAAACCGGCAAACCTGACGGCAACGCCGGTGAGCAACAAACGCATCAATCTCGCGTGGGCCGACAGCTCGAATAACGAAAACGGCTTCCGCCTCGAGCGCAAAAAAGGCGCGGTCGGAACGTATGCGCAAATCGCGCAAGTCAATGCGAACGTGAAAACGTATGTGGATTCGACGTTGACGGCGAACACGCTGTACATGTATCGCGTGCGCGCATTCAATACCGGCGGCAATTCGCTGTACTCGAACGAGGCGACGGCGACGACGCTGCCGAATCCGCCGAAAGCGCCGGCAAAGTTGACGGCCACGGCGGTGAGCAAAACGAGAATCAATCTCGCGTGGGCGGACAGCTCCGACGATGAAACGGGCTTCCGGATCGAGCGCAAAATCGGCGCGGCAGGAACGTATGCGCAGGTGGGCTCGGTCAACGCGAACGTGAAGAGTTTTGCGGACACGACGTTGACCGGCGGCACGCAATATTTCTATCGCGTGCGCGCGTTCAACACCGGCGGCAATTCGGGTTACTCGAATGAAGCCAACGCAAAGACCTTCCCGAATGCGCCGGCAGCGCCGACGAATTTGGCGGCGACGGTGGCCGGCGGCG
>Ga0247727_10012391_pt1 | contig 14647 bp, 13 predicted proteins | sample WisWelCaveWW1625_FD_202498 | JGI IMG/M metagenome (GOLD analysis project Ga0247727, IMG submission 202498) | Biofilm microbial communities from Wishing Well Cave, Virginia, United States - WW16-25 | ecosystem: Environmental > Aquatic > Deep subsurface > Groundwater > Cave microbial mat | place... | reverse complement strand
CCGGCTTCATACGTCCAGGCCAGTTTCAGCGCCGGGGGCAGCACAGCGGCGGAGACTCCTGTGAGCTGCGGATTCCCGCGGAAATGAGTCCATGCGTCCGCAGACGCAGGTGGCGGGGCAGGCTCCGCAGCCGGCGGAGTTGCGGGCCGCTTGGCGGGAGTGCCTTTCTTTGCGGCCTGCCACGCAGGCAGCAATAGCACCAGCACTGCGGCAGCTACCAGGCGCATTCGTAAATCTCCCGGGCGGCCACAGCGTCAAACGGCCGCGGGTTGAATGTGCCGGTCCACTGCTTCCCCGCCGCTTCCGACAACAACGGAAAATCGTTCTTCGCGACGCCAGCGGCTTGCAGTCGCGTGGCCAAGGCCCCTGCCGCAGATAGCTCTTCCAGCCGCCGCGCGAGAGATTCGCCCGCGGTGGCATCGGTTCCCGGCGCGCCGCGAAGCCCGGCCAGCCTCACCAGGTCTGCATATCGCGAGCGGATTTGCTCCGGTGTGCCGTCGGTTGTGCTCCAGGGCTGTGCGTTCCAGCGCACCACGTGGGCCAGCAGCAGTGCGATGGCCACGCCGTGTATCGTGCCGTAGCGCGCCGTCAGCGGGTTCGCGCAGGCATGCGTGGCGCCCAGCATCGAGTTTTCGATGGCCGCACCTCCAAAGTGCGCCCCCATCTGCATCGTGGCGTGGGATTCAATGTCTTCAGGACGCTGCATCACCGCTTCGTAGTTGCCCTCGAGCAGGCGCCAGGCTTCGCGGGCAAAGGCGTCGGAAACGGGATTCCGGCGGGTGGTGACATAAGTTTCGACGGCATGGGAAATGGCGTCGTAGCCCGTAGCCGCCCGCACTGCCGCAGGCTGGGAAACCAGCAGCGTGGGATCGAGGATGGCGATTCGGAACGACGCTTTGGGGTCGCCGCAAGCCATTTTCACTTTCGTCTCAGCGTCGGTGATCAGCGCGTAGCTTTGGGCTTCGCTTCCTGTCCCCGCTGTGGTGGGGACGCCGATCATCGGCAGCAGTGGCCGCGCGGCCTTCCCGTATCCCCAGAAGTCCTGCATCCGGCCGCCATTGGTGAGCAGGAAATTGATGCCCTTGGCGCAGTCCATCGAGCTGCCGCCGCCCAGGCCAATGATGGAATCAATCTGCTGGCCGGAGGCAAACCCGCGCCCGGTTTCGATGACCGCCGTGTCCGGATTGACCGTGAAGTCGTGGAAGTGCAGGACGCTGACTCCGGATTTCTCGAGCAGCCCAGTGGCCCGGGCGACGTGCCCGGCAGCCAGCAAGCCGCGGTCGGCGACCAGCAGGGTGCGGCGAAATCCAGATTCGGCGGCCAGCTCGCCCAGCCGCCCGAGCGTGCCCGCTCCGGCCACCACGCGCGTGCGGGGCTGAAAATCGAAGGTGTGCATAGGACGCCGCGGATAGCCTACTGCGCGGACGGCGCCGCGGCAGGCTTGGGGGCCGCCGGCTTTTTTTCGAGTTGCGCGCCTTCGGCCAGGGCAAACAGGCGGTTGCGGCTGTTGATGAACATTGCGCCGTTGGCAGGGACCGGCGTCCCGTACACGGAGCTTCCCAGGTTCATTTCCGCAATCACTTTCTTGGTTTTCCCAGCAGCCAGCACCACCACGTCACCGTCTTCATCGCCGATATAGACCCTGCCTTCCACGAGCATCGTGGAACCCCAGACGGCGGCGAGGAGGTCGTGAACCCAGTAGACCTCGCCGGTTTTCGCATCCAGGCAGTGCACAAAGCCGCTAAAATCGGCGTAATAGACCAGGCCATCCTGCACCGAGGCCGTGGACACGGACCGGCGGATCTTGTCGTAGTGCCAGATGCGGCCGCTTTCGGTGATGTCTCCGCGTTTCGTGCCGTCAACGGCATAGAGGTGTCCAACGCCCTCGCCGTGTTCGGGGTCCTGCCCGTTGGCAATAAAGATGACGCCGTCGTAAATCACCGGCGTGCTGATGATCTCGTTGCGGGTCTTCTGCCAGACCGAGTCTTTGGGGTTGGTGTCGAACTCCCAGAGTTTCTTGCCGGTATCCGCCTCGTAGCCGCGCACCCAGCCATCGCCCTGCGCGGAAACCACCTGCAAGACGCCGCCAATCTTCCCCACCGTGGGCGTGGACCACTGCCCGTGCAGCACGCGCTCGCCCACGGAGTTGTCCTCCCACACCAGCTTCCCGGTTTTCTTGTTCAGGGCGATGATGCTGGGAGCTTTGGGCGAAGGTACGTTGACGTGGCTTTCGTCCTGGCCGTTCGAAGTACTCACATACAACAGATCGCCGTGGCTGACCGGCGAAGAGTTGGACATATTGTGCGGGAAGGCTCCGACTTCCTCCATCATGTCGAACTTCCAGATGATGTCCGCGTCTTTCGGCCCCTTGACCTTCTCCTCTTTGAAGGGGCCATCGTTTTCGTTGTCCATGAAGCCCTGGACGTCCAGGGCCACGACCTCGCCCCGGCTCGTGGTGTAGTACAGGATGCCGTTCTCCACCAGCGGCGAGGAGCAGATTCCCTGGAAGGGCCAGTCGTTCACCCGCCCCGCGGCCAATTTGTCCGTAACCGCCTGCCAGAGGAATTCGCCGTCGGATTCCCGGAAGGCCATGAGGATGCCCTTATCGCCGGTTACTTTGGGATCGCGCAGGGCTTCGTTGTTGGTGCCGACAAAAACCATTCCCCCGGCCACCACCGGGTTTCCGTAGGTCTGCGAGCCCAGCGCCGCGATCCACTTGATGTTTTTTCCTGTGGCCAGGTCCCAGACTACGGGCATCCCTTTCTGGCCGGAGACCATGTTGCGGTCCTCGGTGCCGCCCCACATCGGCCAGTCGCCCGTGCCAGGGTCGGAGGCCAACACCGGGGTCGCGGGAGACAGCGCCAGTGCTGCGGCCAGCACCAGACTGGTCACACCGCGCCACAGATCATTCGAATTGCACATCGCAATATCCCTCATCACTATTTTACCGGTTCGGAGTGATTTTCAAGTTGTCGAAATAGATGTCGAAAGGCGCGTCGCCGAACAGGCCCGCCGCACCCTGGCGGTCGGCCAGCGCGTCGGTGCGCTCGATGAGCCAGTTTTCCGGCTCCGGCTGGCCGGCGAGCCACACTTTTCCGCGCGCGCGCACTTTGCCTTCGGGCAGGTTTTCCACGCGCAGCTTCATGCGGTACCAGGTGTCCGGTTTCCACTCGAAGGGCACGGCCACGGTGCGCGCAGTTTCCGGCTGCCAGGAAATCAGCTCCAGTCGCTGGTGGTTGCCAAACAGTGTGAGCTGGAAGCGCTGGGCCACTAGCCCGGCGTCGCCCATCTGGCGCCGCTTTGAAATTGCTGAGACGTCGGCTTCGATGGTGTAGTCGGCCCATTCACTGGGGCCGAAGAAGGCTCGCGCCCGGCGGAAAAACGAGTTCTGGTTCTCGGACAGTTTGACCAGCGCCTTGCGGCCCGCCACCTCGCGCACCGCGTATTTGTTCGTGGCATTGACCCACGTAGCGGGCAGCGTGTTGGGCGCAAGTTTTTCGAAGTCTTCTTCCAGGGGGAGCGGCGGAACAATCCGCACGCGCGCAGAGCCGGTGACGCCGCCTACCGCGGCTTTGACGAGTCCGGCCTGTAGCCGGGCGTCCACAGGGACCGTGTAGCTTCCATCGGCAGAGACTGAGCCGGCCAGCTGGTCGAGCGTCCATGCCGCCGCGGATTCCCCGAGAAGCTGCGCGCTGGCGGTGAACAGTCGCGCGCGGAATTTGACAGCCTGCCCCGGTTTGAGCAGCAGTTCCGTCGGAACCACCTGCACATAAGCTGCAGGCCCCGTGGCTGCGCTTGCCGGGGGCAATGCGCGAGTGCCGGGCCTCACCGGTCCGGCAGGCCTGCCGATGGCATAAAGCCCCGCTGTGGTGACGAAGAAAATTCGGCCGCGGGACACCGCGGCAGAGGCGTAGATTTCCTCGCGATCCGTTTCCGTGCCCAGCGAATCTTCGTCGAGGATGTCGCACCCGTCCGCCCGCGGCCGCAGGATGAAAAACCTCCCGTTTTCCGTCCCTACGTACAGCTTTCCGTCTGCCAGCACAGGTGAGGCGCGCTGGATGGTGCCCAGCTTTTTCGTCCACACGGTTTTCCCTGTCGCCGGGTCAATCGCAAACAGGTTTGCGCCGTTGTCAATCTGATAGATGCGCTGGCCGTCGAAGACCGGCGAGGAATAGCCGGCCTGGAATCCGTTCACACGCCAGCGCACTTGCGGCGGCTTGATGTCGCCGGTGGCCGCGGCATCCACAGCGGCGATAAACCCCATATCGCTGGTGTCCAGATTTTCTTCGCTATGCGTAATCAGGGCGTTGCCGCTGACGAGGATCACGCCGGTATTGATGCCACGTTTGCTGACTTCGTACTTCCACACCGGCTCGCCGGTATTGAGCTTCACGGCATACACCGCGCCGTCGGCGGCGCCTTCCATCAGCAGGCGCTGGCCGTTGACGTCGGCCACGTACGCCGGGGAGTACACGGTGTCGTAGGGACGTCCGGCCGGGGAGCTCATCCAGATGCCTTCGCCGTTCTTTTTGTCAAATGCCATAAAGCGGTGCGTGCCCCGCGCGTGCGCGCCCCAGCCAAACGACATCCCGCTGATGATGACCATCTCCCCCTCAATGATCGGGGAGATGGTGCGCCCGCCGTGAGTGGTAATCAGGCCGAATTCCTCGTTCAGGAATCGCTGCCAGAGCAGCTTGCCCTGCGGGGAGAGGCCGAAGAGAGTGCCGCTGCCGGTGAACGCGTAGATGTTGCCAGTCGCCGGATCTACGACCGGCGAAGCCCAGGCGATGCGGTGCACGGGCACATCGCTGTGAAACAGGTTCAGGCGGTATTCCCACTGGAGTTTGCCGGTATTGGCATCGAGCGCCAGGATGCGCTCCTGTAAAGTTTCACCCTGGCCCACGGCAGTTTGCAGATAGACGCGGTTGCCAAAGACCACCGGAGCCGAACGCCCGCCGTAGGGCACCTTCCACAGCATCCCCTTGCCGCCCGGGGTCCATTCCTCCGGAAGGCCTTTTTCCGGTGACCGGCCGTCGCGCTCGGGCCCCCGCCAGTCGGCCCAGTCCGTCCCGCCGGACGAGGCGGCTCGGGCCGCGCGTTTCGAAACATTCTGCGCCCCAGCCGCGTAGTTCCCGGAGACCAATAGCTGCGCAAGGATCAGGATGTTCAGCAATACGCGCATGGGTTTCATCCGTCTAGGTTAGACGCAACCTGGAGAAAATTGGGTGCGATTGGCTCCGCGGGCGTCGTTGACTGTAACCCGAACAAACTATAGTCTGGATTTCCTTCCGTCAAGGGGGGATTGCGTTATTTCGTGGGGATGGAGTTCGCGATTCGGGGAGGAACCGGAATGCTGATGAGGTGCGCGAGACTGGGACTGCTGCTGTGCCTTGCCGCCAGCGCAGCGCGGGCCGGGGAGCTCGAGAATCAGATGCTGGCCGCGGCGCGGCGCGGGGACGCCGAAGCCGTGAAAGCCGCGATCGCACAGGGAGCGGACGTGAACGCCAGGTTCCGCTACGGGACCACTGCGCTCTTCCCTGCCTGCGACAAAGGCCACATTGAAGTGGTCCGGGTGCTGCTTGAGCACGGCGCCAACGTCAACCTAAAAGATAGCTTTTACGGCGCCACGCCCCTCACCTGGGCAGCGATGAACTCGCGCACCGAGATCATCGGCCTGCTGCTCGAGAAAGGGGCCGAAGGCGGCGGCGACGTCTTGATCCAGGCCATCATGCGGGGAAGCACGGAAGTGGCCAGAGCCGTGCTCGAAAAAGCGAAGCTGAAGCCGCAGGACCTCTCCAGCGCATTAGTGAATGCCCGCCAGCGGAACCGCACAGAAATTATCGAACTGCTGCTGAAGGCCGGTGCGGAGCCGCCCAAAGAAGGCCCGGCTGTGGCCCCGGAAATTCTCCAGCGCTACGCCGGGACTTTCCGGGACGAAGTGCTGGAACTGACGTTTGCCGTGAAAGATGGAAAACTGACTGCAACGCAGGGCGGGCAGAGCTTTACGCTGCGGGCCGTCAACCAGACCACATTCGAAGTGAATGAAGTCGCCGCCACGGTGATTTTCCCTGCGGAGGGCGAGAAATCTATGACCGTGACCGTAAAGCAGAGTGGCGGTGAAAGAATCCTGAAGCGTGTGGAAGGGAAACCATGAGCAAGAGCGTGATCCTTTCAATAATCTTGTTGCTCCCCGCTGCAGCGGCGCAAGCGCAGAACTGGCCGTCGTTCCGCGGGCCCAATGCCACCGGAGTGGCCGATGGCAAGCCGCTCCCTGAAAAATGGGACGCGGAAAAATCCGCTAACATTCTGTGGAAGACGCCAATCCCCGGCCTGGGCCTGGGCAGCCCTGTGGTGTGGGGAGACCGCGTCATCATTTCCACGGCCATCAGCAGCAACACCAAGGCGGAAACTTTCCGGCATGGACTCTACGGCGACGTGCAGCCACACGCGGACCTGGCCTCGCACACCTGGAAGGTGTACGCGTTGGAACGCAAGTCCGGAAAAATCATCTGGGAACGCATCGCGCATACGGGCACTCCGAAGACGAAGCGCCACCCCAAAGCCACACAGGCCAATGCCACGCCGGCCACGGACGGGAAGCACATCGCCGTCTGGTTCGGCTCCGAGGGGCTCTACACTTATGACTGGAACGGCAAGCTGCTCTGGAAGCAGGACCTCGGCATCGTGAACGCGGGCTGGTTCTATGACGCCGACTACGAATGGGGTCACGCCAGCTCACCGATTATCTACAAGAACAGGGTCATCGTGCAGGTGGACCGCCAGGAAGATTGCTTCATCGCCGCGTTTGACATCAAGACGGGCAAGCAGTTGTGGAAGACGCAGCGGGACGAGCTTCCGTCGTGGGGCACGCCGACCGTGCATGTAGGGAAGGTGCGCGCGGAAATCATCACCAACGCCACGAACTTCATCCGCGGCTACGATCCGGCCACCGGCAAGGAGCTGTGGAAGCTGGCGCGGAATTCTGAAGTCACGGCCACCACTCCGTTTGTGGGCCAGGAGTTGATCTTCATCGTCGGAGGATATCCGCCGGTGCGGCCCATCTTCGCCATTCGTCCCGGCGCCAGCGGGGACATCACCCTGAAGGAAGGGACGGAGTCCAGCGAGTTCGTGGCCTGGAGCAAGAAAACCGGTGGCACGTATATGCCCACGCCGCTGGTCTACGGCGAGCTTCTCTACACTTGCTCCAATAACGGCGTGCTGGCCGTCTATAACGCGAAATCCGGAGAAAAAATTTACCAGGAACGCATTGCCGGCAAGGGCGGCGCGTACAGCGCCTCACCGATCGCCGCCAACGGCAACATCTATCTCACCAGCGAAGACGGGGAGATTTACGTGGTCAAGGCCGGGCCGAAGTATGAGCTGGTGGCCGAAAACAAAATGGGGGAAGTGTTGATGGCTACACCCGCCATCTCCGACGGCACGATTTTTGTTCGCAGCCTGAAACACGTATTTGCCATCGGCGAGCCCGCCGCTGCGAGGGCCGGGAAGTAACTGGCGATATCCACAGAAGCTACGCAGGAGAAGGAAATGGGCGCTGCAATCCCCGAGAAGTTCCGCGATCTGTTTTCCAAGAAGGCTTTTGGAAGTTTGGCCACGCTCCAACCCGACGGCAGCGCGCAGGTCACGCCTGTGTGGTGCGACTTTGACGGGCGGAACGTCTTGATTAACTCCGCCAAAGGCCGCCGCAAGGACCGCAACATCCGCCGCGATCCGCGCATCACGATCACCCTGATCGACCCGGACAACCCCTACCGTTATCTCGAAATCCGCGGCCGCGTCGTGGAAATCACCGAGGGCGGCGCCGATACCCACATTGACAAAATGGCCATGAAATACCTGGGCGTGGACACCTACCCCTACCGCCAGCCCGGCGAAGTCCGCGTGCTCTACAAAATGCAGCCGGAATTCACTTCCACCATGGGCTGACGATCGCCGCCGTTCCAGCCGCCCTGCTCCTTTCTTCTCTCCTCTTCCCTGCGGCCTCCGTGTCACTGCGTACTCGGTGTCGAGTCTTTTTCTCTTTTCGCCTTGTCCTTTCTAAATTGAAATTGTGATGTCCCTTTTCTGCGTTCTGAGTTCTGCTTTTCCATCTTCCTTACGATAGAATCACCGCTTCAACGGCGTGGAGACAGTGGCCATCATCGGCGGGACGGGCGACCAGGGCTTTGGGCTGGCGCTTCGGTGGGCCCGCGCGGGCCAGCGCATCATCATCGGCTCGCGGGTGCGGGCTCGCGCGGAAGAAGCGGCCGCGCGCGCAATCAGCCAGCTGGGCGGCGGCGCGCGTGTCGAAGGGATGGAAAACCCGGCCGCGGCAGCCGCTGCGCCATTCGTCGTGTTGACGGTTCCATTTGAGGCCCAGATTGCGACGCTGAAAAGTTTGCAGAGCGCCATGAAGCCGGGGCAGGTCCTGGTGGATGTTACCGTGCCGCTCGAAGCTGGCGTCGGCGGCTCGCCCAGCCGCGTGCTCGGAGTTTGGGCCGGGTCGGCAGCCGAACAGGCTGCGGAGAACGCCCCCAAGGGCGTGCGTGTGGCCGCAGCATTCCACAATGTTTCCGCCGAGGCGCTGCAACACCTCGATTCGCCGGTGGACTGCGACGTCCTGGTCTGCGGCCAGGATGCCGAGACGCGCCAGGCCGTGCGGCCGTGGGTGGAACGGATTCCCGGCTGCAACTTCGTGGACGGCGGGCCGCTGGCCAATGCCCGGACTATCGAGGCCCTGACCGCGCTGCTGATCGGCATTAACCGGCGCTACAAGACTTCCCACGCCGGCATACGCATCACCGGCCTCGACTCTGCCCCGCCAAAGAAATGAAGCGCCGCCGCGAAGACTCCAGCAGTCGCATCGAGTTGATCCCGGTTTGCAGCCTGCCTGAAATCACACAGGGAACGAGCCTCGCGCGGGAATTAGTCACTGCACTGCGGCGTGAAGGGATTGCGCTGCGCGATGGCGACGTGGTCGCCGTCACGCAGAAAATTGTTTCCAAGGCGGAGGGGCAGATCGTGGACTTGCGCCGCGTGGCGCCATCGCCGCTGGCGCGCCGGTGGGCGCGGCGCCTGCGTGCCGATCCGCGGCAGGTGGAAGTCATCCTGCGCGAAACCCGGCGCGTGGTGCGCCTGCGTGGGCGCGTGCTCATCGTCGAGACCCGCCACGGGTTCATCTGCGCGAATGCCGGCGTGGACCATTCGAACGTCCCGGGACGCCACTGGGTCACTTGCCTGCCGAAAGATCCCGACCGCTCCGCGCGGCGCATCGCCGCAGATATCCGGAAGAGACTGCGCGTGCGTGTGGGAGCAATCCTGACCGACACCTGGGGCCGGCCATGGCGCGAGGGGCAGCTCAATTTCGCCATCGGCGCAGCCGGGCTGCGCGTGCTGCGCGACTTGCGCGGCCGCCGGGACGCATTCGGACACCGCCTGCGCGCGACCGTGCTGGCTACGGCCGACGAACTGGCCGCCGCGGCGGGCCTGGTAATGGGCAAAACGCGCGGAGTGCCCGTGGTCGTTATTCGGGGTTTCGCCGGTCTCGTTCCCGGTAGTGCGGGACGAAGCGCCGTGCCGCGCGCAACCGATTCCGCGCGCCGCCTGCTCCGCCCCGCCGCGCAGGATTTGTTCCGCTGACCCTCCCTGTCCGCTCCGTTTTCTGAGATTTGGCCCTGCGTTCCAAGTTCTGTGTTGCCCTCACTCTTCACTTTTTCCTTTTGCCTTCTTACTTTTTACTTCTCCCTCTCCCCCTTTCCCGCTACGATGAAACGAGCGCGGGCCCGTAGCTCAGCCGGTTAGAGCAGCGGACTCATAATCCGTTGGTCCCTGGTTCGAATCCAGGCGGGCCCACCAGAATCAATGGAGGTAAGCCGTAAGAGTTTCGCTGCGGCCCTCGTTGAGCGCAATGATTAGCTGCTCGATAGCCTTGCTTGTGATTTCCTTGATTTGTTCGTTTTTCATTTGCGTTCTCCTGTGAGGTGAATTGGTTCCTTCACCCAGGGCAGAGGAACCAATCACCGAGCCCACAGGAGAACGCAGGGGTTGGAAGTCTTAGGCGGCTGAAGTCCGCCGCGGCGGAGCAACGGGGGTGACAGGATCGCGCTTCCCTGGCGCGACCGTGTGCTAGCGGAAGCCGGCGGGGTGGGAATGCGCTTTTCGATTAAATGGGGAATAAAAGTAGTCAGACTGTAGACGGCTAGGAGGAGTTCAGGCGATTCCGAGAATCCAGCCTTCGATTTCGGCGACTTTGCGTTCCGACTCGGTCATGCTTGGCCTGAGGAATCGTTCAAGGCTGCCGTCCTGATCGCTTCGGCGTAGCCAAGCTGTGGTGGCATAGGCATCCTGCTGGTCGGAGTCGCGGTCATCGCGTGGGTAGCTGTGGCTCCACAGCGCGGGATAAACTTCAACGACTGCTGATTTGCCCTGAGGAATCTTCCAGCCATCGAACGGCCAGAAGTGGACACGTTCTCCGGTGCGCGAGCGCAAGAAACGCAACCACGGAATGCCGGCATGGGTGGATTTGGCGACGGAGCCAGGCACGTCGAAATGAAACACGGATTTCGCGCCAGCCCGCACTTCTGTAATTCGTCTCCAGCGAGAATCACCACAACGCGCGTCACCATTTCCGCACTCGCCTTCACGGACGAAATCGACGTAGGTGTTGGGTTGCTCTGTCGGCCAGTGCTCTTGAAAATCGTCCAGGAAAGCTGGCCAATCGCGCGCGATGTCGTATTTCTCGAAGTATCGCAGAGGGAACGCAAAGCCGTGGTCAATGCCCACCAACGTCGCGGACGGCTCGGAGATACATTCAACGAGCCACTCGGCAACCGCCTTGCGAGTCCAATGCCGGCGCGGGCTGGGAGGGGGCGCGACTTCACGCGGCTCGCTCACGTGGTCCGCCATGTAAACGCGTAAGCCCTTGAGGCTGGACTCGCACGTCTCGGCTCCGGAATAGTCGATTCCAATGTACCTCTCAAAAGCTGCGCCCATGCCGTCGTCCGCTAACAGGAAACTTCGTCTTCGTCGCTTGAAGATTACCAAACCAACGGCGTGCTCGCCCAAAACGTGATGGACAGGCCTAAAGACTATCGCTCAGAAATATGGCATAATGTGAGCGATAGAAAGGGCCCTATCGCTCATGACCTGGAACTGGCAAAAACCGGACTGGCCCGATTTTCGATGGGGCCGCGCGGGACTGGAGGCTGCGGAAAAGCAGTTCCTCGTCAACGGAGGCGTGTTCGTCGGCACCGTTCGTCACCTGGGCAAAGAAGAGCGTGACCAACTCACCGTTGAAGCGATGAGCACGGAAGCGGTTACGACTTCCGAAATCGAAGGTGAGATTCTGGATCGCGCGAGCGTGCAGTCCTCTCTCCGCAAGCAACTGGGCTGGGCCACGGATGAACGTCGCGTCCGGCCTGCGGAACGCGGCATCGCGGAGATGATGGTTGACCTGTATCGGTCTTTTGCCGATCCCCTCTCCGAGGAAATGCTGTTCCGGTGGCATCGCATGGTGATGAGCGGCAGCCGGAATCTGAGGGATGTCGGACGCTACCGAACTGGTGCGGAGCCCATGCAAGTGGTTTCCGGTCCTGTTCATAAGCCCAAGGTTCATTTCGAGGCACCACCGTCATCATGCGTGCCACCGGAAATGGCGCGATTCATTTCCTGGTTCAGTCGAACTGCGCCGGGCGGTGGCGAGCCTCTGCCTGCACTAACGAGAGCAGGAATTGCGCACCTGTACTTTGAAAGCATCCATCCGTTCAAGGATGGCAATGGGCGCATCGGGCGAGCGATCGCGGAAAGAGCCTTGGCGCAGAGTCTTGGCCAGCCGACGCTCATCGCCTTGGCGGAAACGATTCTCGCGCGGCGCAAGAGTTACTACGAAGCGCTCGAAGCAGCCAACAAGGGAAATGAGATCGCGCACTGGCTGATGTGGTTTGCCGGTGTCGCGATCGACGCGCAGCGCCGGACCATCGCGCTTGTGGAATTTCTGATTGACAAAACGAAGCTGCTGGATCGGCTGAAGGGGCAGTTGAATCCACGACAGGAAAGGGCGCTGCTGCGCATGTTCCGCGAAGGCCCCGAGGGGTTTCGAGGAGGCATTTCGGCGGGAAAATACAGCAGCATCACGAAAGCCTCCCCTGCAACCGCCACGCGCGACCTTGCCGATTTAGTCGCCAAGGGCGCGCTGGTTCGCGAGGGCGAACGCCGCTACGCGCGCTATCGCCTGAGCATTCCTCTGCGTCCAGTTCATTAGCTGGTCAGCCACGACAGAGGAACCCATCACCGAGCCCACAGGAGAGCGCAGGGGTTCGGGTTGACCGGCTAAAGGCAAGACGAACCACCAAGATAGCGAGATTTGTCTTGGACTCATAAACCGCTATTTGCGCAAAATCTTCTCCATGGCCTTGCCCTTGGCGAGCTCGTCGATAAGCTTGTCCAAATAGCGGATTTTCCGCATGGTTTCGTCCTCGACTTCTTCCACCCGAACGCCGCAGACCACGCCTTTAATCAGGCTCGCGTTCGGCTGGAAGCGCGGCGCCTCGGCAATGAATGTCTCAAGGTCAATTTCCGCGTCAATGGCTTTTTGCAGGCTTTCCGCCATATGCCCGGTGAGCCAGAAGATAATTTCGTCCACTTCCGCTTTCGTCCGACCTTTCTTCTTGGCTTTCAGGACGTACAGCGGATAGATGCTCGCAAAACTCATTGTGTAGATCCTCGGTTTGGTCATTGTCGGCTCCTCCTCTTCGTCGTTAATCGGCACCGAAAATCCGTAATGTGTCTTCGCGCCTAACAAATCTTACGATTAAGATTTTGAACTGTAAAATAACCAGCAAGCGATGCATGGGATCGTCATCGGCCACCTGCTCGCCCAGATCGAGCAGCGTGAAGCATCCCGGGAAGACAAAGCGGGAGCTTCGCTCCCGCACTCCACAGTCGCGCTCTCAGAATGAAGCGAATCTTCAGTTTCGAGTTTCGACTCTTCAGACGTATCATTCTTCCATAGCGACCAACCCCTTCGCCGGCATCCTCACCCCCCCGCTGCTGATTGATCTCGACGCGGTGGACCACATCATAGCGACTACCGTCCGCGTGCTGGGCAACGACCCCGCCCGCTGACGGACGTGGTCCAGGTACAAACCGAAATCGCGGGCGCCATTGCCCAGCAGGTGCAGTTGCGCATCACGCCGGAGCAAATCGCGCGCGCTTCGCAGCAGCATCCCGCAGATCCGGAAGCCTATCGCCTGACCTTGCAGGGTCGCTACTTCTGGAACCGCCGCACGCCGGAAACGCTGCGCAAGAGCCTGGCTGCGTATCAACAGGCCATTGCGATTGATCCCGGCTTTGCCGTCGCCTATGCCGGGCTGGCAGACAGCTACAATTCGCTGGGCAGTTACTCGATTCTATCCGGGCCGGAGGCCTACCCGAAGGCCAAGGCGGCTGCGCAGAAGGCGCTAAGACTGAACCCCGCGCTGGCCCAGGCGCACACCTCGCTGGCATTTGTCCACGAAATGTACGAGTGGGATTGGGCCTCGGCGGAAAAGGAGTACCGGCGCGCGCTCGAGCTCGATCCCGGCGACATCAATACCCTCCACTGGTACTCCGCGTTCCTGATGGAAATGGGCCGCTTCCAGGAGGGCCTGGACTTGATCCAACGCGCGTCCCGCGCAGATCCCTTGTCGTTGAAGGTGGGGATGGAGCTGGCCGGGCTGCTCCTCCACTCAGGCCGGACCAGCGAGGCCCTGGAGCAATTGAAGAAAACGCAGGAATTGGACCCCAGCTACGCTCCCGTTTATGCCGTCATGGGATGGGCCCTCGAAAAAGCCGGACGATGCGATGAGGCCATCCCCAAATTCCAGGACGCGCTGGAGCGATCCCGGGGAAATCTGGTGTACCGCGGGGCGCTGGCCCACGCCTTCGCGTGCGCCGGGAACAGCAAGGAGGCCCGCGCGATCCTCGGGGCGCTGCTGGCGCTTTCCAAGAAGGAGTACATAAGCCCGCACTCCATCACTGCAATTTATGCAGCGCTCGGGGAAAAGGACAAGGCCTTCGAGTGGCTGGAGCGGGCCTACCGCGAGCACGACGGCTGGCTGGTGTTCATCAAGATTCAGTACCTGCTGGACCCCTTGCGGGGTGACCCGCGCTTCTCCGCCCTGCTCGCCAAGATGAACTTCCCCGCAGCGAACTAGGCCGCGCGCTCGACGCCGTGACCGGGCGCGAATACCAGGCCGAATGTTTCTTTCGTCATCTGCACGATTACCGCTGGTCCGCCTTTCCGGCTGCGTCGGTGCGGCCTATGGTGTGCGGCGGCTTCGATGCTTCCTGCTGGCGGCCGAGCGGATGCATGACTGAGATTTCATGACCCTGAGCACCCGACCCGGCGGCTTCAATAGAATTGATGAACAGTGCCTCCTCCGCGAGTACGGCTTGTGGCCCGCGTCTGCGGTATAATGGACCATTCTAGCGGGAAGCCGCCCGCGACCACGGACACGAGGACTGCGATGCTTAGAGATGCTGCCGCTTGGCATGAGTGGGAACGCGCGGGGCCGTTGCGGGAGCCTCCTGATCTCTTGCGCAACCTCCGTCAGGTGCAGGCTATGTACGACCTGGCGCGCACACTGGGCGCGTTTCCGCCTGCCGATCC
>Ga0247727_10012390_pt1 | contig 14647 bp, 11 predicted proteins | sample WisWelCaveWW1625_FD_202498 | JGI IMG/M metagenome (GOLD analysis project Ga0247727, IMG submission 202498) | Biofilm microbial communities from Wishing Well Cave, Virginia, United States - WW16-25 | ecosystem: Environmental > Aquatic > Deep subsurface > Groundwater > Cave microbial mat | place... | reverse complement strand
AGATCACACAAGTTGGCAGACGCTTTGCTATTGCAGAAATCGCATAAACACAAATTCTGAAATTTCTTCTTTACAGAATGGGTAAAACCGCGCTGTAAGGGATTTCCAATTTTTTCATTTTTAAAATCTAGACGACTGTAAAATTGCACTAGTGAGACCCGCTAGAGCCATAAACACACCATACCAACATAGCAAATTTGCCTTGCGAAGAATCCACTCAGGAGTTTTTGAGCCCTGCTAGCAAAATCCAGAATCAGAGTAGACGGGCGCAGAACCACCAGAGAGCACCTCCTCCAAGAGATCACAACCCTGCTCCAAGGCGCCTCGTCCAGACGCCCCTACCCGCTCACGGTATCAGAAATTGCCAAAATATTCAACACGAGCCGCCAGACAATCTACAACTACATCAAGCTAGCAAAAGACAATTCCATCCCAAGGCTTGAAAACGGCAAGCTGTTCCTGCCAAAATCAGAAGAACGCATATTCAGACAATTCAACAAATACCACCAGATCACCCAAGACCCGCTGGTATCCGAATGGATGGATGACCTCCTCACGCGAAGAAACGGCAACCCCCTTGTGACATGGAGCACAAGAATCCGCTCCCTCGAGGCAGTCTGCAATACATGCCGGGTGCACCCGTCCGACCTCCTCGTCTCAACCAGAGTAACCGAGAAAATCCTGAGGCAATACGCGCAGATCTGCAAGCAGGGAAAGGACGAAAAAAGCACCCGCGGCCGCCAAACCCGCACCGACATCACATGCACCATATACGCGCGAGCCCAAGGAGTCCGCGACTTTTGCGGCTTTTACGGAATGACTTGGCGCCGCGGCATCAAGGGAGTGATGTCCCAAAAAGTCCCAAACCACGGCAAATATGCGGACATCAGGCTCTCCGACAAAGACCTAGAAAAGGCAGATCAATTCATCAAAGAAAAATGGGGCCTAGACTCCGACATTTACCGCTGGTTCTGGATCGGAATAGAATCATGTGCAAGGGCAAGCGCGCTTTACACCATGACACTCGACTATGAAAAACACGTCAACGAAAAAACCGGCAAGACCACCTACATCATGATAGCATACGAATCAAAAACAAAGGACGTCCGCGGCGGCAAATGGTACAAGTACATCACGCGCCCTGACACGCAAAAAAGCATCGACCTCCTAAAACAGCGCGGCGGCACAAGAATCTACGAATCACAAAAGCCAGAATACGAGTTTTTCAAAGAAATTGCGGCACAGCTTGTCTTAGTCTACAAACATCTGGAAAAGACCAACAGCTATTTTCTCAAGCACCAGACCCATGTATTACGGCACATAGGTGCCCATTATTGGCTCTCAAAAAAGGACTACAATTATGGACTGGTTTCTGAAATAGGTGGATGGAATACAATGGATGAACTAAAGAAAAGTTATGGGTTAATTCCACCTGAAAAGATTCTTGAGATAATCGAAGAATAACTGATGATTATTTGAGTGATGTATGACGACTATTCCTAGATCTAGAATGCTTCTTTAAGTTCAGAGAACTCTGATTGTTTTATCCCTAATTTTATTTGAAGATTATGAATTTTTTTTGCGAATTTAATCATTTTTTCAGTATCTACGTCATCTTTTGCTTTTTGATAGTTTTTCCATGCTTTCTTTAGTGAGCTCCATGTTTGGCCAATAATGTAATCTGGCTTTTCTGCATGTTCTTGTTCGAATTTGAACATAATTTTGATCGCAAAATGTGATTTTTAACCAATAATCAAATAAAATCAAGAGATTTGTCAAATTATCGACTATAAATGATATCAACTGTCTTTTCTTTTGGAACGTGTTGAAATTTGGCTCCTTTTTTTCTTTTTTCTCTTTAATATGGGTAAATTTCCTGAAATTTTTGGATATCTACTGTTTGCCTCTTGTAAAACATCACTTCTACTTATGTACCCATCCAAAAATTCATTCCGTAAGTTGTTAGTTAATCTAGTATTCTTCCAATGAAATTTCATTTTTTTCATACTTAAATCAAGATTATTGGTTAAAACTGCAACATCATAGTAATCCTTCCAAATCTTTGAACGTATGTAGGCAGTATCTAACTGTGTACGCATGTATCTTGTGCGTGCAACGGCTCCAATTATTTTTAAGGGGATTAGTAATTCTGGTTCTGGGATTTTGATGAAAACATTTCCTAAAGACATATCATTTCCATATTGATCTGCCCAATTCCAATCAACATATACACCAAGATCTTCTGGATCTGGCCTTGGTTTATCAGCTGATAACATGTCAAAAATTATATCATCTTTTGTACCATCTGCAATTTGTATTGGTTTTCGATAATGTACAGTCTGTGAGAAAACACTATCTGGATACTCCTTGATCCCATTATCTGGAAAATAATTTTTTATCATATTTTCTGTTATTTTATTATTTGATGGTAAAATCAAATCAATATCCCGTGAACCATATCCATTACTGTAATATGACCATACTGCCCATCCACCTATGATGACTGGCCAGCTACCATAATTATCATATTGCCACCTCGCTAAACTCTCTAGTTCTTTTCTACTTTGTGATGTTATTTCTTCGCGATAATCGTTTTTTATGAAGTCCATAGCTGTTTGATTAGTGGTTCTGCAGCATAAGCCTTATCATCACAAAAAAGATCTATCAAAGTTCGTACAGGAGATGTTATTAATTTTCCATTTTTTTCAATGACATTATCATTTCTGTATGGTTTAAATGGATATAGGTTTACTCTTACATTTCCACTTGATGTTTTATTTGCCATTTCATTCCAGTATTCTTCAGTAACATATACATGAATTGCGGGATCACGCATATAGTCAGAGTATTCCTCTAATGCGGTTGTAAGACAAAAAATTCCTCCTTCCTTTTTAAAATATTCAATTACACTTTCTTTGTTTTCACCAATATTGATTGTAAGTCTATGTTCACTCATTTTTCTAAAAGTACTAAAAAATTTTATCAATGCGACTGGAGAGGACACACGATAGACATTTACACGATCTTGTGGATTCTTAAATTTCTCAACAAAACCTAGTTCTTCAAGCCAATTAATGAAACCACTTATGCTCGCACCATGTTTATATCCTAAATCTCTTGCCATTTGTCTCTGCTTGAACTCTTTGTGAGTCAGAATGTAGTATAGTTGAGGATATGCATATTTTGAACGAAAGCTTGGCATGTACAATATTCTAAATGATCATATTTTAGCCCTTTGATCAAGATCTACAGATCTTATCCGGTCAATATTGATTGATCAAAGGACTGTTTTATGATCATAGGGGCAGTAAAAAGAGGAGAAAAGACGTTAGAAAACCCTGTTTCATTTGCAAAAAATGCAAAATTTCATTTTATGCAAATCTGAGACTAACCTGTGGAAAAAAAATCAATAGAAGCCGTAATGTCGTTATTCGTAGATAGATACAACCGGCCAAGAAAAACACCATTGCATACATCATTAATTCAAAGAAAGTTAGAAGATAAGTATCACCCATGGATAGTGACAGATATTTTACAAAAACTAATAAAGGAAAACGTATTACAAACAAAACCAAAAAAAACGACTTATGCGGGAGAAGTTCATTTTTATTATTCTAGTAAATTAATACCCACTTTTTACTCTGAAAAAGAAATTAAAGGAAAACTCAAAAGATTATCAAAACAAATTGATAGATACTCACATCCAAAAAATACTGATCTACTTGGTAGGCACTTACATGCTTTAGTTAGAAAAGAACTACAAATGCACAATTTCCTGATTCATAGTGAAGGCAATGTAAACTCGTATGATGGGAAAACTTGGGATGAAACTGGTGAATATTTAGACATCATTGCAGAACATAAACAAAAGAAGTTAACATTAGGACTTGAAATTAAAAATACCTTGGATCCAATAGAAAAAGATGAGGTTTTAAGTAAAATAAAGATGTGCAATTATCTGAATATCACTCCTGTGTTCGCATGTAGGTGGTTAGAACCATATAGAAGAGAAATGCTAGAAAGAGGTGCATTTCCTTGGCAATTTAAAATTCAAATGTATCCAATTGGACAAGATAGATTTGTTGAAGAAATGCAAAAAAGGTTTGGCTTTCCAATATCTGTGATGACAGAATTACCAATAGGATCAGTAAGAGAACTTGAAAATTGGTTATTCAATATTAATTAATTCATCAAGATATTAAATTCGTTTTCTAATTTTCTCAAATAATGCACAAAATGTCTGATTTTTAGTCAAATAGGTTCATTTGACCCCATTCGTATAAGATATAAAATATTTCAGATATTATTTTGTATGTTATTTCTAGTTTAATTGATCAGTTTAAAAAATCCTAGAGTAGGCTCTAAAACACGACCATATTTGTGCATGTTATGTAGATAATCATGTGCTTGTGCGATATCGAAAGATCCTGATTCGATCAACTTTTCAATAATGAGGCTTTCTTTTACAGGTTCTCCTTTATGCTCCTTTTCTAAAGTATACATGGCATGAGCAAAAGCTTCTTTTTTTGGTTTAATTTTTTGTTGATTATCTTGTTTTAGAATTATTCCATACTGTACCTTCAATTTGATTATTATTGTATCATGGTAATTCTTACGAGTAGAAGGATGTAAGGCCCAAAAGATTATCATTTTGTTATCTAATTCTTGTCTGATCTGTGGATAATTCTTGTTATTATCGAGTTCAATTTTTGTAATATTTACAAGATAATCAATTCTGTCCTTTCTTTCTGTTAGTTGTTCTGCCGATGCATTTTTTGCAGATACACTAATCATTAGTCCATATACTTCTACAACGTTGTTATTGGATACGATTGATCAAATGTGTTTACAAGAAGCTTTATTCATTTGATCCTGATACATTACTTTAAGATTTAACAGTCAAGGGAATTCTGGACACTATCGCCTTGAAGATCTCATTCAATGTTTCATTTTTGATTTTGATTGCCTGATCTGTTTGTTCAGGTGACATCCTAAAAAGACACAAGGTCTGATCAAAGTGGAATCGAGCTTTTTTGCCGAAACTTGGATGCTCAAACTTCTTAAATGCCAGGGGGGGACTGATTTCTTTGTATTCGGCAGGCAGTTGCTTCCAAGACAAATCAGCCACAGCTTTTGCCATAGACCTGATCTCATTGATTGTTTTTTCGGGGAATCTTTCATTTAGTAATGTAGTTGTGCCTTGGATTCTTTCGTCATGAGTCAGGTCATCCCAGTTTTTTGGATGGTTTGAGTAAATCAATGCACCAAAATTGGCATCAAGATTGTTCATATAGGAAAGCATCTTGTTTTGCGATTCCGAGTAATTGGAACTGGTTTTTCCATAGTTTTTGGCGTCAAATACGGCTAAAATCTCGTCCTCAAGCATCACTGTAAAATCTGGCACATGCTCAAGAACCCAAGCATGACCCTCATTTACAGTAAATGCCTTTTCGTACCAGAACGTCACTGTCACCCCACCATATTCAAACTGGCAGTGAGGTTTTTTGCTGAGCTTAAAGTTTGTCAGTATTCCTTTTTCATGTAAAAACTCGGTAAACTCAAGGAATATCCACGCCTCAAAAACTGTATCAATGTTCTCAAGGGAATCAAGAATGTGCCGTGTTGGTGTCTTGTCTGTGACTCTCGAGATATCCAGATCTCGAAAATCTGAAATCCATCTTAGCAGTTTTTCATAGTTTGGATTCCTGATCACTTTGCTTTTTATTCTCTGTCTTGTCTTTTGTTCAAGTTCTATTATTCTTGGATCAGAATATGACAAGTGCCAAAATCTTTTTGACTCATTCAAGATTGAAGTAAATGGAAATTCCTCCAAGATCAGCTTTGTCTTTTCTGCAATTCCACGTAACAGGATTTTTTTGTAGTCTGATAGTGGTTCTTTGAAATTGGTTTGCAATAGCTTTGTTGATTCCCTATGCATCCATTCTGCGCACAAAATCAGCAAAATATTTTCTGGTGTTTCAAATTCTTTTTGCTTTATTGAGGACACAAAATTTAGTGGAAATTTGGTTGTGGAATTTCGTATTGTCTTGTCCCAGTTAATTGGCCCTCTGATTGTAGGGCCCACATATTCGTTTTTTGGGTAATCAAAGTGGATCTGATTTTTGATTTGTCTGTAGAGATCAAAATAGGCATTATACAAAATCTCAAGCTTGTTCAAGTCTGCAAGAGGATTTGGGATCCGGTAGATTCCTTCCTGGGTTTTTAGGATGAAATAGTCATCATAGGTACGTCTATGCTTCAAAATCAGGCTCAAGAGCCTGTCATACATGTACTGCCTTGTCTGCTGCGGTTCTAGTACAAGACGCACGAGTTGATGCCATTTCCAGTGTCTACTGTGGTATTCAGTTTGATGGAACATTTTTCGTAACTCAGTACGTTCTGGCTCATCAAGAAAGGTTTCTGCCATCAATACATACGGTTTTATCTTTCCGTTATTTGGATCTGTAAGTCGTTTGATTTCTTGCTGAATTTCTTTTTCGTACATTTTATGTTACAGTTGATTTTGCGAGGGCAGTCATCGATTGCTTAAGCTGATTCAATTCAGATTCAAAATCGTTCTTTTTATTTTCATGTCTTGTCTGAATTGGAGTCCACATTGAGTCATTATCTACTTGTAGTGTTCCTTCTAAAAATTCTGTTGAAAGCTTCTGAGCGTTAGACAATTGCAGATAACTCATGACTTTTGAGAATACAACCGAATAGCTTTGTTGATTTGGGCTTTTGTAGGCGGTTTTAAAGAATGTTACAATATTTCCAGAATAAAGCGTATCGATTGCACCGATTGCAGCTTGTGAAACATTTTCCATTTGTGGGGTGAGGTTTGTGGCAAGTGCATTATCTAACGCTACTCTTGAATCGCCCGTAATTTTTGTTCCGACTAGAAGATTTTGATAGATCAACTTTAGAATTGCGGTTCCTAGTTTCTTGAAGACACGGATTAGATCAAGAAAATGATACGCTTGGTATACCCTGTTATAAAACTCCGGACTTGACTTTTCCTTTTCAATTACTTTCTTCTGGTGATCCAGCGTAACTAGGTCTGCGTAGTCACCATTCTTCAGCTCTGATATGGCATTTTTCATTGCATAGTAGATTTCCTGTTCCATTTCTTCCCGCTTTGGAATGTCGATTTCAATATAGGCAAACCTGCTCTTCAGTGCGTCTGAAAGCTGAAACAGAAAGTGCTTGTCTGCTGTGTTGAGTGTGCCTATAATTCTATAATCCTCTGGAATCTGGAGGGTTTTGTAAGATTCACCTTTAGTGTCTGTTGGAATCTTGAGTGTGCGTGTCCTAAGAGTTGTAAATAACTGTCCAAATGCTTTGTCTATATCCGCACGGTTAAACTCGTCAATAATCAACCATGTACCTCGATATGGAGGATTTTTTACAGGAAGTTTACTTGCTCTTCTTTTGCCACCATCTTTTCCATTTACCCAGTTTTTCTGAACCGTTTCTGTGACACAGCCATTTTGGATTTCATAAATTGGGTTGCCGTCTTCGCCCATTTTTGGGAAAATCCCACCTATGACATCCTGTGTACTCCAATCTGAAGTAGCCGTGTGATCCTCAGAGTAGTATCCACCATACTTTTCCCAGAAGATTTCTGGAATTCTTTTTGCCAGTTGTGTTTTTCCAGTTCCAATCGGGCCTGCCAAAAGTATATGTCTTCCACTTGCCAAGGCAGTTACTATTTCAATGATCTTTTCTTCTGGAATTAGTAGTTCCTCACTTATTTTTGCATATCCTTCTTTGAGTTCATCTTTTGTTGGGATTGTGAGTGGATCGTCAGTAAACGTTGGTATTTGTTCATCATCTTGAATTTCTACAGTTCCAAGAATTTGTTCATACATCTCCTTACTAACGGGAACTACGGTTATGTACCAATCTGATTGTGTCGGAATGTCTCTTTCTTTTGTATCAAACCAATCAACTTGGTATACGTGTGGATATTCTAATGCCTGATAATACTTGTAATCACTTATGACCCGTCCTATTCCAACAACCTTGCTTTTTCCTTTATTTGCAATTATGATATCACCTTTTTTTATTTTAAGAAAGTTCTCAATTTGGCTTCTGTGAGCAACTTCTTTTGGGTATTCGTGACGCATTCTTTCGTTCAGGACTTGTTGTGAAATACCGCTAAGATTTCCCAAATTCTTCCAACCTATTGCAATTATTCCATTGCCTAGCTGATTTTGCCAATACTCTGCTTGTGCACCAGGAGCAATTTTCCAATAACGAATTGGTTCTAATTCTTGACTTCCCATCGCGTTAGAGATTGTTAGATAGTCCTCATAAGGTATGGGTTTACTATTGTTAGAGGGATGACCATGAGCTCCTTTTAGAAGGAGACTGATATCTCTTTTATCTCTCGCACTTGCAAATAATTTCAATTTCGATGCAGTGTCATAGATGTCCAAATGCCCAATTTTTATTGGTTTGATTCTAATCTGGGATTGGTATATTATGGAATCCTTTTCATCTGCCCATACGGGCGCTGGTGCATCATACCAATCGCCAGTAAATTCGAAAATACCTTGAAACGCATTAGTCCCAATTACATAGAAAATTGCTTTGTCATTAGATTTAATTCGCTGGCGAATATTAGCTCCTGCCTTGCTCGCCCAAATTTTCTTTTCTTTAGCAATTTCCCAGTTATCTTTATCCACAGCCCAAATCCAACAATTGAAATCTGAATGTCGATTCTCTAATTCTATAATTTTTTGATTACATAATTCAATGATCTGTTTTGCTTCGTTAGGATTTAGGGCATTAGTTGTGTTCAAGATAACTTCGTCTTCATCTATTCTTATGACATCGTGAGATTCTAGTACGTTGAGCACTGTATTTAGTGCTGATTCAGATAGTCGTTGATTATGCTGATCTAATGCATTCCTGATCTCATCTTTTGTAGCTATCCCACCAGCATCTACAAGTTTTGCTATTACAATGGGTTGATAGTTTTCCTGCATCACCATTTTCTGTTCAATAAAGTATTTCAGATCATCAAAGATCATACTTCCGAGCATATTCCACCACACCCAATCAATCTGCCAGAGAGAAAGACCGGTGGATTTTGCAAGTTCCAGTATCTTTTCCCTGACTTTTGGATATTCTTTCCATATTGGTTCTTCTAGGTAGTTGATCATGTACTGCATTTTTCCTAACGCTTTTTTCACAGTTCCATTGTACACTGGATATTGAGTAGGATTTGTAACAAGTAAGATTGGTGTAAAATAAGCTTCGCCCAGATATTTCTGATAGTCAGGACTTGAAAGATCACGCAGCCTACGTAATCTTTGTTCGAGTGGAATTTTTTCGTCAAGTAGAATTTTTAATGACTTCTTAAGTTTTGGCATATCTTTGGTAAGATTAGTTTTATGACGAGAAATAGTCCAATGGTGATTGTTTTGAAAATCACAAAACGATTGAAATTGTTCAGCAGTTAGATTGTCGATGTTGTTGTAACTCAACATCTTTCCATATTTGTCAATTACTTGTTTTTCTAAATCAAGAAGGGAAGGATCCTTTTTCAAATCTTGTTTTAGTGCAACAATGGCAGAAGCAAAATCCATAGAAGATAGTAAAGATTCGACTAGAAAAACGATCTGTTATTTTTTAAACCATTTCTTGACTTTCCCGAGTGCGTTACTTGCTTTGTATTCTTCATGAAAACTAGTTAGACAAGCTTGACTACAGAAATTTTTTGTAGCTAGCCCAAATCTTCTTGATGTAAAATGTTTGTCACATACAAAACTGTGACATTCTACGCATTTTTCTCTGTGTTTGCTGCATGTAAGCAGACTACATTCTTTACAGGATATGGTGCTACAATTACTGCAAAGAAGAGACTTGCATATCCCACAACTGGTTTCAGGCTTGTGCTCCTTACAAAAGCTAGTATCGCAGTCCACACATATTTTTGCACATTCATCGCAAAGGATCTTTTTGCACGATTTACAGGCTCGACTGTGATTATCACAGGTTGTTGCATAGCATTCAGTACAGATTGCAATGGTATTATTCTTGCATAACGAACAATGTGTCATTTCATCTTCTATTCCTTCTCCATCATACGCAAAGTAAATTCGACGGTAAGATCTTGCGCCTAGGTTGAAGGTAACATTCCAAATTGGGACATAGATAATGTATTTTCCTAAAATTCGAACATCGTCTGATCTTGGTCGCTTGATTAGCGGTTTTGTTTCATCTCGAGCGGTTGTATACTCTGTACGAATTTCATTTCTAGCGGCAATTTGATCTCGAATCATGTATACATACTCTCGATCATTTATGGAAGGATCTGTTTTTCTGACAACAAATCCTTTTTCTTGAATTCTAACGTGCGTTTCTGCATTGGTATAGTATTTTTCTATGTGTTTGTAGAGTGAAGATTTGTAATCGATGAATTTTCCTTTAACTGCATCTACTACTATGATTCCTGCATCTGTTCTGTCTTCTAGTACCGCGTTCGTACCAGGATGACGGGCCTCTACGTGCAAATTATAATCTACAACAAGATATGGTTCAAGACTGAGTGTCGATTCACTTGCGACAAAATCTCGATTTGCAATATAATCTGGCGGTTCATCATAATAGTTGACAGGTATTAGTTTGTCACATTCGATTGTCTTACCAAGTGCGGCCGATTTGCGAGCACGTATTTCATCACCAATGGTTGTACGCTTGTTTGCAGGAAGCCTAAGCTGAGATCTTACGTAATCCTCAACTTGCCAATCCTCTCTTGCATAAGCCCAGCTCTCCAAATTTTTGATGGTATCGTAATCCAAAAGAAATACATTCATTCCTTTTTGGTTCCTTACGTATTCTAGTCTTGGGGGGATTACATCGGAAATAGTTGTTGCTGAAGCAAAAATTCCATGTTTTAGATTTTCAAATTCAAGCATTTCAACAAAATGAGAAAATTCTTGTGAACCTGGAGTTGTGTTAAACCATTCTTTGCAAGAGACGCCAATCAATATTCCTGTATTGGGATCTTCTGCTAAGACATCAAGGTCACCAATGTTCTTTCCCTGATACCTTACTATGTGAGGTTGCTCTTTGATGACAAAACCAGCACTTCGTAGGATGTGTGCAGTGCGTGCCTCAAATGAATCGCCACGCTTCGATGACAACCATTTAGATTCGGCATAGATCTTGAAAAACCTTCTTCCATAATTTGTTACAAAAAATTCACACAACAGTAGTTTTGTTCTAGTTCCGATTGTTTTATCCAAATCACAAAACCATACAAAAAATGTGATTATCAATTACAACTATGAAATAAAAGAACCAACAGTAATTTTTTTACAAAACAATGAGATTGAAATTTCAGTGCTAAAGGAGACACCAATACAAGTTTCCCCTCATCTGAGTTCTTTATTAGAAATTGCAATTTAATACAGTGCAAGTTCATTTGAACACGATCAAAAATAAATCATAGAAGCCACATCTAAAATCGTGAAACTTTTTCTTCTCCTACTACCAATCCTGTTTTTTGCAGGTATGATGCTGAGCGTAGAGGCCCAATACGGCGAATCTTATTACACAAAAATCAAACTAAACCCAATAAAATCAAAATTAAAACAGGATGAGTATGTGACTTTTTCAGGGCAGCTCACGGCAAATAATGGAGCATATGTAATACAACAGGCAACAATTCACATCAAAAACCAATACAGTGCAAATTTTGACATCCTGACCCTGACCACAGATGCAAATGGAAAATTCTCAGGCAAGTGGAAAGTAAACGTGGCATCTAGTGGTACGTTGAATCTTTATGCCACATATGATGGCGATGATGGAATTACCTCTGCAAAGAGCAAGAGTTACAGCGTATCTGTAACAAAAAAATCTACCAATCAGAATAGCAATTTAAACTCTGGTTCATCTGGAAGTGGTTCATATGACTATCAAAATTCCTACCAAAATAAACAGTATTCAAACCAGTACGCCAACCAGCAGGCATCCCAAAAATCATACAATGTCTACATCGATCCATTGCCAAGCTGGGCAACATACGCGGGAAACGTAATGTATGATTCTACGAAGATGTGGGAGAGTGCAAACCCAGGACTGAAATTCTACAAGGCATCGTCTGTAAACAATGCCGACTTTGCAGTCAAGTGGGTAAAGGAGTTCGGAGCAGAATACGTCGGATACGCATATGGACAACAATTTGTCGAAGTCGGACTGGGAGACAGCAACTGCAACGGAAAATGGCAGCCGTACTCTCCATATTATTCGGCATTTATCATGGCACACGAAATAGGCCACATACTTGGCAAGGAGCACGACAATGATCCAAATTCCCTGATGTATTCAATTGCATTGAATCGAGAGTATGCGATAGAGGAACAGGAATTTACACTAACCAAGAACTATGCGCAGTTTGTCCCGCTTTGTACGATCAAGGAAGTGGCATCATATGACTACTATGTGGATTCAACTGATGGGAAATCGGGCTTTGATGTGTATTTTGTATCCTCACCAAACGAATTAAGCAAATGGGGCAAGGGTGAATCGTTTAGCTATTACTCTACAAGTGGCTGTTTTGGGGAAGGTTACGTCAGGTATGGTGGTACGTGCAGCGGTGTTTCAAAGCAGGGCGGATTGCTGATAATAATGGATCAAAATACGGCACCGTTGGCCAAAGTCAAGGTACAGTTGTGGGAAAAGTAGACCACTTACGACAGTTCACCTGTTGTGCCTGAGCTTGTCATGCGCAAAATAAAGTATGTCTGTACACAACAACTTTACGACAATGTTGCAACAACAACACACCTGTCGTGCGCAACAACAGCTCACTTGTCGTGAATAAATGCATCTTGTTGTACTTTTTCTCAAGCCTTGTTGTGGGGCAAAAGGGGCTTGTTGTGACAGTTTGTAAAACTGTCGTGCACAACAAGGGAGCGGTATAATTTTGAGAAGATGCGGGTGTTTTTGTTGTGGTGCTAGGTTTTGTCGTGCACGACAGGAATTCTTGTTGTAAATTTTGCTCCCTTTTGCCGAATTTGACATCTAATTTGACACAAAGTGTCAAATCTTGTTCGTAAAAGAGGAGAACCGATAGTTTTAAAATTTAACTGGTATTTTGAAAAACTTATTTTGTCAATTCTAAGAGGGCCTTGGCTCTTTTGTAATGGACCTCGTCAATCATTTTTCCGTCAACTACCGTAGCACCTTTTCCCTTTTTTGTCGATGCAACATACATGTCACAAACTTTGCGGGCCCACTCCATTTCCGCCTTGTTTGGCGCAAACAGCTCGTGAGCAATTTGTATCTGGTCTGGATGTATGATGCTTTTTCCAACATAGCCAAGATTTTTCCCAATGGCACAGTCTTCTTTCAAACCGTTTTGATCTTGCAAATCCTGCCAAATTGCATCTATTGCATATACGCTGGCTGCTCTTGCATCAAGTGGGACTTTGGCTCGCGCGTATTTTGCGCCTTCAGGTTGTTTTGTGTATTCTATTCCCATGTCATTTAGAAGATCAAATACCCCGAAAACTACCGCGACCACTCTCTTGCTGGACGAGGCAATCTCGTACGTGTTTACTACTCCTTCTGCCGACTCGATTGACGGGATGATAGGTATTGGCTTGAGCTTTCTCTTTTTTTCAAGCTTTGAGATGTTTTTTTGTAACTTGAGGAACTCCTTTGCATTATTGACCTTTGGGATCACTATTCCGTCAAGGCCTTTCTGGACTATTTCCTCCAGATCGTCTGGGATCTTTCCAGATACCGGCGAGTTTGTACGCACATAAATGTCGGCAGAATATGCAGAGCGCGATTTTAACGCGTCCTTGATTAGTTTGCGCGCGCTTTTCTTTTCAGAATCTGGTACGGAATCCTCAAGATCAAAGCAGACAATATCAGCAGGTATTGTTTTTGCCTTTTCTAAAAAGCGCGGATTATTCCCTGGTACGAATAAAAGGCTGCGAAATAGCCTCGCCATAAAAAAAGACTTAGGCGCCTTCTGGTTTCAGCAGGATTTTACCAAAGAATTTTCCTGTCAGCATCTTTGTGTGGGCCTCTGCTGCTTTCTCAAAGGGATAAATCGAGTCAATGACTGATTTTATTTTTCCTTTGCCCATCCAGTAGAGCCCATCTTCTAGTTCTGCACGGGTGCCTTGAGTTGAGCCCAAGATGTTTGTTCCCTTGAAGAATATGTGTCTGAGATCTGTTTTTCCATCATAACCAGTTGTTGCGCCACAACTTACCAGCGTTGCTCCGTACTTGAGTAGTGTAAGCTGTTGGTTCCAGTGTGTCTGGCCAATGTGATCAAACGATACGTCGATTCCAGGTATGCCGCCGCTTGATTTTGAAATTTCTTTGGTAATCTTGAATACTTCTTTGCTCCAGTCTTCCTTTCTGTGATCCACTGCATAGTCAGCTCCTAGTTGAGTACACTTGTCTAGCTTGTCGCCACTTGCGGTGGCAATTACTGTGCAACCGTATAATTTGGCAATCTGAATTCCAAATGAACCTACACCGGAACCTCCGCCCATGATTAGAACTGTTTGCCCTGGCTTGATTTTGGCTCTGCCAACTAGCATGTGCCATGATGTGAGTAAGGTCATTGATGCTGCAGCTGCATCATCATAGCTTACAGTATCTGGAATTT
>Ga0247727_10012389_pt1 | contig 14650 bp, 8 predicted proteins | sample WisWelCaveWW1625_FD_202498 | JGI IMG/M metagenome (GOLD analysis project Ga0247727, IMG submission 202498) | Biofilm microbial communities from Wishing Well Cave, Virginia, United States - WW16-25 | ecosystem: Environmental > Aquatic > Deep subsurface > Groundwater > Cave microbial mat | place... | reverse complement strand
GCCGGAGGTGATCCACACGAGGTTGAAAGCGGCATAACGATTCACCACATAGGCAAGATAGCGCTCGAGCTGTTCTTGAGTTGCAAAGAGCGGCCACGTTTCGCCGGGCCAGCCGAGCACCAATCCCGCCACGAGGCCTTTGGCATTGAGATAGGCGAGGCGTTGCTCGAGCGCTTGCCAATAGGCCGGGTTCAAGCTATCGACATTGCTGGCAAAAAAAGCCGGGCCTCCTTCATTGCGATCGTTCCCGCTCGGTACAATAGAGAAGAGCCGGCCTTGCACATAGTTGAAGCCCTGTTGCGCGCGCGCATCGACATAGGTTTGAAATTCATTCGGCCACGCGAGCGCTGCCGTGGCGAACGACCATTGCGTATCGCCGATGAGCAAGAACGGCGTTCCCTCGGCTTGCGCGAAAGTATATGGGAATTGTTTGGCGGCATAAACGTGCCCGTTGGCCGAAGCATGTTCGCTCGGCAAACGCTCGACGCAACGCAAGCCGCCGCCGTGGCCTTCGAAGCTGTAATCGCGCGAGGACGAAAGCCAACACCAGTCGCCGAACGCGTCGGGCATGAAGCGCGCGCGATAGTTTTGTTTGCCGTCCCAGAATGCGTGGACCGTGCGCGTTTTGCCGACGGCCTCGCCCGTCGCGCCGGTAAAAGTCACTTTCACGCTCGCAGCATTGCGATAAGTCTGCGCCGCGTTCGTTGCGTTGGAGAAGAGGATTTCATAGATGCCGTGGAGCGGCACGTTCTTCAACGCCACTGCGCTTGTTGTGGTCGCAGAATTTTTATTCGCAACATTGGCTGCGACCGCGCACGGCACGACGCGGCGGCGATCCCGTTCGTTTGCGCTCGTCAGGTCTATTGCGATGGTATCAATCGCGCTGCTTGTAAGCTGCGGCTCCTGCGCGAAGAGTGGCAGTGCAAACATGAAGAGAAAGAACGCGAGGTTTTTGCATACTGCTGCAAGGTTAAATTGTGAAGCTCTTCTCCAAAATGTCATCCTGTAAGGACCTTCCCTCGTGCTTGGCTTTATTCCCAGTGCGAGGGAAGGTTCTTCCAGAATGACAACTTGATCCATTAAGGTTTTCATTTACCCGCCTCTTTTATCTTTTCCGCGCCAGAGTTTCGGCGAACAAGTCGATCACTTGCCGGGTCGTGTGGCGCGCATCGAACTTTTCCGCGACGAGTTTTTGTCCGGTGATCGCCAGGTTCGCGTGGCGTTTCGGGTGTTCATAAACTTCGCGCAGCGCCGCGGCGGCAGCCCCGGCATTGTCACAAGCCACCAGCGTGCCCGTGCGTTCGGGTTGAATGAGCTCGCTGATCGCATGCAACGGCGTGGCGATCACGGGCAAGCGCGCGGCGAGGGCTTCGATATAAACATTGGGAATGCCCCAATGGAGGTGGGGCCGCGGCAAGAGCATGAACACGTTGGCCCACAATCTACGCGGGCGCAGCTCTTCTTGTTTGAGATAGCCGAGCAATTGCACTTCGTTTTGCAAATCATGCTGCACAATCAACGTTTGCAAATGCCCGCGCTCCGGGCCGTCGCCGACGATCTTGCACTCAAAAGCGAAGCTTTGTTCTTTCAACAAAGCGCACGCTTTGATTAACGTGTCAAAGCCTTTGGTTTTATAAAAAGTGCCGATCGAAAGCACGCGCAGAGGGCCGGGGCTCGGGGCGCGCGCCGCGGCGTCTTCATAAAACTTTTTGAGTTCGAGGCCGTGATAGACGAGCTTGATGGCGTTGCGTTTTTCCGGCACGAGCCGCGCGAGATGGCCGCGATTGTAATCCGTACACGTCATGACGAACGCGGCGCAACGGATTTTGCGCACGAGCATGCTGTGATCTTCATAGATGTCGTGCGCGTGCGCGGAGAGGCTATAGGGCAATCCGGTGAGACGCTGCGCGATCCACGCCATCGTTGCCGGAAATGTCGCCCAGAACGCGTGTATGTGGACCGCGCCTCGTTGCTGCATCAAGCGCGCATAACACACGGCCTTCGGAAACAACGCGAGGCTTTTGAGCAAGCTCACCGGCTTACGCCACATTTCGAGCACGAGCACCAGCAGCGCGCCGAAATAGCGCGCGGGCCGCCGGAATAAAAAATAAAACTGCGCGCCGAACACTTCTCTCGAAAAGAAAAAAGGGCGATAGGCCAAACGCGGCAAAAGCTTTCGCGCCTCTGCTTGCACGACTTTTTCATTCGAAGCCTTGAGCGAATACAAATCAAAATCAAAACCGGCTTCGGCGAGCGCCGCCATCTCGCGCAAAATGAACATCTCGTCCACACAGGGAAACTTCGAGACGAGGAATGCAAGCTTGGGCGAGGAGTTGGTCTTCATAAGCGGCTAGTACGTTGCATTTGCAGCCCTGCCCTCTTGTGGGGCATTATCGCAACCGCGAATTTATTGGCTCAAACAACGTCCCGCAAGGGAGCGGGACTGCAAAAAATCAGGTTGACACGGCACTAGGCAGCGCGATTGAACGAGTCTTTGACATTCTCCAAAACTTTGCCGTCGGTGAGCGCGACGAGCGCGGCATAGAGCGCCAATCCCAGGCCGAAATCCGCGGACAATTCGAGCAAAGGATTGCCGAATTTGATGAACGAGATGGCGGCGTACATGACCACGCCGATGAGCGCATATTTCATCATCGCGAGCCACGGCATTTTGAAATGGAGAAAACGATACGTGGGAATCGTGACCATGGCCACGAGCAACACGTAGCTGAACAGCTTGGCCACGGCCGCGCCCAAGATGCCGTATTGCGGAATCAAAATGAGATTGCCGGCGAGATTGAGGGCCGTGGTGATGCCCAAGAAGACCACGAGCAGATTCGTGCGTTTTTGGATGTACAAACTCGCGGCGAGTATCGGCACCGCGCCGTTGACCATGAGCGCGGCGATGAGCCACGGCACGATGACCTGCCCTTCGGAAAATTTTTCCGAGGCGATCAAGTGCAACAGCGTTTTGCCGTCGGCCGCAAAGCCGAGCACGAGCGGAATCGCGAACAGCGTATAGGTGCGCAACGCGTTCTCTAAAAATTTGCGCGTGGACTCCGGGCCTTTGGTCGCCCAAATGCGCATGTAGATCGGCGTCACCGCGCTGGTGAGCGGCATGACGACGACGTCTTTCACGTAATCCGAGAGATTATACGCGGCGCTGTACAGCCCGACGTCGGCCGCGCCGAGATAATACTGCAAACAGTAACGATCGACGTAATTGAGCAGCATCGACACCAGCTCGAAGCCGATGAGCGGAAAGCCATAGTGCAACGCCGGTTGAAAGATCTCGCGCGAGAACAAGGTGTAGCGCGGCCAGTGTTGGCGAAAGCGCCACCACGCCAACACGGCCAGGCCCAGCGTCATGGCCACGACCTGCGAGACGTAAAAGCTCATGAGCGACTTGGAAATCATGAACAGGAAGAGCACCATCGTGCCCAACAACAGATAGCGCACGAGGACGCGATAGCTGTTGAGCGCGAGCGTTTCCTGTTCGGCGCGCAAGAAGCCGAGCAACAGGCTTTCCGTGGAGCGCAAGAAGACCATGCCGCTGCTGACCAAGAGCAGCGCGAACGTCATGGTGTGCTCGTCAACGAAGTTATCGACGAACATGGTGCCGAGCGCCCAAAGTGCGGAGATGAACAGGGCGAGCGAAAGCCCGCCGAGCAGCAGTGAAGCGATATAGCCGTCGTAACGCTGCTTGTGGTCGCCGCGCGCGTATTCGTCGTGAAAGCGCACGATGCTGTTTTGCAATCCGGCCTTGGCCACCGCGGTGACGATGAGCACGGTGTTGGAGATCAAGCTCATCGTGCCGTATTCGGCCAGAGAGAAAACGCGCGTGAGAATCGGGAACGAGATCAACGACGCGAAGAGAATGAGAACTTGGCCGGCCGAATAGTGCGAAGACTGGCGCAGGAACCCGCGTAGAGTTTTGCTCATTGCTTCTTTTTGTTCCTGCGTCTGATCAATTCGTCATAAAGCTTTTCATGCGCGGCCGCCATCGCGCTCACACCAAACAGCTCCTCAATGCGCGCCGCGGCCGCTGCGCCCATGTGCTCGCGTTTTGCGGACGAGCAGGCCAGGCCTTCCAATAAGCGCGCGAGTGCACGCTCATCGCCTCGGGGAAAGAGATAGCCGGTGCGTTCGTGCACGATCTGTTCGCAATTGCCGCCCACCGCGGAAGCGACGACGGGTTTGCCCGAAGCCATGGCTTCAAGAATGGCATTGGAAAAACCTTCGGAGTGCGAAGGTGCGATCAAAACATCCAGCGCGTGCATGATTTCAGGCATGTCCTTTCTCGAACCCATAAAATAAACTTGTTGCCCGGCGTGTTGCGCGGCGACCATGCGCTCCAGCTCGCGAAAAATTTCGGGATCGGCCACATAGCCGCAGAGCAACAGTCGCGCACGGGGAAAACGCGGCGCGATTTGCAAAAAGGCCGCGAGCGCATCGCGATGCCCTTTGGCGGCGCGAATGTTGGCGACAACGGCGAACAGCAAATCCTCTTGCGCGAAGCCCAGCTCGCGTCTCTTCCCGGGGCCGCGATTGGCGCGCTTGATCTTCTCCACGTCCACGCCGTTGTAGAGCACACGCACGCTTGCAGGAGCTAATCGCGCGCGCGCCGCCACGGCCTGCTTCACTGCTTCAGAATTTGCCGTGACGCATTGCACGAGATGCCGGTCGGTCCAATTGTTCACGGCCGTGATGCGCTCGCCGTCAAAGCCGCCCAAGTCGCGATGGCTCGAAATGCGCACGGGCACGTGGGCGCAGGCGCCGAGCACTGCGCCGAGCACGTTGCTCGTGGGTAGAAACGCATGAACGATGTCGGGGCGCAGGTGTTTGAACGTGCGATAGAGTTTGTGCAGCTCGCGCCACGCGCCGGGTTGAATCCAATTTCCTCGGCCGATGAGATGGCACGCAATGCCGCGTTGTTCCAAGCGTTGCTGCAGCTCCGGAGCTATCTGTGAGAGTACGACGAATTGGCGGTGAAATTTTTCTTCCTCGAGGTGCAGCGCCAGCTCCATCACTTGCAAAGGCGTTCCGCCAAAGGCCAGCTTGTCGATTAAAAAAATGATCGAGGTCTTGTGGGACATACTCGTTGCAAGTTCGTTTGCAACTTCCCGTGATTTGTCATTCTGTAAGAACCTGCCCTCGTGCTTGCACCCACTCCTATTTCATAAGCCGAACAAGAAACAATGTCCAACCGATGAAAGTTGCCGGCGGGTTTTGATTTGATCATCCGATGGCCGATTTTATCCGTTGGAAAAATTTCCGCTTTTTTGCGCTGATTTGACTCTTTAGATACTACAGCGGATTTTCAGACAAGCTGAAAACCGCAGCCCTTTGGGCAGCACAAAAAACTTCAGGCAGAATGATTCAACGGCAGAATCATTCTGCCGAGAAATTATTCTGCCAAAAACTTTCAGAATTTGATTCTGACTTTGAATGCCTTATGGCTTAATGGGTGTCCAGCGCGAAGGAAGTTCCTTCCAGAACGACATTTCAAGGAAGTACATTTCAAATCAACCTTGAAGCGGTATCGGAATCGAGCGGCGCCGCTCATCGGTTGAGCATTAAAAACTCCGCGGACTTGGGCTTGAAATCCAACTGAAAAGATTGTTCGCCGCGCTCGGTTAAAATGCGTTTGCGCGCTTCGAGCTTTTCGCGGCGGAGAAAGACATAGGCATAGGTCAAGCCGATGAGCACCCAATATAAGCCGACCAATTCTTCGCGCGTGAAGCGGGAGCCGAAAACATTCACCACCAGGATGCCGCAGATGCCGGCGATGCCGCCCAACATCCAGCCGCGCATGAAGCGATCGCCCGTGGTGCGATAGACGCGCCACATCGTGAAGCCGGGAAAGACGAGCAGCGCGAGGAAAGAGCACAATCCCACCAAACCCATTTCCACGCCGATGCGAAGATACATGTTGTGCGCGTCCATGCCCCATTCCATGTTGGCATACTTGGGGATGGCTTGTTGGAACACGTTATAGCCCACGCCGGCCACCGGATAATCTTCCATGAGGCGCACGGCGCCGCGCCAAATGCGGACGCGCTGCGCGGAGCTGGTTTCGAGGTTGCGTTCTTGTTCATTGGGCGCGGGCACCCGGCCGCCCACGCGTTCATTGGCGGCGACCATGGTTCGCGCAAAGCGCTGCTGCACGATGCCGGGAGTCCACGTTTCATAGAACGTGACTCCGAGCACCAAGACGGCCAGCAGCCAGCGATACCGCAACAAGCCGATTGCGCCCAAGGCCGCGATGAGGCCGAGATACGCGCCGCGCGAGAGCGAGAGAATCAGCGGCAGCATGGCGAGGCCGAAGATGCCGAACAAGACCATGCGGCTAAAAAACTTCCGTTCGAATAAAGCGATCGCGAGCACGATGACGGGATAGAAAACGAAAAAGGCCGCGAGGTCGTTTTCGCCGCCGAAGCCGAACGCGCCGCCAAAACGCGTGCGCAAGCTGATGTTGTGCCACCCGATGCCGTTGAGGTCCTTGATCGTCAACACGGCGATAAACCCGACCATGAGCAACGCCGTGCGCACCAAGCGCTTGATTGCCGGTCTCGAGAAGCGCGTGTTCGCAATGGGAAAGAACAACAGGATCGGGCTGAGCCAGCGTTTGAGCGGATTGAGCTGCTCGGCCAGGTGCTCGCTGCCCGCGAAGCTCATGCTGTTCAACAACGCGCCGAAACAGACGAGCACGAAAACCGCGATCGCGAAATTCATCCAACTGAAATTGACCACGCGCTCGCGCTGCAAAATCGCGTTCACGATCCAAATCACGAAGACCACCGCGGAGAGCAGGTTGAACGGATTGAGCGTGCCCAACTGCTGCAGGCTGTACGGAATCCACGATTGCAGCGGCAAGAGAATGATCAACGCATGGACCAGCACCTCGAATTTCGCCAGGCCCACGACCGTGATGATGGCGCCCAACAACAGGCCGAGCGCGACGCCCGCGGAAACTTCTACGACGACGAACGCGAGCGCCAAAGCAACGGTGAGCGAGAGCAGCGCATAGCGATAATAAGTAGTGCGTTGTGCCGTCATGAGGGTTTGGCTTTTGAGCGATAGTAATTGCGGCGATAAACTTTTTGGAAACTGCGCGGGCCGTATTCTTCCTCCAAACGGAAACGGTTCAGAATGGCGCCGAGGTAAGTCGGCCTGGCCTTTTGCAAAATTTTGATCGCTTGCCGCGCGGCTTCGAATTGCGTGCGGCCCGCTTCCAACACGAGCAAGACCATATCCGTTTCCGGCGCAATCAACAAGGGATCGGACACTGGAATGATGGGCGGCGCATCGATGATGATGACTTCATATTGTTCGCGCATGCGCGCGAGCAAGCCGCGCAGTTTGGTTAGGTGCGCCAACTTTTGAAACGTGATGCGGCGGTTGCCCGTGGGAATGACGTCCAACGCGCTGCCGTTCATCACCAAGCTGCTGGGCAGGGCGTCCGTCGAGACTTCGCCCGCGAGCCAATTGGTGAGGCCGCGATTTTCCTCCAAGCCCAGTCTGGTTTCCGTGGTCGGGTGATAGATGTCCGTGTCCAACAGCATCGTTTTTTTGCCATAGAGCGCAAACGAGGCGGCGAGGTTTTGCGCGATGGTGGATTTGCCTTCGCCGGGGCCCGGGCTGGTGATCATCAACACGCGCAAGTCGCGCAGGTCTTTCATGATCACTTCCAGGTTCGCGCGCAAGGCGTAAAAGCTCTCGGCCTCGGCGGAATCGGGATCGCGCACGAGAATCAAATTTTTCGCGGCCGCCGCGCTCGCGCCTTTCTTGCCCTCGGGGCGCCAGGCGGAGAAATTCTCCACCACGCCGGCAACGGGCAGTTTGAGCTTGGCTTCAACGTCGCGCGTGGTTTTGAGCGAGCGGTCAAAGGCCTCGCGGAAATAGGCCAGGGCAATGCCCAACGCGATGCCCAAGAAAAAGCCGACGGTCAGCTTCAATCCGCGCTTGCGGGGCCGCGGTTCCAATGGGTGCTCGGCATGATCAACGATGTTGACGTTGAGCGCTTTCTCCGCCTGCAAGCTTTTGAGCTTTTCATTGGTGCTCAACGCGGCTTGATACGCGTCTTGCGCGACTTGCACTTCGCGCTGCAGCTTGAGGAGATCTTTTTCCTGTTCCGGCAGCTCGTGTAGCAAACGATCGCGATAATCCTGCGCCAGCGCGCGCATGCTCTCTTCTTTCGCGCGCAGGCTGCTGATTTCAACTTCCAGCAAGAGGCGCTCGATGTACAATTCCTGCCAGGCCATGCTCGAGGAGTCCGCAAGGTTGGCCGCGGCTTTCGGCGCGCCGCCGGTGATGCTGCGCAGCTCATCCACCGTGGATTCGATCTCGCGCTTGAGGCCGACGACTTTGGCATGTTTGGGCGTGTAGATCGCGGTTTGGGTGTTGAGCTCTTGCTGCAATTCCAGCAAGCGCGTTTTCAATTCTTCGATGCGCGGGCGTTGCACTTCCAGGTGCGCGAGCGAGGATTTTTTACGCCGCATATTGGACAGGCGCTCGTCCAGGGCCGTCATGCGGCCTTCGACTAATTTGCGTTGGCTCGTAATTTCGACCAACTGGCTTTCCAAGGCCTCGACGCGGCCCGAGAGCCGGCCGGTTTCACGGTTGGAGGAAGCAAGATTGTTTTTGCGGCGATAATCAATCAGGCGGCCCTCGGCTTCGACCAGGCGCTGATAGGAATTGTTCAGCTCGGCGCGATAAAATTCATTCAACATGCGGATGCGCTCTTGGATCTCTTCGAAATTGAGCGCGACGAACTCTTCGCCGATCGTCTTGGCATAGCGGTAAGCTTCCTCGGGGCGATCGGCTTCGACGAGCACGCGAATCATTTGGCCGCCGCGATGCTCGGCTTGCACGTTTTTCATCAGCGCGATGATGGCTTCCTCTTCCCGGCTGATTTTCGGGGCCGTAAATCCGAGAGCGTGCTTCGCGCGCTCAACCAGGGCGTTTTCTTTTTGCGGCTCTGGCTCGGGCATATAAGCAGACGCGTGCACGGCGCTATCGCTGGCCAGAGCCTGCACGACGCGCCGCGCAAAACTTTGGCTGGCAATGATGTCCATATAATTGCCCACGGACAAATCCGGACTCACGTCGATATCCGAGGTGAGCAAATGGTTGATCGCGTCGTCGCCCACTTCGAATGCAATCGAGGCTTCGTATTCCGCTTTCGCAAAAACGAGCAGGATCGCCAACGGAATCGTGACGCCGATCGTGCAGAGGACGATCAACCAACGATGCTTATAAACGACGCGTAAATGCTCCCGAATTTGTAGTTTCTCAAAGTCCACGTTATTGCCTCCGTGCTCGATTAGGTAAACCCATGAAGTTCGAGCCTGACAAACTTTTCGCGCTAGGCTCTCACCTACCCCGTTGTCTGCTTTGAAGCGTTGCGGTTATGCCGTTGAAATTTCAAACGCGCTCTCGGTTTCAAACCTCTCGCGGCTCGAGTTTTTCGTTGGCGCGGCCGAGCCGGGTGGAGAGGGCGCGGGCATCAATTCGAGCTGTTCGATCATCGCCGTTCGCCCGCGGTGCGCTTCGCACGCTCGCGCCAGCGTCTCCTCCAGCTCGCGAATGTTGCCGGGCCAGGAATGGGCTTGCAACACGGCCAGCGCGTTTGCGCCGCAGCCGAATTCGCGTTCCGCGTTGCGTCGCGCGCTTTGGGAAAAAAAATGGGCGACGAATTGAGGCAAGTCTTCTTTGCGCTCGCGCAACGGCGGCAGCGTCAATTCATAAGTCGAAAGCCGGTAGTATAAATCCTGGCGAAAGCGTCCCTGCGCCGCCAACGGCGCGAGGTCTTCCGTTGTAGTTGCGAGCAGGCGCACGCGCGTGGCGAGCGCCGCTTCGTTTTCAAGCTCGCCGCGCAGCAGCCGCACGAGCCAAAGCTGCAATGCCGGCGAAGAGGCCGCGACGTTTTTCAGCAGCACGGTCACGCTCGACGGGGTGTTCGGTGGGCGAACGTGTTTGCCGTTCGTGGGCGCGGCTTTTTTCATTTCGTGCAGCGCGTGCGCGAACGCCTGGGCGAGTTGCTTTTCCGAAACCGCGGCGCCGTGCGCTTCGAGCAGCGTGCGCGGCTTCATCTGACCGGCATAGTGCAGAGCTTGGGCTAAAACGGCTTTGCCCGCGCCGCTTTCAGCGCGCAACAACACCGGTGCGTGGCTGTTCAAAATGCGCCCGAGTTTCTTATAAGTGCGCGTGACATTTGCGTTGAGCGTTTCCAACAGGTACAGGTTGCGATCCTGCCATTGTTCCAACCCGGGAAAATGATATTGCACCGGCGGTCCTGCCGGCTTGGGTTTCTGCCATAGCATCGGTCACCTGCCATCCTCTTCATGTAACGTCCGCGCAAAGCGGCATAACCCGTTCCCACGCCGGCACCCGTGTGCCAGGCTCTTCACGAGCACCGCTTGATTTACTTTTGACGACGACAATGCTCATTTCTAAATAACCCCTCCGGCACGGGAACGCAGAAAATGGGGCAAAACTTCATTTAGCCTTAACCGCGCACGTTACCCCGGCCCGGCCGGAATTTTATACACAAAAGATTTGCCGTCGCGGCCGCGATAAACCCGGCAGGCTTCGAGTTGCGCGAGATAATCGAGCACGGCTTGCGAAACGTGCAAATGCATTTCGGTATAAGGCGAAGCGGTCACGATCCAGGCCGCGCGTGCGCCGCGCCGCGCGATGAGGCGTTTTAGATCTTCGACGCGGGCGACGACTTGCGTGCTGGTGTAAAAATCAAAATACTCGTGTCTGGTTTGATAAGATTGCTCGACATAATGATTCGAGCGCAACCAATAGTCGATTTTGCCGCCGTAAAAACTTTGCTCGAGCCAATCCATGGCGATCACAATATCATGCGGCGCGGCGTGATGCTTCACGTATTGCGCCGGGCCTTGATGATCGGGCATGAGCAGCAGGTGCGAGCCGGGCGCCGTGCGCGCGTCGAGCGGGCCGCCGTATTCCCTGGCCACCACGTTGGCAATGCGCTCCGGATAAATTTGCTCGCACGTGAGCAAGAGCACGCCCAACATTGCCGGAATCATGATCGGAGAGCGCAGCGGCGCGAGGGCCGTGCCCTGCAGCCAATTTGCGAATTGCCGAAAGAGCCTGACGAACGCCGCGGCAAAGATGATCACGAAGAGCGGATTGAGATGAAAGTTCAAGCGATATTCCACCCAATCCGTTTTGATGAAACCGATGGCGACCAGCGAGAGCGTGAACACGAGCAACAAAAAATGCACGGCCGGAGAAGAGCTCGGACCCACGTTGGAATGAAACAGCCACAAAAGCCCAAGCCCGGCCACGATCGCCATCGCCGGAAAAGCGCGGAGCAAGCCCATGTAATAGAACTTCGGTCTTTCGCTTTGAAATTTCAACACGGCCCACAAACGTTCGAGCAGATCCGCGTGCGCCTTCTCGCCCACGGTCATGCCGTAGATCGTCCAAAAAATTCCGAACACCACGATCAAGATGAGCGTTAAGCGCGCGGCCGGCCGCTGCAAGCCATAAAAGCCTTTGCCGCGGCAGAGCAGATAAAACCACAAGACCAACGCGGCCCAGAGCACCTGGTGAAACAACAGCAGGAACATCGTGCTCATCGGCAGGAGCCATTGCCGCGCTTGCAAAGGCTCCGTGCGTTGATACCAATAGACGAATCCGATCACGAAAATACCGAGCCAAAAAAGCGGCGGATTCCACGTTTGCAGAGAGAGCGTGTCGCCGAAGTAGCGCGCCAGAAACGCGAGCCCCTCGCCGCCCCAGCGCAGCGAGTTTGAGGCCGCGTTCGAGCTTTGCAATTCGGCGGAGATTTGAAAGCCGTATTGCACGAGCCAAAACTCGGCGTGCGCCGCGAATATGACCACGACCGCCATGGCCACTAACTGCACGCGCGCAGCTTGCGAGCGCGAGGGATGCAGCGCCGCGGCCAAATAGATTATGCCGAGCGTGCCGCCGAGCACGTGCGAAAAGACCGCGCAAATCGCGCCGGCAAAACCGAGCGCCAGCCATCGGCGTTGGCGCTCATAGACGCCGCGATAGATCGCATACAGCGCGAAGGTGTAAAAGAACGCAAAGATTGCATACATGCGGGCGTGGCGGCCAAACTCCAATTCCCAGTGCGAAAACGTGAGGATGAACGCGGCGAGCAACCCGACTTGCGGCGAGAACAGTCTTCGGCCCAGAAAAAACGCCACGACAATCGTCGCCAAACTGAAACACACGCTCGGCAAGCGCAACGCCATTTCGTTCAAGCCGAATAGGGCCGCACTCGCGCCCGACATGTACGTCGTCAGCATCGAGCGAAAATAAATCATGCCCGAAGGAAATTTGGGATAGCCGTGCGCCAAAATTCCTTTTGCTGCCAGCGCGGTGATGTCCTCGTCTCCCCAAAAATTTAAATAGCCGATACGCCACGAACGCAGGGCAAGCCCGGCTACCAATAACACAGCCAGCAGCAGGTAGGTTCCGAGGTTATTCCAATCGCGCTCGTGCCGGACTTCTGCGATCTTCATGAGGATCCGAAATAAAAAAAAGGCGCAACCCTCCCCACATGCCGTAATGTGAGACGATCGCACCTTCAGCTTACAGGGCCAAATCCTGTACGATAAGGCACCCACACACGGGGCAAGTGCAGGCTCTGTCCTAGATTGTTTTCTGAAGTACATCTTAGCGGACATTGGCCGGATCTGCAGAAAATTTGCTTCCGCGAAATCGCCGCGGTGTCTCTAATTGAGATGACAGTTGCTGCAAAACTGAGACTGCGTCTGAAAATTCCCCCCTTGAGGGGGGCCAGGGGGGTGTTGTTTGGTATCATGAGGCAATGAAGAGTATTTTTGAAAAGCACTGCAATGCTCACGATAAATTTTCAGCTAATCTTCGTTATCAAGCACACCCCCCTCAAGGGGGGAATTATCGGGTCGCCATACTTTTCAGACACGCCCTGAGACTGAGACGAATTGGAACGAGCCTCATGACCAAGCACAATCACGGACGAGCTGTGTTGCGGACCTTTTTACTTGCTCACCTCCTGCTGTTGACCAAATTCAGCGCCGGGCAAAATGGCGGCATGATCACTTCCCACGCGCCGCTGGCCGAGCCTAAGCTGGAGAAGCCTTCCCCCAACGTTCCTTTCAAAGATCCCGTTTTCCACACGAGCATAATTCGGCTCACCGCGGCGGCGGCGAAAAACAGCCAGGGCTTCGTTTGCTATTATCCCAAGCTCAACCCCTTTAACGCGGATGAAACGAAGATTCTGATTTATGAGCGCGGCGGGCGCTGGCAACTTTATGCGCGCACCGGCGCCTACTTGGGCTTGATGCCGATCAAAAAAACGCAGACCGATCCGCAGCCGCGCTGGCACCCGAGCGATCCCAATTTGCTCCTGTGGTTCGATGCGAATAAGATCGTGCAATACGACATTGCCGCGCGCAAACTCATTGTGCTCGCTGCTTTCGCGGGCTATGATTTCGTGACCAATTTTGATGAAGGCAATTTCAGCACGGACGCGCGCAGGGTTGCGCTTGCCGGAAGGAAGTGGCCGTGGTTCGGCGGCTTGCAGGAATTTTTTGCTTATGATCTGCTCGAACAAAAAATGCTCGGCGAGAAAATCCTCGGCACCGGCAAAGAGGTGGATTGGCTGACCGTTTCACCTTCCGGCAAATACATGGTGGTTTTGGTGGGCGCGCCGCATGGCGAGGGGCAATGGCAAGGGTTGGACGTGTATCAACTGCCGGAGCTAAAATATATCGCGCGCGGTTACTATCCCTTCAGCGATCACGCCGATTTGGGCTTCGACGGCGAGGGCAATGAAGTGTATGTCACCGACAACGCCGAATCGACCTTTCCCGACCGGCAACGGCACCTCGAAGCCTATCGTCTCGATAACGGCAGTAAAAAAGATTTGCTGGGATTTGCGTGGGGGCTTTCGCGCTTGATCTCGTGCCGCAATTACGACGCGCCCGGCTGGGCGATTGTGAGCACGTATAGCAAGCCCGAGCACTATGCCGAGGGCAAGGTGCATCCGTTTGATGATGAAATCTTCGCGGTGAAGCTGGACGGCTCGCGCGAAGTGCGGCGCATCGCGCACCATCGCAGCCAAAGATTTTCGGCGGGCGATTATTCTTACAACAATTATTGGGATCAACCCAACGCCGTGCCTTCGCGCACGGGTAAATACATTCTGTTCTCCAGCAATTGGCGCGAGCTGGGCGCGCCGGAGGACGTTTACTTGATCGATCTTTCCGGGCAAGAAGGCTGGATCGTTCCCTCGGGAGGGCTTGGGTTAGACAACGTCCCGCCCACGGCGCCGGCGAGCGTGAAGGTGAGTTATCCGTAAGCGAGCAGCATCTTTTCTTGATCTATCCCCTCAAACTCATCGCTCTCGTCTTCCAACTCACGTAAAATTTTTTGCACGAGAACGAGGAGGCCTCTCTTTTTTCAAAGCCGAGTTTTTCGAGGTGGAGGTTTGGCATATACTCGTTGCGGGTTGGCTTGTAACTCCCATTAACGCTGTCATTTGTATATTAAAAGTGCCGGAGCTTTTGATCTGATTCGTTGCGGGTTTTGCACGTTACCTCTGTTTCTTGTGACGGTGGTTCTGTGAATATTTTGCTTGCGCCCTGGTGATTCAAGCTTG
>Ga0247727_10012388_pt1 | contig 14651 bp, 4 predicted proteins | sample WisWelCaveWW1625_FD_202498 | JGI IMG/M metagenome (GOLD analysis project Ga0247727, IMG submission 202498) | Biofilm microbial communities from Wishing Well Cave, Virginia, United States - WW16-25 | ecosystem: Environmental > Aquatic > Deep subsurface > Groundwater > Cave microbial mat | place... | reverse complement strand
GCTTATTGTTGCGACGGTTCGGCGGCACGACATTTTTCGCCACGGTCACGCCCTTTTTTTTGCGGCGCCGGCGCTTGAAATATTCCACGACGCGCGTCGTCGGCAACGCGATGTTGCTCGACTCGACGCTAACGCCCATGTACAGATATTTAATCGGCACCGGAAAGGATTTTTCGATCATGCGGGCGATGGTGGTTTTGCCCGCGCCATCCGGGCCGATCAATGCAACGGAAATCATAGCTAGTTTCTAATTTTATTTGCAACGAAAATGGAACCGCAACGAAAAAACTAATCTTTAAATTTGCAACGAAAAAAGAACTGCAACGAAAAATTGTGAATTTGCAGCGATGATATTTATCTACTTCGCGCGTTTGATTTAACGGCGGCGAAACACATTTCTTCCAACTTGGCGGCGCTGCGCGACCAGACGAAGTGATTTTCGACGAAGCGGCGGCCTTCAGCGGCAAGCCGTTCGCGTTCCTTTTTTTGTCCGAGGAGCGCGACGAGGCGGGCAGCAAATTTCTCCTCGCCGTCGGCGACGATGACGGGCGGATTGCCGGCGCCGTCGGCGCGCAGGCCGGCTTCGGCCAGCGCGGTGGTGACGACGGGCACTTCCATCGCCATCGCTTCGAGAATTTTATTTTGAATGCCGGAACCGTAACGCAGCGGCGCGACAAACACGCTGGCGCGCTCGAGATAGGTTCGCACGTCATCGACGAAGCCGGTGACGGTGACATCAGGAAACGGCTTCGCCCTTTCTTTCAATGCCGGCGTGGGATCGCGACCGATGAGCAGGATTTCCAATTTCGGAATCGCGCGCCGGACGATCGGCAAAATTTGATCGAGCAAATAAATCGCGGCGTCTTCGTTGGGCGCGTAACTCATCACGCCGGTAAAGGCGAGACAATTGGGATGCGGGTTGCGGGTTTGGCGCGTCCAGTAGCGATAATCGACGCCGATGGGAACGACGCGCCCGCGATTTTCCGCGCCGACTATTGCTTCGCGATCGCGCCACGAGACAAACGCGAGGTGCGGCGTTTTGGCGATCATCTTGTCTTCAATTTGTTTGATCTGCCGGTAACGCAGCGAGTACCACAGACGCCGCGCCGGGTTGGCGTAATCCATTTTGTTCTGGTAGCGCATCGACGTGGCGTCGCAAAAATCCACCACGAGCGGCCGATCATCCCAATCTTCGATTACCGAGAAAATGCTTTTGCCGTGAAACAGCACGACGTCGAAAGATTCCTTTTGGGCCAATTGCATGAAGGCGCGCTTCATCTGCTCGACGCCGGCGCGACGCTGCAAAACGCGCTTGACTTTCTTGCCAACCACCGGCACACGGCCAAAAGCCGCGGCGGTTAGGGAATTCGACTTGCCGTTGGCGCTGAAGATTTCAATGCGCTCAGTATACGCGGCCATTTCCCGCATCGGCGCTTCCGCCACTTCGCAGTTGGTCAGCGCCATCAAGGTAATTTTGTGGCGTTGCGAAAGCTCTTTGATAAAATGATAACACCGCGTCGGCCCGCGCATGGCCGGATGTTGAAAAGAGGGGGTGATGTAAAGAATTTTCATCCTGGGTTTTATAGAAATATATTTTCAGCAAACCGTATTTCCGCTGAATAATTTTTTGTGAAATTTTTGTTTGGGAAAAAATTGGGCCACTTGCCTTTTCCCTGACCTGACGCTGTAATGCTCAAAAATAGGCTCGCGGCCCAGCGAGCGTAGCCAATCCCTGGCAGGAGTTTGATGCGTGATAACTACATGGTTATTCGTACCGGCAACGGCGAGAGGTTGCAGAAAAGATGAGGCGCGTTTCTCCGGAGACAATTTGCGGCGATGGGAAAATTCTGTTTTGCCCCACTTTTCACTGCAGCAAAACCAGCTTCCGCATTAACTTCTGCGCGCCGATTTCCAATTGATAAAAATAAACGCCGGAGGTGGCTTTCGCGCCAAAATCATTTGTGCCGTCCCAGCGCGCGCGGTGGCGTCCCGCGGATTGGGTTTCGTTAACCAACCGGCGCACAATTTGGCCCACCGTATTATAAATCACCAACTGTACTGGCGTCTCTTGCGGCAAACTGTATTCAATCACGCTTTGCGCATTGAACGGGTTGGGATAGTTTTGATAAAGCTGAAAAGTCGATGGCGTGGTTGCGGGTGATTTTTCCTTTTCTGCCGCCTCGCCTTTTTTGGCCAGCGACGATTCCGGTTTGATTTCCAGCGCGATCTCCGCCCAATCGACAGCGCCGCTGAATGAACCGTTGATCGTTACGGTTGCTGCGGTCGTGATGATTTTATCCTGCACGGCGATGCCGTTGGTGTTGGCGCCGCCGGGCTGCTGAATTTCAGCGCGTTCGGTGTAACCCGCGCCGGGTGCGTGCGTTCTCGCTTTGAGGGCTGTTGCTCCATAAATGACAGCGCCATTTACGGTAGCGGCGATATTAAATGAATACGAACTGTTATCAACGCCGCCGGAGCAGCCGGCGCTCGCATTCACGCCTTTGGTATTGCCTGCCAGCGAGTTGCCAATTGGCGCGGCAACGTTGACGCCGGAGTAACGCGACACGGCAATAACGGCAGTGATGGGCGCGCTGGCAAACGTCGCTTTCACGGTGTCGTCGCTGCTGGGCTCGCCGATCGCCATCCACACTTCGATTCCCGTGGTGTTGCGCCCGGCGCATTTCGCGCGCACCAGTTTCCAATTCAACCCGAGACCGGATACCGATGACACACTCACCTTCGGTCGAGTTGAAATCGCGGCGAGATAAAGATGATCGCTGACGCCGATCAAACTTGCGGAAGTTTTCACATTCATAGAATTCGCGGCGACGCCGGCGCGGGTTTCTTCGTGGATAACGGAATTGCTGGGAATAAAAATCGCCGTGACCGTTTTATTCGCGTCCATCGTGAGCGTGGCGGGATTCGTCAAACCACTCAACGCGCCGCTCCAACCGCTAAACTGAAATCCGGCGGCAGGCGTCGCAGTCAACGTCACCACCGTGCCCGCATCATATATTCCATCCGGCGGATTCAGGGCTATAGCCCCGGAGCCGCTTGTATTCACCGCCAACGCAAACTGCGTCACAAACTGCGGTTTGATTTCCAGCGCGACGATGGCCCAGTCGGAAGCGCCATTCAACGAGCCGTTTACAGCCGCAGTTGAGGCGAAGGCGAGGTTTTTGTCTTCAATGGCAACGCCGCTGATATTCACACCGTTGGCCTGTTGCAGCTCGGTGCGTTCGGCATAGCCGGCGCCCGGCGTGTGTGTTTGTCCTTTAATCGCGGCGGCGCCGTACACGATCGCGCCGTTCGTCGTGGTGGTCAGATTAAATGAATACGAATTTATATCGACGCCGCCGGAACAGGCGCCGCTCGCATTCACGCCGTTGGTGTTGCCGGCGAGCAAGTTGCCAATAGGATTCGTCGTTGCCGCGCCGGAATAGCGCGAGACGGCAATCACTGCCGAGCTCGGCGTGCCGGCAAAGGTGGCCGTCACAGCGCCGCTGGCCGCCGGCGTGCCTTGCGCCATCCAGACCTCGATCGCCGTGGTATTGCGTCCGCCACATTTCGCCCGCACCAATGTCCAATTCAAGCCGAGACCATCTACGGACGACACGCTGACTTTTGGCCGCATCGAGATCGCGGCGAGATAGAGATTCCCATTTGCCGCCGCCAGACTTCCGAAAGTTGTAACCATCGCCAAACTCGAAGCGCCGCCGATTTTGGTTTCTTCATAAGCCAGCGGAATCGGGATCACGTCAAATTTTGCCGTCACCGTTTGCGGTTCATTCATTGTGAGCGTGACGACCTCGCCGGTATCGCTGACCGCGCCGCTCCAGCCGCTGAATTTATATCCGGTCTCCGGCGCCGCGGTCAACGTCACCACCGTCCCGTAATTATAAGTTCCGCCGGATGGACTCACCGTTACATTTCCGGCGCCGACCGTGTTGACGGTCAAATTAAATTGCAACGGCGTGAAGGTTGCGGTGACGTTTTTATTGCCGTTCATCGTGAGGCTCGCGGGATTGGTCGAGCCGCTCAAATCGCCGCTCCAGCCGCTGAATTGAAAGCCTGCCGTCCCGCTTTGCGGGATCGCCGTCACCGTCACCACCGTGCCCGAATTGTAACAACCGCCGGGCGGATTGGCGTCAATCGTTCCCGACCCCGCCACATTCGTCGTCAATTTCATCTGCGGCTTGATTTCCAACGCTGCCAAAGCCCAGTCAACTTTGCCGTTGAACGTGCCGTTGACCGTTGCTGTCGCAGCGGTAGCGACGGTCTTTTCTTCGACGGCGACGGACGCCATCGTGTTGCTGATCGCGCCTTGTTGAATTTCAACGCGCTCGATGTAACCGGCGCCGGGGGCGTGGGTTTTGGCGCGCATCGCGGCGGCGCCATAAATCACCGCGCCGTTCGTCGTCGTCGTGAGATTAAAAGAATATAAACTCGTGTCAGCGCCGCCGGAACAAGAGCCGTTAACGCCGTTGGTGTTTCCGGAAGTCACGTTGCCGATTGGCGTCACCCCATCGACGCCGGAATAGCGCGACGCGGCAATGACGGCATTGTTCGGTTTGCCCGCGAAAATTGCTTTCACTATGTCGTTGTCGGTTGGCGCGCCTTGTGCTTTCCAAATTTCCACCGCCGTGGTGTTGCGGCCGGAACATTGCGTTTTCACCAATGTCCAATTCAAACCGAGGCCGGACACCGATGACACACTCACTTTCGGGCGCGTTGAAATCGCCGCGAGATAAAGATGGCCGCTGACCGCGGCCACCGTTGTTGAAGTTTCGACGAACGTCGTATCGGAAGCGCCGCCGGTGCGCGTTTCTTCATGCGTAATTTGATTGCTCGAATTATTCGGGAGAAAAACCGCGGTGATATTTTTATTGGCGTCCATTGTGATCGTGGCGGGGTTGCTCGATCCTGCCAGATCGCCGCTCCAGTTGCTGAATTGATAACCGAGCGCCGGCGTCGCCGTCAATGTGATCACCGCGCCGGGGCTGTAAATGCCTCCCGATGGATTAATGGTCACATTGCCATAACCGAACGTATTCACCGACAGAGAATATTGCGCGATGAAATCAGCCGCGCTCAAGCCCGTGCCGGAAGCGTTGCTGACACCGAGCTTGCCGGTCGTCGCGCCCAGCGGCACCAGAGCGCGGAGCTGCGTCGCATTATCGACGATAAAACTCGTCGGTGTGCCGTTGAAAGTCACGCCGGTGACGCCAGTAAAGTAACCGCCAGTAATCATGATTTCCGTTCCCGGCGGCCCGCTGTTGGGGCTGAATGAATTGATGAGCGGGCTACCGTCGTGCACGATGATCGTGACTTCAGCGCTATTTTGCAATTGGCTATCGTTGGCGGTCAAACGCAAAACGTAAGTTCCCAGACTGCTGAAGCCGGCGGTGGTGACCGGCGCATGGATATTGCCAAACGTCACGGTTCCCGGGCCGCTGATTTTGCTCCACGTGATCGTGAGCGTTGCCGGCGGATTCGGATCGCCGTCGTCACTCGCGGCGCCAGCGAGCGTGGCGGATTGCGCCAGCGTGATCAGTTGATCGGCGCCGGCGCTCACACAAGGCGGCATGTTATACACCGGCGTATTTTGGGGCCACGGATTCTGCTTGAACACGAACATGCTGAGCGTCGTGTCCAGCGCCACAGTGACTTGCACGGGCTGCACGGTCGAGCCGCCGTCGTCAACTTGCACGCGCAAAATATTCGGCTCGGGAAAAGGTTGATCTTGAATCCACGTGTGGCCGTCGCCGTGCATGAACAACACCGGCTTGCCAAAAGTCGCAGCGTGTTGGCGAAACTGATCGAAGAACAGGGTGCGTTTGAAATTGGGCCCGGCCTGAGCAAAAATCACGGCGCCACGCACCTGATTGATTTTCGCCTGAAATTGCTCGCCCACCCAATCGGCGTCTTGCTGCATGCGGGTGTTCCATTCGTTCTGATCATGAATGGTGCCGCCGACGAGATTGAGGCCGATGAACAGCACGCCGCTGCGAATGAAAGCGAAATTTTCAGGCCGCACGCTCTGGCGCTCTTCGGCCGGCGCGCCGCAAAAATTATTTTCAAAATTTAAAAAATATTGCGTCCAGTAGGCCCATCCCTGCGCCGGATCGGAACAGTCGTTGTACTCGTTATCGCCGGGAACCATGAAACCGGGGACCTTCAATCCCGTGAGGATATCGGCGACACTGCTGTAATCCGTTTCGATGCAATTGTTCGAGGCCGAGCCGCGAAAATCGCCGAGATGAACGATAAATTCGGAGGGACTGTATTTGTTGTGATCGGCAACGTGTTCCTGCAACACCACCGCTTCGCTGCTATCGTAGGGAATATCAGCCATCACCGAGAAAATGAGGGGCTGATCTTGCGCAGAGACGGATGAGCCGAAAACAAAAGCGCATGCAAAGGCGCAGAGACGCAAAGGCAACGCCGAGAAAACTTTCTTATGCTTTTTTTGAAAATTTGATTGATAACGCTCCAACACGCCTAAAATTAAAATCGCTCGCACAGCCTGAAACCACCATCGTCCTAAATTGTGCATGAACATTCTCACCGTTAGTGTTATAAATTCCTTTTATTGACCTCGGACTTCGGACTGACGACCTCGGACCTTTTACTTCATCAATACAATCCGCCGAACCAGTTTCGTCTCGCCGGCCTCCAACAAGGTGAAATAATTTCCGCTCGGCAGATGCGAAGCATCGAATGACACTTCATGGCGGCCTGCGAGTCGCAAACCGTCCACAAGTGTGGCGACCAACTGGCCCGTAACATTATAAACTTTGAGCGTGACGCGCGCTTCTATCGGCAGCGTGTATGAAATCACCGTCGAGGGATTGAACGGATTCGGATAATTTTGCAGTAGCGCCAACTTCTCCGGCGCCGCCAGAACGGCGCGGGCTTTCAATAGCTCGGCGCCGATTGAAATGTCCGTGGGTTGGGGTTTGATAACAACCGCGATCACGGCCCAGTCCGTCGTGCCGCTAAATGCGCCGCTGATCGTTGTCGCTCCTGCGATTGTGACGATTTTATCGGCCACGGCAATCGTCGCGACGTTGCTGCCGGTTCCCTGTTTGATTTCAGCGCGTTCGATAGAGTCGGTTGCCGGTGCATGTGTTTTATTCCGCAGGCCGGCGACACCATACACCGTCGCACCGGTCTCCGTCGTGGTCAGATTAAATAAATAAGCGGCGCTATCGCCGCCGCCCGCGCAAACGCCGTTCACTCCTGTTGTATTACCGGCAATCGGATAGCCCAGCGGATTCACCGTTGATACGCCAGAGTATCGGCTCACCGCGATGACCGCATTTGTTGCCGTGGTCGCGAGTGCAGCCGTTACCGGGCCGTTGCTGACCGGCAAGCCCGGTGCTCCGCGGGGTTTTTGCGCCATCCACAACTCGACGCCGATATTATTGCGGCCGGAGCATTGCGCTTTGACAAGCTTCCACGTCAGTCCGAGTCCCGTCACCGCATTCACTTTCAGCTTCGGTCGCGTGACAATCGCCGCGAGATAAAGATGATCTCTCACGCCGGTGAGGCTCGCCGCCGTTGCAAACGTCGCCGCGTTGCCGGCGCCACCGGTTTTAGTTTCCTGATGCACAACGCGCGCGGCGGTAAAATTCGCCGTCACATTTTTATTGGCGTTCATCAAGATTGTCGCCGGATTGGTCATCCCGCCTTGCGGGACCAAATCGCCACCCCACGCGAGAAAATGATGGCCCGTATCAGGCGTCGCTATTAATGTCACGACCGTGCCGATTTCATACGGGCCGGCTGGCGGGTACACGGTAACCTTGCCGGCGCCGGCAACGTTCATATTCAAATTATAAACCGGTTTGAACGTGGCGGTGATATTCTTGTTGGCGCTAATGGTCAAACTCGCCGGATTGGCCGAGCCGCTCAAGCCGCTGCTCCAACCAGTGAATTTAAATCCGGTCGCGGGTTTCGCCGTCAACGCGACCACCGTGCCGCCGGAATAAACGCCGCCCGGCGGATTCAACGAGACCGTGCCCGAACCCACCGCAGTCACGGCGACGGTGAAATTTCCCTTCTTCACAAAATTGGCGATCACATTCTTGTTGGCGTTCATCACCAGCGTGTCGGGATTTTTTGCGCCGCTCAAGCTGCCGCTCCAGCCTTTAAACGAATAACCGGAGTCGGGAACCGCCGTCACTTTGATCACCGCGAGGCTGTCCTGGTTGACGCCGAGCGCATGAATTTCGAGATCGCCGTTGTTGTCGCTTTTCGTCAACACATATTTCGAACCGTAGAGCCAATCCGTCCAGCCGGCATTTTTGCCGGGCGAGGCCGGTAACGGCGCGGGGAAACTCGTGTTATAAAAATGATTGACGATATGCGGCAGCCATTCATCGTCGCCATCGGCCGGATAATTTCCTTCATGATATAACCATTTCATCGCGCGCAGCAGCGCCTGATTTTGCCAGTTCCACACGTCATAGCCGGCGCGATATAAAATCGTCGCCTGCATCAGCGCGCCCTGCAAAGCCCCGTACACGTAATTCTCCGGCGGCGGCGGCCAGACAAACGGCCCGGCGCGGCGTTGATCATCCGGCAACACGCCATCAACCGCGTGACCCTGAATCAGCGCGCCAACCGGGTTGATGCCGACCGGCGCGGCGGGATTGGACTGCCACCACGATTCATTCGCATCGTAAGAAAAGTCCGCATACGTTTTGCGATCGCCGAGCCAGCCTTTAAAGACACGCGCGGTGCGCTCCAACTCCGTCGCATCGCCGAGATAGCGCGCAATCGCTGCGCGGGTGGCGCCGCAATGCATGCCCCAGTTATTCGGCCGACTCTCGTTCGATGAGCGCAGCGATTGGGAGCTGAGATTTTTCGAGAGCATCGTGCGCAGCCAGTTGCGAAACGTTGCGTCTTCGATGGCCGGAAGTTTTACGAGATCGGCAGCAAGCACATACGCGAGCAGTTCGCGGCCCAGCGCCAACGTTTCAGTGCCTTCGGTGCCAATCGCCTGCATGCAGGCCGTGATGACCGCCTGCCGGTAAGTTTCATTGCCGGTGCGGGCATAAACCAGCGCTTTCGCCAACACGGCGACATTCACCGAATCTTCGTTATCCGCCAGATTCGGTTTGCCAATCGGCTCGTCGGCGCCGGCTTTCAAATTATTCCATATTATTCCGGCAACGGGAAGCGTGCTGATTTCCGCCGCGCTCGTCCAGATCCCAACGGGAAAACGGGGCGCCGGTTGCGGAGAAAAAGTTGCGATCAAATTCTTGTTGGCGTCGATCACCAGCGTTTCGACATTTTTCCAACCTTTAAAAACGCCGGTGTAGCCGTTAAACACGTATCCGGACTCCGGCGTGGCGATGAGGGTCACCACTGTGCCTGTAAAATAAACGCCACCCGGTGGATTGAGCGCCACACTGCCGGCGCCAACAACATTGATCGCCACCGTATATTTTGCAATCGTGCGAAATTCCGCGGTGACCTTTTTGTCGATGTCCATCGTGAGCGTTGTCGTAGCATTGGGACCGTCGAGATGGCCGTTCCAATCATGGAATACCCAGCCCGCGCCGGGAATGGCGGTTAAAGTCACCACGCTATTTTCATCATAAACGCCGCCCGCGGGATTCAAAGTCACGCTGCCGGAACCGATTGTAGAAATTTTGAGCGACCGTTGCACAATAAAACTCGAGGGGCTGATGCCCGTGCCGGTAGAGTTGGTCAGGCTGATCGTTCCGGTGGTTGCGCCGGCCGGAACGGTCGCGCGAATCTGCGTGCCGGAAAGCACGGTGAACGTTGCCGGCTTGCCGTTGAAGCGCGCCGCCGAGGCGCCGGTGAAATTCGCGCCGATGATCGTCACCGGCGCGCCGGTCGCGCCTTTGGCGGGAGAAAAAGCGGAAATTTGCGGCGGCGTGTTCAAATCAATCTTGCCATGCAAAAAATAGCGGCTGTCTTTGTCCGCGGCCAGTATTAAAATGCCGGTGGTGCGATTGACATTCTGTTTGGTGGAAGCCGGATTCGAGATATTAATATCCGTCGCGCTTTGAATCACCGGGGTGCCGAGGCCGAGCGGAAAAACCAAATCACTCAGGCTCGCGCTTTTCAGATAAATACAGGCCGGGCCGGTGTCGGTGCTGCGGGCAAACACGTGCAGGCGTTGATTTTCACTGTCAACCACCAGTTGCGGGCGCGAGTGATTCAAGCCGACGGTGGAAAACACGTGGCGGGTCCATGCGCCGGCGGCATTGCGTTTTAAAACAAAAATACCGGTTGATTGCGAGCTGGAAAGATTGGTTTGCGTCACCGCAAACAGGTTACCGCTGCCGTCGCGCACCGGTTTCAAACAGAAATGATCTTCCGCCACGCGCCCGATGCCGAGACCGGAGAGCGCGATCTCGCGCGATTTCCAGATTTCATCCGCGGCGCCGTCGATATGGACGGCGAAATAATTCGTCGAGTCTTTTTGGTTCGACCACATCACGCCGATCTTGTTGCCGCCCGCAAGGGCTTTTGAGCCGAACGCCGCGAGGCCGGAAACATCGTCGGGATCGGTGTCATTGACCTGTACCGGCAACACAAACGGCGTCCCCCACGTCAGGTCGCTGCCGACGGTGCGATTGATCATGACTTTGTTTTTTTCAATCCACGTCACCCACAACTTGCCGGTCGTATCTTTGTCGAGCGTCAACGTCTCTGATTTCGAGCTATTGATATTCACCGGAAAGCCGAGATCGAGGCTGTATTGTTTCGTCGTCGCGTTGTAGCTGTAGCGATAGAGTTTGCTAAAATACGTCGAGGTGGTTGGGCCGGGGCTGCTCGAGGTGTAAAAATACGAGGCGATATAAAGACGCTGGCCGTCCCACAACACATCCGGCCGCGAGCCGTTGCGGGTGTCCGCGGCGGCGGTGGCAATCCAATTCTGCGTCGCCGCATTGAAACGGTAAATCTCGTAACGGTTCGCCGCCGGATTCCATAGCACGCCCCACCACGAGCCGTCGTTCCACCACAGTTTGCTCTGCGCTTTGCCGAAGGTCGGCTCGGAGTTGGTCGTGGCGCCAAAATGAAAATCGCGGTAACCCGCGGTGACGGGCACGGATTGCGCCGGCGCCAATCGCGCCGCGCCCAAAATTGCGCCGAAAAGCAAAAGCGCGCGCCAAGACGCAGAGACACAAAGATCACGCAAAGGTTTTTCAACCGTGAAAACGCCTCTTCTCTCCAACATGCTCAACTCCGAAATAATGTCGATCCACTGCCAAAATTTTTTAACGACATCAGGAAGAGGTGATCATCTTATAGCAGAAGGCAGAGCGCATAGCGCCCTCGCCTTTCGCCCTTCGCCCTCCGCCCTCCGCGCTCTGTCCTCCGCGCTATGCTACTTCAAAAGCGTCATCCGCCGCGTCTGCATAAAGACGGTCCCGCCGTCGCGGCCGCGCACGACGATTTGATACAAATAGATGCCCGCGGCCACGGCCTCCCCGGCTTGATTGCGTCCATGCCAACGCAACTCCTGCCGGCCAGCGGCCATCTCATCATCAACGAGCGTGCGCACGAGCTGGCCGGTTTGGTTATACACATTGATCGTCACTTTGCCGGCCTCGGGTAGAGAAAAATTTATAGCCGTGCTCAGATTTCCCCCGCCAAAAGCGGAGGATGCCGCTTCACTCCAAAATGGATTCGGGTAATTTTGTTCGAGCACATAAGCGGCCGGCGGCGTGGCGAGATTCTCTTCGGCGGCGCTCAAGCTGCTTTTGCCCAGCGCCACCGACGGCTTGATTTCCAGAGCAATAACGGCCCAGTCCACCGTGCCGCTGAAGGTCCCATTTACAACCGTCGCCCCGGCCAAAGGCGCGGTTTTATCTTCCACGGCGATCGAGGCGATGCTGCCGCTGCTGCCTTTTTGGATCTCGGCTCTTTCGGTATAACCGGCGCCGGGCGTGTGACGCCGGCCGCGCATCGCCGCCGCGCCATACACCATCGCGCCGTTTGTCATCGTGGTTAAATTAAACGAGTACGCGCTGCTATTCACGCCGCCAGCGCACAGGCCGTCGAGGCCTTTCGTGTTTCCCGAGATCACATTGCCGAGCGGATTGGTCGCGTCAACGCCGGCGTATCGCGACACGGCAATCACCGCATTGCTCGGCGTTGCGGCCAAAGTGGCGGTCACCGAGCCGTTGCCACTCGGCGTGCCTCGCGCCATCCAAACTTCCATGCCGCTGTTGTTGCGGCCGGAGCATTGCGCTTTCACCCGTGTCCAGGTCAAGCCGAGACCGGCAACGCTGCTCACCGCAATGTTCGGCTTCGCGGCAATCGCGGCAAGATAGAAATCGCCATTCACGCCGGTCAAACTCGCCGAGGTGGTCACGGTGATCGAGCTCGCGGCGCCGGTTTTCGTTTCTTTATGCGTCACCTGACTGCTGCTGACGACAAAGGTTGCAGTCACGCTCTTGTTGGCATTCATGCTGATTGTTGCCGGATTGGACGAACCGGCCAAATCGCCGCTCCAACCGGCAAATTGAAAACCTGTCCCCGGAGTTGCCGTCAAAATTACCGCGGCGCCGGCGTTATAAATTCCGCCACCCGGATTTGCCGTCACACTGCCGGAGCCGACCGTGCTCACAGATAAAGAATACTGGATCGTAAAATTATCCGCGCTCACTCCGACGCCGTCGGGAGTCGTGACGGCGATCTTGCCGCCGGTTGCGCTTGCCGGAACGTTGGCGCGTATCTGCGTATCCGAATCTACCGCAAAACTCGCGGTGGCGCCGTTAAACGTGACCTGCGTCGCATCGGTAAAATTACTGCCCGTGATCGTCACTTCGCTTCCCGACAATCCGGCCGAGGGTGTAAATGAGCTGATACTTGGCGCGAAAGGATTGCCGTCGCCGACGATGATCGTCATGTCATCGCTGCTTTGCAGTTGGCCGTCGTTCGCGGTCAACTGCAAAACGTAAGTTCCCGGGGCGCTGAAGCTCGCGAGCGTGACAGGAGAATTGGCATCATCGAAACTCACGGCGCCGGGGCCGCTGACCACGCTCCAAGTCGTGGCCAACGCGGCCGGCGGATTGGGATCGCCATCATCCGTGGCCTGGCCTGACAGCGACGCCAGAGTTGGAAGCGTGATCGTTTGATCCGGACCGGCGTTGACACACGGCGGCATATTGTAGACGACCGGGTTGTTGGCCCACGGATCGCGTTTCAGCGAAAAAATATTTTGCGGGTCCGTCGTCACCGTGACTTCCAACGGGTCTTCGGCGGCGCCGTTATCAACCTGCACGCGGAGCACATTCGGCGCGGCCGGAAAGGGATAATCTTGTATCCAACTGTGGCCGTCGCCGTGCATGAACAACACCGGCTGGCCAAACGTCGCGGCCACCGGAATGAATTGATTGAAAAACAAATCGCGTTTGGAGTCGGGGCCGGCCTGCGCAAAAACAACCGCGGCGCGCACCTCTGTGACGCGCGCTTGAAACTGCAGGCTCACCCAATCCGCGTCGTCCTGCATGCGCGTGTTCCATTCGCTCTGATCATGAACGCTGCCGCCGACGAGATTGATCCCGATAAAGAGCACGCCCTTGCTGACAAAGGCAAAGTTTTCATGGCGAACGCTTTGCCGCTCCAGGGCCGCGGGGACGCCGCAAAAATTCCGTTCGAAGTCGGTAAAATACTGTTCCCAGTAAGTCCAACCTTGGGCCGGATTCGGGCAATCGTTGTACTCGTTATCGCCGGGAACGACGAAGGCCGGAACCGCCAGCATTTTGAGCGCGTCGGCGACGCTGCTATATTCCGGCTCCGTACACAGCGACGAACTCCCCATGATGTCGCCGAGGTGGACAAAAAATTCCGCCGGGCTGTATTGGTTATGATCGGCAAGCTGCTGTTGAAACGTCGCCATCTGTGAGCTGCTATACGGGAGGTCTCCAGTCGCCGAAAAAATGATCGGTTGATCTTGCGCCCAGACTGCCGGACACGAGCCGATGAGGTTAAGAATGAAGCCGATTGCTCCCGCGGCCAGCCAGCGTTTCCTCTCGTTCATGAGAAACTCCTCTTGAAATATTCATACGCTAGCATTGATCAATAAAAAAGCGCTCGTGCCTCGACAACTAAAAATAGAAATTGACCGGTCGCTCAAAGCGACCGGTCAATTCCGCAATACTCTTTTAACAAGAGCACGCCATGCCCTCTGCGCTATGCTCTATGTCCTCCGCTACTTCATCAGCACGATGCGGCGCACCTGCTTGAAGGAGCCGGCCTGCAGAGCCGTGAAATAGGTTCCGCTCGGCAGACGCGCGGCGTTGAAAATCACCTCATGATGACCCGCTTCCTGAAAGCCGTCGACCAACGTCGCCACCAACTGGCCGGCGATATTGAAGACTTTGAGCGTCACCCGGCTGCTCTGCGGCAAGCCGTATGCGATCGCCGTCGAAGGATTGAACGGGTTCGGATAGTTTTGCGCGAGGAAAATCTCGGTCGGAATTTCTTCCGTCTCCGTCACTTCCGCCGCGCCTTTCGCCAGCTTGTCGCCGTAATAGATTTCGAGCTCGGTAATGCGATAGCTGCTGGTGGCGAGCTTCAGCATATTCAGGCGGACATAGCGCGCGGTCTTCTGTATAAATTTGATTTCCGCGGTGCCTTTCTTGCCGGAGGTGTTGGTG
>Ga0247727_10012387_pt1 | contig 14653 bp, 11 predicted proteins | sample WisWelCaveWW1625_FD_202498 | JGI IMG/M metagenome (GOLD analysis project Ga0247727, IMG submission 202498) | Biofilm microbial communities from Wishing Well Cave, Virginia, United States - WW16-25 | ecosystem: Environmental > Aquatic > Deep subsurface > Groundwater > Cave microbial mat | place... | reverse complement strand
GGTTCTACAAGGCATTTGCGAGACGTAAACCACACTAGAATCATAGGTTTTCTAGTGTCCTTTTGTCTCCGAAATATCGCCCAACCGTGCCGCGAAGGATGACGATATTTCGGAGACAGGACACTAGTGTGGTGTCTCGCAAATGCCTTCCCCCTCTGCGGCTAGGTTCTACAAGGCATTTGCGAGACGTAAACCACACTAGAATCATAGATTTTCTAGTGTCCTTTTGTCTCCGAAATATCGCCCAACCGTGCCGCGCAGGATGACGATATTTCGGAGACAGGACACTAGCGCAGGATCGCTTCGGATTGGATCGCAGCAAGCGCTCACAGCTTTGGGCGCGCATCGGTGGCCTGAGTGCGTCCGACCTGATAGGTAGGCGGGTAACGCGGCGAGAACGGCCAGCAGAGCTTTGCAGAAAACGTCGAAATCCTCCGGCCCGGCCTTTCGCTCGCTGGCACTCGACCAGCGGGCGCAGAGCACGCTGCGGCGCTTTGTCGCCGATTGGATCTGGCCGCGCTGGCGCGAGGTCTCGGTCGCGCTCCTGTTCACGGCAGGTCTCGCGGCGGCGACGGCCGGCTATCCCATCATCATCAAGAAGGCATTCGACTCGCTGACCACGCCCGGCAGCACGGCGCTGTCGTGGGTCCTGGTCGCCGTGGTCGCCATCACCGCGACCCGCGGCCTGTTCCTCTACCTGCATCAGGTCAGGGCCACGCGCATCGTCACGCGCATGGTGACGGACATCCAGAAGGCCGCGTTCGCTCATCTGATGAACGCCGATTTCGCGCGTCTCGGCCGCGACACGACCGGTGAGCTGGTGTCGCGGCTGACCAACGACCTCACCTACATTCAGCAGGCCACGCAAACCTCGCTGGTCGCCTTCGTCAGGGACGCGCTGACGATCCTCGCCGTCGTCGGCGTGATGTTCCATCTCGACTGGGCGATGACGCTGGTCGTGCTCGCTGTATGCCCGGTGGCCGTGGTGCCGATTCGCAGTGTGGGACGGCGGCTCAGATCGGTGGCGCGCCGCACCCAGATCGAGTTGGGCGGCATGACCTCGCGCCTCACGGAGAATTTCTCCGGCGCCCGCCTGATCAAGGCGTTTCGGCTCGAACGCTACGCCATCGACCGCCTGAACGAGAATTTCGAGGAGGTGTTCCAGCTGCGCATGAAAGCGGTGCGCGCCCGCGCCCGGGCCGCCTCCTCGCTCGAGGCCTTGGCGGGAATTGCGATCGCCGGCGCCATTGCCTTCGCCTTCTGGCGCATCGCCGTCGGCATCGGCACGATCGGCAGCTTCGTCGCCTACCTCACGTGTCTGCTGCTGGCCTCGCAGTCTCTGCGGTCGCTCGGCAACCTCTCGAACGCGACGTCGGAGGGCCTGGCCGCCGCGGACCGCATCTATGAGCTGCTCGACGAGAAACCGGCCGTGGTCGACCGGCCCGATGCGCGCGCGCTGGTCGTTCAGCAAGGCGCCATCGTCTTTGACAACGTCAGCTTCGCCTACAGCACGGCGAGGGAGCGGACGGCCGTGCGCAATTTCTCGCTGGCGGTGCCGGGCGGCAAGACGGCAGCGCTGGTCGGGCGCTCCGGGGTCGGCAAATCGACCGTCATCAACCTGGTGGCACGGTTGTTCGACGTGGACGAGGGCCGCATTCTGGTCGACGGCCAGGACCTGCGCGAGGTGACGCTCGCGAGCCTGGGGCAGGCGATCGCCATCGTCAGCCAGGAGATCACGCTGTTCGACGACACGATCCGCGCCAACATCGCGCTCGGCCGCCTCGGCGCCGGCGACGCGGAGATCATCGCAGCCGCCAGGGCGGCGGCGGCACACGACTTCATCATGGCGCAGCCGATGGGCTACGCCACGGTGATCGGGGATAGCGGGCTGCGGCTGTCGGGCGGACAGCGCCAGCGCGTGGCCCTGGCCCGGGCCATTCTCAAGGACGCGCCGATCCTGCTGCTCGACGAGGCGACCAGCGCGCTCGATACCGAGTCGGAGCGCCTGGTGCAGGAGGCGCTCACAAAGTTCACGCGCAATCGCACGACGCTCGTGATCGCCCACCGGCTCTCCACCGTGCAGCGCGCCGATCTCATCTGCGTGATGGACGAAGGTCGGGCGGTCGAGGTCGGGACCCATGCCGATCTCCTCGCCCGCGACGGCATCTATGCGCGGTTGTGCCGCGCGCAGGTGCTGGTGGATCCGGACGACGCGGCCAAGCGCGCGGCGGCGCAGCCTACCGCAGCCGCCTGAATCCACCTGCCAAGCGACTTTTCGCGGGGATAGCCCCAAAGAACGTCGTGGCGAATCAAGGCTTTCGAAGTACGCTTGGGATCGGCTATAGAGACGCCGGTCCCAAACATCTCCTGTCGCCTGGTACGCTGAGGATGGCGAACGTTCACAAGCAGCCCAAAAAGATCGAGCGCTGGGCCGGCGCGGCGCTCGCCCGCTACATCCGCTACGTCGGGCGCACGTCGTGGCGGACCAAGGAGATGGGGGAGGGGCTCGAGCACTACTACCACCACCATCCCTGCATCATCGGCATGTGGCACGGCCAGTTCGCGCTGCTGCCGCTCATCAAGCCGTCCTATCTGCCGGCCGACGTCATGCTGGCCCGGCACCGCGATGCGGCGTTTCTGGCCGAGGCGCTCAAGCATTTCGACATGCAGCTCATCCGCGGCGCCGGCGCCGCCTCGCGTGCCAAGGATCGCGGCGGCAGCCACGCCTTTATGGCGGCGGTGCAGGCGTTGCGCGATGGCCGCTCGGTCGGCATGACCGCAGACGTGCCGGGCGGCGAGGCGCGGCGCGCAGGTCTCGGCATCGTCATGGTCGCGCGCCAGTCGGGACGGCCGATCCTCCCAGTCGCCATGGCCACGTCGCGCTACCTCGCGCTGCCGACCTGGAGCCGGATGACGATCAACCTGCCCTACTCGGCGATGGGTTTCGCCGTCGGCCCGCTCGTGCACGTGCCGCGCGATGCGCCGACGGAGGAGCTCGAGCGTTATCGCCGGGCGGTGGAGGATTCGCTCAACGCGGCAACGCGGCTCGCCTACCAGCGTGCCGGTGCCGACCCTGCCCGCGCCACGCCCAGCGCGCGCATGCAGGGGCGCAGGGAGCCCGGCCTGTGGCTCAAGACCTATAGCCGGCTCACCAGCCTCGCGCGCCCCGCCGTTCCGATGCTGCTGGGCTTTCGCGAGCGGCGCGGCAAGGAAGAGCCGGCGCGGCGCGGCGAGCGGCTCGGCCAGCCGAGTGCGCTCAGGCCGGCGGGCCGGCTGGCCTGGTTCCACGCCGCCAGCGTCGGCGAGACCAACGCCATTCTGCCGCTCATGGCTGCGCTGGCGCAGGCGCGGCCATCGCTGTCGTTCCTGCTCACGACCGGCACCGTCACCTCGGCCAAGCTCGCCTCGCAGCGGCTCGGGCCGCGCGCCGTACATCAGTACGCCCCGCTGGATGCGCCGGAGTACGTGCGCCAGTTTCTCGACCACTGGGAGCCGGACCTGGCGGTTTTCACCGAATCGGAAATCTGGCCCAACCTGATCCTCGAAAGCTCGGCGCGCGGCATTCCGCTGGCCCTCATCAACGCGCGCATGACGAAGCGCTCGTTCCGCCGCTGGCGGCGCAGTCCAAGCTTCGCTGGGCCGCTGTTCAGCCGCTTCGATCTGGTGCTGGCACAGAACGAGGCGTTGGCCCGCCGTTTCGCGGCGCTCGGTGCTCCGAGCGCGACCCCTGCCGGCAACCTCAAGGTCGACGCGCCGCCGCCACCCGTCGATGCCGCCGAGCTGGATCGCTTGCGCCCCGTCCTGCGCGGCCGCGCCCTCCTCATCGCGGCCAGCACGCACGAGGGCGAGGACCAGATCGTCGCCGATGCCCATCGCGCGCTCGCGCGCAGTGTTCCCGGCCTGTGCACCATCATTGCCCCGCGTCACCCCGAGCGCGGCGGCGCCATCGTCGAGATGCTCGAGAGCCGCGGCTTCAAGGTGGCCCGGCGCTCGCTGGGCCAGCTGCCCGATGGCGCCAGCGACGCCTACGTGGTCGACACCATCGGCGAGCTCGGCATGCTGTACGCGCTGGCCCCCGTCGCTTTCATCGGCGGCTCGCTGATCGATCGGGGCGGGCAGAACCCGATCGAGGCCGTGCGGCAGGGCGCCGTGGTGCTGGTCGGCCCGCATTGGCAGAACTTCGGCGACGCCTATGGCGCGCTGATCCGCAATCGCGGCGCCATCGTCGTGCACTCCGCCGAGGAGATTGCCGAGGCCGCCCGCAAGCTGCTCTGCGACGAGACCGAGCTCGGCGGCATGCGCGGCCGCGCGGTTGCAGCGCTGGCCACCATCTCAGGGGCCCTGCCGCGCACGACGGAGGCGCTGCTGCGCTACCTGCCGAGCGAGGAAGGCTTGCTGCGTGCGTCTTGACGAGCCGTCCTGGTGGTATCGCACACCTGCGAGCGGCATCGCTTATCTGTTGCAACCTCTCGGCGCATTGTACGGATGGGGCGTGCGCACGCGCTATCTCCGCGGTGAGCCCTACCGATCGCGGCTGCCGGTCATTTGCGTCGGCAATTTCACCGCCGGCGGCACCGGCAAGACGCCGCTCACCATCTACCTCTGCGAGCGCTTGAAAGCCGCGGGCCACGAGCCGGTCGCCTTGACGCGCGGCTACGGGGGGCGCCTATCGGGTCCCTATTGGGTCGACGCCCGCTCGGATACGGCGCGCGACGTCGGCGACGAGCCCCTGTTGCTCGCCAGGGCGGCGCCGACGCATCTCGCCAGGGACCGGGCCGCCGGCGCGCGCGCCATCGAGTCCGGGCCCCATCCCGCGACCGTCATCGTCATGGACGACGGCCTGCAGAATCCGAGCCTGGCCAAGGACTTCACGATCGCGGTGGTCGACGGTGCGCGCGGCGTCGGCAACGGCCTCGTGATCCCGGCCGGACCGTTGCGGGCGCCGCTCGACTTCCAGCTCGAGCTGACCGATGCGGTCATCGTCAATGAAAGCGCGGCAGCCGGCCAGAGCACCGTGACGGACTGGCTGCGGCATCGCTTTGCGGGGCCCGTGCTGCGCGCAAGCGTGGTTCCCGCGCAGGGCGCGGACTGGCTGGCCGGCCTGCGCGTCGTGGCCTGGGCCGGTATCGCGGCACCCGACCGCTTCTTCTCCATGTTGCGGGGCCTGGGCGCCGAGGTGGTGCAGAGCGTCCCCTTCGGCGATCATCAGCGGCTCTCCGGCATCGACGCGGCACGGCTGCTGGAGCTGGCGCTCCTGCAATCGGTGACCCTGGTCACGACGGCCAAGGACATGGCGCGGCTCACCGGCGCCGAGGGTGCGCTGGCCGAGCTGGCGACCGCCTCGCGCGTGCTGGACGTGAACCTGCAGCTGGCGGAGCCCGATGCCGAACGGTTGCTCTCGTTCCTCGGCGCGGCCCTCGCGGCGGGGCGCGGCTGACACCGCTACTTCCGGCTGCGCGCCTTGATGCTGCGGTAGCGCTCGAAGGCGATCTCGGCGCTGGCATAGGCTTCCTGCAGCTCCACGCTCCAATAGCGCAGATCGGGCAGATTGATGGGCTCGCCGCTGACCGCGCAGCGCACGAAATCGCCCGGGCTCAGCACCTGGAACTCGCCATCGGAGTAGCGCAACCTCGCCTCGCCCTTGAGGCCGAGCAGCTTCTCGAACCGGTTCATCCTTCGGAAACCTCGGACCCATCGAGGGCGAAATTCGACGCAAGCATACAGGTGGCCCCGATCTGGCGCCAGTGCGGTGAGGCCGCACCATCGCGCCCTATCGTCAAAACAGCGAGCCTTGGTTGCCGCTTCCCGCCCCGCCCTTCGGCCGAGTGGGAGCGGTGGGACGCGGCTGTGCCGGCTGCGTTCCAATCCGTTCCGCTCGGCCGCTCAGGGCCTGCGCGTCGACGTGGCCATCGGCCAGCTCGATGTCGAGGCGTTGCCCGGACGCGACCTGCGCGACCGATCGCACGGTGCGCCCTTCGCCGTCGCGCACCAGCGCATATCCGCGCTGCAGCACGCCTCGGTAGCTGAGCGAGCCGAGCAGCTTCGCGCACCCGTCCAGGCGCTGCCTGCGCGCCGCAACGTGCCCCAGCACGCATCGCTGCGCGCGCCGGTGCAATGCGACGACGCGCTCGCTGCCGTGCGCGATGCGCTCCTTCACCGTGCGCGGTGCGAGACGCCCGCCGATGCGCTCCAGCCGTGCGCGTCTGGGGCCGGTCGTGCGCGCGAGGGCGCCGCTCGCGCGCCGTCCCAACGCCTCGAGCCGGTCGCGCGTGCGCCCGAGCCGCGCCTCCAGCAGGCGCGGATGCAGCCGCGAGGACGAGCGCGCGAGCCGCATGCCGTGCGCTCTGGTGTTGGCGAGCAGGGCCCGGTCCAGGCGCCGGTCCACCGCGTCGAAGCGCTGGCGCGGCAGCGCCAGGAGATCGGCGCGGCGCGGTAGGCCGCGGGTGGCCGCGCGCAGGTGGGCGCGCATGCCGTCCAGCGCGCGGCGCGCGGCGATGCCGAGGCGCAGGCCGAGCTTGCCCGACTGCTCCACCAGCTCGGAATATTTCGGCACCGCCCATTCGGCGGCCTTGGTCGGCGTCGGCGCGCGGGCGTCGGCGGCGAGGTCGATCAGCGTCCAGTCCGTCTCGTGCCCGACCGCGGAGATCAGCGGAATAGTACTGGCGGCCGCCGCCCGCACCACGATCTCCTCGTTGAAGCCCCACAGGTCTTCCAGGCTGCCGCCGCCGCGAGCAACGATCAGCAGATCCGGCCGCGGCACCCGGCCACCCGGCGCCATCGCATTGAAGCCGCGGATCGCGGCCGCCACCTCGGTGGCGCAGGTGTCGCCCTGCACCCTGACCGGCCAGAGCAGCACGTGCGCCGGAAACCGCTCCTCGAAGCCGTGCAGCATATCGCGGATCACCGCCCCGGTCGGCGAGGTGATGATGCCGATCACGCGCGGCAGGAACGGGCGCGGCTTCTTTCTGGCCTCGTCGAACAGCCCCTCGGCAGCGAGCTTCTTCTTGCGCTCTTCGAGCAGCGCCATCAACGCGCCGACGCCGGCCGGCTCCAGCGCATCGATGACGATCTGATACTTCGAGGAGCCGGGATAGGTCGTGATGCGGCCGGTGGCGACGACCTCGAGCCCCTCCGCCGGCTTGAACCGCAGGCCTGCCACGGTGCCGCGCCAGATCACCGCCTCGATCTTGGCCTTGTCGTCCTTCAGTGCGAAGTAGCAATGCCCCGATGAGTGCGGCCCGCGGAAGCCCGAGATCTCGCCGCGCAGGCGCACGTAGCCATAGGCGCCCTCCAGCGTCCGCTTGATGGCGGCGCCGAGCTCGGACACCGAGTACTCCGGCAGGTTTGCGCCCACCCTGGCATCTTGACGGGCGGCATCGGCTAGCTCGGCCACGGGCACCCCTGGCTTTTTCCAACAACGCTTCGATGATACATGAGGTCGCGGCGGCACGGCCAATTGATGGCCGACTTTCCAGAGGTTTCGAGCACCTGGGGCATTGCGGGGATATTGCTGATGAACGTCCTCCTGATCGGTTCCGGCGGCCGCGAGCACGCGCTGGCCTGGGCGATCTCGGCCAGCCCGCTGCTGACCAGGCTCACGTGCGCCCCGGGCAATGCCGGCATCGCCGAGGTGTGCGCATGCGTTAACCTCGATGTCGCCGACCACGCGGCCGTCGTCCGCTTCTGCCGCAACAACGCCATCGGCTTGGTCGTGATCGGCCCCGAGGCGCCGCTGGTTGCGGGTCTCGCCGATGATTTGTCAGCAGCTGGCCTCAAGGCATTTGGGCCCTCCAAGGCGGCAGCCCAACTGGAGGGCTCCAAGGGTTTCACCAAGGACCTCTGCCGGGAGTTCGCGATTCCCTCCGGCGCCTACGGCCGCTTCACCGACGCGCGCGCGGCCAAGACCTATCTCGCCACCCAGACGCTGCCGATCGTGATCAAGGCGGACGGATTGGCGGCCGGCAAGGGCGTGGTCATCGCCGAGACCAGGGCCGAGGCGGAGACGGCCATCGATGCCTGCTTCGGCGGCGCCTTTGGTGCGGCGGGCGCGGAGATCGTGATCGAGGAATTCCTGGAAGGCGAGGAGGCGAGCGTCTTTGCCCTGGTCGATGGCGAGAACGTGCTCCCGCTCGCCACGGCGCAGGACCACAAGCGCGTCGGCGACGGCGACAGGGGCCTCAACACCGGCGGCATGGGCGCCTACTCCCCGGCTTCGGTCATGACGCCGGACATGATGCGCCGGACCATGGACGAGATCATCCGCCCAACCGTCGCCGGCATGCGCAAGCGCGGCACGCCGTTCAAGGGCGTGCTGTTCCTCGGCGTCATGATCACCAGGGACGGCCCCAAGCTTTACGAATACAACGTGCGCTTCGGCGACCCGGAATGCCAGGTCCTCGTCATGCGCCTCAAATCCGATCTGCTCGCCGCGCTCCTCGCGACCGCCGACGGCGTGCTGAAGACGTTCGACTTGCGCTGGCACGACGATGTGGCGCTCACCGTCGTCATGGCGTCGAAGGGCTATCCCGGCGACTACGTCAAGGACACGCCGATCGGCAGCCTGGAAGCGGCGCGCGCCGTCGATGGCGTCGAGATCTTCCATGCCGGCACGCGCCGCGAGGGGGACCGCCTGCTCGCCGCCGGCGGCCGGGTGCTGGCCGTCACCGCACGCGGCAGGACCGTCACCGAGGCGCACGAACGCGCCTATGCGGCCATCGCCAAGATCGACTGGCCGGGCGGTTTTAGCCGCTCCGACATCGGCTGGCGCGCCATCGCGCGGGAGAAGGGCGGCACATGAATGCGATCCCCGATCTCTTTCCGGGCTTTGCCGAGCGGCGCATCGAGACCGGCCGCATCGAGACTGGCCGCATCGAGACTGGCGGCATCGAGATTTTCCTGCGCACCGGCGGCTCCGGCCCGCCGCTGCTGCTGCTCCACGGCAACCCCCAGACGCACGTGTGCTGGCACAAAATGGCGCCCGAGCTGGCGCGCCACTTCACCCTTGTCATCCCGGATCTGCGCGGCTACGGCTCGAGCTCGGCGCCGCCCGGCGATGCCAGGCACGAGGTCTATTCCAAGCGCGCCATGGCTCAGGATTGCCTCGCGGTGATGCGGGCGCTGGGCCACGAGCGCTTCATGGTCGCCGGGCACGACCGCGGCGGTCGCGTCGCCTATCGCCTGGCGCTCGATCACCCCGACGCCGTGAGCGCGCTGGTCCCCATCGACATCATCCCGACGGCGGAGGTGTGGCGCCGCGCCAACGCGGGGTGGGCCATCAAGTCCTATCATTGGGCGTTCCTGGCTCAGCCGCACCCGCTGCCCGAGACCATGATCTCGCACGATCCGGTCCTATACCTCGAGCACACGCTGAAGAGCTGGGCCGAGTCGCGCGACCTCTCGCCGTTCTCCGTCGAAGCGCTGGCGCACTACCGCGGCCTGCTGCAGGCCCCCGAGCGCGTCCACGCCATTTGCGAGGACTACCGCGCCGGCGCCACCATCGACCGCCAGCTCGACGAAGCCGACATGGCCGCCGGGCGCAAGATCACGTGCCCAACCTTCGTGCTGTGGGCCAGCGCCTATCTCGCCAGCGGTCCGCTGCCCGTCTGGCAGGCCTGGTGCACCGACGTGAGCGGCGCCGAGGTCGTGTCCGGCCATTTCCTCGCCGAGGAGAACCCGACCGGCACACTGGCCGCATTGGTCCCGTTCCTGCTCTCACAGCGCGACGCCGGCTAGCAACGATACGCTCGCGTCGGCGCCTGCTTCCTGACTTGCGCCCGCGCCATATCAAGCGGAATTTGCTGCCGCCCGTGCCGCGGCAAGCGTGTTCTGCAGCAGGCAGGCAACGGTCATGGGGCCGACGCCGCCCGGCACCGGCGTGATGGCGCCCGCCACCTGCGCGGCCTCCGCGAAGGCCACGTCGCCGACCAGCCGGCTCTTGCGCTCCGGCCCGGTCACGCGCTGGATGCCGACGTCGATGACGATGGCGCCGGGCTTGATCCAGCTGCCCCGCACCAGCTCGGGGCGGCCGACGGCGGCGACCAGCAGATCGGCGCGGCGCACCACGGCCGGCAGGTCCCGGGTGCGCGAGTGGGCGATCGTGACCGTGCAGTTCTCGCCGAGCAGCAGCTGAGCCATCGGTTTGCCGACGATATTGGAGCGGCCGACGACGACGGCCTCGAGGCCGGCGAGGTCGGCCCGCACGGACTTGGCGAGGATCAGGCATCCGGTCGGCGTGCAGGGCGCCAGCGCCTTCGCGCCCGAGGCGAGGCGGCCGACGTTGACGGGATGGAAGCCGTCGACGTCCTTGGCGGGATCGACCGCCTCGATCACGGCGGTCGTGTCGATGTGCCTGGGAAGCGGCAGCTGCACCAGGATGCCGTGCACGTCCTTGCGCCGATTGAGCTCGGCGATCAGGGCGAGCAGCGACCCCTGCGAGGTGTCGGCCGGCAGCCTGTGCTCGATCGAGGCCATGCCGGCGTCGCGCGTCGCCTTCGACTTGGTGCGCACGTAGACCTGGCTCGCGGCATCCTCGCCCACCAGCACCACGGCGAGCCCGGGGGTCAGCCCGCGCTCCTGTGTGAGCCTGGCGACGCCCGCGGCAACGTCCCGGCGCAACGCCTCGGCGATCGCTTTGCCGTCGATGATACGGGCCGTGGTCACGGGGCGCGGGCTCTCCGCAGAGTTGGTTCAGCTTTGTCCGCCCAAGCGGGAGGCGATCAGGGCGCTCAGTTTCCCTTGCTCGCCGGCGATGGCAAGCATCTTGTTGCGCGACTTGCCGCCCGCCGCCACCTCGATCGTGCTCTTGGGCACGTCCAGCCAGTCCGCGACGGTCTCCACCATGGCCTCGTTCGCCCGGCCCTTTTCGGGGACGGCGCGCACGAGCACCTTGAGGGCTGGTCCCGCCGCCGTGTCCTCGACGCCGTCCACCGTATCGCGGCGCGACTTCGGTGTCAGCCGCACGCGCAATCTGAGTCCGCCGGCAACGGCAATCCAGGGGAGCGCTCCCGCCGTCTTGGAGGGGGCCTCGGTGCCGGTCAAGCGAACAGCGGCATCAGCCACCCGCGGATCACGACGACCCGGATGAAGACCAGGATGAGGATCAAGATCACCGGCGAGATGTCGATGCCGCCCATATCGGGCAGCACCCGCCGGATGGGCCGCAGGAACGGCTCGGTGACGCGTTGGAAAAGATCCCATAGCGAGCGCACGAACTGGTTGTAGGGGTTGACCACGTTGAAGGCGATCAGCCAGCTCAGGATGGCGCTGCCGATGATGATCCAGATGAACAGGTCGATCAGATACTGATCGATGAAATGGAGGATAGGCAGCATCTGGTGGCCTCGTCGTGCGTGTCCCGAATCGCTTGCCCGGTTGGTCGGCAGGTGTAAACGCCGCGCCCGCCCCGGGCAAGCGCAGAGGGGCTCCGATCGGGCCGACTCGGGGGCCCGGGCGTCCCCCGGCCTTGCTTGACAAGGGCAAGCCCCGCCACCTAAATGCGCCCACCCAAGGGGCCGTAGCTCAGCTGGGAGAGCGCTGCAATCGCACTGCAGAGGTCAGGAGTTCGATCCTCCTCGGCTCCACCAATCAAATACCGTAACCTGCTGATACTATCGAATTATTTTGTCGTTTCGCGACCTTGGGACGCGCACCCTCGCACGAAGCATCAGCAGGCGGTCCTTGAGCATTTGCGCCATTGATCCGGGGCAACGTCGGGTTGGCGCCACGAGACGCACGCGCGTGCAATGGAGCGCAAGCCAGTCGCTCACAGGGAAGCCAACTCCGGCGCGACAGCCGCACGCAATACCCCTGTTGAGCAACGCAGCCCTCCCCTTCGATCGGGGCAGGCGCCGACGTGCGGCGAAATCCGCCGCGCGCCGGTGCTTGGCGGTGGCGGTAGGCGCGGCAACTCCGGCCGGAGGCGGAGCTAGGCTGCGGTCGCCGACTTGCCGTCCTCGTGAGACCGCAGCTGCGCCAGGTAGAGCCGCTCGATCTCTGCGGCGGGCAGCGGCTTGCTGAACAGGAAGCCCTGCATCTCGGTGCACCCTTCCGATCGCACCGCGTCCCGCTGCTGCTGGGTCTCGACACCCTCCGCGGTCGTCGTCATGCCGAGGCCCTTGGCCATCGCCGCCACGGCGCGCACGATGTTGAGCGAGGCGACACCCTCGGCGACGTCCTTGATGAAGGAGCGGTCGATCTTGATCTTGTCGAACGGAAAGCTCTGCAGATAGCTGAGCGAGGAGTATCCCGTGCCGAAGTCGTCCATGGCGATGCGCACGCCGAGCGCACGCAGCTGAAACAGCGTGGAGAGGGTGTTCTCGCTGTCCTGCAGCAGGGTGCTCTCCGTGATTTCGAGCTCGAGCCGCTCGGCGGGCAGGCCGGATGCGGCCAGCGCGCCGACCACCACCTGCACCAGGCCGGGGGTGCCGAACTGGACGGGCGAGAGGTTGACCGCCACCTCCAGCCGGCCGGGCCAGGTTGCGGCCGTGGCGCACGCCTGCCGCAGCACCCATTCTCCCAGCGGCACGATGAAGCCGATCTCCTCGGCGAGCGGGATGAAGGCAGCCGGCGAGATCAATCCCTTGTGCGGATGGCGCCAGCGGACCAGCGCCTCGAAGCCTCTGATGGCGTTGCTCTCGAGGTCGACGACTGGCTGGTAGTGGAGCTCGAATTGGTCGGCGGCGAGGGCCTTGCGCAGGTCGCATTCCATGGCGCGCCGCTCCTGCATCTGGGCGTCCATTCCTTGCTCGAAGAACCGGAATGTGCCGCGCCCGTCTCCCTTCGCCCGATAGAGGGCGAGATCGGCGTTGCGCAGGAGCTCGTCGGGGGTCGAGCCGTCCATCGGACCCACGGCGATGCCGACGCTGCTGCCGATGATCACCTGCTGGCCGTCGATGTCGTAGGGTTGGCTCACCACCTCGATGATGCGCAATGCGAGCGCGGTGGCGTCGGACGGCTGGGAGATGCCGAGCTGGACGAACGCAAATTCGTCGCCACCCATGCGGGCGACCGTATCGGTCTCCCTGGCGATGGCCCGCAAGCGGGCAGTGGCCGTCTTGAGAAGCTTGTCGCCGGCTGGATGGCCGAGCGTATCGTTGACATTCTTGAAGTGATCGAGGTCGAGCAGGTGGGCGGCCACGATCTCGCCGCGCTTGGCGAGCGCCAGCGCATGCCCCAGCTGCTCGTTGAGCAACACGCGGTTGGGCAACCCGGTGAGCGCGTCGTGCAGCGCCATGTGGGCGATCTTGGCTTCCGAGCGGCGCTGCTCGGTGATGTCCTGGTGCGTGGTGACGGTGCCGCCGTCCGGCATCGCCTGCGCCGTTATGGCAATGCACCGGCCATCGCTGAGCTGGCTGTAGAACTGCTTGCAGCTGTCGTCCTCGCCTCGACGCAGCATCAATTCCACGACGTCTTCGTCGCTCGTGTCGGACAGCAGCCCGTTGCTGTGCCGATGTGCGATCAACTGCCGTATCGACGTGCCGGCCCGCACCTGCTCGGGCGTGAAACCGTACATGTTGCTGTAGCGTCCGTTGCAGAGCATGAGCCGGTAGTCGGCATCGAACATGGCCAGGCCCTGGACCATGTTGTTGAGCGCCGCATCGAGCTGGATGTTCTGCGTCTGCAGCTGCGCCTCCTTGGCCTTGAGCAGCTGGTTCTGCTGCTCCAGCTGGGCGTTGAGCCTCTGGCGCTCGGTGACGTCTTCGTGCGTGCCGACCCAGCCGCCGGTCTCGATCGGATGATGGATGATGCTGACGGTGCGCCCGTCGCCGAGCTCGACCACCCGGATTGTCGAGTCCTTCTGCTCGACCAGCTTGAGGATCCTTTCGATGTACTCCTCGCGATCGTTGCCCTCGAAGCTGCCCGTGCTCAGCCGGTGCTCGAGCATCTCGCGCAGGTGGCTGCCCCTCCTGGTCACCTCGTGTGGCAGTCCGTACATGGCGCGATACGGGTCGTTGCAGACGATCAGCCGCTTGCCGGCGTCGAACATGACGAGGCCGATCGGCATGTTGTTGACGGCCGCATCCAGGTATCCGCGCTCGCGCTCGGTCTCCTCGGCCAGCTCGCGGCTGTGCGCCTGCGCACGCTGCAGCTCGCGCATCGTCTTCGCGATCAGGCCGCCTAGCAGCGGGGTCACGCACAACGGAATGACGAAGGCGAGGAGGACATTTCCGTAGCTCGACGTGTCGATGAACAGCCAGTCGAGCAATACCGAAACGAGAGCGGCGCCGATCGCGACCAAGACTGTGAGCCACGCCAGGCCGAGGCGGTCGATGACGCTGACGACGACGTGCGCGTCGCTCGAGGACGCCGCCGGAAGCCCAGGCAGGCGGCGGCGCAGCGCCGCGGCGGCCCGGGCAAGCTTGCCGCCGCAGAGATTTAACGATTGAGCAATATGCATTGAGCAGGCCTGAACGATCGTTCTCACGCTGGGAACCATGTATTCACCGCCGCAATGGATCGCGCCCCTTGCGTAGCATACGGAGCGCATCCTCCATTTTTTACGTTCGACTGCTTAACGAAGCGTCTTGGACTAGGGCCTGTCGTCAGTTGAGTAGAGTCTGTCGAGCCACGCCGCATCAAAAATCGTGCGCGGCGGTCGTTGTCGTCGTCAGTCGAGGGATTCCCAAATCACTTTTTCTCTGACTCATGGGCTGTC
>Ga0247727_10012386_pt1 | contig 14654 bp, 23 predicted proteins | sample WisWelCaveWW1625_FD_202498 | JGI IMG/M metagenome (GOLD analysis project Ga0247727, IMG submission 202498) | Biofilm microbial communities from Wishing Well Cave, Virginia, United States - WW16-25 | ecosystem: Environmental > Aquatic > Deep subsurface > Groundwater > Cave microbial mat | place... | reverse complement strand
TAAGACGGCGGGAGCGCGACGCAGGAGAAAAGGCTGCTGTCCGCCTGATCAGACTTGGATTGTGAGCGAGTTATAACAAAAGTGGTTGCGGGGGTAGGATTTGAACCTACGACCTTCAGGTTATGAGACTTTAAGGTCCGGAACAAATAGCGAAACATAGTTGACGCCCATATCGGATATATTCCTGTGATCTCAAATTGTTACTGTCAATTCTGCTGAACACTGCAGAAACGGCATACGCTAGATTTTTTGCTACCCATATGCTACCCAGGAGAGACCTTCAGGCTTTTCTTGGCCGACCGTTAGGCCGAGCGGAAAGAGGTCGGCTCTGGGTAGCAGCTTGGGTAGCACGCCGGGTAGCAGCATGGCGCAACAACTTACCGATCTCACGCTTCGTCGCCTCACGACCGACGGCGCCGATCGGATCGAAGTGTGGGACGGACGCATGCCGGGCTTCGGCGTGCGCGTGTCGAAGAACGGGACCAAGACATTCATCCTGCTCTATCGCCACCGCGGCCGACCGCGGCGACTGTCGCTCGGCCGCTGGCCCATCGTGTCGCTGGCCAAGGCGCGGCACAAGGCACGCACCGCGCTGCAGGCTCTCGACGAAGGCAGCGATCCGGCGATCGGGCATCGCCCCGACGACAATCGCTCGTTTCGTTTCGACGCCGTAATGCAGGCATTCGTGGAACGCCACTGTCTGCAGCGCAACCGGGCGAGCACGGCCAAGGAAACGCAGCGTCTGTTGACCAAGCATTTCGTGAGGCCGTGGGGTCAGCGCGACATCCGCGATCTGCGGCAGGCCGACATCAACGCCGTGATCGATGGCCTAGTCGAAGATGGACGACCGAGCGAAGCCAATCACGCGCTCGGTGTCATCAAAACCCTGTTCTCGTGGTGCTTCGATCGCGACCTGCTCGCGGTGAACCCATGCGCGAAGGTGAAGAAGCCGGCCAAGCACGGCAAGCGCTCGCGCACACTCACCGAAGACGAGCTCAGGAACCTGTGGCGCGCATCGCTGGTCGAAGGGTTCCCGTTCGGACCGCTCGTGCAACTCCTGATCCTCACGGGGCAGAGGCGCGGCGAGGTCGCGCAAATGCAGTGGCAGCAGCTCGACTTCAACACGCGCTGCTGGACCATACCGGAGAACATCAGCAAGAACGGACGCGAGCACGTGTTGCCGCTGGCGGATGCGACGATCGAGGTTCTTCAGTCGATGCCACGCCTGAACCCGACCTACGTATTCCCCGCACGCGGCAACGACAGGGCGACGGTGTCGGGGTTCTCGAAACCGAAGGCACGGCTTGAGGCGGCGGTCGGCGCGGACGACTGGACGCTGCACGATCTGCGGCGCACAACCGCGACGCAGCTGGCGCGACTGGGCGCGCCGCCGCACGTGATCGAGCGCATCCTGAACCATGTGTCCGGATCGTTCGCCGGCGTCGCCGGCGTCTACAATCGGCATGCCTATCTCGAGGAAATGCGGATAGCGTTGCAAGAATGGGGCGAATGGGTGCGCGCGTTGAAAGCGTAGCATGCATGCATAGCGATGCAGATGTTTGGGGGGAGTTAGCGTCTGCTTGTTGACCGCTGGGCAGCATACGTCGGCATCGATGCGTTCTGCGAAAGTTGGACGAGAATGAGGCAACAAGGCAGAGCAGGTTCAGGAATGTTCAGCGATGATGCAACGTTCGGTCGCTTGATCCGACATGGCTGCGAACCTACATTGAAGCGTCGCCTGGGCTAACCGGGTTGCATCGCGATGCTCCCTAACACGGAGGGTTGCGATGTCTGACTACCGGCTCGTCGATAAGAAGGGCCTCAAGAGCGTCTACGGCATACCCTACACGCACCAGCATATTGCGCGGCTTGAAAAGGCAGGGAAGTTCCCTCGCAGGATACAACTCGGGCCTTGCCGGGTGGCGTGGTACTGCGTTGCGGTAGAAGCCTGGATCGCTTCGCGGGGTTCTCCGGACGACGACAGCGACGCCTCCTGAAAAGGAGCGGCCCCCGGCTAGCTACCGGGGGCTTTTCCATTTCTTGACCGGTGGCGTCCAGTCGCGCCTGGTCGCCGGCGGTCGTGTGTCGTTACTGCGCACGGCTGATGATTGCGGACCGTTCTTCCACTTGGGTGGTTGCCAGGTAGGAGGTGCCGGCATTCGGGGTAGTCCGCTCGGAGGCATGACAGCGTAGAGCCCTAGCGCGGAGATGATCTCACATGCGGTCGCCAGAAACACGGCGAGCAGAATGTTGACGCTGTCTTGCGGGTAGCCCGTCAGCCGCGAGATGAGTGCCGACTGCGGGTTAGCTTCTTGTGGCGCCGCTTTGAGCCATGCTTCGGCTTCGCGGTACCGGTTGCAGAACTCCTGCGATGCCTTGGTGGTCGCATCGGCGCATGCCGCTGACGACTGCCATCGTGGGCTCGCCTTCATGGTGATGATCGTGTCGCGCAGCTCAATCTGGCTTTGGCGCTCTGCTGCGAGAGCATCACGATTGAGAGCAGCAAAGCCAATGGCCGCGGCGAACGAGTAGACCGTGGCCACGAGCCAGATAGCGAATGCAGCCGCGGCGCGAGGCTTGTGTTTGGGCCAGGCGACAGCCGCGAGCGGAAGCATGAGCCACTTGGAGACATCGAGTGCCACGGAGAAGATCGCCCACGTGTAGCTATCCGAGACTGAGGTTCCTAGTTGGTAGGAGAAGCGCCAATTCATCGCTGTCGTGCAGGCGCCGGCGATGAGCACGGCCAGGGTTGCGAGGTATCGGGTCACGAGCTGTCCTCACTGATGATGGAGGACACTTTTCCTAATCAGCAATCGCGCGCATGGCCACGTGCGACATGTTCAAGCATGCGGTGCGGGAGGAGGTCGTGAGCACGTATGCTGGGCCGAAAAAATTCTGCAGCGCGAATGATCGATGGGCGCGCGGGCGTCGGCTACAAACCCAAATCATCGGGTGCGGCTCGCGCAGTGTGGCGGACGTGGAGGATCACCACGTCATCGCCCTGGATCGTATAGTAGATGCGATAAGGATAGCGCGTCGGGGGCAGGATGCGGATTTCCGGGTTGCTGCTGACGACGCCAATGAGTGGGCTGCTGCGGAGACGAATGGCTCGGGTACGCAGATGCCGCCGCACCCGGTCGGCTGCGGCCGGCGAGCTTTGCGTAGCGATGTAGCTGCGAATCTCACGAAGGTCTTGGAGAGCCCGCGGCCTCCACCGTAACTTCATGACCAGGGCTTGTTGAGGACCTCGTCGACCGCTTCGTCGGATGCAAACTCCCTGCGCTTGGCAGCCGCGAGCTCAGGTTCGAGCACCGCTCGTTCATCGTCGGAAAGGACGTAAACGTCCTCCTCGGCGATCTCAGACAGAGCCTCGACGGCGAGCTGTTGGCGCTCCTTAGGTAAGGTGCGCACCTTGGCAAACAGGGATTCCAACTTGTCTTCGGTCTTGGGCATAAACCAACTATAGCACAAAGCCCGGACCGCGACAGGTCCGGCAAAGATCGATCCGAGGGTGTGGTATGATTTGGATATGTCCCCCAAGTCAAAGTATGTACGAGTGGTTCTGTGGATACTTGGCTTAGTGCTGGCAATACCGACGTTGATCTCACTTATCAGCGCAGCTGGGACCGACCCGCAGTACTTCTGGATCGTTTTTTTTACCTCTTTCTACCAGTTCTTGCTAGATCCCGTCGGATACGTGGATGAGCTGAACCGGGTGCTCTCGTGCTGCTCCTAGAAAGAAGCGTTTGTTGCTGTCCGCACCATCGGCGTGTACCTATAAAACTAGCAAGCGCGTGGTGCGAGGGAGGGTACGATGCGGGGCACCGTCGGTCGCGTTGGGGGGGTGGTCTGCGCCGTTGGCTTGCTGGTCCTCTGGATCATTGCAGGAGCTGCTGTCGTCGCGGTTGATGGGCGCTGGTCGGCGGCGGTCGCCGGTGAAGAAGATACACACCTGAGCGCAACGTATGTTCTCGCGCGTCAAGCGGGATTTACGCATGCCGAAGCGGAAACTATTGCGCGAGCGAACAATGATGTCGACTACAACCCACTTACGCAGCCTACACCCCGAGATGGGGAAGACTTGGCTCGCTTGGCATACATAAAGCGGCTTGAGGCTTATCATGCCATGGTGCCAAACGCGAAATTGGACCGGCAAAAACTTGAAGATTATGTTAGAGGAAATCTAGGCACCCTACGAGCTGAGGTGTTGCTATCAACCAATAAGGACGCCCAGTTGAAGGCGTTTGGTCGATATCTGCACGCGCTGCAAGATGCATATTTTCATCAGGAAGGTGGGAAACCGTTCGAAAGCTCAATTGGGCATGCGGTTCAGGGGCATTTGCCTGACAAGGTGGCTTCGCATTTTAGTGGAGCGGCTCGAGCATATGCGGCAACCTCCGATGCATTGCGACAATTCAATGAGACGCGCGCGGCGGGGACCAAGGTCGACCTGCCCACGCGACCTATTTACAATACCGGCGGCGCAAATTTCGGGCCAGGAGAGCTTCAGGAGATTGGTCAAAAAAAGGGGATACTGACGCTAGCAAAAGCAGTCGCAGATTCGTACGTGCGTGTTCAACCTGTCGGAGACCTTACTGCAGATCCTCGGGGCGTTCGCCGCCCTGCGACGGGCTGGACCGTCGATTCAGAGAAAGTTTTTTTTGGAAATCGGGACGCAAAGGTTCTTGAGGCGAAACTCATGAGCTTGGCGGGGGGTGACCCAACCTTCAAACCGCCTATAACGTCGGAGAGAGGAACGACAAACCGGTCACCAAGTAGTCGCTTCTCAGTAACATTTGCGAAACCCCAGGGAACGCCAGGGTCTATCGCTTCTGGTCGCGTGCCAGGAGGAATTTCCCTCAGTATGGCAGCTGCCTTGCGTATAGCGATCGATCTTGATCTGGATGGCCTGTATTTCAGTGGTGGTCAGATCGTCCTTTCCGGACGTGGGCAGCGTACCCCGACGATGGATGCGTCCCTTTTCTTGACGGCGCTCAGACTAGCCTGTGAATCCGGAGACCCGTACTTCAGCCTCGATCCACCACAGGGGTCAGCATGGAATGAGGAGGGAAGAAGAGCTGCAGATGCTCTTGCGCAGCTCGTGGAGTCCAAGCGGAGGCCGGGACTTGACGCATTCAGCAGACCCGGTGGCGCAAGGAAGTTCTCTGACGGCCTAACCTTTGAGACCTTCTCAGCCAAACGCGACTTCCCGCAGTTATGGGCTAGATTTCCCTCAGAGTTCCCGAACCTCGTAAGCGAACTTGTCTTTCGTCCGTTATGGCTCCGAGAGACGCGTGTCGGTGAGATTCTGTATAAAGCCGATGTGCTCCTGAAGGAGCTTTCCGGAGGTTTGCCGGCGTTGGACACTGCGCAGCTGCGAGCAAGCAAGATCGAGCGCTATATGGCCTCGGATGCTCGAAGCGCTGCAAGAACGCTCCTAGCTGGGATTGGCGATGGCAGCGATGCGAAAGGGGCGCCCGAGTGGCGCGGACATCGCCTGTGGTTTGACTTGCTCGCGCAATCCGAGCGGCCGGATGCAGAAATCCGCGCCGTGGGCCCGAACCCGAAGCTGAAGCGCCGGGCGGGACCTGTCGGAATGCTAGAGGTGGCATTGGAACCACGAGGCTTTTACGGCAGTCTGGATGCAGGCCCTATCCCAAAAGCGATCCTGGTCTCGGACCGAAACGCGTTCGATCTTTCGAGTGTCTACCCGAGAATGTTCGTGCGGCAACACGACCATGCGACACGGCAGGATATTGCTGGAGATGACCCCGACCTCGGCGCGCTTTCCCACGATGTGAACTTTCGCATCACACGGTACGCGAACGCTCACGAAGAGCTACAGGCGCTTACGGACGTATTTAGGGCGTATGTAGCAGCAGTGGGGATCGCCAAGCGGGAGGCAAGCGTATGCCGGACTGTGGAGCGGATTCCACTCCTCGTATCCGAGCGAACAAAAGAACAACTGCCCGAATTTCATCGGACTGAGATTTTTATGACCGTCGCCACTTTTGTGTATTCCGATGGAAGAAAGCGTTATCTGAGATCAAGTTCCGTTCGATCAAATAACGGTGGCATCTCGTTGCGCGGTAAGTTCCTTCATGCCCAAGAGCTTCAAGTCGGCCGAGAGACAGCGATCACGCGGGCGGTGACGCAAGAAGTTGCCGATGGGATCAAAGGTCTTGCTTGGAAGAGCGCAGCTGATCGACATTTTGTTGCACTCGCGGTCGATCGAGACAACGAGGTCGAAGAGCTCGCGCGGTTACGATCATTCAAGCCAGTAACGGCAGAGGAGGTTTTCCGCGAACTAGAGAGGCCAGACGGGAAAGGGGTACTTCGAGCGCCGGCTCCGGGCCCAATGCCGACGTCCCCGACGGTACGCATCGACCCGCCCCCGCCGCCGCCAGCGCTGTATCAACCTTACCAGGCTGACCCAGTGGTCGCCGCTTTCCTTCAGTGCGCAGGCAAGAGTGACGAAGCCGCGTGCAAGCGAAATAGCTTCTGCACGTGGAACCGGAAGGTCTGTGCAGTCGATGCGCAAGGGCGTGAGATCGGGTGCGTCGGAGGCTTCTGCATGGCCGAGGTGCATGTGACACCTTCCGTGCACCCGCCAGCGCCTAAACTGGCGCAAAGGCCAAATCCTCCACCGGCGGCGGAGGCAAAGAGCCTCAAGCCAGTCGCAGTACAGACGGGCGTAATCCGAAGGAAAAAGGCTCGAGGAGCGATAGCACCTCTTAGAATTACGACGCCGTCTGGCGATAACTATGTGGTGAAGCTCGTGGACGCGACAACGAATGCGGAGGAGATGTTGATCTACATCGAGGCGGGGAGGACCTATGAGACGAAGGTGCCATTGGGCACCTACAGAATCCGCGGCGCGTCCGGGTCTACGTGGTATGGAGTAGGGGATCTATTCGGTCCAAGCACATCGTTCTTCGAACTAAGAGGCAAGGACGCGGACAACACGTTCGCGTTCGTGCGCGTAGGCAACCAGCTCACGGGTCGGCAGATCACCTTGGTCAAGCAGGTGGGAGGCAATCTCGAAACGAACGTGATTGGAAAGGAGCGATTTTGACAGTCATGGTTTCACGCTCCCAGTTCGCATCCCCGGTGTAAATGTGATGCTCATGGTCGTTGGCATCACCGCACGCAGCTGGAAGGGGAAATCCGGACGATCCGAGAGCAGGTTGGTATGGAAGCGAAGAAGCGGCGCCTGTGCGCTCGCTTCAGTGGCGTTCGCACCGCCTGCTCCAAGACAACGGTCGACATGACGAGGGCGTTATGAGAAGAGCAGTTGCGATCGGAATGGTCGCCGTGCTGACGGCGACAGCACTCGGGTCCCAAACGGGATACGCGCAGCGCAACATTTCGAAGAAGGATATGGACGACTTCCAAGCATCCATGCAAGGCGGCCCCAATCATAACTATGGAGGTGCTATTGCACAGCAGAGGATTCCCGACATCCCGAAAGAGCAGCTCGACAAGCGATACGAAAAACTCCTTTCCGCGGTGAAGAAGCCTGACTTAACACTCGCAGAAATAAAGAGGAATTTAGTCGCAATCGAGGCGGAAAAGGACAAGGTTAGAGCAAAAACTGGAAAGATTTTAGAATCCGGCCGGTTTATGACGATCGGCGGTGAATTGACAGCGGTCCCCGACAAAAGCGATATCCTAAACGTTAAGCTTCTGCGGCTGCTAGCCGATGTACTCTCACCTTACAAATATTTAGCGAGCTTGGGGGATGAGCAGCTGAAAACCGCCGAGCCGGCGATTGCACGTGAAGCCGCTGCTATGCAACTTCTGATATATCATTCCAAGGGGTCGCCTCAGGAACAAGCGCGGGGGGCGAAACAGCAAGCTCACATTCTAAGAGATCGGCTGAATTTACTTCCGAAACCCCCTGAGCCACGAGATGGACCCAAAAAAACCCAACTTACCGCGTTGCAGTCGCTTGAAATAAGAGAGCTTACGGCGAAGATGGAGGCTTTGGAACTAGTTGCTGATGTTGTGATAAAGCATGCGAAGGATCAATAATGTTCCAGATGAAATGGCGCAACCAATTCGCTTTGGCTGACTCGGAATGCAGTGGCTCTGTTTTGCCTCAACGTAGGCGGATGGTTTTCGCAAGCGAGCGTTCCAGCACGAGGGAGCGACTTGGGCCGGGATTGGCAAGCCCATAGCGGGCGCGCGACCCGGAAAACCCGGAATAAGAGGGAGCATGGCGCCATGTTAATGAGGCTTATAACAGCGACAGCGCTGATGCTTTGGGCAGTGGGACCAAGCGGCGCGCGAGCGCAACCAGCGGCCGACGAGCACCTCACGTCCGTTCTCAACTTTGCCGCAACAGAGATGTCAAAGGCCCCCGAGATAAAAGTTGCGGAAGTGCGGAGAGAACCGGATCCTTCCCCCGAACAACAGAAGGTGCTGATTCAGAAGGACCTGGACCGAGAAAGAAACCGATTGCGAAAATCCCTCAAATTCGATCGCGCTGTCCAGAACTTCGAGCTTCAACGGACAGCATTGGCAAGAGAGCGCCAGCACGTGCTCAATGAAATGAACAAGTGGGCCAAGAGGTGCGGAGTAATCGAGGCAGGGACTAGTTTTTTTGCACCGGGGAATAAGGGCTGCAATCCAAAGAAGGAATTTTTGGCGCACACCGTTAAGCTGAAGGCAGTTTCCGAGTTGATCCTGGAGAACGAGCTCGAAGGTGCCAATGCGGCTGCGCGGTCGGTGGGTGTGGATCTTAAGGATCCTGCCACGCGGGCTCAGTTGCGGGCGGCTACCATTGCCCTCGGTCATGGTGATCTTCTCGTGCCCGATCACGCGGGCGGATATGAGGCTAAGGCGATGTGGGTAAAGGTACGCGAGCGGACGATGCCGGTACAGGTTCACCACGCTGTACTTGCCGAAGCTCTAGCCGAGCGCAAATAATTGCAGACGCAACAAAGATTGGCACTGCAGAGAAGAGAAGTAGAGTAGACGCGAGAAATGCGCGGTACGCTTTCAAGAGGAGAAGCGCCAATCTTGTGGGAACAGCGTTACGCTAGTTGGGGCCGCAAGAACCAAACTTCCAAGAACACCCGTCGCTTGCCTGGCAATCCGAACGGCGTTTCTTAGAGAGGCAATACGATATTTGGCAATGAGACTGCCAGACGAACGGCTTGTGGGGAATGGGATCTGGAATTTTCTCAGTTGCGTTTTGAGGTAAAGAGCTGAAAAGTGCTGTGTCCAATTTTTGCAAGTCAGCGATATTGGCTCGCTGAAGTGCGGCAATGTATGCCTGTCGGGTCTCATTTCTTTGTAAGTCGGAATTCAAGCTGTCAACATCAGTCGAACAGAGGACATGCGTCCTTTGGCTTTCCGGATCATAACGAACATCATGCTTGTTAAGGATCGCGCTCCACTGCTTTTGCGTGATTTCGTATTCGGTTCGCAGCCGTTTCAAATTGGCTGCCAACGTCGAGGCATCTGCATCCGTTTTCGGAACGAGGACCCGCAAGTCGTTTGGAATTGAGCGGCGCTCTCCATCTTTCCCTGCTTGACTCTGGGCCAAGGCGGAAGCATGACCAAGTACAATTAGGACAGCCGGGAAAAGGAATAGGCTTCGCGAAACTCGCCAGAGCGTCGCTAACGACACGGGTGAAGCCGAGTGTTGACCGCGGCAGTGAAGCATTGGTGGGCCTGTGACGATCTTCCAAAGGATAGCTCACAAGAGGTCACGTCGCCAAGGGTTGTCTCGGGCGGTCGCTTTGGCGCTGTGTGGTAGAGCGCGCAACATGACCTGCTGCTCGGGCCAAGAAAACGCTGTGTCCTGCTTCCAACAAAAGACGCCTTTTGTTGAATGTGTGCTATGCTGACCTCCATGAATGCTGGCGATTTCAGGGGCTCGGGAGGGAGGGCCAAACGGCGAAATGTTGAAAGTGGGCCTGAGCGGAGGTCGCATTCCGGTACAACCGACGCACACGAGCGCGGCAAAGACTTCCTGAACGCGAGCGAGATCGATCAGTTGCTCGAAGCGGCGAAGAAGGGAAGGCACGGCACGCGCGATCATCTGCTGATGCTGATGATGTTTCGGCACGGCCTGCGTGTGTCGGAAGCAACCGGGCTGCGACGCGACGATGTGAACTTGCAGCAATCCCGCATCTGGGTGCGACGCGTGAAAAACGGATTGTCGGTGGAGCATCCGATCGCCGGCGATGAGCTGCGCGCGATCAAGCGCTACCTCGCCGGCCGCACAGATCGGTTGCCGTGGTTGTTCGTGTCCGAACGTGGACAGCAACTCGAGCGCACGTCGATGTTCTACCTCGTGCGCACCGCGGCCACACAAGCAGGACTGCGCGACGTGCACCCGCACACGTTGCGGCACTCGTGCGGCTACTACCTTGCAGACAAGGGCACCGATCTTCGCACCATGCAGGACTACCTCGGCCATCGCGACCCGCGGCACACCGTGCATTACACGCGTGTGGCCGGCCGACGGTTCGAGGGATTGTGGAAATGAACCCCGGAGCACCTCGGCTCAAGATCACTCTTCTTGCAGTCTGGCGTCCTCGGTCCTAAATTACAGGCTGCAGACAGGCTGTGGCTCCAGCGCTTCGGTTGTCGATAGGCCCACGGACATCGCGCACATGGGAAAAGCAGCTCAACCTCTCTACAAGAGACGCGCTACCACGCTGATCTACGCGTCGCTCCTTGGGATTGTGATGGCTTCAGTTCTTTCCATCTTCAACCAAATTGCCCTGCAAACGCATCGACCCAAAACAGGTCCGGCTATTGAAGAGCAGCAGCCCGATCCGCCCAAGACTGAGAACAGGTCTGTTGCTCTCCAGAAGCTCATCGACGCGATCAGGATGATCATTCAACTTCCTGCCCGGTGACTAGCGCTCTTCCAGTAATGAGGACATAAGCGCGGTTGCTGCGCCAATTTGGAATGCAAGAGCAAACACTCCTATAACCGCTAGAGTTGCGGCATACAAGCGGACGTCGATAGATGGAAAGAAATCACCGTACCCGACTGTCGTCCATGTAACTATTGAAAAATACACCGCATCCCATATGTCACGGGAGGCGATATTGCTTTGGAGGCACGGTGAAGCAGTGCAGAGACCGCCAGCAGCAAATATGACTGCATGACACCAGACGGTCCCTATGATGAGAAGCGCTGTCTTCGCAAGTGTCACGAATACTAGAAACGCTGCGCGCATTGCGGTGTAGGTGCGCGCCAATAGCCGATCGAAGCTGACAATAAAATCATATATCAAGCCCACGTGGATGGCGAAAACGATTGCCAGGTACGGAATGATGAAAGAACTCTTGGCGAGAAGTCTTAACAAGCCGTCTTGCGCTGAATAGAGAATTAGCCCGAGGTAAAGGGGCGACAACAACAATAGGAATACAATCGTGTCATTTAGCGCTGGCCCGAAGCTCTCGCGTAGGAGCCGCCAAAACGTCCTCCACATGACCTCCCCCACAGTAGAGCCCCCGCGTCTGCGGGGGCTCAAGATTATGGGGCCGGATCATGCCGTCTTGCAAGCGCGTCAAGCATTCGGACCTGTACAGCCGTCACTATCCCGGCGACCGTGAAGCATGCTGCCGCGACTAGGGGGGCGTCGCGGAGCGTAAGCCCTATGCCTACGAACACAAGCGGTAGGGCAAGGAGCATGATGGCCAATAACCACGTGTACATTTTGCTTGCCATGGGATCACCCTCTGACAAATACTATGCGCAGTATACGGATTAACGAAAAAGATTGCAACGAGGCCTTCTCCCCGAGGTGGAGTGGGATTAGTCGAACTCCGCGATGTCGTAGTCGAGTATCGCTTCGGCGATGTTCTCTCGGAGGTCCTCAGGCAGCGTTCGCAGGATGCGCACGGCTGCATCAATCAGTTCGCTCATGCGGGCAATGCGGCACGCGCAACGCTGTTCTTATTCAAGAAGCAGATTTGCCTTGGTGCGGCTAGCTTTGTGCCGTCGACTTTCGAGGTCGCGTCTTGATGTCGTGGAGGGTGGCCATCGTCATCAGGTCGGATGAGTTCGTCTTGCGCGCTTCGGCCTCGCGCTCGATCACCGCCTTGTCGTCGGGATGGAGCGTTATGGTCATCTCCACCCGACGATCGGTGTCCATGATGTACGCGGCGAGGGCGAGCTTGAGGAGCAGGATGTCCTTGGGATCACCGCCGGTTCGGTCTAGCTCGACGATCTTGGGCTCGACCATAGCCATGAAGTCGATGCCGTAGAGCTCCACCACTCTTGCAACCAGCTCGTGCAGGCGATCATCGGTTCGCATATAGAGCGCATCATATAACGTATACGGAAAGTGTCAACAGCGTCGCCCGCCTCGCTGATGCCTCCTCCACAGCTACGGTGATTGCAACGGCCACCTTTGCAGTACCAATTGTCGCCAACCCGATAGCCGTGCGTGTTGCACGTGTGGGTTCCGCAGCTCTCGCATTCGCCCACTGCGGTCTTATCGCAATTGAAGCACTTCATATGATCCTCCCGTCGGCAAACGGTTCGCAACGCTAGCACGTGACCGGAACTCAGCGCTAGGGATCGAAGCCCGAAGGGCGGAGACCGCGCTGCTTGTGTCGCGTTGAAAACCTTGCCTGAGGGCTCCGCGCGCGAGAGCCCGGCCCCGCGTAGCGGGGAAGCGCCCTAAAGATCACGACTTCACTCGGTATTCTTCAAATATCTCCTGATCGTTTGCTGGAACTTACGACCGACCCGCAAGTCCGGCTGCCGCGCAAACTTAATGAGCTCGTAGCACTCCAAGTTCGGCTGCCCGCACGCCAGCCAGTCCTCGTACTCGTCGACGACCTCGCGCAGTTTCGCCTCCGCCTCTTTCCTGAATTTGAGCGGCGCACCTTCGAGCAGTTGAACCAACTCGCGCAGCATGGCCATCTCCCTTAGTGGTGTGACGCGCAGTCTAGTAGGCGGCCGACCCCCATCTCGTACGCTCGATGATTGCGATCGCCTTCGCCAATTCCGCGTGCGCCGCTTTGAGCGTCACCGCCTGCAAGTGCGGCTTCTCCAAAGTGCCTAGCGGGCTGACGCCGTCATTGCGAAAACCCTCTAACGCAGCCTCTGCGAGCCGCACGTGGGCGAGAGCCTGCTGGCTTGCCCTGACGAAATCTTTCACCGTGGCCCCCTTTGGTTGCTCTGCCTGCATTGTCGACACGGTAACGGAGACCTGAAGAAAAAGGAGCTCTCATGTCAAAACATGAAAGCTCCAGAGATTGCCCTTTCAAGGCCGACTGTCCTTTTGCGACGTGGCGCGACATCGGCAAGGACAGGCAGCAGGTGAACGCAGGGGCGAGGGCGGGCCCGAGCTGGATCGGCGGTCGGCGCCGTCCCACCCGCTGCATTATGGATCGACTGATCGGACGCGCAATTGACGGGATGGCCTGGCTATTTGCTCTTGTACTTGGGCTTACCCTTGCCCTCCTCGGCCTCCTCCTCGCGGTAGGTGCGCAGCACCAACTTACCATCGAGCGGCATCGCCTGCAGCAGCACGTTGAAGCCTTCCGCATCGTCGTGCCGGAAGGCGACGCCAAGGTTGAGCCAGAAGTCGTCTTTGCCTTCGCGCTTGATCACCGTGTAGACACGGAAGTCGGGCTTGCTCATCTCGCATACTCCTTGTCGATGAGAACTCGCAGCGCGGAGCGCTGCCCTGCACGCGCAGGCATCAAGGCACACCTGATGCCCGCCCGCGAGGCGTTCCGTATGCGGATGGGGACTGTCGGCACCCTACGCGAATGTCGGTCTATGTCAAGGCAACGACCGGCGGACGCATCCGTGGGCCCACGCTTAGTGGACTGGCGGAGCTGGTCGGCTCGCCGCACCCTCGCCGTCCATCCCGCCAGACAATGATTTCTGGTGAGCCATATCTGCCATGATTTCCGGAGCCGCCACGAACATGGTTCGTGCGCGCCCGCGCGGCGCCGTCAAGCCCGAGCACTAATCGTGTCTCGCCGCACCGGCTTGACGGCTAGCCGCGACGAGCGCGGTACCATTTGCAGCGACGTGGAAGATTGTCCGCCGGTTACCGGCTCAATGCGCTGCCGGAAAGTAGTCTGGCACCATCCTGTTGCAGGTAAAGCCAACAACGTTGTCGAAGGCCTCGCCGTTTTCTTGAAAGCAATTACCCATTCGTACCTTAAAGTCGGTATCAAGATGCTCTGGCTTGAGACTGGATAGGAGATCGACGAATGTCTCGCCTGCCCGGATCGTGTTTGAAAGCATGGAATTGTCGAGCGGAACGTGATCGTATTCGGTCATGGAGGGGGATTGCTCCATGGCTTGCGTGTATACGTCCGAGGAATTCGGCGAAGGATCAAGGCGCTCCCATGTGCGCGCCACGCGTCGCTGCACGCGGCAGATGCGTTCGCGCTCGTACTGCGAAACATCTTGCTTGTTGACCCTGGTCATTAGGGAATTGTAGGCGCGATATGCGTCAAGCACCCGCGTCATGAGGGTGCGAACGTCCGACGTGACTGTCATGCGGACAGTCTACCATCGGCCCGGCTCGCGGTGCCGTCGCGATTGTGGTTGGAATATCGTGAGGGGCGACCTCCGGCGAACTTCAGGGTAGCGCGTCAGGCGGCGAGGTCAATGGGCTGAGCGAGATGCTCATCGAGCGTGTGCCAGCCATCGA
>Ga0247727_10012385_pt1 | contig 14657 bp, 15 predicted proteins | sample WisWelCaveWW1625_FD_202498 | JGI IMG/M metagenome (GOLD analysis project Ga0247727, IMG submission 202498) | Biofilm microbial communities from Wishing Well Cave, Virginia, United States - WW16-25 | ecosystem: Environmental > Aquatic > Deep subsurface > Groundwater > Cave microbial mat | place... | reverse complement strand
ATCGGTGGGCCATTTTTTCTTGGTGGTATCGACGGCTTTGCCGGTTCTTCGCCCTGCGGGAGGCGAACCGACATCATCTGATGTACTACTCAGCAGCGGGGCGTAGTCTCCTGCTTCGCCTCGGCGAGTCCCTGGTCGAACTGGGGCGAATTTCCTCGCGGGAGGATATTTTCTACTTCAAGATCGAAGAACGCGCCGAATTGTTAGCCGGAGGATCGACTGATTGGCGAGGGGTGATTCAGGCTCGCCGGGCTGAGCGAGACCGTTGCGCCACGATTAGCGTTCCAGACACGATTCGGGATTGGAACGATGTGGTCAGTAACGCGGACGCATTCTCCGTTGTGGCTTCGGAGGGGATCTTCCACGGTGTTCCCATCAGTGCGGGGCAGGTCGTAGGACCGGTTCGCTTCGTCCGATCGATGGAGGATTGGAGCCGAGTCTGCCGTGGCGACATCCTTGTAGTCTCGGTCATCGACCCCGGCATGGCGCCGTTGTTTGGCGTGGCAGCGGGGCTGGTCGCCGAGATGGGCGGTACACTGTCACACGGGGCGATCATTGCTCGCGAGTACGGATTGCCGGCAGTTGCGAATGTGGCTGGCATTACCACCAGGCTCAAGGAAGGCGATCGAATCAGCTTGGATGCGGAGCGAGGAGAGATCATCGTCCGACAGGCTGGAGACTAGTCTGTGATGTTACCAATCATGATGCATTCGTGTAGAGACGAACGACGCTAGCCGTTTTGTGGTCTTGACCTTTCACGGGAATTTACGTATTCTGCAAAATCATTCATACCTCATCGCAACACACAACAATCTGATCGAATATGGGTCGGCGGCATGACGCGGACGGTCACCCATGATTGACGGCACGGTCTTTGGTGCGGGGGTTCTCGTCGGAGGTCTCCTCGGCGCGCTGATCGTCGGATTCTGGATTGCGTCCCGCATACGCGCGAACCTGCAGGTACAACTGCTGACCGCCGGCGAACGGGCGCAGCGGGCAGAGTCGCTGGCAGACGAATTGCGCCGACAGGTACTGCAAAATTGCCTCGATCTCGATCGGATCAGGCAGGATCTTTCGGAGGCCTCCCAGGCCCGTGCGGTGGCGGAGACCAGGGGTGCTGAGGCCGCGCTCCATCTCAACGAACAAAAGACTCTGCTGGGCCAGGCCAGACAGGAATTGGCCGAGACCTTCCAAGCACTCTCCGGCGAAGCCCTCAAACAGAACAACGAAGCCTTTTTGAACCTCGCACGCAGTTCATTCGAAACGCTCCAAGCTGAGGCCAAGGGCGATCTCGTCCAGCGGCAACAGGCGATCGATAGTCTGGTCAAGCCCCTCCAAGACTCGCTGCATCGATACGACGACCAACTCCGGCAGCTGGAGCAATCGAGGCAAGCGGCTTATGGAGGTCTGGATCAGCATCTCAAGCTCCTGGCCGAGTCGCAGCAACGGCTGCAGTCGGAGACCGGCAACCTCGTGAATGCGTTGCGCGCGCCGGCCATCCGCGGTCAATGGGGCGAGATTACGCTCAAGCGCGTGGCCGAGTTGGCCGGTATGGTAGCACATTGCGATTTTTTCGAGCAGGAGTCTATCACGGTCGATGGAGGTCGGTTTCGCCCCGACATGGTGGTCCAGTTGCCGGGTGGGCGGCAGATCATCGTGGATGCCAAGACCGTTCTGGCAGGCTACCTGGATGCGCATGAAGCCTCGACCGAAGAGCAGCGTCTCGAAGGGATGCGCCGTCATGCCGCCCAAGTCCGGTCGCGCATGGACGAGTTGAGCCTGAAAGCCTATTGGAATCAATTCGCGCAGGCGCCGGAGTTTGTCGTGCTGTTCTTGCCAGGCGAACAGTTTCTTGGCGCCGCGCTGGAGCATGATCCGCGACTCATTGAGGATGGTTTTCTTCGAAGTGTAGTCCTTGCCACCCCCACGACGCTCATGGCGCTCTTACGGGCGGTCGCCTACGGATGGCGGCAGGAGCGATTGACCGAGCATGCCGAGGAAGCCGGGCGGTTAGGGAAGGATCTCTACGAACGGATGGCCGTGCTGACAGAGCATTTGAACGACGTCGGGCAGGCGCTCGGGAAGAGCGTCCTGGCATACAACAAAGCAATCGGGTCTCTCGAAACGAGAATCTTGCCGGCGGCCCGCCGGTTCAAGGAGCTCGGCGTCTCGTCGGAGAAAGAGATTCCCATGTTGAGTCCTGTGGAACTGGTCTCGCGCAAGGCGTTGCCCTATGACAGCGAATAAGGAGCCCCTGATGGCCGACGAGCAGGCGATGGTAGAAGCCTTCCACCGGACTTTCGATATCGTCGTCAATCCAGTCCCGACGGTCGTCGACGGGCGGACGCGTAAGCTACGCGTAAAACTTATTCAGGAGGAATTCGATGAGTTGAAAGAGGCCCTCGCGGCAGAAGATCTTTCATCCATTGCCAAGGAGATAGCCGACCTCCTCTATGTCGTCTACGGCACGGCGGCGTCCTATGGCATCGACATGGATCCGGTCTTTAGAGAAGTGCATCGGTCCAACATGAGCAAGGTCGGTGGCTATAAGCGTGGAGATGGGAAATGGGTGAAGCCGGCCACATACTCGCCGGCGCTCATCGATCCGATTGTGGCAGAGCAGGGGCCGGTCCAGCGCGAAGTCCGTTCGGGCTCATGAGAAAATTGCACTGTCCAATTTGCGGAGCTCCGTTCGTCCGCGTGACCTACCAGGAGGGTAGGGTCGAGCGCCTGTTGAGCCGCGTCAATATGTTTCCGTTTCGATGCCAACTGTGCACGAATCGCTTTCGTGCGTTCTATTCCGGTGCGCGCCACAATACACAGGCATTTGATCGGCGTCAGTACACACGCCTTACGGCCTCCATCGAGGCCCAGGTCTTGGACCACAAGCAGCTGCCACTGACCAACCAAATCACTGATATTTCGATGGATGGCTGCACCCTGCAGACAACGGGGTTCTTGAAGGGGGCCTTTATCGAATTGGTCTTGAAGCCAACGGTGGAGGATGAAACAATCCGAATTGAGACGGCGATGGTCTGTTCCGTTCGGCCGTCATCGATGGGTATCCGCTTTCTGGAGATCCCACCGGAACATCACCGCCGTCTAGGTCAGGTCGTCCTCGGGCTCTTAGTCAGCCAGCGTTCCCATCTCACCTCCCCCGAGTGACCGGGGCGATTCGCGAGTGCTGCATCAGATCCGAAGCGGTCACCACCACATTATCGATGAGGCGAATGGAACCGATTCTGATTGCGCCAAGTAACAAGGTGCGCCGGTCGACTCGTTCAAGCGGTTCCAGGTTTGCCGGATCGCACAGGGCGAGGTATTCGATACGAGCCGTTGGTTCTTGTTCGATCGTCTGCCGCATGATGTGCTCAACCGTCGAGGCAGCCTCTCTTCCTGCCTCGATGATCTGGCGACCGGCCTGGAGGGCCTGATAGAGGATGGTAGCAGCCCGGCGGTCCTCAGGAGAGAGATAGCGGTTGCGAGAGCTCATCGCGAGCCCGTCCTGTTCCCGTATCGTGGGCCGGACGTCGATGGTCACCCCAATATTCAGATCGGCGACGAGCCGCTTCACCAGCGCTGCCTGTTGGTAATCTTTCTGGCCGAACAAGGCGAGATGGGGTTTCACGATTCCGAAGAGTTTTGTCACCACCGTAGCGACGCCGGCGAAGTGATGAGGTCGGAGCTCGCCTTCCCATCGGCGCGCGAGCGCCGGCACCGTCACGATGGTTTGAAATCCCTCAGGATACATGGTCAGGATCGTGGGTTCAAAACAGACATCCACCCCTTCCTCGCGGCACAGTGCACGATCGCGGGCAATTGGGCGGGGATACGCGGATAAGTCTTCGGTCGGGCTGAATTGTGTCGGGTTCACGAAGATACTCACGACGAGCGCATCACATCGTAATCGTGCGGCTCGAATGAGGGAGCGATGGCCGTCATGCAGCGCACCCATCGTGGGAACGAACCCGATGGTCACACCTTCCCGGCGTAATCGATCGCTCCATGCAGTCATGGATCGTGCGGTGCGGATAATATTCATGAGCCTGGAGGCGGGCTGCAAGCAGGGCGAGACCCATAGCGGGTCGAGGGCTGGGGAAACAGGAGGCGGACCTCAGGCTGCTTCCCAACCTCGGCGAGCAACTGGCTGCTTGTGCGTTGGAGTGATGGGTGCATGAACAGCGGATCGAGTTCGCTCAACGGCATGAGAGCGAACCGGCGTTGGTGCATGCGGGGATGCGGCACCACGAGATCTGGTTCGTTGATGATCCGTTGGCCGTAGAACAAGATGTCCAGATCGATGGTCCTGGGGCCTGATCGGTTCTCCTCATCCCGGCCGAGCGAGTGCTCGATCTCCCGCAGGATGGCCAAGAGGCTCTTCGGCGTGACATCCGTCTCAAGCTGCACGACGCCGTTCAAGAACCAACCATCGCCAGGTTGGGCATGATCGTTCACGGGCTCGGTTTCATAGAGCAGCGACACCCCCACGACTTGCGAGTGTGGCAGCAGGCTAAGCAACGTCACCGCACGGTCGCAGAAATCGACTCGATCGCCGACGTTTGAACCAAACCCGATGAAGACGGTCTCCATAAAATACCGTCAGGGGTGAGGCGTTAGGCGTAAGGTGTTACAGTTGAGATGACGGAGGTTCTGAGACGATTCCCCTCACGCCTTACCCCTCACGCCTCACGAGATTCAGAACCCTGCCTTCTTAATCCGCTCCACCGCCTCAGCCAATCGCTCTTTCGACGTACACACGGTCATCCTGATATACCCTTCGCCCGGCGCCCCGAAGCCGTTGCCCGGTGTCGTCACGATTCCGGCTTTCTCCAGCAAGTGAGCCGTGAAAGAAGCGGAGGTGTATCCCTTCGGCACCGTGACCCAGATATAGAACGCGGCCGGAGGCGGATCCACCTCAAGCCCGAGCTGTTTGAGGCCTGGGACGAGGGTGTCGCGCCGTTCCTGATAGATCTTGCGCAAGCCATCAGTCACAGAATCATCCAGGCTGAGCGCGGTGATCCCGGCTTCCTGAATCGCCTGGAAACAGCCGGAGTCGAGGTTGCTCTTCACCTTACCGAGTCCAGCTAGGACCTGCTTGTGCCCGACGGCAAACCCGATGCGCCAGCCGGTCATGTTGTACGTCTTCGACAGCGAATGGAACTCGATCCCCACATCCTTCGCGCCATCGACTTCCATGAAGCTCGCAGGGGGCTTGCCGTCGTAGAAAATCTCCGAATAGGCTGCGTCGTGGCACACGATGACCTGGTTCTCTTGGGCAAAGTCCACCACCCGCTTAAAGTAGTCCTTGCTCATGATGACCGACGTCGGGTTGTTCGGCGAATTCAGGAACATCAGCTTCGCCTTCTTCGCCACGTCCTTGGGAATCGCCTTCAGGTCTGGTAAGAAGCCGTTCTGCTTCGTGAGTGGCATGAGGTGCAAGACGCCCCCGGCGAAGCTGGTCCCGACGGGATAGACTGGATAGCCGGGGCTCGGGACGAGCACGATATCGCCCGGATCGACGAATGCGAGCGGAATATGCCCGATGCCTTCCTTCGAGCCGATCAGGGTGAGCACTTCCGATGCCGGATCTAGCATGACGTTGAATCGCCGCTTGTACCAGTCGGCCACTGCTTTGCGGAACGACAGCATGCCCTCATAGGATGGATATTGGTGATGCTTGGGGTCTTTGGCGGCCTTGCCGAGGCTCTCGACGATCGGCGTCGGCGTCGGCAGGTCGGGGTCGCCGATGCCAAGATTGATGATGTCGACGCCCTTGGCGATCGCGGCCTGCTTCATCTTATCGATGGCGGCGAACAGATAGGGAGGCAGTGTCTTGATTCGTGTGGCAACCTCGATGGGGAAACCAGACATGCGAACAGGCTCCTTTCCAGCAGGATGTTGAAAACAACTCTGTTCTCACCCGCCCGGCCCTGGCGGACCGAGATGCGCCTTTCACCAGGCTTTGTTCTCGCGTCGTTCAGGCCCTCAACGAGCCTCGGAGGCGGAATCACTGAGGGGCTTTTCCGTTCGCCAAGATCTATTCTAAGGGCGAACGGCCCACACGAAGTGCGGTTTGTACCTCCTCGGGTCTTTACTCGCTGCGTCCTCGTTGGACGGCTGTTTTGACCATCCTGCGATGCGGAAGGGTAAGAGTACAGCAGGAATGAGCTGGCAATCAACGCTCTATGGCGAGTGGGTAGCGGGTCACATTGAACTGTTTACGATCTCGACAGTGGGATCCAGGAGATCCAGCTTCCCCAAATCTCCGCTATGTGCTTTGCTCGATCGAGAAGTTCCTGGTCTCCATTGAGGATGAAAAAAACGCGTGGAGACCACGGTTTGGCGCGAAGCGCGCCAGAGACGTGGAGCCCACGCTCTCGCAACCGCATGGCAAGAAAGTCAATCTCATTAAGATGACCGCCTTGACTACGAGTCTGGTGATGATAAACCACCATTGCGCGGCTGTCCCCCTGAAGCGCCTTCACCTCTTCAATCGTGACACTCTTTCCTGCGCGTCGCTGCGTCAGCCTTAATCCCTCCGGTGCCACGCCATTATCGGGATCAAGGAAGAGGAGATTGCAATCCTTGAGCTTCGATTTGACTCCTTCGATCCATATGCCCCGCTCCTCACGTCGCAGCGAAAATGGCTCTGCTTCGCAAGGAATGCGATCAGATACGAATATCGCATTTGGTAGAACACCAGACTTCTCGATAGCGTGCACGTGTCGATTTCCCTCCTTCTCGATCTTCAAGAGAACGTCAAAGAGATTTGGGTCAAAATGCTTCCAACTCTTCGGTCGCTCCAGGTATTCCCTGTGATCGCCATCTGCGTTGTGATGCTCATCTGGAAAAAGCTACCACGCCACACCAAGGCTACGGTCGAGAGCGAGCCTTCGGAGGATTGCCAACTTTACATAGTCGCCGATGTCTGCGACGTAGCGGTTTTGCACCTGCTAGCTACCTCCTGGAAAAATCAGAGTGACCCACTGTCGGCTAGTAAATGCCCGATCAGCTGGTCGGCGAACTGGTACAGGGTGGGGAGGTGTGGGATTGCCGTGGCTTTCACTTCCTGAGCGGTCAGCCGCGCCTTGGCCAGATCCGGCGCACATTCTCGGCACAACGATTCGATACCGTTCTCTTCCACCTCCAAATGAAACAGAAGCCCGTAGGCACGAGCGGCATAACGGAAGGCTTGCAGGGGGGCGATGTCGGAGCCAGCCAAGGGCACACAGTCTTTGGGGAGGTCGAACACTTCGCCATGCCATTCAAAGACTTCGAATGACTCCGGCAGCGTACTGAAAACAGGGTCGTGTTTAGCCTCAGCCGTCAGCTTGACCGGCGTCATGCCGATTTCCAGCGCCTTACCCGGACGTACGGTGGCACCCAACGATTTCGCCATGAACTGACTTCCAAGACACACACCAATGACGGGCTTGCCGGCCAGGATCACGGATCGAATGAATTCCGTCTCTTCGGCAATCCAGGAATCAGGATCATTCACCGACATCGGCCCACCCATCACGATCAACACATCGCCCGCATCCTTCGGCAGCCCGTCTTGTGGAACGAGATAGCGTTCCAGGCTCACGCCGCGCTCAGTCAGCGCCGTCGCGAAGGCTCCGGGCCCTTCAAAGGGAACGTGTTTCAGACAGACTGCGCGCATCAGAAGACCTCGTACGTCGACAATGAATGATAACTATTCGTATTCTGTAGTTCTTCTGCAGTCTGCGGGAAAACTCTGTAGGCACGCCGGAATCTTAATGGTCTGCACGTCCTGGACGACAGGAGCACACCACGCAGGATGCTCAAAAAGGCTATCCAGCAAGGCCGCAGCGAGCGAAGAGGCGAGGCGTACGCTTCGGTATGTTGAGCCTCTGAGCGGGGCGAGAACGCCGCTGGTAGACTTTTTCAGCATCCTGCTAGTTGGAAACATACACGGTCGCATTATTGACAGCAAGGGCTGTCTCATGAGAAAGGGGCTAGGTAAGGGGCAAGACTACACAACGGCAATCAAACAGGACGCGGGGTGGTGATCGGCTGGATTGAAGAGGTCCCGAGCGTCAATTGTCAAGAAAGCACCCAAGAAGCACTCTTGATTAATGCGGGCTGGCTGCCCATCATGATCTGTCGGAGCCATCGAGCATTCATGCTATGAAATATCATGTTGTGAACATCGAAGATTTGCGCTGGCTGCTGGGCCATACCGGCGGGTTTCGCGGTGGCTATGTGACGGATGTGCAGGTGTCGAAGCGACGGCTGTTGGACGAAGCGTCGGGCCGCGAGGTGCCGGCGGGCACCACGGTCGCGGTCGTGATCCGCTATCGCATTCGCCAGATGGTTCGCGTTGCGAAACTCACGATGACCGGCGTGACGGATTTCTCGATGTTTGAACAGGAAGGGGCCGATTGCTCGACGCTGGGGGTTATCCAAGCGGAGTTGACCGCCGGGAAACTCCGCTTCTGGTTCGATCCGCAGGGTGAACTCTATGTGGTGTGCGAGGAAGCGCAGGTGGAGGAAGTGGCGGCGCCGAGCCTCGAACCCTTGTCGCTGGAGCAGGTGGCTCAATGGACGTTTCAAAGTGAGATGCCGGACTGGCCGACGGTAACATGGCTCTTGGCGGAACTGGATGTGGCTGGTGTTCCCTGTACCTGGCGGGCCACTACTTTGTCATCCGGGCGTCATCCTTCCATTCAGTGGGAAGGGGATCTGCTTCCGGCGTCGATGCAGGGAGCAATGGATGCCACAGGGGTTCACTGTATGTTGTACGGGCCGATCGATGGGCCAGGGTTCGGCGTGGTGCTACGGGTCCGTGGGGTGCAGGATCGCCGCACCGGTCAGGTGCTCTCGCTCCTGGCGGACCTGATTGCCCAACGGTTCTCCGGCCAGTGCTTGGTGGGCAATACGATTATTCCAGGCGGGGAATGGCAGAATTGGAAGTCATTCGAACAGCAACGCGGGGCCGATAAGTAGAGCTTGAAGGCGAGGCGGAAGTTGGTGAAGTACGCAGGCTGTTCAAAAAGGCCGCCTTCTCACCCGCCCAACCCTGGCGCGCCAAGACGCGCCTTGCCCAGGCAAGGCCGCAGCGAGTGAAGGGCTGAGGAGGTACAAACCGCACTTCGTGCGGCCCGTTCGCCACTGAATGGATCTTGGCGAACGGAAAAGCCCCTACAGCGCTTCCGATCTCCGAGAAACTCCTCCTCAACGTTGAAAGTCTGAACGATGCGAGAACGAAGCTGGCGGGCTTTTTCAACAGCCTGTCAGCCCAGCGCCTGTCCGTTGGCATGTTCCGACAAATGCGTGCCGTTGAGATGGGTATAGGCCGCGGCAACGTTCCCGTTTTTCACGCCATTGATGTGTGCCTTGCCGTTCACGTTCTTCCCGTTCACACATTCCACCAAGGCCCAGAGCTGCAACGGATTCACACTCTGCTTCCTGGCGACGTGCAGCGGTGTCCCTTCCAGCACGGTCTTGAGTGCCAGGTCCGTTCGCCACCCTAAGTGCTTCGTGATGGGGGAAATCACTTTCTCCATGGCGGCGATGACCTTATTGTCGTTGCTGAAGTGATTCAGCATGATGATCCGTCCACCGGGTCGGCAGACGCGGATCATTTCGCTGACTACCTTGCGGTAGTCCGGGACAGCGGTGACGACGTAGGCCGCGACGACTGTGTCGAAACTATCGTCCTTGAATTCCATCGCGCCGGCATCCATCCGGTGCAGTTGCACGTGGCCCATCCGGTGTTCTGCCGCTCGCTGTTTCGCTTTGTCCAACATGCCTTCTGAAAAATCGATACCGACGATCCGGCAATGGCGGGGGTACATCGGCAGGGCCAACCCGGTCCCGATTCCCACTTCGAGGATTTGTTCATCAGGTTGGACGTTCAAATTCCGGATCGCTGACTCACGCCCTTCGTTAAATACCTTCCCGAAAATCCGATCGTAAATCCTGGCGTAGGACGTATAGACACGCTCGACCTTCGCTAAATCCATGTCACCTCCGACTCCACATTAGATGCAACGTGCACTTCTCGACACGGTAGGGATGAGCCGACTGTCACCACTACAGTAGGGGGAAAATTTGTGCGGCGGAGCACCTGAATGGAGCGAGGGGACCCGCCCGAATAACACGGGGCTACTCTAGCCAACTCGCTGCGACGAGTCAACAGATTATCTCGGGTCCGTCCCTTGATTCACCCGCGGCCCCTATGGGATAGGTACAAGTATGATCCTCGCTGGCTTCTTCGCCGGTGCCTTGTGTCTTGGCCTCATTCTCGGAGACTGGCTCTACTTCGTGCGCCTCACGCCGGATGCGAGCCGGTACGGATGCGGGGTTGCCCGCACGCACGATCGATTCACGCATACGACCATGAAGCAGCTGGCCGACCGGTTTGATGCCGGGGGTTTCTTGACGTTGCCGCATGGAACCGCACGGTTTTACCAGGATCTGAACCAGATTGTGATTCGCCAGAAATACCGGCTGTTCGCCATAGGTTTCCGAACATTGTGGCCCTTAAAAGGGTTGATCTCCCTGTCCCCGGAAGGCGACGCACTCGCGGTGCTCTGTAGAAAGCTTACTCCTTGGTCCTCGGCTCTTCTCACCGGGATCTGGTTTGTTCTGGTGGCCGTGGGTATGGTGGGGGCCCTGATCTCCTTGTTCATCGAAGGAGAAATGGCGGCACTCGGCGGAGTGGTATTGGCGTTCGGGATTGTAGGGTTGGGACTTGTTTTTTTAGTGTCCGGAGCCATTACGGTTGTGTTTGCGTATCGGCTAGAGAACGCCCGGCTTACGACGGTGTATCAAGAGCTCCGGGAGGTGATCGAAGGAACAAGATTGCCGTCCTGAATGGGTTGGCTGCGGAGCAGGATGCTCAAAAAGGCCGTTCAGCAAGGCCACAGCGAGCGAAGAGGCGAGGCGTACGCTTCGGTACGTTGAGCCTCTGAGCGATGCGAGAACGATGCTGGCGGACTTTTTCAGCATCCTGTTAGAGATACAGACTCAGGAACTGATCATATTCCGCGGGGAGATTCAGGCTAGACCGGTTGCGGGCGAGACCCGCAATGATGCCGCGATGTTTCTTGCTGAGCCCGGACGATTCAAAGGCCTGACGAAAATGCTGCCACCGCGCGGTAGCGTCGGTGGCCAGACGCGCGCGCTCCAACGGCGGCAGCGCGTGAACTGAGGTCGTGAGGGAGCGAATGGCCTTCTCGACGCTCTCATAGGGCGGCGCCAGCATGAGCTGGGCGTAGAACGTTTCGAGGTGATGACGGAATTCCTCTCGAATCGCCAGGGTATGATCAGTTGTGGGCGTAGTCGGTTCAGACATAGTTGCCAGAAGGATGATACGGGAAGCACCGTCGTTGTGACAACAGGCTAGCTTCGAGCCGGCGCGGCCTTGAGTGGCAGGGGCGTCCAGGTTGCGCCGGCGTCGGTCGAGCGGTAGAGGCCGCTCCCATTCGTGCCGGTATAGAGGATGTGCGAATCGCGCGGGTGCGAATATTTAGCGAGGTCAGTCCGGTGTTGATCGGGGTCCAGGTCTGTCCGCTGTCGGGGCTTTTCCAGACTCCCCCCGGCCCTCCGATATAGAGGGTCTTCGGCTGGGTCGGGTCGAGAAGGATACTGCTTACGAACAGATCGGGGAGTGATTGCCCGATTCGCTCCCATTGTTCTCCACGCGTCGCGGTGCGGAAGAGGCCCTTCGTGGTTCCAGCATAGACGATGTCCGGGTTGACCACATCGAAGACAATGACATTGACCCCCAGCGCCATCGCCCCCATCAGCTCCTGTTCGGGAATCAGCCCGTTGTTGATTTTCTTCCATCCCATCCCGGCGCTGTCTGACCGATAGATCCCTCCCGTGGTTCCCGCATAGAGGACTCGAGGATCGCGGGGATGAATGGCGATGGAGACCACGATGTGGACTTCCTTCATCCCGGCCATGCGTTCTTCCCATTCACGCCCGCCGTCTTTGGTATAAAAGGCGCCGACGGTCGTGGCGGCGTAGATTTGCTCGTGGTCAGTCTGGTGAAAGACAAATTGATTGATAAAGGATACATGTTCTTTGAGTCCGACGTTGTGGGGGAGCCAATGTTGCCCGCCATCCGGACTCTTGTAGACGGCGTCGGCCATCGTGCCGGCATAGATCGTTGCCGGAAACTGAGGGTCGATTGCGAGAGTCGTCACGCGTCTTGCGCTGAAACTCGGGAACCGTTCCCACAACTGGCCCCCGTCGCGTGACTTATAGACGGCATCGTTCGTCGCCACATACAAGATACTTGCGTTGGTCGGATGCAGGGCGATGGAGACGATCGCCTGACTCTCCTTTTCGCAGCCGGTGAACACCGGGCAGAGGAGTGTGGCGAGGACGCAGGCGAACAACCGCAGCTGGATCTGGTGGGCCCGAAGCGTCGTCATCATTGCGAACAGCCCGTCGTGAGAAGATCGGCGGGTGACCTAACCACAGCCCTTGGAGGCGAGTCAAGGTGGTGGTACTGGGGTGAAGAAAAGCGTCGGGTTTAGGCGTGGCGCGCGTGAGTGAGGTTAGGTTGTGCGGCACGGCGTGGAAAATGGAGTCGCCGGTGTTTCGACGCTAGAGGCGCACGCGAGCGTCGCACACGGGCGAGTCAAGAACTGGTTTCGGAAATAGCCAAACCGCGAGGTGCAAGATCAAGCAACGACTCCAGAAATCGACGACCCCAGAAATCGAATATCCCAAGAACTTCCATCATTGCCCCATACTGACTGCACCCCTCCGTTTGAGCTTGTGGCCAACCTGAACAATGGCTTCGATTGCCGGCGTGAGCTCCTGCCCGAGATCGGTCAACGAATACTCGACGGTCGGTGGAGAGGTGGGCATGACCCGGCGAATCAGGATGCCGGACTGCTCTAGTCTCTTCAGCCGTGCCGTAAAGACTTTTGGCGACACACCGGGGATGTCGGCCATCAATTCACTGAATCGTCTCGGCTCGGACCGCAGATACCAAATTATGTTCGGAGTCCAGGCCCCGCCCAAGAGCTGCATACACATCGTGACCGAACATTCTTTGGGCGGTGGCGGCACTTTGCTTTTCCGACGTTTAATCGCCATGGGCTCTCCTTCGTCGTGACGTTGTCGACTTTCCAAATGGAAAGTACAAAATGTACTTACCAATGGAAAGCATATATCACAATGAAAGCTGCTTCAAGTAGGATGGAAACCACAGCGGACATTCACCATCACCTTTATTCTGAAAGGAGACTGCATATGACAACCATGAAGACAGCCATTGTGACCGGTGCGTCAAGCGGCATCGGACTCGGCGTGACCACCGCGTTACTGGAGCACGGCTATCGAGTCGTTGCCAATTCGAGACAGATCACGAACGCGGGGACACTGACACCCTCAGCAGATCTGGCACTCGTGGACGGGGATATCGCACATCCGGAGACGGCACGGCACGTCGTCGAGACGGCCATTCGCCACTTCGGCACCGTTGATCTTTTGGTCAACAATGCCGGTGTCTTTATTCCTAAGCCCTTCACCGACTACACAACGGAGGACTTTGATCGGCTGGTGTCAACCAACCTCGCGGGCTTTCTCTACGTCACACAACATGTTGTTCGACAGATGCGGAAGCAAGGAGCAGGTCATATCGTGAACATTACGACCTCGCTGGCTGACCAGCCCATTGCCGGAGTGTCTGCCGCCATCCCCGTCCTCACGAAAGGAGGCTTGAATGCCGTCACGGCAGCCCTTGCCATTGAATTCGCCGGCGAAGGCATTCGGTTCAATGCGGTCGGAGCCGGGATTATTGATACGCCCATGCACAAACCCGAAACCCACGAGTTCCTGAAATCGCTCCACCCCATCCATCGGATCGGCAACGTGTCGGAGATTGTCGATGCGGTCCTCTACCTAACGGATGCGACCTTCGTCACAGGCGAGGTCCTGCATGTCGATGGTGGGGCACACGCCGGCAAATGGTAAGGCATGACGGGTCCATCAGTCCATGGGACCTCAAGATATGCATCAAGGAACGAGAACATAACAAACACGGAAAGGACTTCACATGCCGTATGTGAATATTCAAATCACGCGCGAAGGAGCCACGGTCGAACAGAAAGCAGAACTCATCCAGGGGGTCACGGATCTTCTGGTCCGGGTTCTGAATAAGAATCCCGCAACGACTTTCGTCGTCATTCAAGAAATCGAAACGGACAGTTGGGGCGTCGCAGGCATGCCGGTCACCAAGTACCGACGTCTCGAACGTGAGGCAGTGGAAATGGGAGGTGGGAGAACAGGGCGAGCCCAAACATGAGCACTCATGCCGCGTGCAGAGACGAAACGAAAACAGTTTTACGCTGGCGCGTTGGTGGCGACCTCACTAAGCGAGGTCGCCACCTGCAAACTGCTCCACCATTTCGGTCAGACGGCTACGGCTTCCTGGTATAGGTGATCTCGAGCATTTTCATTTCCTTGCCGCCGTGGTGAATCCCGTACATGTCGAACGTCTGGTTGTTGCTGTCCACGATCTTCCACACCGCGCGGTGCGTCATCTGCCCTCCGCCCGGCTCATCGTGCCGACCTTTCAGCGTGATGGTCTTGCCATCGGCGCTCGCCGTGCCTTCCATCTGAAAGATCCCGGTGCCCATGGTATCGATCCATGTTGTGACATATCTTTT
>Ga0247727_10012384_pt1 | contig 14659 bp, 13 predicted proteins | sample WisWelCaveWW1625_FD_202498 | JGI IMG/M metagenome (GOLD analysis project Ga0247727, IMG submission 202498) | Biofilm microbial communities from Wishing Well Cave, Virginia, United States - WW16-25 | ecosystem: Environmental > Aquatic > Deep subsurface > Groundwater > Cave microbial mat | place... | reverse complement strand
TGTTGCCATAGAGGAAGTTGCCTTGCAAATCCAGCGTGATGATCAAATCCGAGGCGTTTTCGACCAAGTCTCGATAGCGCGCTTCGGAAGCTTGGAGCTGCAGCTCCAACTGTTTGCGCGGGGTGATGTCTTCCAGGGCTCCTTCGTAGTATAAGACTTGCCCATGGGCATCGCGTATGGTCCGGGAGTTATCGATGACCCACCGGATTTGTCCGTCACGCCGGCGCATTGCCATCTCGCAGTTGTTCACGCCTCCCTGTTGCTCCATCTGCGCCATCCAGCGCTCGCGATCCGCAGGGTTCGCGTACACGTCGATCGCTGCGATCATGCGGAGATCTTCTCGACTTTCACAGCCTAGTATCTGTAGGAGAGCAGGGTTGGCTTCCAGTATTACTCCATCAGGAGTGGAGCGATAGAGCCCCACCGGGGCCTCCTCAAAGATACTGCGGTATCGCTCCTCGGCTTGACGCAAAGCTTGCTCGGCGCGTTTGCGTTCGGTGATATCTTCTTGGACAGAGATCCAGCATCTTTTCCCAGCAATCTCTAGGGTGCTAATGCGCGCCCTCGTGAAGAAGAGGCTTCCGTCTTTCTTGCGGTTGTCGAACTCGCCGGCCCAGTATCCTTGAGCTCTCACACTGTCCATGATCTCCCCAATGACCTGCGCGTTCTCTTCGGGGGGATAGACATTGAGAACGGAGACATGCTGGCCGATCAGTTCGCCGCGTCCGTACCCGAACATGGCATCGAAGGCCGGGTTGGTGAAGGTAATCATCGCCTCTTCATTCGCTACGTTCACGCCCTCGACCATCTTCTCGAGCACGCGCGCCTGCATCTGCAGTGTTTCTCTCTCTTGCTTGCTGGCAGTAATATCGGTGAAAGACGCCACGGCGGCATAGGGCTTCGTCTCGCCGGGGTGAAAGAGGGGCCGGGTATTGATGGAGATCCAAGTCAATGCTCCATCGGGCTTGTGGACTCCCATGATGACGTTGGAGCAGAGTTCTCCCGTTCGCAATGTTTGCCTCATGGGATGCGTCTCATCGGGGAAGGGAGAGCCGTCTTCGTGAATGGCCTGCCGCCGGGAGTCGAGCGAGGCCCGACCCATCATCTGCTCGGCCGATAGCCCCAGGGTGCGTTCGGCGCTCGGGTTACAGGCAAGAATGATACCAGCAGGGTCTTGCAGCACGATTCCTTCTGACATAGTTCTGATGACCGAACGATACCGTTCTTCGCTCTCTTGCAAAGCTCTCTGCATCCGCTGATGCTCGGTGACATCTAAGGCGATTCCGATACAGCCGATGACCTCCTCTTTGTGGTCACGCAACGGTTCAATGTATGATTGATAGATAAAACCATTCCATTCCTGCTCATAGTGCACGGACTGGCCTTGGAGGGCGCGGCGATGCATCACGATGGGCAGAAACTCGGGATCTTCCGTCTGAAAGTACTCATTGAGCGTCATCCCGACGACTTGATTGGGCTGAAGACCGAGATTTTTCAATCCCGCACCGGTCGATGAAGTGAAGCGAAGCTCGCGATCGGTCATCCACATTACCGCGGGGATCTGCGTAACCATCAGCCTCAGACGGATCTCACTCAGGCGCAGCTCTTCTTCTTTTTGTTTGAGGTCAGTAATATCACGACTGATTCCGCAGATTTCTTGAATCGGGCTGCCTTCTTTGGGGAAATTCAGAGCGACTTGAACATAGCCGATGGAGCCGTCTGGCCGACGGAAGGGTGCCTCGAGCGCCGGTGGAGATTCACCGCGAGCCAGAGCTTGATGAATGATTTCGTGGTAGCGCTCGCGCTCGTTGGGCGCCAGCAAGAGCAAGTCGTTCGCCTTTTGGCCGATCACTTGATCCGCAGCTAATCCATGAATCTCAAAAAATCGACGGTTGGCCAACTTGATCGTACCATCGGCTTCCCGTATGTAGATGCCGTCGCTGGCCGACTCGAATATATGGCGAAAGCGTTCTTCGCTCTGGAATCGTTCTTGCTCAGCGAACTCCAGGTCGCGCAGCATCCCGTTGATGTTCCCCGCCAGGCGCGCGAGCTCATCCTGGCTCACGACGGTCAGCCGCGCCGAGCGGTACCCGCTCGTACCGACGCGGGCGACCTCAGTGCTCAGCCACTGCAAACGCGAGAGTATGGTTTTCTCTAGGAGCCAAAAAACGACGATGCCGAAGACGAGCCCCGCTAGGAGTAAAGCAACGATCAAATAGCGTAGGCTTAATTGGTTATGCCCATAAATCGGGCGTGAGCTCTCGACGCGCAAGACGAGCGCGGGTTGCCCATAAATATCTTTTAACAGCGTATATCCTGCGATGAAGTCCGGACTCAAGGGTTGCACGAGCATAGTCTCTGTTTTGAGGAGCGCGGCGCGGATGGCTTGCAAGTCCTTCGAAATCCGTGGGTCGTCCCAGCGGTGTAGCGTGAGCGAGAGGTGCGTTATCTCGGACAGATGCTTGATCTCGGCGTCGTTGAGAAAGCGCCCCATGATGAGAGCTCCGCGAGCCGGTCCAGTGCCCTCGCTCGTGAGAATCGGCCGCGAGGCGACCAAAAGCACGCCTTCCTCAAGGATCACGATCCCCTTCACGCTGCTCTGGGTGGTGCGGTGCTTGAGCAGAAGACTGTCGGGTGCAAGATGCTTTTTTAGCCCCGTCTGCAAAGGTATTTCTTGACTACTCTCAAGATTAAACCCTTTGCCAACGATAAGACGTCCAACGGAGTTCACGTAGAGCTCGAGGCTGAGCCCAAGGTTTGCCAGGGTCGCATCGCCAAGGTTCGACTTAATGAATGCGCTATTGCCGTCCTGAATGAAAGCATACGTATCGTCCCACCAAGCGTAGTCGCGCGTCGTGCTGTCTAACTTCTTAAGACTATCATCGAGGGCATCCAGCGCCATCTGCACTTGCTGGTGAACGCACTCTTTCTCTAATTGCTGGGCATTCCCCAGCAGAATGCCCGCTAGGCTGACGTACAAGACCAGAAGCAGCCCGACCAAGGTCAGACCGGTCGTGAGCAAGGCTTTGGTGCGCAGGGTCATAGAGTCGTTCTCCCAAGATGAGAGCAAGGATTCTCTTGATGCCTCGTCGAAGCGCGTAGACTGGCGATAGCGAGAATACCCCCTTGCCCTTAAAGAAATTGTAACTTAAACCCCATCCCAGTAAATCCCATATGTCCATGGACTATGAAAAACATGCGCCATCGATTTCCATGAAATTTCCATCCGAATAGAAGACGTTTTCTATCGAGGGCCTATCGTTCTTCCATTTCCCCAAAGCTAAAATAGGGGGAGTAAAGTGTTAATGCAGGCTGTCTGAATGCAGCCGGCTTTCTCGACAGGGATGACAGATTATGAACAAATTGAGCCTCGGCCATCAAGAACTGATTCAAGAATATCTCAAAGAGCTTTCCGGGCGACTTCGGCATATGAAAGCGTGCCTGGCTGAGCTGAGTTGCCGACCTGAAGCGCTCGATTTTGCGCAGCAGCTTCGTGAGACAGCACATCGGCTCAAGGGAAGCGGCGGAACGTACGGATTTCCAGATATCTCGGCGGCTTCTTTCCAGATTGAAACCCTGCTGGATAAACATCTGGCGATTCGGGCACCCTTGACTGCTGCTTCCTTGATAAGCCTGGAAGCCTATATGAGCGATTTAGACGGGTCTTTTCTCCGAGCCGATCGTCGCCAAGTCCCGCCAAAGAGCCTACTCGCCACGATCGAGAGCGAGGCTACCCCTAACATATTCCCCATTATTTTGGTAGACGATGACCTCAACATCACCCGAATGATCGAAAGCATCTTGGGCAAAGCTGGCTTTCTGGTGAAAAGCATTCACCGGCCGGAAGCGGCCCTAGAGGCTATCGATATGTTTCAGCCTGATTTGGTGCTACTCGACATCGATATGCCCAACACCAACGGCCTGGAACTCTGCCGCTCCTTGCGCCACCAAAAACGCTTTCAGACGTTACCGATCGTTTTTGTGACGAGTCGCTCCGAGAGCGTGGACAAAGTCGAGGGCTTGGGGGCAGGAGCAGATGATTATCTGACCAAACCCATCGATCCGGACGAACTGGTCGCGCGCTGCCGGGCACGAATCGACCGAGATTGTATCGTCAAAGAGTTGAACCGCCGCGATGCATTGACGGGTCTTTACAACCGACAGTATTTTTATGAACAGCTGCAAGTGCGCTTGACGGAAGCACGCCGGTATGCGGGCCGGCTCTCGGTAGGAATGCTCGATGTGGATAATTTCAAGAAGGTCAACGATACGTACGGCCACCCGACGGGGGATCGTGTCCTTCAAGAGCTTGCGTCTCTTTTAACCAAAGAACTGCGGCAAAGCGATCTCACCGCTCGTTATGGGGGAGAAGAGTTTGTGATCCTCTTCCCGGGATTAGAACCCAGCAGAGCGAATATGGTGCTAGATCGCTTGTTGGATACATTCATGAAGATTCCTCTTCAGCATAGCGGAAAAATCTTCACCGTCTCGTTCAGCGGTGGCGTCGCGGGTTACCCTCACGATGCACAGTCCAGTGAAGACTTGATTGCTCGTGCCGATGAGGCACTCTATCGCGCCAAGCAGAGAGGAAAAAAACAGATCGAAACCTTTTAGTCCGCAGGGTATTTCTCTTAAGAATCGCCAAGGCCGGGTCGCATCGATAATAAAAATGTAGGGGTGCTGCTTCGCTGCAGCTGCATCATTAGGGTGTTGTGTCTGAAAGAGAATAGAGAATTATACCTGTATAGAATCCCGGAAGTGTGGTAATATCCCAATGACTCACATTCACGAAAATACTTCCCGTAAATTCTGTATCGCTAGTTCCTGCCGTATTTCTCCCCGTTCCTAAGCGATTCCCGGGATCGCTAGAATCCAGCGATATGGTCGTGGCGCAAAGACCCCCGTGGCTGGCGCTCCTACAGTCGGCCGTAAAATCGCTTGTCTTTGCATTGGAGATGTTAGTATTAAGAGTTACCAATGTGGAGTTCAGGCGATATTGAGTGAGCGCATCCACATTGCAGTTCCAATCGGCAATCGGCAGAGATTGAGGGTTCTCTATTTGGCTCTGGGTGAGCGTGAGATTAATCGTGAGAGGGCTGCAATCTAGAAAAAGAGACTGTGGGATGCTGAGGCTTAGAGTCTGCGATGTTTGGGCGAATGATCCGGCATATAACCCCACCCCAACTAACAACAACGTAGCTGAGAGGCACCGCACGAATATAACTTCACGAGAACTAAACATAGGTCCGTTGGTAGCCCGGCCGCCGTACCCCTCTATCTTTTGTCGGGGGTTAGGCCCGAAACTTTGCGCCCCCGCCTTTCGGCGGGTTAGCCCTTAGCTGGACCAACTTACTCATCTCCTATATGTTTTATATAATATTTAACTTAGAAAGTCAATATCATATTGTATTAATATACTGCTTTATACGTAATAATAGTTGAATATTTCATATATGTGGATGTCTCTAGCCCTCCCCATTGACAGTCTTAGGTTGCAGCCGAGTTTTCTGTTTAAGCGCAACAGTGAGTCGGAATTTGAAATACAAAATCACGACTTAGCTACAATAATACAGACAATGAGCACATCGTTTGTTTTACTTGCTCTCGTCGAGGCCAATAATTACCGACTTAGTGACTCTTTGCGATAAAGTTGCAACGATTTATTGTCTTCTTCGCCGGCAACACATAAGATAAAGTACCTGCATTCTGAAGGAGATAAAATGCGCACAAAAACATCTTTAATCGAAGAGATGCTCGCTGAAGTGTGGCAAAACTATTTCTGGGTGGACCCGATGAACAAACTCTTAGACAACTGGACACCTGCAGAAGCCGATAAGCTTTTGCACAAAGGCATTCCCTCGGTGACTCAGATTGTCAATCATACGGCTTTTTGGGAAGAGGTCGCCGCCCGCCGCATCGCCGGGAAAACTCACGAAGACTTGACCCAGCGTTTTGACGATGCGCACGATGGGCTCGCTCCCAGTGATATGCCTCGTTGGCCTGAAGCAGCAGAAAACTATCGCAAGCAGCGAGCAGCTGTCGGCTCGGCGCTGGACAAACTCTCTGATGCAGATTTGACGAAGCCTATCCCGGGTGAAAATTTTACTCTAATTTGGTCGGCAGTCGGCCGCGCCGTACACGATGTCTATCACGCAGGCCAACTCTCTTATTTGCATCAGTTGCAAGGGCGCGAGACGCGACCCGAACACGAAATGACGATCCCAAGCGCGCTCATAAAATACGATGAAAAAGCCGAGCTGAAAAAATTCTTAATTGACTTAATCGATGCGGCTTGGCGAGGTCAGATGTGGCTGCACGACGTAAAAACTTTGCTCGAAAATGTTTCTTCCAAACTTGCGAGCTGGCAACCGAAGCCGAATGTGCCGACTTTTGCCGAGATCGTCTATCACATGAAATTCTGGAAAGAATATGTGACGCTTCCGTTATGCGGGCAGTCGAACGAAAATATGCCTCGCGCCGAACAAGCAAATGGCCCAGGGCGAAACTTGGCTTCCATGCCAGGGTGGGATGTGCTTCGCGAAAGCTTGTTATCGAGTCATAAATCATTCCGTAAAGCCATTGTTGCATTCACAGAAAGAGATTTGATGACCTCGATGAAGATCGGGCACCCGGCCTATGACTTTCCCTATCGCTTGATCTATGGAATTATCTTGCATGACAGTTATCACTTGGGACAACTGGTGCTCTTGCAAGAGATGTTCAACGCTCTCTAAACATTGGCAGAAATTTTGAGGAAATTGCTATAATCACACTCTATGTTTAATCTCAATGGCATCTCGGTCGCTGCAGTGACACCCTTCGATCACGATGGGCATTTTGAAGAAAGCTCGTTTCGCACTCTCTTAGACTGGTGGCTCGCTCAAGGGATTCACGGTATCGTCGCCTGCGGGACTACGGGCGAAGTCGCTTATCTTAGCCACGCCGAACGCGAGCGCATCTTCGCTGTTGCTGTTGAGCAGGTGAAGGGCAGAGTGCCGATCATCGCCGGCACGGGATTTGCCAGCACCAATGAGACTGTCGAGATGACCAACGCCGCTGCCAAGCTCGGCGTCGATGCGGTTCTGGTGATCACGCCCTTTTATTATCCGGCAAGCCAAAAGATGCTCTTTGCGCATTTTAAGAAAGTCGCTCGTCACTCGAAAATTCCCGTATTGCTATATAACAACCCTCAAGTCACTCATGTGAAGCTCGAAGCCGAGACGGTCGCTGAGCTTTCTAAGTTAGAGAATATCGTTGGCATCAAAGACAGCGCGGGGGACTGGGCATTATTAGAAAAAATTATTAAGCTCAGCGAGCCCGATTTTATCGTTTACTCGGGCAGTCTGAAGCTCGTGCCAAGCGCTCTCGGCGCCGGGGCCGACGGGGGTATCTTGGCGATCGCGAGCCTGGCTCCCGCCCTGTGCGTGCAACTGTATAACTTGTGCAAACAAGCGAAAATAGCAGAAGCCAAGGCGTTGCACGAGCAACTCTCAAAGCTCATCGAGGGTACAAACGGAGCTTATGGTATTCCGGGATTGAAAACAGCACTTGCTCTGATGGGATTACCCGCAGGCTATCCGCGGATGCCTATGCTTTCTCTTGAAGCAAACGAAGAAAAAAATATTCAAAATACTTTGCAGCAACTGAATCTGCTCGCTGTTGGAGCTTAGGCACTGCGCGATCACGAGCGCTTGGTGTAAAATTTCCTTCATCATGGTGCAACATCGTCAGAAAGTTTAACAACCTTGGAGGAAACTCATGAGAGCAATTGTACGCACACAATACGGATCGCCTGATGTACTTCGTCTCGCAGAGGTAGAAAAACCTACTCCTAAGGACGATGAAGTACTGGTCAAGATTCATGTCATTTCTCTGAACCGATCTGACTGGGAGATGCTGATAGGAAAACCGTTGTACGCTCGCATAGGAGGGCTTCTAAATCCACGCCACTCGATACTCGGATCGGACATAGCCGGGCGAGTTGAAGAGGTAGGCAAAAACGTCAAGCGCTTTCGACCAGGAGATGAAGTCTTCGGTGACATGTTGGCGCGTATGAGCGGTTTTGCTGAGTATATCTGCGCTAGTGAGAGTGCCTTAGCGCTGAAACCCGCCAGCATGACTTTTGAGCAAGCAGCGTCCATTCCGCAAGCGGCAGTGATCGCCCTGCAGGGGATTAGAGATAAAGGACAAGTTCAACCAGGACAAAAAGTTTTGATTAATGGGGCCGGCGGTGGCGCGGGTACGTTTGCCGTGCAACTGGCCAAATTATACGGAGCCGAGGTGACTGGAGTAGATAACACTGGCAAGCTGGATTTTATGAGTTCGCTCGGCGCCGATCACGTGATTGATTACACCCAAGAAGACTTCACCAAGAATGGTAAACAGTATGATCTGATATTAGATGTTATCGCACATCGTTCGGTTTTCGCCTATCAGCGGGCACTCAAGCCCAATGGCAGTTACTTCGCTGTTGGAGGCTCTGTCACTACTTTTTTCCAGATTTTGTTTTTGGGGCCCTGGATCAGAAGGACGACGGGCAAGAAAATACGACTCTTGATAGTTCAATCCAATCTGAAAGATATGGTTCATATAACGGAGCTTTGTGAAGCAGGCAAAATCGTACCAGTTATCGATAGAAGCTATCCGTTAAGTGAGGTTCCCGAGGCGCTCCGGTATCTTGGAGAGGGACGCGCCAAAGGGAAAGTAGTAATAACTTTGGAAAGTGACCACAAAGCCTAACTACGCACTGCTCTGGCTTTGCTTTGCAGCGCGATCGCGTTCGTTCTTAGTCAGAAAGCGCTTTCGCAGACGAATATTTTTTGGCGTCACTTCGATTAGCTCGTCCGAGCCAATGTATTCAAGAGCGGCTTCGAGCGACATCACTGTTGGCGGCGCCAGAATAATTTGTTCGTCCGACCCCGAAGCACGCATGTTGGTCAATTTCTTGCCCTTGGTTGGGTTCACTTCCAGATCGTTGTCGCGCGAATTCTGGCCGATCACCATGCCCTCATACACATCCACACCTGGGCCAATAAAGAGCGTGCCGCGCTCTTGAGCGGTGTTGAGTGCATAAGCAGTCGTCATCCCTGTGGCCATCGAGACGAGCGAGCCGTGCGTGCGCTCCAAGGGTTTGCTCGTCACCGGCTGATACGCCTCAAAACGATGGTACATAATGATCGTTCCGTTGGTGCGCGTCATCAACAAACTTTTTAAGCCAAAGAGATTTCTCGTCGCGACCAAGAAAGTATAGTGCAAGGCTCCGTGCGCTGTTTCGTGCATCCCCTGCCAGACACCGCGACGGCGGCCTAGCTCTTCCATCACGACGCCGCTGAACTGGGAAGAAACTTCAATCGAGACGATTTCGACCGGCTCCATCTGCACGCTATTGATCTCTTTGAGCAAGACGACCGGCTGCGAGACTTGCAGCTCCAAGCCCTCGCGGCGCATCATCTCAATCAAAATCGAAAGATGCAATTCGCCGCGACCGGCCACCAAAAATTGATCTGAGCTTTCTGTATCTTTCACGCGCAAGCTCACGTTCGTCTCGCATTCTTTCAAGAGGCGCTCGCGTAGCATGCGTGAGGTCGTCGGCTGCCCTTCTCGCCCAGAAAAGGGGCTGGTGTTGACACCAAAAGTCATCTGCATCGTCGGCTCATCGATGTCAATCGGGGGCAAGCGCTTCGGATTTTCGGCGTCGGTAATCGTCTCGCCGATCTTAATATCTTCAACGCCGGCCAGAGCGACGATCTCCCCGGCGTGCACTTCTTCGACCGAATCGCGCTTCAGGCCTTTGAAAACCAGCAGGTCAATCACGTTCCAGGTTTTCTCGGTGCCGTCGGCCTTAATCTGTAAAATTTTCTGATTGCGCTTGATTGAGCCGGCTTCGAGTTTGCCGATGCCGATCTTGCCCTTGTATGAATTGTAATCGAGGGCGAGCACGATCATATGCATCGGGTCTTCGCGCAGAATTTCCGGCTCGGGAATCGTCACTAAAATTTTTTCAAATAAGGGCGTTAAGTCGTTGCTCGGTTGGTTCACGTCGAGCGTGGCGCAGCCATTGATCGCACTGGCATAGACAATAGGAAATTCGAGTTGTTCGTCATTGGCGCCGAGCTCAAAAAAGAGGTCGAAGGTTTTTTCGGCGACCTCGGCGATGCGCGCATCGGGGCGATCGACTTTGTTAATCACCACAATCGCTTTATGCCCCAAAGCGAGCGCCTTGCGCAGGACGAATTTGGTCTGGGGCATCGGGCCCTCTTTGGCGTCGACTAAGAGCAAGACGCCGTCGACCATTCTCAAGGTGCGCTCGACTTCGCCGCCAAAGTCGGCGTGGCCGGGCGTATCGACGATATTAATTTTGACGCCTTTGTATTCGATGCTCGCGTTCTTGGCGCGAATCGTGATGCCGCGTTCGCGTTCTAGGTCGAGGGAGTCCATCACGCGCTCGGCGACCTCTTGATTGTCCCTAAAAGTATGCGTTTGGTGCAGCATCGCGTCGACCAAAGTCGTCTTGCCGTGATCGACGTGGGCAATAATAGCAACGTTGCGGATTGGCTGAATCTTCGTCATTGTTGTATTCACTGATTTTCTCCTGAAGTGATGCACAATCTTACTGAATTTAAGGACAGAACGCAACTTTGCGCATCTAGAGCGACTGAGCTTGTCAAAGCTCAGTAGAGTGAATACACTGTGGCCACGGTTTGTCGCTATGTGAGGAGAGGGATGAGTAAAACGTCGCTGCCCCAATCTAGTTTGACTCTCGATCATGCGATTGAAACGCATCGGTTTGTCGCGATTGACGTCGAGACGACGGGGTTTGTCTCTGCCGAAGAGTGCCACCGTATGCTGGAGATCGCTTTGGTGACCGTCGAGAACGGGAAGATCGTCGATCAGTGGTCTTCGCTGCTCTGGCCGGATCGGCTTGTTCCCTACGATGTCACGATGATTCACGGCCTTTCGCTCAAAGAGCTAGAGGACGCGCCAAGATTTTCGGATGTCTGGCCTGAAATCCAAAAGCGTATCCAAGATTCGGTTTGGGTCTTTCATAACGCTGGTTTTGATCTTCATTTTTTGGTCTATGAGATGAAGCGCCTCGGAGCTGAGCTGCAACGACCGATCATCGACACACTTGATCTTGCCCGAAAATTTATCAATGGGCGCTCGCACAGCTTGCCGAATTTAGCGCAGAGCTTGCGTTTGCCGGTGACGCCTACGCACCGATCGCTCGCCGACACATTGGCCACGGCGCACTTGTTCTTAAAATTAGTTGAGACGATTCGCGAGAAGGGCAATTTGATTTCGCTTAAAGATTTGCAGACAGCGCAGGGACGCAAGACATCCTGGCCGAAAATAGAGCTGACGGTGCCCGAAGAGCCGTTCGCTTCTTATCTGAAACACAAAGCCCCCGTGCGCCTGACGCTCAATGGCGGAGAGGCGCTACGCCAATTTGAAGGCTATTTGGAGGGGTTTGCCGTGGGAACGCAATCGGCCTTTTATACGTTGCGCATGGCCGACGGCTCGCGGTGTGTGGCGAGCCGACAAGAGATAGACAAGATCGAAACTTTGCCCAATAGCAATGGCGCTGAAAATTATCCCTTGCGCTTTCGGCAATTAGAACTGTTTTAGAGCGAGGAGTGCGGTGGCCACGTTAGGATCAGTAGGTCGGGCTCGTCTGATAAAAGATAGCACAAAGATATCGCACCCGGTTGTTCGGTAGTGAGCTTTATCTGGCTCTGCCTGATGACTCCTCTCTCATTCGCTGCAGCAAAGTGAAATTCAAGCCGTCACAGTCGCGGGCTCCGGCACTGGATAGCCCTGTGTGTCTGTCCTGATTTTGAGGGCGGACACATCGCGGTCCGCTCCTACAAACGAATCAACCTAACGGCGGGGCCCTCGTTGCGTCAGCGATGACGCTGCATTACAATGCAGTGCAAAGGACTTTTTATGGAAAAACAGTTGACGTTGCGATTGTCGGAGGACTTGGCTGATAAACTGGAGCAAGCCTCAAAACGCCTCCATCGGAAGCGCTCTGAAGTCATCCGCTTGGCGCTGGAGCAATTCTTAGACATAGCGATAGACGCTAAACCCATCGAACGAGTGAGGGATTTGCTGGGGAGCATCGAAAGCGGGATCCCCGATCTAGGACAGCGCCACCGTAAGTATTTAGTGAAGCGCTTACGCCATGGCCGCTGAACTACTCTTGGACACCGGTGCTTTCGTTGCTTTGGTCGATCGCAGCGAGCGCCGACATGCGGAGTGTGTTGCAGCCTTAGAGCAATGGGCTGGACCGATTGTCACTAGCGAAGCTGTTCTGACAGAGACGTTGCATCTCGTTGGACCAGCTTGGAAAGCTCAACAAGTTTGTCTGGAGTTTTTTTGAGAAGGGCTTTCATTTTGATTCCCTCCTCTCCCGCGAGCTTACACCGTGTTGCAGTTTTGATGGAGAAGTATCAGGATGCTCCCATGGATTTTGCAGATGCTACACTCGTCGCCTTGGGAGAAGAGCTAGAGACCGACTGGGTCTTCACGCTCGATCATCGTGGTTTTTCGACGTATCGTTTGAAGGGAAAGAAGCCCTTCCGTATCATTCCCTGATGAGGACGATAGCCCACGCTGTTGAACTCGCTGGCGGGCCGCTGCTGCAGCAAAGTGAAATTCAAGCCGTCACAGTCGCGGGCTCCGGCACTGGATAGCCCTCGGCGAGCAACGCTTCGATCATGGCGCGCCGCGCCGCGCGCAAATCCGCCAAGGCTGCTTCAGGAGTAGCGCCACTCCCCAGCACTCCCTCAAACTCCGGGTGCAAGGCGGTATACACGATCGTACCGTCGTCCTGTCGCTCCGGCTCGATCTCTACTCGCCAAGGCAGTCCGTCGTAAAAGTTTAGGTCTTTCTTCACGAAGCTCCTCCTTCTGATGGTTGCCGAGCCAACAGTTTATCGATAGTGCGCACAGCTGTAGTCGCATATCCTTTGGCCAGAGATTTCTTGCGTGCGACAGTCGCTCGTAAGTCTTGATACTTAGGGTGGACATAGACACGATGCGGCGCGCGGGCGCGAGTGATCTCACGAAAACCAAAGCTACTATACAGTCGATCCAAATCGTCTTCACCCCAACCACTGCGCGTCCGTCGCATCTGTTCCAACAGGTCAAAGTTGCCTCAGTCGATGTCCATCGCTTCGCTATTTTAGGGTAAGCTCTCGCTCTATCTCAAGTGTAGAGATTAAGTGTGATCTCGCCCATCGAGCATATTTTCTGAGAAAAGCAGCGTGGACGTCAGCTTCGCCCCAAGAAGCAACGCCCACGACTGCGTACGCATACCTCTAGCCCTGCCCGCCTAACTTATAGGGAGACTCCTTTCCCGCGAAGAACTAGTTCATTGATTGTTCACTTTAATACGAGTTCTACTCCTTCAAGTTTAAGCAGTTCTGCACGTAGCTCATATGATTGTAATGGACCGGTCGCCAGCGACTCGACGACAAAGAACAATGAGCCTGGTTTGAGAAGATTGCCGGCTAAGACAAATTCGAGCTCTTTGCCGTCGCGAGTGCCCAAGGTTAAGTCAGAGTGAACTCGCCCGCCGCTAAGCTCTACTGCACGCTCATAGCGCAAGTGTAATTTCAGTTCATTACCACTTAGGCTACGTAACGTCACACGCAACCCTCTGCTGGTTTTCAGCTGTTCTTCAGTAAGTATTATCCGATGCTGTGTGGGGCTCAAAAATCCGCCTTGGGTGCGAAGATACTGGCGAACTTGGGGCAACAATCCAACGTCGGGATTTACTTGGCCCTGAATGGACTGCCCGCTTAAGAGTGCCTGGATATCAAAGATGGCCAGCGCGATGACTTCGACTTCTTGGTCGGCATTGCTTAAATTTTCTACGGCAATCCAGTAAGGTCCCGGCTGGGGCTGAAATAAGATTAAAAATTCCTCACCTAGTGAGTTGGTTAGAGCGAAGAGCGCTCTTTCGCGCGGATTTTCTTCCGGGCGCAACGCTTGCCCAATCAATGCATCGACATTGGCCTGAGGACTGGTAGCGCGAACGCGCAAGGCAAAAAGTGCAGCTCTCTCAGGGACTTGATAAGCGAAAACGCGTACGCCATCGAGATCGACAAAACTGCCTGCCTTGATCGTCTTTTTGAGTCCTTCGTTGAACTTGAGGGCGTGGTTGCGTTCTTGGATGCCTAAAACACAGCTCAGCTTGACATTGTCTACATAGGCATTGAGCGGACCATTGGTATCGACTTCAGCAAAACGAAGGCGAAAGGCTTTGTTGGCGACTCCTGTAATCTCTCTTGAAAAAGTCTTGTATCGAAAACCCCCGCTTTTGGGTGCTGTTGTAAAGATGTTTGTGACGGTCGGGCCCGCATAGATAAAAGGGTCGGTTGGCACAGGGGAGATCAGGTCAACACGCACCTGTTGATTAGGTTTGTCTGCAAAATCAAAGCTGCCGCCATCGACAAAGTCATCTGCGGAATTGAAGACAGCCAGGTCAAAACGAAGATCACACTTGATCGCGTTGTCTGGGAATTTTATGTCTTCAGGACTTTCGCTCAAGGGGGCTGAAAAGCAGGAATTCGAGGGTTGCATAACTCCGCCCGCAAGTAATCTCGGAAGAGATCCGTCTTCACTTGGTAGAGGGTCTTATTCAACTGCGTGGCTTT
>Ga0247727_10012383_pt1 | contig 14660 bp, 11 predicted proteins | sample WisWelCaveWW1625_FD_202498 | JGI IMG/M metagenome (GOLD analysis project Ga0247727, IMG submission 202498) | Biofilm microbial communities from Wishing Well Cave, Virginia, United States - WW16-25 | ecosystem: Environmental > Aquatic > Deep subsurface > Groundwater > Cave microbial mat | place... | reverse complement strand
CGGAACAAGCTGGGGGATACTCGTGATCCACCTGGGGAATACTCGTGGCCCTAGGTGGGGAATATTCATGGCCCTGCCCTGGGGAATATGATGGCCCCCGACAATTGAATGCTCTTGTAGTTGTGTATACTGATTTTTTTGATCATGGCTGCACTTGAATCGACTTGTTTAATAAAGACAGGAAATAAGATAACTTACTGCACTTTTCGCGAAAAGTCAAGCCCAGTTTAATTGATGATAAATAGGGGATAAAACTTACACCAAAAAACTTGCAATTTGTCTAATCTTTTCATAAAATAAAGGTGGACAAAAAAACATATACATGGAGACAAAAATGAGCACAGTTATAAATCCCAATCTGCCCATCAAAGGCCGCGGCACGTCGCTGAATCCCGTCAATCGCTTCGAGCAGATTGACATTGAAGTTGATCCCGACTGGCTCGACTATGGCGAAGTGAAGCCGGTTAAAACGCAATACTTCGTCGATACCTCGCGCTCGATTCTTTCCAAAAACGACAGCCCCGATATTCCTTTTACATACGGGCTTAATCCTTATCGCGGCTGCGAGCACGGTTGCATTTATTGTTACGCGCGACCGAGCCACGAATATTTTGGACTCTCTTCTGGTTTGGATTTCGAAACGAAAATTATGGTGAAAATGGACGCGCCGAAACTTTTGGATGAGGCTTTTCGCGATCCGAAATGGGAGCCGCAAGTGATCGCTGTTTCCGGCAACACGGATTGCTATCAAATCGTCGAGCGCAAATTGCAAATCACGCGGCGCTGCTTGGAAGTTTTTTTAAAATATCGCAACCCGCTCGGCATGATCACGAAGAATGCGCTGATCACCCGCGATCTTGATTTGCTCAAGCAATTGGCGGAGTTGAATTTGGTTGCGGTCTCGCTCTCGATTACGACGTTGGATAACCAGCTCTGCCGCAAAATGGAGCCGCGCACTTCCGCGCCGGAAAAACGTTTGGAGGCGATTGAGAAACTCGCCGCCGCCGGCATCCCCACCGGCGTTAATGTCGCGCCGATCATTCCCGGACTCAACGATCACGAAATGCCGGCGATTCTTGCCGAAGCGGCCAAGCGCGGCGCGACTCGCGCGGGCCACATCATGCTGCGCTTGCCGTATGCTTTGAAAGAACTTTTTAGCAATTGGCTGCAGCAATATTTTCCCGACCGCGCCAATAAAGTGTTGCACGCGATTCAAGACATGCGCGGCGGCAAGCTCAACGATCCGAATTTCGGCTCGCGCTTCCGCGGCGAAGGCGCGCGCGTGGAGGCCATCGCGCAGATGTTTGCGGTGACGTGCAAAAAGCTCGGGCTGAATCAGCAATACGTTCATCTCACGGCCAAACATTTCCGGCGCAGCGAGCAAGCGGATTTGTTTGATTGAAATTTTCAACGAGCGAGAACGTCTCAAAAATTGTGACTTGATTTTTTAAAAAAATTTACCTACTTTTTGTCATACACTCATCACAAGATTCCGCTAAATCCCGTTGAATCTAAATAACATTTTTTGACTTAACGTTATTATCTAAAAACCCTATGCTTTTGGTTATTGAAGAGCAAGAACTGCAGCAATTACCCATTACCATCGATCCGGAAATTGTGAGTGGCGCGCCGGTTTTCCGTGGAACACGCGTTCCCATTGACGCCTTAATGAACAATCTTGAGGCAGGTCTCAATTTGGATGAGTTTCTCGATAATTTTCCGACGGTTTCGCGAGAGCAAGCGTTGCAAGTTCTTGACTTTTACAAATCCACTTTAACCCGACTGGGCAAAGCGAATTGACAATAAAGTTCCTGTTGTTGCTCAACTCATACCCGCCATAGAACAAGCGTTGATGGCAATTCACATCGGAACGTTTGTCATCATTCCGCTCCCATGATATACCTCACGAAAATTATCAGATTATTACAATATTGTCTTTGCATTTTGCCAAAAGAATTTTATTTTTGAGTTGTACAAATCTACCGCGGCCCGGTTTGTTACCATATCCTTATAGAAGCGAGGGAAGCAAATGGACAACTCTTTATCAGGCACGTTTGAGTACAGGGATAAAAACTTTGGCGACACGCAAGGCTTTGTGGTGGCGACCGATGCGAAGGTTTTTTATCCCACGAGCACGACCACACTCTTGTTGTCCGGCGTGCGCAAATTCGTCAATCCTGCCGCGGCTTCGGCGCTGGATCTCGGTTGCGGCTGCGGCGTCGTCGCCGTGGTTTTGGCAAAGTTGATTTTGCCAAACGCCGTTGTTCACGCTTCCGATATTAGTGCAGAAGCCGCAAAATTGACCAAGCGCAATGCCGAAGATCAGCAGTGCGCGATCGTTTGCCGCAGCGGCAGTCTCTTTGAGCCATGGGCGGGGATGAAGTTTGATTTGATTGTGGACGACGTCGCGGGCATCGCGGAGCCTATCGCGCGGCGCTCGCAGTGGTATCCGCCCCACATTCACAGCGATGCCGGCGAAGACGGCAGCCGCTGGATCGTGAATATTCTGTCGCAGGCGCCGGAGTTTCTCACCGTGTCAGGACAAATTTTCTTTCCGGTGCTCACGCTTTCCAACGAAGCGGCGATATTAAACACCGCGCAAAAATATTTCGCCAAAGTCGAGTTGCTCGCCGAACAGTGGTATCCGCTCGGCAATGATTTAATGCCCCACCTAAATCTGATCGAAGACCTGATGGCCAGAGGTCTGGTCGAAATAAAAAAAAAGGGGAGTCGTTGGTTGTGGGCGACAAAAATCTACCGCGCCAGCAAATAGACGAAAATTGTAGCTTGATTTTTTAGTGATTCATCCCGGAACGTTTGTCGAAATTCCTCATCCTTAACAAACCTTTTCCTTCTCAAAGTGTTGCAAAGCAAAAACGGGGCTTGCAATTTTCCTGCGAATACCGTACTTTGTAAGCTTAACTCGCTTGACCGTGTTAAATTAAAATATGTCATTTCGAGCGCAGCGAGAAATCTGCTTCCAAAAGATTCCCTGCGGGCACAGCCTCCCTTCGGTCGCAATGACATTTCAAGGCTAAGTTAACATTGTCAGGCTTTTATGGAAAATAAACGATGCGTCGTCTAATCTTTTTTCTTTTTTTAATCTTTGCTGCCCTTTCTCCCTTTCTGCGCGCCCAGGAAATTATGCCGTTGGCTGAAATCAAGCCCGGCATGACCGGCGTTTGCCGCACGGTGTTTCAAGGTGAGCGGCCGGAAGAATTTCCCATCGAAGTGGTCGAGATCAAGCGCAATTTTTATCCGAAGCGCAATCTCATCATCATGCGCTTAAAAGGCGCAAAGGCCGAACATGTCGGCGTCACTTCCGGCATGAGCGGTAGCCCAGTCTATATTAATGGAAAAATGATCGGCGCGTTGTCCTATTCACTCGCCATTTTCGTGCGCGAACCGCTGGCCGGAGTGACGCCGATCGATGAGATGCTGGAAATTTTTAATCGCGAACAGACGCGCGATCGCGAGTTGGCCGCGTTTGCGCCGCCGGCGCCCAACAAATTTCTCGAAATGGCAACGGGGCTTGCCGAAATTTCTTGGGAAAATTTTGTGCCGCAGGAATTGATGCAGCGCCGCACCGCTTTGATGGGGGCGCTGCGCCCGATTGCTTTGCCGCTCGCTTTCGGCGGCGTCCAACCCAGGCTTCTCGATCAAGCCGCGCATTTGCTCAAGCCCGCGGGCTTTCACGTCATGAGCGGCGGCAGTTTTGACGACACCTCGCCGCGTGATCGTGCGGAGAGCGCGGCCCTATTGCAACCCGGCGCGGCCATCGGCGCGGTGCTCATGACCGGTGACGCGGATATCGAAGCCATCGGCACGGTCAGTTATCGCCAGGACAATCGCGTGCTCGCGTTCGGCCATCCGTTTTTTGATAACGGCCCCATCGAACTTCCAATGTCACTCGCCAAAATTCTTTATATCGTTCCCAACGATTTAGGCTCTTTTAAAGAGGGCGTGAGCGTGAGCCTGGTCGGCACGTTGCGCCAAGATCGCACCACCGGCATTTTCGGCGTGATCGGCGAGCCGCCGGCTTTGACGCCGCTGCAAGTGCGCTACACCGATGAGATCGGCCAAACCTCGCAGTTTGAATTTCAGTTTACCGAAGAGCGGACGATCAATACGCTGATGCCATTGATTCTGCGTTTCGTGCTCGTCAACACCTTGGAATCGGCGCGGCTCGCAACCGGTGAAAATAGCTTGCAGCTCACCGGCCAGATTCAGTTGCGCGACGGCCAAAAGATTAGCCTCGATGATTTTTATCCCGGCTTCACGCCGATGAGCGGCTTCGGTTTTTTGAGCGGCGTGCTCAAATCAACCGGCGAAGTCGCGTCGGCCTTGGGCGCGGTCATGGCGAATAATTTTCAGCCCATCAAACTCGCCTCCGTGGATTTGCACTTCACCTCGATCTCCGGCCGCCGCAGCGCGACGCTCGAGCAAGTGTGGATCGACCGCGGCGAAGTCGAGCCGGGCGACTCCGTCAATGTGTTTGCCCGCATGAAGGGTTATCAAGGCCCGGAAAAAATTTTGCAAAAAACCTTGGTGATTCCGAAAAAGGCCGAAGGCCGCTTTGTAACGATCAACATCGGCGGCGGCGACGATATGACGCAGGTCGATTTGCGCACCGCGCCCGGCCGTTTTGTCGCGCGAAATTTCCAGCATCTCGTCGCCATTTTGCAAGAACGCCGGCGCAACGATTTCGTGTATTATCAAGTGCGCCAGCCGGATCAGGGCTTGATTATCGAAGGCGAGCAGCTCACCTCTCTCCCGCCGTCGATCTTGGCAATTCTGCAATCGCAAAATTTGAAAGGCAACGCCTCTTTCGCGCGCGAGAGGCTTTTGCTGGAAACGCGCGTGCCTTTGTCGTTTGAAAAATCAACGACGGACAACAAACCGTTTGCGGTGTCGGGCTTGAAAACGCTGCGGGTCAAATTGCGGCAATGATGAATATTAATGACAAAATGCTTGATCACCAAAATTATTATTTTAAAAAAATATTGAATCATTTTGTCACTCAATTATTTTGTCTATGGAAACAACATGCCAACTAAAAAAACAACTTTATTTATCATACTGGTTTTAACGCTTGGACTCTTCGCCGCCTCGCCGCAATTTAAAACGTTCATCACGCAAGATGATTTGGAAAAAGGCAAAGCGCTCGGCGTTTCGATTGACGCGCTCGGGCAAATCCGTTTAGCGCCGGCGGTGCAAGAACGCTTCCGCGCCGTGGCCCCGTATCTTTGGTGCTCTGCGACCGATGCGCAAAGCCGTCTTTATATCGGCGGCGGCAATCCCGCCTTTGTTTTGCGCGACGCCGGCAACGCCAAACCGGATACCGTCTTTGCGAGCGCGGAAGTGGCCGTGTTTACGATGGCGTTGGCGCAAAATCATCTATATCTCGCGACCTCGCCCGACGGACAAATTTATCGCCGCACCGGCGAGGCGAAAGCGCAACCGTTTTTTAAACCCGAAGCCAAATACATCTGGAGCATCGTGCCGCGGCAAGATGGCGCGCTGTATGTTGCCACCGGCGAGCCGGGCCGAATTTATCTCGTCCAGCCTTCGGGAAAATCCGAAATCTTTTTTGAAAGCGAAGAGAAACACATTCGCAGCTTGACGTTCGATAAAAGCACGGGAAATTTATACGCCGGCTCCAGCGGCAACGGTTACTTGTATCGCTTGAGCGCAACCGGAAGCGTGAGCGTTTTGTACGACGCGAGTTTTCCGGAAATTCATCAGCTCGCTATCAGCCGTGATGGTGTGGTTTATGCCGCTGCTGCCGGCGAAGGCAGCGCCCGACCCAGTCCGACGCCAACGCCCGTCGCGCATATCGAAGGCGCCGAAGCTGAAGGAGATGAGGAAGGTCCGGCGATCATTATTGGCGCTTCTACCGAAGATCAACCGTCGTTCGCGAATATTGGCGGCGGTGCTTTGCCGGGAGGAAAGGGGCAAAGCGCGATCTACCGCATTAATAAAGAGGGGATTGCCAAAACTTTGTGGACGGTGCAACAAGATCGCGTGCACGCGATGTGGCTTGAGGCGACGGGCAGCTTGCTGATTGGCACGGGCGATCGCGGGCGCGTGTACCGGTTGAATGATGACGGCACGCGCACATTATTATTTCAATTAGAGCCGTCGCAAATTACCTCGATTGCCGAAGGAAAAAATGGCGCCATCGTTTTAACGACCGCGAATGCCGGCACGGTGCAAATGATAAATGCCGCCGCGCGCGAGAAAGGCGAATATCTTTCCGAGGTGGTGGATGCGAATGTTCCGGCGCAATGGGGCGCGGTCAATTGGCTGCAATCCGGCGAAGGCCAAGCGCGCTTGCTGACACGCAGCGGCAACACCGGCAAGCCGGATAAAACGTGGAGTGAGTGGGCCGTCGTGCAAGGCCCGGCAACGGGCGGCGCCATCACCAGCCCAATCGCGCGTTTTCTGCAATGGAAACTGGAGCTGACCAACACCGGCAAAAATTCCGCGCTTGTGAAACGCGTGCAGCTTTCTTATTTGCAAAAAAATGTGGCGCCGGAGATTACGGCGATCAATATTTTTAACGCCGGCGACGCTTTTCCGGAAGCGAAAGAGCAATCCACTAATCACGTGAGCGACGCGCTCGAGGGCGGTTCACCGATTTCGCGGAGCCTGCGTTCTCCCGAAGCGGGACGCAAAACTTTTCAAAAGGGCGCGCAATCCATCGGCTGGCAAGGGCGCGATGACAACAATGATCGGCTCATTTATCGCATGGATATTCGCGCGGTCGGTGAAACCGCGTGGCGGGAATTGGAGAAAGAATATGCCGGCGCCGTTTACACGTGGGATAGTCAGGCGCTGCCTGATGGCGAGTACCAAGTGCGCATTGCCGCTTCCGACCGTCGCGGCAACCCGCCCAACCTCGCGCTCGAGGGCGAAAAGATCAGCGAAATTTTTGTGCTGGACAACACACCGCCGGAGATTAAAAACCTGCTCGTACAAAAAAACGGTGCGTCATGGCAGGCGAGCTTTGAAACCAGCGATCAGCTTTCGCGCCTCAAAGAAGCTTGGTACAGCGTTGATGCCAACGCTTGGCAACTGATTTATCCCGCCGATAGTGTCGCCGATCAACGCCGTGAAACATATCAATTCACCATTCCAAACGCAACCGTTTCGAGTATCGTTGCCGTCAAAGTTGTCGACGCAAACGGCAACAGCAGTTTTGGTAAAGTCGTGGTGAAGTAACCCAGTCGGCTCGACTGGCAAGAGAGTCATTTAGGTTTCGACATTAGAAAAGGAATTCTGAGCATGATTGATCCAAGTGCGCTACAGAAAATTCAGCAGACCATTCAAAACGGCAAAAAGTTTATTCTCACCACGCATGTGAATGCCGACGGCGACGGCATCGGCTCCGAGATCGCGTTGGCGCAGCACCTGCGCGATCTCGGCAAAGACGTGCGTATTTTCAACCACAGCCCGACGCCGGAAAATATCGAATTTCTCGACCGGCGCGGCGATATTCAACTCTTTGATCTGCAAAAACACGGGGATCTCGTCCGCGAGACCGACGCGGTTTTTATTCTCGACATCAGCGATTGGGAACGTCTGCGCGAGCTGGGCAAATTGCTGCGGCAAATCAGCGTCACCAAAATTTGCATCGATCATCATCCGCTCGAAAGCCAGTTCGGCGAAATCGACGTCATTGCCACCGAAGCTTCCTCCACCGGCGAAATCATGTACGAGCTGCTGACGAAATGCGGCGCGCGTTTGCAAGGCAAGCTCATCGAGGCCTTGTACACCGCCATTCTTACCGACACCGGCGGATTTCGTTTTTCCAACACCACTCCGCGCGCCCATCAAATTTGCGGCGAGCTGCTGGCGCGCGGCATCAAACCGCATCACATTTACCAGGAAGTTTATGAGAAGCAATCGGCCAGCAAACTCCGCTTGCTCGGCCAGATTTTAAACAGTCTAAACTTTACTAAAGACGGACGCCTCGTTTGGTTTGCGGTCACGCAAGCCATGATGAAAGCCACCGGCACGCAGCCGCGCGACACCGAAGGCTTCGCCGATTTCCCGCGCAGCATCGACGGCGTCGAGCTTTGCCTCATGTTTCTCGAAACGGAAAAAAGCAAAGTGAAAATCAGCTTTCGCTCCAAAGGCAAAATCGTGATCAACGGCCTTGCCAATCGCTTCGGCGGCGGCGGCCATCCCTACGCCTCCGGCGCGCTGGTCGAGGGAAATTTTCAGCAGGTGATGCAACAAGCGGTGGCAGAAGCGAAGGAACTGTTTCGGTGATTGGCAGTGCCTGCCACAAGACCATCCGCATTAAATGCAAATTCCCTTGTTATGCCTCGGACAAGACCGCTTTAGATGGAGGAGGAATTTAACCTGCCTTATTCAGAAATTCGAAAATTAAAATCTGGTAATTTATAAAAATTTTTCTTGACAAGGGAAATCTTTTTAACTATATTGCGAACGTGCAACATAAGAACTGCTGCCTTAGGGAAACAAAAAACATAACGCAGAGTTGCAGAGAGGGGTAGTTAGGGGCCTCGTCTCTCAATTCTCAATTCTCAATTCTCAATCGATATGAGAATGACGATGGTCTACGCCTTTTATGGACGTTACAGCTTTGGCTGAAAGGATCATCGCAAAAACTGTTCGGTTGATGCTCATTGAAATCAAGAAATAATTCTTGAAATTCTATTTGTTTATATGACATCAGGAGAGCATTGATAATGAGGCTACGATTTCGACTCGTGGTATATGCTCAGGATAAAAACTTGGATCATCTTGCCGCCCTCCATCATGATTTTGAATTGATTCCCGCCGATTCTGTAGAACATCTCCGACAACTTGTTATTTCCAACTCATATCATGGTGTGATTCTCCATTATGTTGATCTCGCAGGAGACCAAATTAAAATCATTGATCAAATTAAAACTTTTACAGCCTGGTTGCCAACTGTTATTCTGGCCGATCGTTGGAATTTGGATGTGGCTTGGCATTGTGGACAACTTGGTATCGATTGTTTTATTCCATGCCAAAGGCCCTTAGAAGAAAAAGTATCAGATATCTTGGCCGCGATACGTACGGGAGGTTTTCGCAAGTTATGGATTAATACTGATTTCGACCCGGCAAGATGGTCTGGCCGGATGAAGAAGGTTTATGACCTCATTTTGGGAAACTTTCCACGCGTGGCGAGCATAAGCGAAATGTCCGAAGAGTTGGGTCTGCATCGCCGCAGTTTTGAAAAAGAATTTCATCAAACTTTCGGCCTTTCTTATATCCATTTTCTCCGTGCGCTGTGTATGTACGAAAGCTGGCATCTCATGACATACACTGAACTGGATAACTCTGAAATCGCCGACTATTTGGGCTATCGTGAAGAAACCCATTTCGCCAGAGACTGCCGTAAAGTTTTTCATCTCAACCCCAGGCAGTTGCGCGAACTTTTCGAAAAAGATTTGTATGACCTGCTACGAAAAAGCTTTTCGACCATCAAATAAGGCCGCAAATGGATCGACAATGCCGCAATTGGGTTTGCTTAAAAAGATTTTTCAGATTAAATTTAAACGCGAGCAGTAAAGCCGTGAAATGGATTTGTATATTATTTCTTCTTTAAACTTTTTTAATTGCAGAATGATATTTTTATTACTAGGAAAGGAGGCTCGGGATGTGCGCATTTCATACTCACAGTAGTTTTGGTTAAAGCCGTCTTGCATTTTTTTAACTTCATTCCTCAAAAACAGAAAAACTTCAGCTGACCACTAAGGCTTTTCTAGCTCTGTCGTGTCAAAACAAATTAGAAAAGTTTATAGTTTTGTAAAGCTCTTTTAAAAATCACTGAAGTATGCGTCGCAAAGGAGGTCATATATCATGATACACCAAACATGCTTTACCACACTCTTGATTTTACTATTGAATCTCGTTGGTTGTCTAACAGATTCCGGCAAAACCTCAAAAATTGAAAATGCGATTGGAATCATTACTAAAAGGGGGGCCGAGATCTTTGTCATATCTGCTGATAAAGAAACCGTGAAAGATACAAGTATTAGTGTGTTTCAACCAACAAACTTATCCGCAGCATTTCAACGCGACAGCTTGCAAGTCATTTTTAGCGGCAAGCTTGAAACAATCGATCCACACATCCGATACTTTGGCCATCCTCTTACGCTCGATAGCATAAAAGAGTTTAAGAGATAACTCTCAAATGACCTACATGGGAGTGAACACGCTAAAATTCTCTGCAGCGTATTCTTTTCTATTTTTTACACAATCTCAATAACTCAAAAGGTGCGTTATGAAAAATATCATAAAGCTAACGGTATTCTATTGCCTCTATTTTGCTTGGCAAACCTCTCCATATGCACAAGACCGTACGAAAGTTATTGGACGGTGTGCCACAACTACCGACCGAGGACCAAAAGACCTGCCACGTGCGCCCAAGGATATGGCGCCATGGATAAAACGTTATCTCAATCCACCTGAAAGCAACTCTATTCGAACCATTCCCGTTGCCTTCCATGTAATTTACAAAACTGATGGCGTCGGGAATATTTCCGACGCTGAAATTAATTCTCAACTCAATGTACTCAACGTAGCTTTCAGTTGGTCGAGATATGAATTCTCTTTAGATCGCATCACGCGAACGCAAAACAATACTTGGTACAATAATATGAATCTGGGTTCTGCAAATGAGACGAATATGAAAAATACACTTGCGGTCAGTCCCGCCACAATACTGAACTTCTATATCACGAGACCTCGAAATCAGAACGGAGCCGAAGTTCTTGGGTTCGCAAGCTTTCCCTGGGACCATTCAGAGAGTAGCAATATGCATGGTGTGGTAATACAAAATGCTTCACTTCCGCAAGGTATGTTTGAAGATGCACAATATGACGACGGCGATACAGGGGTTCATGAAATAGGACATTTTATGGGGCTTTATCACACGTTTCAAGGCAATAGCTGTTCAGGAACGGGTGATTTGGTAGATGACACCCCAATTCACAATGCTGCTAACTATGTGTGTAGTACTTCAAATACTTGCCCAAGTTATGGAAACGATCCCATAGACAATTATATGAATTATACTCCCGATCCCTGTATGATCCAATTTACCATAGGGCAACGCGCCCGAGTCGATTGGGCGATGGCGACTTACAAACCATCGATGTCCGCACTATACGTTACGCTGACTGGTGATACTTATTTACCAAGCGGGATTACCGGTTACTGGGGCGCTGGCGTTGCTGGTGGTAGTGGCAACTGCACTTTCAATTGGTATTATCGTCCACTGTCCGGCTCCTTTACGCTCGTGCGGAGTATTACGACATCGAACGTGAGTGATACATATTCTCGGACAGCAGAAAATGAGGATTTCGAGATTAAAGTAGAAGTTACTCGCGGGAACGATTTTGATGGAGACGACATTTTAGTAGATGTTTGCACTGGAGGCGATTGCCCGTTTGGACCGATTAGGAGCAGAAAAGAAACCAATTCTACGGAAGAGCTCAATCTATCCCAATCGGTTCCAGAAACTTTTATGCTAGATCGAAACTACCCAAATCCGTTCAACCCACAAACTGAAATTCGGTTCACATTGCCTGTGGCTGTTCATGTTTCAATCGTAGTTTATGACGCAGTCGGCCGCGAGATTACTCGTCTTGTCGACAGTCCGATGGAAGCAGGTCATCATTATGTTAAATTTAAAGCATCCAACTTACCGAGTGGTTTTTATCTCTATCGAATCACCGCAGGCGGCTATACCGAAGTGAAACGCATGATGTTGGCAAAATAAAATCTAACGAGGAGCGTAAAAACTCAAAGGAAGATCGGGCTTACCATCGATCTTCCTTTGACTAATAGTATTGTGGAACGGAATAATCTCTAAAATGCACACCAATCTCTTTCTACAATCTCGAACATGACTCTCCATCAATTCGTTTTCCGCACCAACACGATTTGCGCGTGGTCGGCTTTCACGACGTCGTTGATGAATTTGCGATAAGCTTCATATTGCGCCACTGGCAGACGGCTCGCGCGCATTTCCAAGCAGCGGGTAAATTCGAGGGCGCCGTCGCGTAACTCCGCAGCAGGTTGGTAATTGCCGCAAGAAGATTCGATTGCAACCAATGGCCATCCCCGCGCCTCCGGCGCGCTCATCAATGAAATTTTCAGCAGGTGATGCAACAAGCGGTGGAAGAAGCGAAGGAGTTGTTTCGGTGATTTTAAACCGCTCGGGCGCTGGGAGCGCCCGGACGGCAGTTTCTTGGTTCATCCCGCCATATCAATTTCCAAATACAAAATTCTACAACGATTAAAAACGACGCGTTATTTCGCGGCGACCAGCCGCGGCAAATACTTCGTCTGCAACACCTTCATATGATGCCGCTCGTGGCCGGCGATGATGCAGACGATGGCGCTCACGACAAAAGTGACATTGTTCGCGGTGCCGTGCCGGAGCAGCGCCGCTTCATCGAAGCCGCGAAAGAGGGCGATGGTCGCCGCGCGCACAGCTTGCCATTCGCTCAAAATATCTGCAAAAGCACGCGCCTCAAAATTGGCGGCGCGAACGTAATCGTCCTGCTCGAAGCCGGAGATCGGCGTGGCATCGGCGCGGGCGATGCGCAACGCGCGATAGCACATGATGCGCTCGGAGTCGGCGAGGTGGCCGATCACTTCTTTAATGCTCCATTTGCCGGCTTCATAGCGTGTGAGTGATTGGGCTTCGGAGATTTTTTTTAATCTCGCCAGCGTGTCATCAAATTGCTCACCCAGGATTTTGATGAGATCGCCGTCGGGAACAAGCGAAATGTATTTTCCGTAGTACGGCGCGTATTCCGTTGCTTCGGGGCGGAATAAAATTGCATGGGGCATGGGGCGTTTCTCCTTTAAGTTTTCATGATTGTTGAGATCTGCAACAATAAAAGGAAATGTCATTCTGAAAGAATCTTTTTTTGTTTCGAAAAATTGTTCTGGATATCAAAAGGATTCCTACGGAATGACAGTTAAACTGGATACGGTTTCATTTTATAAGCCCTCAAAGCTTCTTACTTCACCGGCACGAGCAGCATCGTTCCCAGCACAATAACCACAAAACCGATCACATCCAACAAAATTCCATAGCGCAACATGCGCGGCAGTGGAATCAACCCCGAGCTATAAACAATCGCATTCGTCGGCGTAGAAATGGGCAGCATGAATCCCAGCGTGGCGGCCATGGTCGCAGCCAGCGCGGGTTGCAACGGATTGGCGCCGGCCATCGCGATCACCAGCGGCGTGATCATGTTGACGGAAGCGACATTCGAGGTCAGCTCGGAAGTTAAGGTGGCGATCATCGCGGCAACAGCGACCATTCCCCAATCGGCGGCAGGAATCCAGCTCGCCACGCTTTGGCCGAGCGCGTCGGCGAGTTTAGTTTCAAACACCATTTGCCCGAGCGCGATGCCGCCGCCGTAAAGCGCGAGCACGGCCCAATCGATTTCCAATGCCGATTTGAGCGCGATGGTGAATTTCCGCTGTTTCCATGTGATCGGCAACAAGAAGAGCAAAAACGTTCCCAGCAAAGCGGCAACACTTTCCGGAACATATTTTGAAAAATTTTTCATCGCCGGATTGTTTTCACCAAAGATCACTGCGAGAATGCCCGGCATAATCCACAACATGACGGTGACGCTCCACGCGATCAATGTGTTGCGTTCTCCGGCGGAAAGCTTTCCCAGCTTCGCGCGTTCGGCGGCGAGCGATTCGCGCACACCGGTAAGTCGCTTCAAACCTGCGGGACACAAAAAATTGAGATACGCGAACAGCAGCAAGTACAACACAATTACCATCGGCATGCCAAAACTCATCCACTCCAAGAACGTGACATGCCGACCGAGTTGCTTTTCAATAAAACCGAGGCCGATGAGATTCGTCGGCGTGCCCACGGGAGTCGCGAGGCCGCCGATGGAGCCAGCGAAAGCGCAGATCAACATCATTGCGCTGGCGTATTTGCTGCTCACTGCCTCTGGATTGAGCCGCCGCATCGTATTGATAATCGCTAGGCCAATCGGAAACATCATCGCCACTGTGGCGGTGTTGGAAATCCACATCGAGATCATGCAAGTGACAGCGCCATACGCAAACAGAATGCGGCTCGGGCTTTCGCCGACCCAGCGATGCGAGAGCACGGCATAAGCAAATCGGCGATCCAAACCGTGGAGATTGATGGCGCGTGCGAGCACAAAAGCGCCGACGAATAAAAACATAATGGGATCGGCAAACGGCGCAAAGGCTTTTGCCGCCGGCGCGATGCCGAGGAGAATCACCAACGTCGGGCCAAACAAACCCGTGACAGCCAGGGGAATCGATTCGGTGATCCACAAACACATCACCAAGCCCATCACCGCTGCAAGCTTGTGCGCCTCGGGGCTGAGATTAGGCATCGGCGAGAGGAGCAATACAAAGAAAATGATGGGCGCGAGAAAAAAACCGGCACGCTGGCGCCATGCTTCAAAGCGTGCCTCGGCGGCGCTGATTTCGAGCATAGGTGGTCAAATTTAACGATAGAGCGAAGTCCGACTGGCGCAGCGAGATTTTGCTAAATTAAAAAGTTCTTCACGCGCCAGTCGGACTTCACATGCGTTTCTACAAAATTCCATGCGCCCGCTTGATTCTCTTGATCTGATTCA
>Ga0247727_10012382_pt1 | contig 14660 bp, 18 predicted proteins | sample WisWelCaveWW1625_FD_202498 | JGI IMG/M metagenome (GOLD analysis project Ga0247727, IMG submission 202498) | Biofilm microbial communities from Wishing Well Cave, Virginia, United States - WW16-25 | ecosystem: Environmental > Aquatic > Deep subsurface > Groundwater > Cave microbial mat | place... | reverse complement strand
CACGAAGACCGTGTTCTGGTGCATCGCGGACGTGACCGAGGGCCGGATCGCGTTCGGTAGGGGCAACCCGTGCGACTCCGTCGAGCAGGATTACGCTTTCGCCGACTACGCGTCGGCCTGAGCGCCGAGCAGCGCGATCGTGTCGGGATCGCCGCTCTCGCGGGCCAGGGAACGGGCATCGCGGCCATCGTCGGAAATCGCCGAAACGTCGGCCCCTTGGATCAAGAGATGGCGCACGGTTTCGGCGTCGCCGTTCGCCGCGGCTGAGTGAAGCGGGGTCCAGCCGCCGGACTGGCGGGCGTTCGGGTCGGCTCCGGCCTCTAGGAGGAGCAGCACGACGTCGGCGTGGGATCCCGAGGCGGCGCTGTGCAACGCCGTGCCGGTCATCCAACCCGAGCCGCGGCCGTCCACATCGGCACCGCGATCCAGCAGGAACCCGGCGGCATGGGCCTGGCCGAAGAACGCAGCGAGGTGCAGCACCGTGAATCCGTCGCCGCTCCGAGCGGTCGCAAACAGCTGATCGGCGTTGAGCAGCTCCGTCAGACGATCCAGGTCTCCGAACGAGGCCGCTTCGAACAGGTCGAGCTCCGTCACGTGGGCCCGGACGGCCTCGATCAGGCCGCGGTCGAACCGGTAGCGGGCACGCATCAGGGCGCTCACGCCCTCCGCGTCGCGGGACGACGCGAGCGAGGGCTCCTCGTCCAGCATCGAACGCACGGCGTCGACGCTGCCGTCGTCGATCGCGGCGAAGAGGTCATCCCGGGTGCTTGCCATGGGCGCTGCGCTCCTCTATTCTGCCTATTTGCTTAGGCTAAGCATATAACGACGACGATGACCGAGTCGAGGCGTACTTCCCCAGCGCGAGAGGTGCGGGAGGTCGAGGCCGTAGCGGACCTGCTCCACTCCGCTGCCCTGCACCTGTCGCGGCGCCTGCGCGTCGAGGAGGACGCGCTCGGCATCTCCCCTTCCCGATTGTCGGCGCTCTCGGTCGTGGTGTTCGCCGGACCCCTCGGGATCGGCGAGCTGGCTGCGGCCGAGGGCGTCGCGGCACCGACCATGACCCGGCTCGTGGACGGCCTCGAACGGGACGGGCTGGTGGGGCGCGGACCCGATCCGGACGACCGACGCGGCGTGTTGGTCCGCGCCACGCCCAAGGGCTCCCGCGTGTTGCGCCGCGGGCGACGGCGGCGCGTCGACGTACTCGCGTCCGGTCTCCGAACCCTCTCGGACACCGACCTCGCCGCCGTCGCCCGCGGCGCCGAGCTGATCGAGCGCATCACGCGCTCCAACTAGCCGACCGACTGGCCGGCGGCCCAGACGCGCGATGGATGCGCGGCCACTTCGATGTCCTCGCAAGGGTTCCCCTCGTACAGCACGAGATCGGCACGCTTGTCTTGCTCGATCGTCCCGACGTCGGAGAGGCGCAGCAGCTCGGCGCCGTTCGCGGTGGCCGCGCGCATGGCGTCGATCGGTGCCATCCCCCAAGCCACCATGTACGCGAGCTCCTGGGGCAGCATCCCGTGGAGGTTGAGGGGCGTGCCGGCATCGGTGCCAGCCGCGTGCCTGACCCCCAGCCGCGTCGTCCGCCGGAACGCCGCCTCGCGCGCAGGCGCGATCTCCCTGGACTTCGCCGCCGCGTAGTCGGGGATCTCGTCGGCCCGGTCGAGCATCACTCGCCCCGGGGAGATCGTTCCCACGTGGAACGTTCCGCGATGCACCATCTCCTCTGCCATCTCGTCCGAGATCTGCGAGCCGTGCTCGATCGAGTCCACACCCGCGAGGATCGCCCGTTCGATGCCTTCAGCGCCGTGGGCGTGCGCGGCGACGGCGACGCCCAGTCCGTGGGCTTCGTAGACGGCCGCATCGAGCTCTTCTTGTGCGAAGGCTGTGAAGTCCACCCCGATCCCGGGCGTCACGACGCCTCCGGTGGCGATGAGCTTGACGACCGTGGCGCCGGCGGCGACCTGCCGTCGGACCGCCTCCCGCATCGCGTCGGGACCGGAGGCCTCCGCGGCGAACATGCCGCTGCCGTGGCCGCCGGGCGCGGTGATCGCGCGCCCCGCGGCCACGACGCGAGGGATCGCATCGCGCGCTAGGTCACAGATGACGACCGAGGGTGCCCCCAGATCCCGAACGGTGGTGACACCCGCCGCGAGGTGCCGGAGCAGGTTCCGGAGGACCTTCTCGCGGACGACCTCGTCGGTGAGCCCCTGGGTCTCCGCGGCCATATCGCTCGTGCCGTCCCAGGCTAGATGCACGTGCGCGTCCATCAATCCGGGCGAGAGCGTCCTGCCGTGCCCTTCGACCTGCGCCACATCTCCCGCCTCTGACGGGACCGACGCATGCGGCCCCACCCACCCGATCCGATCGCCGTCGATCAGGACCCGGCATGCTCGTGGATGGTTCGCCCGTCGAAGAGCGTGACATCGGCTATGTACGTCTCGGACACGCTTCAGCTGACCCAGGGCGGGACGATCTCGACGCCGTCGACCTCCCGTATCAGCGTCGTTCCGGCCACCATCGTGACGAGGATGGACGCACCACCTTGCCCTGCCTCCAGCCAGTGCAACGACCCGATCGGCACCACGGCGGCGTCACCTACCACCATCTGGTGCACGACCTCATCGAGATGGAACCTGGCGCCCCCGGCGGTCACCGTGAAGACGTCGAAATGATCGTGCCGGTGCGGCGGCAGGGCACCGCCCGGCGGCAGATCGATCCGGAACAGGGCGGTCTCTCTCGAGCCGCGCGAGGGAGCGGCGAGGCTGGTGATCGTGTTCTCGCCCAGCTCGAAGCTGGGGTGGTCGCCGGCGGATTCGACGGGCATCGACTTCTCGAGACTCCTCTTTCCTGAAGGCGCGTACCGTACCGCGGCCCGGCGGGTTGGCGCTCCGCTAGGATTCGCCGGTCCGAACGCCCGCTCGAAGGAAGGAGCTCTCACCCCTGCTCGAGATCGCGCAGCTGGCGGTCGAGGCCGCGCGTCGTGCCGGCGCGGACGTCGCAGACGCCCGCGCCGGCACCGACGAGACCGAGTCCCTCACCGTCCGCAACCAGGTCATGGAGGGCATCGAGCGCTCCACTTCCACGGGCATCGGCGTCCGCGTGCTCAAGGGCGGCAGGTGGGGCTTCGCGGCGACCTCTCGGATCGACGACGAGGCCGAGGTCATCCGCACCGCGGAGCTCGCCGTCCGGATCGCAAAGGCCGCCGCCCGCCTGCCCGGCGACCCGATCATGCTCACACCCGTCGAGCCGGTGGTGGATTCGTGGCGGAGCCCGTTCGCCGAGGATCCGTTCACCGTGCCGCTCGAGGAGAAGGTCGCGCTGCTGATGGAGGCCACCCACAGGATGCAGGCTGCCGGGGCCACGTTCGCCGAGGGAATGCTCGACGTCTTCCGACGGTCGACGTGGTTCGCGTCCTCCGATGGTGCCGCGATCGAGCAGGTCGTCACGCTGTCGGGCGGCGGGATCCAAGCCACGGCGGTGGGCGACGACGACATGCAGCGACGCTCATGGCCCGACGCGTTCCGCGGGCACGTGCGGGCCGCCGGCTACGAGCACATCCGCACGATCGGGCTGGTCGAAGAGGCCGGTCGGGTAGGTCGCGAAGCGGTCGAGCTGCTCTCCGCACCCGAGTGCCCGAGCGAGGTGACGACCCTCATCCTGGACGCGAACCAGATGCAGCTGCAGATCCACGAGTCGGTGGGGCATCCCACGGAGCTCGACCGGGTGCTCGGCATGGAGGAGGCGTACGCCGGCTCGTCCTGGCTGAAGCCGGGCGACCGCGGCAAGGTCAGGTACGGGAGCCCGCTCGTGTCGATCACGGCCGATGCCACGCTCGCCGGCGGCCTCGGCTCGTTCGCGTACGACGACGAGGGTGTGCCGGCCCAGTCGATCCCACTCGTGGTCGACGGCATGTTCGAGAACTTCCAGACCTCGCGGGAGACCGCGCACATCGTGGACCAGACCTCGAACGGCACGATGCGGGCCGACGGTTGGTCGCACCTGCCGCTCATCCGCATGACCAACATCTCGATCGAGCCGCGCGACGGGTCGCTCGCCGAGATCATCTCGGACACGCCCGACGGCATCTTCATGTCGACCAACACGTCGTGGTCGATCGACGACCACCGGATCAACTTCCAGTTCGGGTGCGAGGCTGCCTGGCGCGTGCGCGACGGTAAGCGCGGTGAGCTTTACAAGAACCCGAACTACACCGGGATCACGCCGGAATTCTGGGGCTCCTGCGACGCGGTGGCCGGCCGCGAGGACTGGGTCGTGTTCGGCACGCCGAACTGCGGCAAGGGCCAGCCGGGGCAGGTCGCTCGAGTGGGTCACGGGGCCTCGCCAGCCCGGTTCCGGAACGTCCAGGTCGGGGTCCGCGGCTGATGCCGGGCCTGATCGGCGAGAACCGGTTCCGCGAGGTCGCGACCGCCGCGCTGGAGCTCCCTGGGGTCGACGATGCCGAGGTACTGGTCCTGCACGAATGGGGCGGGCTGACGCGGTTCGCCAACTCCGAGATCCACCAGTCGACGTCGCGGGAGGACACAGCACTCCGCGTGCGCGTGGCGATGAGTGGCCGGGTGGGCGTAGCGCAGGCGAACGACTTCTCCCCCGAGGGCTCGGTGGCGGCGGCCCGAAGCGCGAAGGAGATGGCCGATGTCGTCGCGCCGGATCCCCTGTGGCCGGGCCTGGCTGAGCCGACATCGATCTCGTCTCTCGGTCGGTTCGACGAGGACACTGCGCAGGCCTCCCCCGAGGTCCGAGCCGAGGCGGTTGCCGGCCTGATCGGGCAAGTGCCCCATGGATTCATCGCGGCGGGTGCCTACGAGACCCAGGCGATGGAGATCGGCGTCGCGACCTCTACCGGCCAGGTGTGTTGGGGGTCGATGACGCAGGCATCGATCACGACCGTGGTGACCGGCGACGATCAGGCGAGCGGGTTCGCCGAACGGTTCGCCGGTGCGGCCGGTGAGATCGACGCCGTGCAGATCGGCGCGACCGCGGCCCGGAAGGCTGTCGACTCTCGCTCACCACAGGCGTTGGAGCCCGGCGCGTATCCGGTCGTGTTGGAACCGAACGCCGTGGCAACCTTGGTCGGGTTCCTTGCTTGGATCGGGTTCGGCGGGCGGGACTACATCGAGGGTAGGTCGTGCTTCAGCGGTCGGGCCGGCGAGAAGATCGCAGACGACAGCATCTCCATCTGGGACGACGCGAGCGGTGCCGGGATGCTCGGGGTGGGATTCGACTTCGAGGGGGAGCAGCGGAGACGCGTCGACCTGATCCGCGACGGCGTGTTCGTGGACGCCGTGTACGACCGGCGAACGGCCAAACAGGCCGAGCGCGAGGATGGTTCGACCGGCCACGGTCTCCCCTCTCCCAACCCGCAAGGCCCCTTCCCACTGCACCTGTTCATGGGGAGTGGCGACGCGTCCGTCGAGGACATGATCGCCGCGACCGATCGCGGCCTGTTGGTCACCCGGTTCCATTACGCGAACGTCGTGAACCCGATGGAGTCCTCGATCACCGGCATGACGCGCGACGGCACGTTCCTGATCGAGAACGGCGAGGTGGTCGGGCCCGTGAGGAACTTCCGGTTCACGCAGTCGATCCTCGGCGCGCTCTCGGCCGTGTCGATGATCGGCGGCGAGACGGAGCTCGCGAGCGAGTTCTTCTTCAGCGCCTCACGGGTCCCCGCCCTCAAGATCGAGTCGTTCAACTTCTCCGGCGCCAGCGACCACTAGGGGGAGGCTGCGATGGCGAACGGCTACGTCGTGCACGACCACGAGGGTTCGGCGTTCTGGTTCACCGACATCCTCGCGGTGATGAAGACGCCGGTCGGCGACGGCGTACGCAGGGACCTGGCGGTCGTGGACGCCCTCGCGCCGGAGGGGTCGTCCCCGCCGACGCACATCCACCATGACGAGGACGAGGCCTGGTACCTGCTAGAGGGGCGGATCCGGTTCCGGTGCGGGGACGACGACCTCGTCGCCGAGCCCGGGTCATTCGTCTTCGCGCCTCGAGGCGTCCCCCACTCGTTCTTGGTGGAGCAGGGACCCGCGCGCGTGCTGGTCTTGACCACTCCGGGTGATTTCGGCGAGTTCGTTCGGGAGGCGGGGGTCCCGGCGCCCGAGCGCGTCATCCCGCCCCCCGCCGAGCCCGCGTGGCCGCGATCACGGAGGTGGCGGACCGGCATCGGGTGGAGATCGTCGGCCTTCCCCTCTCGGTCCTGATGGCAGAGGCGCCGGAGGGCTCGCAGGGGTAGGCTTCGTCTCCCGGGACACCAGGAGGCTCTCGATGCTGGTCGGCGACATCATGCATACGGACGTCCGCACGGCCGAGGCCGAGGACACGTTCGCGGATGTGGCGAAGATCATGCGGACGCACGGGATCTCGTCGGTCGTGATGCTGGAAGCGAGCGGGGAGCTCGCCGGCATCGTGACGGAGCGCGATCTGGTCAACCTGGTCGCCGCGGGGGGCGACCCACAGACCGTCCGGGTCGCGCACGGCATGACCCGCCGCAACCTCGAGACGGTCGATCCGAGAACCGACATCGCCGAGGCCGCGGACAAGATGGTGTCGCTCAACATCCGGCACCTGCCGGTGCTGGATGGGGGCAAGGTGGTCGGGATCATCTCGATCCGCGACCTGACCCGGTGGGCCGCCGAGGAACTCTCTGGCGGTCACGAGATGCCCGATATCGCTCGGTCACAGAAGGCTCTGCGCGCGGCGAGCGAGCTGCAGAAGCAGCGCCGGATGAGCTCGTAGTTACTCGTTCGCCGCGCGGCTGAACGGCTCCTTCGGTCTTTCCAATGACCCCAGCTGCGCGATGTCCCTCGGGAACAACAGCGCTACCGTCCAGTCCATCGCGATCCGTACCTTGCGCGAGAGCGTCGGCATGTACGCAAGGTGGTAGGTCCGATGGAGGAACCATGCCGGGAACCCGCGGATCTTGATGCCGAGCGGGTTGGCCACCCCCCGATAGTGCCCGAGCGAGCAGAGCCCACCCTTGCTCCGGTAGACGAATGGCTCGGGAGCCCGACCCTGAAGCTCTGCGGCGAGGTTCTCCGCCAGGCGTCTGGCCTGCCGGAGCGCGTGCTGGGCGGTCGGCGGGCTGAAGCCTCCGGCCGCGTCGGGCACGGCTGCCGCGTCCCCGGCGGCCCAGGCTCCGTCGAGGCCTTCGACCTTGAGCGTGGTGCCGACCCTCACCCGCCCGTCGCCGTCCACCGGGAAGCCTGACGCGCGCGCGAGGGGCGAGGGCTTCACGCCGGCCGTCCAGACGAGCGTCTCCGCCGGGAACGACTGACCGTCGGACAGATGCAGGACGCTGTTCTCGACCGATTCCAAACGCGTCCCCGTGCGGAACTCGATCGCCCGTTCCTCCAAGCGTCGGCGCGCGTACGCGGCGAGGTCGACTCCTAACTCCGGCAAGATCCTCTCGGTGGCCTCGATCATCACCCAGCGCATGTCGTCCCGGCGGATGCGTGGGTAGACCTTCAGTGCCGCGCGAGCCAGGTCCTCGAGCTCGCCGAGAGCCTCAACACCGGCGTACCCGGCCCCGACGAACACGAACGTGAGGGCCGCTCCGCGCTTCTGCTGATCGGTGATCTCGTCAGCCCGGTCCAGCTGGGAAAGGACCCGGTTCCGGAGGTAGATGGCCTCCGCCACGGTCTTGAACCCCACCGCGTGCTCAGCGAGCCCCGGCACAGGGAGCACCCGGGCCCGCGAGCCGGCGCCCAGCACGATGTGGTCGTACGGGTAGGCGCGTTCCTCACCGTCGGCCAGGCGAACCATCGCAGCCCGCACCTCGTGGTCGATGCGGACCACCTCGCCGATCACCAGGTCGGTGCGGTGGAGAACCCGCCGTAGCGGCACGACGACGGCCCGCGGATCGATCGTGCCGCTCGCGACCTCGGGCAGGAAGGGCTGGTACTGCATGAAGTTCTCGGGGTTCACCAGGGTCAGCACGTGGTCGCCGCCCTTCAGCAACCGTTCCAGCCGCATCGCCGTGTACATCCCGATGTAGCCGCCGCCCACCAGCAGGATCCGCTTCACGGCGTCTCGGCCCATCTCGCCAGCAAATTCAGGAGCTCGTCGAGGCCGTGGATCGCGGCATCGACCTCGGCGAGCTGCGCCTGGGTCGGTTGGTCGGGAGCCTCACCGCGCAGAACCCAGACCGTCCGCATCCCGACCTGGCGCGCGGGCCGCATGTCGTAGTCGAGTCGGTCCCCCACCATGGCGGCCCGCGCGCCCTCCACGCCCGCGGCGTCGAGCGCCGCTTCGAACAGACGGATATCGGGCTTGTGCAGGCCCAGGTCGTCGGAGAGTCCCCATGCCTCGAAGTAGCCGGTCAGCCCATCGCGATCCAGTGCGTCACGCACGGCGCTCGGTTGGTTCGCGATCACACCCAGCCTGAACCGAGCCCGGAGCGCATCCAGGCACGCGCGCACATCGGACTCGAGCGCCTCCGCCGGGTACGCCCAGTAGCGAGCCGCCAGGGTCTCCAGCCGCGCGATGTCCGCGTCCGGTCCGAGGAACCGGTCGGCCAGCCGTCGCCGGAACGGCCCGCTTTGCTGGGCCCTGACCTTCGTGTACTCGACCTCGAACTCCGCGTCGGTGAACGAGGCGCCCGACTCGCGAAGCGCTCGACCCAGGGCGAACGCATACACGCGGTCGTCGTACATCACGCCTCCGATGTCGAAGAACACGAACTCGAGTGGCTCCGTCATGCAGGTCCCGTCTGCCCGAGTCGTTCGCAGCTCCGACCGTCTACGCGCGTCCGGCCCGGCGCTTCAACTCCCCGTACCTGTCGGCGTCGGTGGTCTCGCACCCCATCCGGAAGCCGTACCGGGAACCGTGGCAGTCGGAGGCCCCGGTCGGCACGAGGTTCAGGCGCTCTGCCACGGCTCGGAAGCGCGAGCGCGCCGCGTCGTCGTGGTCGGGATGGTCGACCTCGAGGCCCACCATGCCGCCGCCGGCCATCTCCTCGATCAGGCGGTCGGGGACGCTGTCGGTCCCCTTCCACATGCCGGCGTGGGCGAGCACACACACACCTCCCGCGTCAGCGATCAGCCGCAGGGCGTCGAGCGGGTGCAGCGCATGCTTGGGCACGTGCGCAGGTCCATCGTCGGAGATGTACTCGTCGAACGCCTGCTTTTCGGTGCCGACGATGCCCGCCTCGACCATGGCCTGAGCCACGTGGGGTCGAGCGATCAAGTCGTCCCCCGCCAACTCCCGGACCCGTTGGAACGAGATGTCATGCCCGAGCGCCTGCAGCTTCTCGATCATCATCTCCCCACGCCGGAACCGGGTCTCCGTGAGGCGCTTCAACTCGTCGCGCAACCCAGCGTGGGTCGGGTCCACCCAGTACGCCAGCACGTGGAGGCTTGCCTCCTCGTACTCGGCCGAGAACTCGAGTCCGGGCACGATCTCCAGGCCGGTGCCATCGGCGGTCGCGATCGCCTCAGCGAGCCCGTCGGTCGTGTCGTGGTCGGTGACGCCGATCCCGTCGAGACCGCGGTCCAGGGCCATCCGGACGTTCTCGGCGGGGGTCTGGGTGCCGTCCGAGCACGTGCTGTGCGTGTGAAGGTCGTACCCCGGCATCCGTCCCATGCTCCCAGGACGGCCTCCGCCCGCCATGGCGACCGGACGGACGGCTCCCGATGGGGTCGTCTACTGTGACCACCGTGGCGCGGATCGGGGTGTTCGGAGCAGGCGCGATGGGCACCGCGATGGCGATGCATGCAGCTCGAAGCGGCAACGAGACATCGCTTTGGGCGAGCGAGCATGATGCTCACGCGTTCGAAGGGCTTCGCGTCGAGCATCGCCACCCGCTCCTCCCCGAACACATCCCGGGATCGCTCGTCGTCCATGGGCCCTACGAGCTCGCGGAGGCCGCCCGTGACGTGGAGGTCGCCGTGATGGGTGCGAACTCCCGGGGCGCGCGCTCGCTCGCGCGGATGGTGCGCGGTCACCTCGAGGGGGCTCGGAGCTTCGTGTCGATCGCCAAAGGGCTGGAACCGGAGACGCGCCGACGGATCTCGGAGGTCTACACGCAGGAGCTCCCCGGACCCGCGATCGTCGCCGTGGGCGGACCCTGCCTGGCGGCCGAGCTCGCAGAGGGGCTTCCGACCGCCGCCGTGTGGGCATCCAGCGACGTAGAGGTCGCCGCCGCGGCCGGAGCGCCGTTGCAGGACGTTCGCTACCAGCTCACCTTCACGGACGACATCGTTGGCGTGGAGCTCTGCTCGATGATGAAGAACGTCGCCGCGATCGGCCTGGGGATCTTGGACGGGCTCGGCAAGCCGATGGGCCGCGACTTCAAGAACGCGAAGGCCGCGCTGTTCACCCGTGCAGCCCACGAGCTGAACGAGCTCGTGACCGCCCTGGGGGGCCGATCGGAGACCGTCTTCGGGCTGGCCGGCGTTGGCGATCAGCTCGTGACATCCCTCGGGGGCCGCAACCGCCTGTACGGGGAGATGGTCGGCGTCGGCGATCCGCCCGCCGACGCACTGATCGAGCTCGAGGCGCGCGGGCTGACGGTGGAGGGGGTGGATTCCGCCCGCGACGTCCGTCACCTCGCGAGAGAGCGTGGCCTGGACCTGCCCTACCATGCCGCGGTCCACCGTGTGTTGTTCGAGGGTGGAGAACCCGACGAGATCTGGGAGGTGCTTCGGTGACCGACAAGCCCGATCGCAACCTGGCCTTGGAGCTGGTCCGCGTGACGGAGGCTGCAGCGCTCGCCGCCGGGCGGTGGGTCGGCCGCGGGGACAAGAACGCCGCCGACCAGGCGGCCGTCGACGCCATGCGACTGATGATCGACACCGTCGAGATGCAGGGCGTGGTGGTGATCGGCGAGGGTGAGAAAGACGAGGCCCCCATGCTCTACAACGGCGAGGAGGTCGGCGACGGCACCGGTCCCGCGTGCGACGTGGCCGTCGACCCGATCGACGGAACGCGCCTGACCAGCGTCGCGCAGCCGAACGCGCTCTCGGTGATCGCCCTGGCACCGCGCGGCACGATGTTCTTCCCGGGCTCGGCTGTGTATATGGAGAAGATCGCCACCGGGCCCGAGGCCGCGGATGCGATCGACATCGACGCTCCCATCGCGGAGAACATCCGGAGGGTCGCGAAGGCGAAGCACAAGGGCCCTGAGGACGTTACGGTCACCATCCTCGATCGGGACCGCCACACGGAGATGATCCGGGAGATCCGCGAGGCGGGCGCCCGAGCCGCGATCATCACGGACGGGGATGTGGCTGGGGCCATCGCTGCGGCGGCCCCACGGATGAGCGTGGATCTGTTGATCGGGATCGGCGGCACGCCCGAAGGTGTGGTCGCCGCGGCAGCGCTCAAGTGCCTGGGGGGAGCGATGCTCGGTCGCCTCCATCCCCGCACCGATGAGGAACGGGCGGCCCTCGTCTCGGAAGGGTTCGATCTGACGGCGGTGTTGACCACGGACGACCTCGTGGCATCGGAGGACGTGTTCTTCGCCGCGACCGGCGTCACCGACGGCTATCTCCTTCGGGGCGTCCGGTATTGGCCCGACGGCGCGACGACGTTCTCGATGGTATTGCGCGGACGGTCCGGCACGCTTCGTTATCTCGAGTCGCATCACTCGTTCGAGAAACTCGAACGATTTTCCGCGATCGACTATCGCCCGTAGCTGAACATCGCGGGTTGCGTGTATGCTCGCGCGGACCGGAACGAGGGGGCTTGGGGAATGGCAGAGAAGACCATCTTGGTATGCGACACCTGTGGCCGACCGGCGGATGAAACCGTCACGATCAAGCTCAAGCGCGGGAACTTCGTGAAAGACCTCTGCGCATCGCACGCGAACGAGCTGGTGGCGGGGACCCGCAAGCCCAGGCCCGGCCGGCGTCGGGGCACGACCGTCAAGAAGACCGGCGCGAAGCGTCGGGGCCGGCCGCCGAAGAGCACGACCACGGGCGCGAAGCGCAGGGGCCGGCCGCCGAAGAGCACGACCACGGGCGCGAAGCGCAGGGGCCGGCCGCCGAAGAGCACGACCACGGGCGCGAAGCGCAGGGGCCGGCCGCCGAAGAACCCCGCCTGAGCCTCCTCAGGCGACCTCGTAGACGCCCTTCCCCACCCTCCTGATCGCGCCATCGCGCGTCAGAGAGGCGAGCGCGCCCAGCACGGCCTTGCGCACGTCCGGCTGCGTGAACGGATCGATGTAGCCGCGTCGGAGCGCCAGATCCTGCACCTTCGTCCAGTGCAGTGGGGCCGCCTCTTCACGCAGGATCTCAAGGGCTGCCTCGCGCGGTTCCACCATCAGCCTCTCAACGGCTCGATCACGTGGCGGGCGAACAGATCGACCTGCTCGGGTTCACGAACGGCGAACGGCAACACCCACGGGGACAGGATCAGCTCCTCGACCCCCAGCGCCTCGAACGCCGCGACCCGTTCCAGGATCCGATCGGGCGAGCCCGACAGCGTGTCCGTGCACCAGGTCTCGTAGGTCTCGCTATCGAGGGCGCCGCCCGGCATGTCGGCTCGACCCCGCGCGAAGGCTGCCCGGGCGGCGCCCTCGTCCCGGCCGATCAAACCGTACAGGCCAACGCTCAGCCGGAAGGTCGAAGGGTCACGGTCCTCCTCTTCGCAGATCCGCCGTGCGGGCTCCACCCGCTGCGCGTACACCTCGGGCGACATGCGCCAGACGACGTTCCAGCCGGCCGCGTATCGGGCCGCGAGCCGGAGCACCCGAGGGCCGCCTTTGCCGCCGACCCATACCGGGATCGGTCGCTGGACCGGCGGAGGCAGGAGTTCTGCCTCGCGGAGCGACACCGAGTGACCATCTAGGGACACTGAGCCGCCCGCGAACAGGGCCCCCAGAACCTGAAGCGTCTCTTCGAGCCGTTCGAACCGCTCACCCGCCGAACCGAACGGGAACCCGAACGATCTGAATTCGTCTTCGAACCAGCCCGCGCCAACGCCCAGCTCTAGCCGGCCTCCCGAGAGTTGGTCGATGCCGGCGGCGATCGTCGCTAGCGTCGAGGGGTGTCGGAACGGCGACCCGAGCACGAGCGTTCCGACACGCACCCGCTCGGTCGCGACGGCGACAGCCGCGAGAGCGGTCAGGGGCTCAAGGGATCCGATCCGTTCATCACCGGCTCCGAACCGCGCGAACGAGTAGAAGAAATGGTCGGAGACCCACACCGAATCGAAACCGAGCGCCTCGGCCCGCCGTGCCCACCCCAGGAGCGCCTCGTGGGTGATCGGCTCGTCGCCGGGCAGCGAGAAGCCGTAGTGCGGCAGAGCGAGCCCGAAACGCATCGAGCGAGGATACTCAGCGGCCGGGAACCGGCGAAGGGCTCGGCGTGGCGAGCCCTGCATCCGCTTCGAGGATCCCCTGCAGGATGATGCCACCCGTCGAGCCGCGCACGATGAGCCTCTCGAACCCCTCGAGATCCTCGTCGAACCGACGGATTAGCGTCGTCCCGCCGTCGACGTCCAGGTGCCGGATCCGACCCACCTGGATGACGTCCCCATCATGGGCCGCCAGCTCGACCGTGAACGGCCCCTGGCCGGCTCGGAGGCCAAGGACCTGGACGATCGCGATGTCACGGATGGAATCCGACGTGACGGTCATCCCGGCCCCGCCACCGGAGCCCCCGTCGACCGTCGCGAGGAGAGCCAGCGAGGCCTTGCCATCACCGAACTCCAACGTTCGGAAGATGGTCTGGACGCGAATGATCGACTCTGACTGTCGCTGTTGCGCCTGCTCGACGCGCCTCTCGAGGCGATCGGCGCGGCCGGCCATGACCGCGCCCCAACCGAGCCCCGAGAGCGCCAGCATCGCGGCGACCACCGCGGCGACCGCGAGCCGGCCGCGCCGCGGCACGTCGGTCCGCCGGTCTCCCACGGTCCCGGCGATGGCCTCCACGATCCGCTCTTCGAGCTCGGGCGCCGGCTCGACCGGAGCGAGAGTGAACGCGAGCGAGCCTGCCGCACGGTTCAGACCCTCCGCCTCCTTCCGACACGCCGCGCACCACGCGAGGTGTCGGTCAACCTCCGTCAGGTCACGGGTCGCGAGCACACCGAGCGCGTGCTCGGCGAGTCGGTCGCGGACGGCCGTGCAGGTCACATCGGCTCCTTGTCCTCGTTCGCCTTGCGAACCTTGATCAGGGCAGCCCGCAGGCGCGTCTTGACGGTTCCGAGCGGGATGTGGTCAGCCTCGGCGATCTCGCGAGCCGTGAGGCCCCGGAAGTACGAGCGAGCCAGCAGCCGGCGTTCGGCATCCGAGAGCGAACCGAGCGCGCGGATCGCGGCGTCGCGCTCCATCACGCCGGCCACCTCGTCGACGCCCGGCCCGTCGGGCACCTCGTCGACCAGCACGAGCGTCGGGCGGGTCACCCCAGTCTCACGGCGCAACCGATCTACCGCCAGGTTGTGCGCGATCGTCATCAGCCACGTCGACAGCCGTCCCCGGGCGGGATCGAAGCGAGCGGCTTTGCGCCAGGCGGTCAGGAACACGTCTTGCGTCAGCTCCTCGGCGGCCTCACGGGAGCCCAACAGACGCATCCCCATCGAGAAGATGGGGCGGCCGAACCTGGCATACAGCGCCCGGATCGCGTCATCATCACCGGCAAGGAGACCCTCCATCATCTGTTGCTCCTCCCGCGGGAGGAGGGGGCCGTCATTCC
>Ga0247727_10012381_pt1 | contig 14663 bp, 10 predicted proteins | sample WisWelCaveWW1625_FD_202498 | JGI IMG/M metagenome (GOLD analysis project Ga0247727, IMG submission 202498) | Biofilm microbial communities from Wishing Well Cave, Virginia, United States - WW16-25 | ecosystem: Environmental > Aquatic > Deep subsurface > Groundwater > Cave microbial mat | place... | reverse complement strand
CGGGGGATACGGCGAAGTTCGAGGTGGAGCTGATCATGCCGATTGCCATGGAGCCGGAGCTGCGCTTCGCCATCCGCGAGGGCGGCCACACCGTGGGGGCGGGGGTCATTACGAGTATTGTGGCGTAACGTTAATCCAATCTCTCGAGGATTCTTGTGCAAGAGATCATTGATCTGGCGTGTACCGAGTGCAAGCGCCGGAATTATTCGACAACGAAGAACAAGAAAAATGTGACGGAACGGCTGGAGCTGAAGAAATACTGTCGTTTCTGCCTTCGTCACACGGCGCATCGGGAGGTTAAGTAAAGCAGTGCGTTCTGACGTATCGGCGGTGGTGAGTGACCTATTGAGTGGTTGCGTTCCTGCGAGGTTGCGATTCTCCCCCGGTGTTCAAACGCAAGTGGCTGTTCCCGGTTAGACGGTTCGACGTCCTCTTAGCGTCGGGCAATCTTGTCATAACTCATTGTTCTCGGATACGGGCACGCGAGTATCTGTTGTGTTCGTGAGATTTCGGCCGCAGGGCTGACAGAGGCCTGTAGCTCCAATCGGCTAGAGCAGCGGTCTCCAAAACCGCGGGTTGCAGGTTCGAATCCTGCCAGGCCTGTTTTTGTCTGGCTAGGCAGGTGTGAGTTTGTTGCAAGGCCCTATTGTGGTGAGGATGGTCTATCGTGCGATATGTATTTTAATGTAGGGCTTTTCGCCGAGTCGTAGTCATTGGCAAATGTACCTGTGAGTCTTGGAGTGAGTTCGATCGCGATGGCGCAAGGCAATCTATTCTCCCGTAGCTGGCAATTCTTGGTGGAGACCCGCGTTGAGCTGCAGAAGGTGTCATGGTCCAGCCGGCAAGAGTTGATGAGTTCCACCACAGTGGTCATCGTGACGACGATATTGATGGGTATGTTTGTTGGGGTGTGTGATTTGTTGTTGTCTCGCGTCCTGAGCTTGATCCTGCGGTAATGATGGCGGAATGTTCGATGAAGCAGTGGTATGTCGTGCACACGCTGACCGGTCAGGAAGATAAGGTCAAGTTGACGCTGGAGACGCGATCGAAGGAGTCAGCGGCCGGATCACTGATCGGGCAGGTGATGATTCCCACCGAACAGGTGTCTGAGGTGCGCTCCGGCAAGAAGCGGATCTCCACGCGGAAATTCTTTCCCGGTTACGTCTTGGTCGAGATGGAGATGACTGATGAGAGTTGGTATCTCGTAAAGAGCTCGCCTGGGGTGACCGGATTTATCGGGGCGGGGACGCGGCCGACGGCGTTGAGCGAAGGCGAGATCCATTCGATTCAGCAGCAGGCCGAAGAGAAACGGGAAAAGCCGGTGCCTAAGGTGGTGTTCGTCAAGGGCGAAGCGGTAAAGATCATCGAAGGGCCGTTTACCAATTTTAATGGTACGATCCTCGACATCAACCCGGAGCGAGGCAAGCTGCGGGTCAACGTGTCGATCTTTGGTCGATCAACGCCGGTGGAGCTTGAGTATTGGCAGGTGGAGAAGCAATGAAGAGGTATGGGATGTGGAGTCTGGAGTGCGGGATGGCGATGCCCATGTGCTATACGCGTTGGGCGCGCATGTGTCGCTCCCGTTGCGTTGGCAGTTCTCTTCCTTTCTCTTGTCTCTCGTCTCCCAGTTCTGCTCTCCTGGTGGTGTCCAATGGCTAAGAAGATTAAAGCGTTGATCAAGTTACAGGTGCCGGCTGGCCAGGCGAATCCAGCGCCGCCGGTGGGTCCTGCGTTGGGGCAGCATGGCGTCAACATCATGGAGTTCTGCAAGACGTTCAATGAGCGGACGAAGGAACAGTCAGGTCTAATTCTGCCGGCGCTCATCACGGTATATGAGGATCGAACCTTTACATTCATCGTCAAGAGCCCACCCAGCGCCGTGTTGCTCAAACAGGCATGTGGTTTGGCGAAGGCCTCGGGGCAGCCGAGTCGTGAAGTGATTGGCACGGTGACGAAGGCGCAAGTGCTCGAGATTGCCAGAACCAAGCTTAAGGATTTGAATACCAATGATTTGGAAGCTGCGGCATTGCAGGTGGCGGGAACGGCGCGCAGCATGGGTATCAAGGTGGAAGGGTAAACAGGTGGCACACCTTTCTTCGAAGCGGATGAAGACTGTTCGTGAGGCGGTCACGGATCGTACGCCGAAAGCGCTGCCGGAGGCGGTGGAGGTGCTCAAGCGGGCGCCGAGGGTCAAGTTTGATGAGACCGTCGAGATATCGTTGAAGCTCAATACCGACCCGAAGCAGACTGATCAGAACGTGCGTGGGACGGTGGGGTTGCCGCATGGGACGGGGAAGACGGTGCGGATCGCCGTGATCTGCAAGGGCGAGGAGCAGCAGAAGGCGCGTGAGGCGGGTGCTGAGGTCGTCGGTGACAGCGAGTTGATCGAGAAAATCAGCGGTGGATGGATGGAGTTCGACGTCATGGTAGCGATGCCAGATATGATGCGTGATCTGAGCAAGCTCGGCAAGCTTCTGGGGCCGCGCGGCTTGATGCCGAGTCCCAAAGCCGGCACTGTGACGCAGGATGTGGCCAAGGCGGTGCGCGAGCTGAAGGCCGGAAAGATGGAGTTCCGGATGGATAAGAACGGCAGCCTTAATGCTGGCGCTGGGCGGATCTCTTTCCCAGAAGCGGCGCTGGTTGAAAATATCACGACATTAGTGCGGGCGGTTGAGCGAGCGAAACCAGCGTCGGTGAAGGGACGATTGATCAAGACGATGTCGGTATCGACGACGATGGGTCCTGGTGTGCGGGTTGATTTAGGGACAGTCTTGGCGGTGGAAGAGGCAGTGGTGTAGGGATGGTACAAGCGACAGTAGAAACCACAAAGGCGATGTCGATCGGCCGTCGGTGCCGGGAGCTGATGCTGCAGGAGTTGCGTCAGCAGGTCGAGCAGAGCTCCACGTTGCTGATCACCACGTTCGTCAATGTGAAGGCGTTGCAGCTGGAGGATCTGCGTCGGAAGCTGCAGCTGGCGAAGGCGCAGTACGTGGTGGTTAAGCGCTCGCTCGCGCAGTTGGCGTTGGCCGCGATCGATCTGCCGGCAGCAACTGATGGATGCGTCGACACGATGGCGTTCATTCTGACCAGTGGCGATCCCTCGGCGGTTTCGAAGGTGGCGATGGATTTTTCCAAGGCCGTGCCGGCATTCCGCGTGAATGCCGGTGTGATGGAACGGCGGTATCTGCCGTTTGAGGTGGTGAAGGCGTTGGCGGATCTGCCGCCGAAGCCGGTGCTGCTGGCCAAAGTGTGTGGCGGTATGAAGGCGCCAATCGGGCGCCTGGTCGGCGTGCTGAGCGGATCGATTCAGCGGCTGACACTGGTGTTGCAGGCGATTCGCGATAAGAAGGGAACATCGGCATCTTCATCATAAGATGAGGAGATAGAGAAGGGGGCGACCATGGGTGAGACCGAGACGAAAGAACAGACGGCAACGATGGAGTTGTCGGGCAAGGCGCAGGACATTATGAAGACGATCGAGCAGATGAGCGTGCTTGAGCTAGCCAATCTGGTCAAGGCGCTGGAGGATCGGTTCGGCGTCGTGGCGGCGGCGCCAATGGCGGCCGGTGTGGCGGCGGCTGGCGGTGGAGCTGCGGCCGGTGTGGCAGCGGTTGAAGAGAAGACGTCGTTTGACATCGTGCTCGTCAGCTCGGGCGATAACAAGATCCAGGTGATCAAGGAGATTCGCTCGATCACGACGTTGGGTTTGAAAGAGGCGAAGGATCTGGTAGATCAGGCGCCGAAGCCGGTGAAGCAGGGTGTGGCGAAGGCTGAGGCGGAAGAGATCAAGAAGAAGCTCGAGGCGGTCGGCGCGAAGGTGGAGTTAAAGTAGTTGCCGCTTAGGGAGCGATGTGTTCATGGGATTGGTTTGGTAACGGTATGGCGAAACGGGTGGAGCGGTAGCTGGCGGGAGAGAGTGTGATTACACGACGATCGTTTGCCAAGCTCAAAGAAGTGGTCGAGTTGCCGAATCTGCTGGAAATTCAGACGCGGTCGTATGCGGAATTTCTGCAGCGGGATGTGCCGATGACCAAGCGGAGCAACCAGGGGTTACAGGCGGCGTTCCTCGAGGTCTTTCCGATCGCCAGTTTCGATGGGGCGTATCGTCTGGAGTTCGTCGGATATCTCCTCGGTAAGCCGAAGTATACGGCGGAGGAATGCCTGCGCCGCTCGCTGACGTACGCGTCACCGCTGCGGGTGAAGATGCGGCTGGCATCCAAGCAGTGGACCAAGGAGCAGGAGGTGTATCTTGGCGAGATGCCCCTGATGACGGATACGGGCAGCTTCATCATCAACGGGGATGAGCGCGTGGTCGTCAGCCAGCTGCACCGTTCGCCCGGCGTGTCGTTCGAGGAGACGATCCATCCAAGCGGCAAGCGGACGTATTCGGCGCGGATCATTCCGTACCGCGGCGCTTGGATCGAGTTTGAGTTTGACAGCAGCGAAGTGCTCTTCGCCTATCTGGATCGACGCCGCAAGGTGGTAGCGACGACGTTTCTGCGGGCGCTGGGGTGCTCCACCAGCGAAGAGATCCTGGACGTCTTCTGCGGACTGGAGACGATTGATGCGCAGGAGAAGGCGGAGGCCAAGCGTTTGGTAGGACGTATCTTGGCGAGCGATTTGGTGGATGCATCGTCCGGTAAGAAGCTGTTGCTGCGTGGTCACCAGCTCACGAAGGAAGAGATTGATGAGTTGTGGGATGCCGGGTTGCGTCGCTTCATCGTGTTGAAGGAGGCGGTGCCGGAGATCCTCAAAGCGCTGGATCGCGATCATACGAAGAGTACCAATGAGGCGTTGCTCGATATCTACAAGCGAGTTCGTCCCGGTGAGCCGGCAGTTCAGGATAGTGCCAAGGCGCTCATGGATCGGATGTTCCTCGACTCACAACGCTACGATCTCGGACGGGTCGGTCGGTACATGCTCAATCGGAAGCTCGGTATGGAAGTGGCGTTGGACCAGCGGGTCGTGGATTTGCCGACCGTCGTCAACGTGATCAAGTATCTCCTGCAGCTGAACGGCGGACAGGGGGATATCGATGATATCGACCACTTGGGGAATCGTCGTGTGCGGACGGTCGGTGAGCTCGTGCAGAATCAGTTTCGCATCGGACTGGCGCGGTTGGAGCGGTCGGCTCGGGAGCGGATGACGATCTACGATCTGGAAACGATCATGCCGTACAGCCTGGTCAACCCGAAGCTCGTCTCCTCGGTCATCATGGATTTCTTTGCGCGGAGCCAGCTGTCGCAGTTCATGGATCAGACGAACCCGTTGGCGGAGATGACGCACAAGCGGCGTCTGAGCGCGCTGGGGCCCGGTGGGCTGAGTCGGGAGCGCGCCGGCTTCGAGGTGCGGGACGTGCATCACTCGCACTACGGCCGCATCTGCCCGATCGAGACGCCGGAAGGGCCGAACATCGGGCTGATCTCATCGCTGAGCACCTACGCGCGGGTTAACGAGTTTGGACTGTTGGTCACGCCATACCGTGTGGTGCAGAACGGTCGTGTCACGGAGAAGATTGATTACCTGTCGGCTGATCAAGAGGACAAGTATGTGATCGCGCAGGCGAATGCGCCTTTGGATCGCTACGGCCATTTCGTCGATGAGAAGATCTCCTGCCGTCATCAGGGCGATTTCCCAAAGTTGCCGCCCGCGAAGATTCATTACATGGATGTGTCGCCGAAGCAGCTGGTGAGCATCGCGGCGAGCTTGGTCCCGTTCTTGGAGCATGACGATGCCAACCGGGCGTTGATGGGAGCGAACATGCAGCGTCAGGCGGTGCCGCTGATGATCACGGAGCCGCCGCTGGTTGGAACGGGGATGGAGGCTGCGCTCGCTAGGGATTCCGGGGCGCTCACGCTGGCCAAGGTGGATGGCGTGGTCAAGAGCGTGCAGGCCGATGAGATTGTCATTGGTTCGCACACCTACCGGCTACGAAAATTTGTGCGTAGCAACGCCGACACGTGCGTGAACCAGCGACCGCTTGTCGAGGTGGGGCAGAAGGTGAAGGCAGGCGAGCCGATTGCTGATGGTCCGGCGACCAGAGGCGGTGAGCTGGCGCTGGGGCGGAATCTGCTGGCGGTGTTCCTGCCGTGGCGCGGCTACAACTTTGAGGATGCCATCCTTGTGAGCGAGAAGATCGTCAAGGAAGACGTCTTTACCTCGATTCACATCGAGGAGTTTGAGATCGAGGCGCGAGAGACGCGGTTGGGGCCTGAGGAAATCACGCGGGACATCCCGAACGTCAGCGAGGATGCGCTGCGGGATCTCGACGAGCAAGGGATCGTCCGAGTCGGTGCCGAGGTGAGATCGGGGGACATCCTTGTCGGGAAAGTGACGCCGAAAAGTGAGACGGAGCTGTCGCCGGAAGAGAAGCTGTTGCGGGCGATCTTTGGTGAGAAGGCGAGCGATATCCGCGATGCCAGTTTGGTGGTGCCTCCAGGCATCGAAGGGATCGTGGTGGATGTGCGTGTCTTCTCCCGCAAGATGCACCGACCAAAGGACAAGGCGGAGTTGACTCGCGAGCTGGGGCAGATCGAGGAGATTCGGAAGTTCTATCAGGAGCAGATTCATCAGATTGACGGAGAGCGGACGAAGCGCCTCTCCTCGCTTCTCGTTGGAGCGAAGTTAGCGGCTGATCTGCCCGATGCCGCCGGGGAAGAGACGTTGTTGTCGGAAGGGAGTACGGTCAAAGAGCGCGATCTCAAGAAGTTGGCAACGGCCGACTTCAGCAAGGTACGGATCGAAGGCGACAAGGATTTGGCCGATGAGGTGCGGAAGATCGCGGCCGTGTATGAGAATCAGATCAGCGAGCTGGCGGAAGAGCAGGAACGCGAGATCGACAAGATCAAGCGGGGTGATGAGCTGCCGCCAGGTGTGTTAAAGCGGGCGGTGGTTTATGTCGCATCGAAGCGGAAGCTCTCGGTCGGCGACAAGGCGGCCGGTCGTCACGGGAACAAAGGGGTGATCGCTCGGATCATGGCGGAAGAGGATATGCCGTTTCTCGAGGATGGAACGCCGGTCGAGATCGTGCTCAATCCACTGGGGGTCCCGTCTCGGATGAACGTGGGTCAGGTGCTGGAGTTGCACCTGGGCTGGGCGGCGCATGCGCTGGGGCTACAGGTGGCATCGCCGGTGTTCGACGGATCGTCCGAAGAGGAGATCAAGCTGCAACTCAAGAAGGCTGGTTTGCCGGAGAATGGTCGCGCCCCGCTTTATGACGGGTTGACTGGGGAGCCGTTTGACCAGACGGTGGCTGTCGGCTACATCTATATGATGAAGCTGGCGCATTTGGTGGATGATAAGATCCATGCTCGGTCGATCGGTCCCTACTCGCTGGTGACCCAGCAGCCATTGGGTGGGAAGGCGCAGTTCGGTGGGCAGCGGTTCGGCGAGATGGAGGTCTGGGCGTTGGAGGCATACGGTGCCGCCTATGCGCTACAGGAGTTGTTGACGGTGAAAAGTGACGATGTCGTGGGACGGACGAAGACATACGAGGCGATCGTCAAGGGTGAGAACACGTATCAGCCGGGTACGCCGGAGTCGTTCAACGTCTTGGTGAAGGAGTTGCAGAGTCTGGGGCTGGATGTCCGGTTGGAGCGGAGCGGCGACGCGGAGAGTGGGCGGATGTCGGAGAAATCGTCGGGGAAGAAGCGATGAGCGGGGCGACCGAGCGGTCCACGATGGTGACGCGGGCGATCCATTCATCGGAAGAGGCGAAGCTGAACGCCGCCAAGCGGTTGGGGTTGGAGCGGGACGTGCCTGTCACAACCCCAGCTGGAACAAACACGTTTGATGCGATCGGCATTCAGATCGCGTCATCGGAGGTGATTCGCTCCTGGTCGCGCGGCGAGGTGAAGAAGCCGGAGACGATCAACTATCGGACGTTCAAGCCGGAGAAGGACGGCCTCTTCTGCGAGAAGATCTTCGGGCCGACCAAGGATCATGAGTGCAACTGCGGCAAGTACAAGCGGATTAAATACAAGGGTGTGACATGTGATCGATGCGGCGTCGAGGTGACACTCTCCAAGGTGCGGCGCGAGCGGATGGGTCATATTGAGCTGGCGGCGCCGTGCACGCATGTGTGGTTTTTCAAGGCGATGCCGTCGCGTATCGGAGCGGTACTCGGCTTGACGTTGCGTGAGCTGGAGAAGGTGATCTACTACGAGGACTATGTCGTCATCGATCCGGGTGAGACGCCTCTCAAGAAGCGCCAACTGTTGACCGAGGAGCAGTACCGCGAGGCGGTCAAGCAGTATGGTGCCACCAAATTTGTGGCGAAGATGGGTGGCGAGGCGGTGCGCATCCTCCTGAGCTCGACGAATCTCGACGAGCTGGTGAAGAAGCTCAGCCGCGATCTGGAAAAGACCAAGGCCGAGCAGGCGCAGCGGAAATATGTGAAGTTGCTGAAGATCGTCGATGGCTTCCGGAAGTCGGAGAACAAGCCGGAGTGGATGGCGCTTGAGGTGGTTCCGGTGATTCCGCCGGATCTACGGCCGCTCGTGCCCCTCGACGGTGGGCGGTTCGCGACCAGTGACCTGAACGATCTCTACCGTCGCGTCATCAACCGGAACAACCGCCTCAAGAAGCTGATCGAGCTGAAGGCGCCGGACGTGATCGTGCGTAATGAGAAGCGGATGCTGCAGGAGGCGGTGGACGCCCTCTTCGATAACGGTCGCCACGGGCGTCCGGTGTTGGGACCGATGAATCGCCCGCTCAAATCGCTCAGCGATATGCTCAAGGGTAAGCAGGGGCGGTTTCGTCAGAATCTGCTGGGCAAGCGTGTCGATTACTCCGGGCGGAGCGTCATCGTCATCGGGCCGGAGCTGAAGCTCCATCAGTGCGGTCTGCCGAAGCAGATGGCGTTGGAGCTCTTCGAGCCGTTCATCATTCGCAAGCTGCGTGAGCGTGGGTTTGTGCACACGATCAAGAGTGCCAAGCGGATGGTGGAGCGGGCGCGGCTGGAGGTGTGGGACATTCTCGAAGAGGTGATTCAGGATCATCCGGTGATGCTCAATCGTGCGCCAACGCTCCACCGGCTCGGGATTCAGGCATTTCTGCCGAAGCTGGTGGAAGGGAAGGCGATCCGGATTCATCCGCTGGTCTGCACGGCGTTCAACGCCGACTTCGATGGCGATCAGATGGCGGTGCACGTGCCGTTGACGATACAGGCGCAGCTGGAGGCGCGGCTCCTGATGCTCGCGTCGCACAATATCTTCTCGCCCTCCGACGGGCGGCCGGTCTCTACGCCCACCCAGGATATCGTCCTCGGGTGCAGCTATTTGACGAAGTTGCGGGCGGGTGACAAGGGCGAGGGGTTGATCTTCAGCGATCCGGATGAAGCGATCATCGCGTATGACGACGGGTCGGCGGCGATGCACGCCAAGGTGAAGGTACGCGTCGGCGGTCAGCTGGTTGACACAACGGTGGGACGCGTCGTCTTCAACCAGGTGCTTCCGGCCGGCATGCCGTTCGTCAACGATGTTATGACGAAGAGCCGGTTGAGCGATGTCATCGCTAAGTGCTACAAGACATTCGGTCACCATCGGACGGTGCAGCTGCTGGACGATCTGAAAGCGCTCGGCTTCGAGCATGCGACGCTCGCCGGGCTCTCCATCGCTATCGACGATCTGCATGTGCCGTCGCAGAAGGAGAAGATTCTGAAGCAGGCACGCGCCGAAGTCGCCGAGGTCGAGTCGCAATATCAGAAGGGAATCATCACCGAGGGTGAGCGGTACAACAAGATTATCGACATCTGGACGTATGCGACGGACAAGATCTCGGACTTCATCTTCACCGAGCTCGATCCGTTTAACCCGATCTTTCTGATGGTTGACTCGGGAGCGCGTGGGTCGCGCCAGCAGATTCGGCAGCTGGCCGGGATGCGAGGGCTGATGGCGAAGCCGTCGGGCGAGATCATCGAGAGCCCGATCACGGCGAACTTCCGCGAGGGGTTGACGGTGCTCGAGTACTTCATCTCGACGCACGGCGCGCGAAAGGGATTGGCCGATACGGCACTCAAGACGGCCGACTCCGGGTATCTGACACGCCGGCTGGTCGATGTGGCGCAGGACGTCATCATCACCGAAGAAGATTGCGGCACCGTGAATGGGATCTTCATCGGACCGATCATCGAGGGTGATGAGGTCGTCGTGGCGCTCAAGGAACGGATCATCGGGCGTGTGGCGCTCGACAACATCGTAGATGTCATCACCGATAATCTGATCGTCGAGGCAAACCAGGAGATTGGTGACGAGCAGGCGGAGCAGATCGAGGGGTCCGGGATCGAGCGGATCCGGATTCGGAGCGTGCTGACGTGTGAGGCGCGGCAGGGTGTCTGCGCCCGATGCTACGGGCGCAATCTGGCGACCCATCGCATGGTGGAGCTGGGGGAGGCGGTGGGGATTATCGCCGCGCAGTCGATCGGTGAGCCGGGTACGCAGCTGACGATGCGAACGTTCCACATCGGTGGGACCGCCAGCCGGATTATCGAGCAGTCGTACCTGACGACCAAGAACGAAGGGATCGTCAAGTTCCACAATTTGAAGACGGTCATCAACCGGAACAAGGAGATCGTCGTCCTGAACCGAAACGGGCAGATCGGGGTGACCGATAGCTCCGGGCGTGAGCTGGAGCGGTACAGCGTGCCGCAGGGATCGGTGGTGGCGTTGGAGGAAGGCAAGACGGTTGGCCGCGGCGAGGTGCTCGTGCGGTGGGATCCGTACACGTCACCGATCTTGACCGAGGTCTCCGGCACGGCGCAGTACGAAGATATCAAAGATGGGATTACGATGCGGGAGGAGCTCGATCAGGTTACGGGCGTCATCGACCGGATGATCCTCGAGCACAAGGGTGACTACCATCCGCAGATCTTGATCCTTGATCCACAGCGGGAAGTGGTGGGGCTCTATCCGCTTCCGGCCGGTGCGCACATCGTCGTCAAGGAAGGGCAAGAGGTGCGTGCGGGAGATTTGCTGGCCAAGACGCCTCGGAAGATTACGAAGACGAAGGATATCACCGGAGGTCTTCCGCGTGTCGCCGAGCTCTTTGAGGCGCGGCGCCCCAAAGACCCGGCGATCATCAGTGAGATCGACGGGACGATCGAGTTTGGTGGAGTGAAGAAGGGGCAGCGTCTGATCATCGTCCGCAGTCAATCGGCGATGGTCAAGGAGTATCTGATCCCGCATGGTAAGCACCTGAATGCCTACAAGGGAGACCCGGTGCTGGCGGGACAAGCGTTGACCGATGGGCCGATCGTGCCGCAGGACATCCTTCGCGTCAGTGGTGACAAGAAGCTGCAGGAGTATCTGGTCAACGAAGTGCAGCAGGTGTACCGGTTGCAGGGTGTCCGGATCAATGACAAACATATCGAGATCATCGTTCGGCAGATGTTGCGGAAAGTGAAGATTGAGGATACGGGCGATACCGATTTCCTGATCGGCACGCAGATCGACCGCTGGCGCTTCCAAGAGGAGAATCAGCGGGTGCTGGCGAAGGGGAAGAAGCCGTCGAAGGCGAGCCCGGTGCTCTTGGGGATTACGAAGGCGTCGCTCAGCACGGAGAGCTTCATCTCAGCCGCCAGCTTTCAGGAAACGACACGTGTGTTGACGGAGGCGGCAGCCAGCGGCAAGCGGGATGAGTTGCGCGGGTTGAAGGAGAATGTGATCATGGGACATTTGATTCCGGCGGGAACTGGATTCCTGACGCACCGGAACATTGAGTTGGTGAAAATGGCGGCCGAAATGGCGGCAGTTGCTTCGGAGTCGGAGTCGTCGGTGACCGGGACAGCCACAGAGCCGTCGATCGATTCGGACGACGCCACGGTGGGTTGACGCGATGCCGACTATCAGCCAGCTGATTCGATTCGGACGCAGCAGGGGGCGCAAGAAGTCGAAGTCACCGGCGCTCAAGGGGTGCCCGCAGCGTCGCGGCGTCTGCTTGCAGGTGAGGACGATGACGCCGAAGAAGCCGAACTCCGCGTTGCGGAAGATTGCCCGTGTGCGATTGACGAATCACATGGAGGTCACGGCGTACATCCCGGGTGAGGGGCACAATCTGCAGGAGCACTCGATCGTGCTGGTGCGTGGCGGTCGTGTGAAGGATCTGCCAGGCGTGCGATATCACATCGTTCGGGGGACGCTGGATACGGCCGGTGTCACGAACCGGAAGAAGTCGCGTTCCCAGTATGGAACGAAGAAGCCGAAGGAAGGTGGCGGTAAGTAGCGTTGGAGTATTCGCCATTAGCCTGCAGCTGATGGTCGGAATGAGTGCTGAAGGTTGATAGTTGGTAACTGATGGCAGAAAGCGGAAAGGGTAGCGGGCAAAGGAATGCGTAGACATCGTGCGGAACGCCGGGAGATTCTCCCGGATCCAAAATACAACTCAAAGCTGGTTGCTCGGCTCATCAATACTTTGATGTACAAAGGGAAGAAATCGATTGCTGAGCGGGTGGCATATCGGTCATTTGAGTTGGCTGCCGAGCGCACCGGCAAGACGAATGTGCTGGAAATTGTGCAGAAGGCGGTGGACAATGTCCGTCCCAAGCTTGAGGTGAAATCGCGGCGCGTCGGTGGCGCGACGTACCAGGTGCCGATCGAGGTGCGGCCGGATCGGAGCGTCGCGCTCGGTCTGCGGTGGCTCAGGGCCTACGCGAAATCGCGGAAGGGCAAGCCGATGGAGGAGCGCCTGGCTGATGAGTTGGTGGACGCGTTCAACAACACCGGCGCGGCGGTCAAGAAGCGGGATGATGTGCACAAGATGGCGGAAGCCAATCGCGCGTTCGCGCATTATCGCTGGTAATTCGTCTTCGGTGATCGCAGTGGGGCGTAGTGGTCTGAGTGCACGGATGCTTGCAGATACAAGGGGAGCAGATGGCTGTTGCGTTTGATTTGCCGAAAGTGCGGAATATCGGGATCGTCGCGCATATCGATGCGGGCAAGACGACCACGACCGAACGGATCCTCTTCTACTCGGGGCGCATCCACAAGCTGGGGAACATCGACGATGGCAATACCCAGATGGACTGGATGGAGCAGGAGCAGGAGCGCGGCATCACGATCACTGCAGCCAGCACCACCACCTCTTGGAAGGATTATTGGATCAACATCATCGATACGCCTGGTCACGTGGACTTCACGGTCGAGGTGGAGCGGAGCTTGAAGGTGCTGGATGGTTGTGTCATCGTCTTCTGCGCGGTCGGTGGTGTTGAGCCGCAGAGCGAGACGGTGTGGCGTCAGGCCGATCGTTACCGCGTCCCGCGCATGGCGTACGTCAACAAGATGGACCGGATGGGCGCCAACTTTTACGAGGTCGTCAAACAGATACGCGAGCGGTTGGGGGCGGCAGCGCACCCGATCCAGCTGCCGATCGGCGTCGAAGAGACGTACAGCGGGTACGTTGATCTCATCATGATGGACGCCAAACTCTACAAGGACGATGTCGGCAAGGTGATCGAGACGGTGCCGATTCCGGATAACATGAAGGCGTTGGCGGAGGAGTGGCGGCAGAAGTTGATCGAGGGGATTGCCGAGCACGATGACGCCATGATGGCGCTGTTCATCGAGGGCAAGGCGCCGACTGAAGAGCAGATCCGCCAGGGGATTCGTCGAGCGACGATTCACAAAGAATTCGTGGCGGTGCACTGTGGAGCATCAGTCCGCAACAAGGGAATTCAGCCGCTCTTGGATTCAGTTTGCTATTATCTGCCATCGCCGTTGGATCTCCCACCGGTGAAAGGTGTGAATCCCAAGACGGAGCAGGAAGAGGAGCGTCATACCTCCGATCAGGAGCCGCTCTGTGCGTTGGCGTTCAAGATTATGTCGGATCCGTATGTCGGCAAGCTGACGTTTATCCGCGTCTACTCGGGTGTGCTCCGGTCGGGGACGTACCTCTACAACGTGACCCGCGACACAAAGGAGCGGTTGGGCAAGATCGTCCGGATGCATGCCAACAAGCAGGAGATTATCACCGAGGTGCATGCTGGCGACATTGCTGCTGCGGTCGGGCTTAAGGAGACGAAGACCGGGGACACACTCTGCGCGGATGAGAAGCAGGTGCTTCTTGAGACGATCAAGTTCCCAGAGCCGGTGATCTTCATGGCGATTGAGCCGGAGACGAAGGTCGACCAGGAGAAGCTGGGGCTGGCGCTGAATCGGTTGCAGGAAGAGGACCCGACATTCAAAGTCACCTATGATCAAGAGACGTCGCAGTCGATTATCGCCGGGATGGGAGAGTTGCACCTGGAGGTGTTGGTCGACCGGATGTTCCGCGAGTTCAAGGTGCAGGCGAAGGTCGGGAAGCCACAGGTTGCCTACAAGGAGACGATCACGCGCTCCGTCGACGAGCAGGCGGGGAAGTATATCCAGCAGAGCGGTGGCCGCGGTCAGTATGGGCACGTGGTGATCTCGATGGCACCGAGCGAGCGGGGAGCGGGCGTGACGTTTGAGTCGAAGATCAAGGGAGGCTCGATTCCGCAGGAGTTCATTGGGCCCGTCAAGGCAGGCATCTTGGATGCCTCCAAGTCGGGTGTAGTGGCGGGATATCCGATGGTGGATGTGGCGGTGATCTTGTTTGATGGGTCGTATCATGATGTCGACTCATCGGAGTTGGCGTTCCGCATCGCCGGTTCGATGGCATTTAAAGAGGCGGCGCGGCGTGCCGGGCCGATT
>Ga0247727_10012380_pt1 | contig 14664 bp, 9 predicted proteins | sample WisWelCaveWW1625_FD_202498 | JGI IMG/M metagenome (GOLD analysis project Ga0247727, IMG submission 202498) | Biofilm microbial communities from Wishing Well Cave, Virginia, United States - WW16-25 | ecosystem: Environmental > Aquatic > Deep subsurface > Groundwater > Cave microbial mat | place... | reverse complement strand
AGGAAAATCTTGCAGACACGTTATGTTCAACTGAAGACCGCTTTGATAATTTTTCCAGCGGTCTTTCTTTCAACCCAGCTCGCGGGACAAGACCAGACCAATACAAAGACAATTTCGTATCAAGACATCGCCAAACAAATCGTCAACACCGCGTTGCGCGAGGGCAAAGCCTATGAAATGCTCGTTGACCTCACGAAGCTTGGCCCGCGCCTCAGCGGATCGTCGCAAGCCGCCTCAGCCGTCGAGTTGACAAGACAAATGATGCAGCAACTCAGTTTCGATAACGTCCGCTTGCAACCGGTGATGGCGCCGCATTGGGTGCGCGGTCCCGTCGAAGAAGCTACCGTCATCAATTCTCCGGCGCTGGGAAACGTATCGCTGACGATTTGCGCGCTCGGCGGCAGCATTGCCACTCCGGAGATGGGCGTGATCGGCGAAGTCGTCGAAGTGAAATCGTTCGAAGAACTGCGGGCTCTTGGCAAAAGAGCGGAGGGGAAAATCATCTTCTTCAATCGCGCCATGGATGCCAGGCTGCTCGATACCTTCGCGGCTTATGGCGGCGCGGTGAACCAGCGGGGTAACGGCGCGATCGAAGCGGCGAAAGTTGGCGGCCTCGCCGCTCTCGTGCGCTCGATGACTACTCGGCTCGATGACGTGCCGCACACCGGCGGTATGGGATATGAAGATGGCGTGCCGAAAATTCCCGCCGTGGCCATTAGCACGCTCGACGCGGAGATGTTGAGCCGGCTCATTGCCCAAGAGAAAAAAGTCGCTATACGTTTGAAGCTCACCTGCCAGACGTTGCCCGATGCGCCCTCGGCAAACGTCATGGGCGAGATTACCGGCTCGGAAAAACCGGATGAGATCATCGTCGTCAGCGGGCATCTCGACAGTTGGGACAAGGGAACCGGCGCGCACGATGACGGCGCCGGTTGTATGCAAGCCATTGAAGCGGTGCGTTTGCTCAAAGTCTGCGGCTTGAAACCCAAGCGCACGATTCGCGCGGTGATGTTCATGAACGAGGAAAACGGTTTGGCCGGCGGGGAAGAATACGCGAGAGAGGCTGCCGAGAAAAAAATCAAACACACCGCGGCGATGGAATCTGATCGCGGCGGGTTTGCGCCGCGCGGTTTTACGGTGCAGGCCGATTCGATAATCGTCAACAAGATTTCAATATGGGCGCCGCTCTTTGCAGCTCTCGGCGCCGATCGCATTGGGCCGGGCGGCGGCGGCGCGGACATTTGGCCTCTGTCGCGCCAGAGGGTTCCAGCCATCGGTTTGCTGCCGGAAGCGCATCGTTATTTCGATTATCATCATTCCGACAACGACACCATCGACAAAGTGAATGAACGTGAGCTGGAGCTTGGCGCAGCAGCGATGGCGATCATGGCGTATTTGATTTCGGAAGAGTTTTTAAGCGTAGGAGAGTGAAGCGACAAGTAAATATTCTGTTGAATTTCACATTCTAAGACAGTGCTCGTTTAGATTCAGGAACAAAAAAAGCCTCGCGCAGAAATATGTTCGCGGGGCTTTTTATTTCGAGCAAAATCTGCTTGAAGAGGTATCTTGAATTTATCGGAGCGCCGGTTCTCGGCCGTATGGTGATGGCGCAAAATACTCAAAGCTACGAAGTCGACGGCTTAATAGTCCCAACTCACGTGCCCCAAAGGCGCGCGATTTAACTCGTCGCGATATGATCGCCACTGTGGCATAAATTTATTCATGTAACCCGAGAATTTTTCATTATGTTTACGTTCCAGGAGGTGCACGATTTCGTGGGCCACAATATATTCAAGGCAGCGCTCGGATTTTTTTGCCAGTTCCAAGTTTAGCCAAATTCGACGCGCTTCAATGTTGCTGCTTCCCCACTTGGTTTTCATTTGCTTGATGCCACAATCCGCAACCTGCACGCCGACTTTTTCTTCCCATTTGGCAATTAATGGTGGGATAACGGCTCTTAAATGTGCCCGATACCACGCAAGGATGACGCGCTCTCGCTGCGTCGTTGTACTTTGGGAACGGGCAAAAAGGTCGATGATCTTTTTGTTACGAACAATCACCAGGCCTGCGCCATCGTGCTCAATCACATTCAGCCGATAGCGCGCGCCTTGAAAATAGTGACTTTCTCCACTGATGTATTCACGTTTTGATTCGCGTTCCTGCTCGCTGAATTTGGTTCGCTGGCGCTTGATCCATGAAAGCCTTGAAATTACCGCTAAGCGCACGGCTTCATCATCCACAACGAGAGGCGCTGCAACGCGAATTCTGCCGGTGGGCGGGTAGACTGCCAGATGCAGATTCTTGATTTTCTTGCGAACAATGTCCACCACAAGACCATTCACCACGATTTGATGCATTTTCAATATTCTCGTTGGTTCTTGACCAGCTCAAAAATTCGCTCTGCTTCCGCTTCGGCGCTCATGTATTTCTTGATAATGTACCTGACTTCGCGTTCCTTGATGACATGTCCACGCCAGTCGTCTTTGCGGGTAGCGAGGATTTCGGTATCCAGCGCGATCGCGAGTTTTTCATTTTTGCCCAGATTATCGTAGAGCGCGCGACGGGCGGCGGTGTTCAGTACTTTGGAGTAGGTGACGCCGCTGGTCGGGTTTTTGATCCTTTGGGTCAGTTCAACCAATTTTTCCAAATATTTTTCATATTCACCTGCCCCCGTTCTGCGCTCTTGAATCAAACTATCCAGCAAGTCTGACATTCGCTCGTAGTATCGTGGATTTATGGGGTGCTCGTCAATGATGACTTTTCTCAAATTGTTTTCAATCGTTTCCGCCATCGCCGTTTGATTGCTCGCAATCCCTTCGGGCAATTCATTTACAGCATCTACGCCGCGTTCGACGATAAGCTGGATCAGCGTCATGTCATCGAAGGCGGAGATTTTGCGGCTCTCCTCGGCGCGGATGTAGGTATCAATCAAGTGGCGCATGGCGGGTTCGTACATTTTCAGATCAATGTAGTCGCCGCTGGCAAGCTTGATTTCGGCGCGTGCTTTTTCATAATGATCAACTTCTCGTTTGATCGTCTCGATTTCCTGCGCAGCATAACCCGCCTCAGTTAGTTCGTTGGCAAGGTTGGCATAAGCTCGGATAAGCGAAACCGTCAGTTTGTAGAGCGCGATGCGTTTCGGTTCGTTTTCTTTGAGCGCATCTTTATCCGATGTGTCTCTGGCACAAAAGTAATGCTGGTAGTCCAATATGCCTTTGGGCGGTTCCACCGCTTCGCACAAGGCTTTGATGGCTTCGCGCGCTTCTTCGAGTCGTTCTTTGGCCTTCTCGAGGCGATCAGTCAACAAGCCCAGCACGTCTTCTTTGTCATAGGAATCGAAGGCGCCTGATGTGTAATCCGTGATCGAGCTTTCGAGACTTTTGAACAGGTCTTTGTAGTCGATCACGTAGCCGTATTCTTTATCATCGCCGTCGAGGCGATTGACGCGGCAAATTGCTTGAAACAAACCGTGGTCGTGCATTTGCTTGTCAATGTAGAGATAGGTCGCCGGCGGCGCGTCGAAGCCGGTGAGAAGCTTGTCCACCACGATCAGCAGTTTCATCTGCCCCGGTTCTTTGACGAATTTCTCCTTCACTTCTTTTTCGAATCTCTCAACGTCTTTGCCATTCAACATTTTGTTATAGATTTCGAATTTCCGGAGTTGTTCTGTTTGACCTTCACCGCTGTCTTCCCCTTTTATGTCTGCGATGGATGGCTTGTAAGAGGTGATAATCGCGCATTTCTCGAAGCCATGCGCCAGGAACAACTCATAGAACTTGCACGCCTGGTAAATGCTGCCCGAAACCAGCAGGGCGTTGCCCCGCTCGCTTTTCAGGCGGTCTCTGGTTTCAAAGTCCAGCAGGATGTCCGCCACGATTTTGTCCAGTCGCGACTGTGCGCTCAGCACTTTTTGCATCGTGCCCCACCGCTGCTTGAGCAGGGCGCGGGCAACGTCATTCAGCCCTTTGGTTTTTGCTTCAAACCACAAATCAATCTTTTCTTGCGAGGTAATATTCTGATCGATATCGCGGGCTTCATAACGCAAATCGAGTACCACCTTATCTTGGACGGCCTCATCGTATCTGTAGGTGTGGATGTAACTGCCAAAGACTTCGATGCTCTTTTGTTTATCAGCCTTCAGCAGGGGTGTGCCAGTGAAACCAATAAACATCGCAGTAGGTAGGATGCCTTTCATAGCGTCGTGGAGTTCACCCGACTGCGTACGGTGGCACTCATCCACAAAAACGTAGATATCGCCTTTGGCTTTGAAATTCTTTGGCAGGCTGTTTTTCATATCTTCAATATAGCCTTCGATGTCGCCCTCATCTTTGCCTGTAAATTTATGGATGAGCGAGCAGATGAGCCACGGCTTGGTAGCGTTGAGTTTGCCAACCAGGTCCGCTCCGCTTTTGGTGCGATGGATTTTTTCACCCGCCCCAAAGAATTTGCCCTCGATTTGTTCGTCCAGCTCGATGCGATCGGTAATGATCAATACCCGCGCGCCAGTAACATTTTCCCGAATCCATCTGGCAAGCCAAAACATTGTGAGGCTCTTGCCGCTGCCTTGCGTGTGCCAGATGATGCCGCCTTCGCGTGTGCGGACGCGTTCCTGCGCGGCCCTGACGCCGAAGTATTGATTGTGGCGGCAAATCTTCTTCGTGCCGGCGTCAAAAACGATGAAATCGTGGATGATTTCCAGAAACCGTTTTTTATCGCACAGTTGGAGAAGGGCGCGGTCAATGGGTAGAGACGCAAAATTCTGCGTCTCTACCCACGTCAAATAATATTTCTCAGGTGTTTCGATGGTGCCATAGCGCAGACCCTCGGTGTCATTCCCCGCCATGACAAATTGCATGGTGGTGAAGAAATGCTGGATGAAAATCTTTTTCTGATTATCCAGATTCTGGCGGATGCCCTCACTGACCGAGACGGTGGAGCGTTTCAGTTCCAGCACGCCGAGCGCGATGCCGTTGACGTACAAAACAATATCAGGGCGTTTGTCGTGCTGACCGCTGACGGTCACTTCTTCAGCGATGGCAAAATGGTTTTTAAGCGGTTCGTCCCAATTTATCAGCCAGACGGTTTTGCGGTTCTTGCCCGTGTCGGGCTGCACTTGCACGCCGTAACGCAACAAACCGTACACTTCTTTATTGATGTCGTAAAGGCTCTTGTTCTGGTCGGTCGCTGCCTTGTTAAGCTCATACAGGGTTTTGGTGATGAGCGTTTTGCCGACCTTCTGCTTTTTCAAGAAAGCGCGCAGAACATTCTCTTCGATGTTGCGGTTATAGGGGCGGTCTTCCCAGTTTCCGAGATAATTGTATTTCAGCGTATCGCGAAATAATTTCACGATACGGTTTTGGGTGGCGCGTTCTTTTTGGCCGATGGCGTTCATGGGTTGTGCCGTCCTGGGGTGCGTTGCCGGGGCTGCGCTGCATAAAATTTATCCTCCGCCCAATTTTGCGGGTTGTTGATGATGTATTGCCGAATACGTTCATGTTCTTCCGCGTTGCGGATGACATGGTCATGATACCGCGCCTGCCACGCAAACGGGATATTATTCTGGCGGGCAAATTTCGTTACGCCGATTTTGTACCCGCGCACGATCGATGCCAGGTTTTTCGATTGCGGACCGAATCGGTTTTTGGGTTGGGGTGGTTCGGGTGGTCGTTGTATTTGTGGTATTTGTAGAGACGCAAAATTTTGCGTCTCTACGGCCGTTGCGTCGGGATGGTCATCCGGTTTATCAATCACCAAAACCCCATGCACATGATTGGGCATGACCACAAATTCATCCAACACCACGAACGGGAAATGTGCGGGGATTTCGTTCCAGCAATCTACCGCCGCCTGCCCCAACGGGGTCAACGTCATCGCGCCATCGGCGATTTCGCCAAAATGGTGGGCGCGGTCGGCGGTGCAGATGGTAACGAAATACGCGGCGTTGCGGCCATAATCCCACGCCGCCCAGCGTGCGCTGGGGATGCGGTATTTGCCTTTGAATTTGTCCATCACACCAGCCTGATTTTTCCCGTCAATAATTCCTGCATCATGCCCTGTTTCAGCAGGCGGGTTTTCTCGCGCCGCTGTTCCAGCGCAGCGATTTCGGCATCCATATCTAAAAGGATTTCAGCAATGGCTTGTTGTTCCTTTTTTTCGGGAAAGCCTAATTCCATTGGCGCTAAATCACTTGAGTGGACATGTGGTTGAGCGCCACCCGTTTGCAACTTATGAATTTTATCTTGCTTCAATATCAATTGTTGATAGATGAACTCAATTACATAGCCTGCACTTTCTCCGATAGTACAACAATCAGAAGCAAAAATAGGTGAATCAAAGAAGGCAACATATCCAGCATTTGCCCCTGATGCGCTAATAGTGATAGTTTTTCCAATTCGATTTGTCTTATTGTGGTAATAGGCGGGTTGCTTTCCTCCAGCAATGACAGGGACATTGCCGTTAATAGCATCTTTTTCAGTTATTAATTGTCCCTTCTTGATTTCTGTAATTTCTCCAAGTTTACGTGTATTCCATTGCCCGCTAAATCCAGACAGGCGTTTCTTACCTGTCAATAACTCTTGCATTGCGCCTTGTTTGATGTTGCGCTTCTTGGCGATGAGCTGGTTCAAGGCGTCGGTCAGCGCATCCATATCGCTCAACGCTTCCCCGATTGCGCGCTGTTCGGAATCAGTCGGAAATGGAACCGCAATCATTCTGATTAAGGTTGTATTTAAGTTCAACTGGTCGTTTCCAGTTGCGACAACTTCACGAAGCCTCTGTGTCTGCGAGTTTAGGTAATGACAAAGAAAACGTTTGTCTCCCTCGCTCAGATTCAAAATAGCTGCGATGCCATCATTTGCACAGGAAGTAACCGAGAGTATTTTTGCAACTCCTAATGTTTTCGCACCACTGTTTGCGATGATTAGCGTTCCCTGTTGAAGCGTGCGGCTATGCTTCGCCCCCTCTTCGGTCAAGTACCCAACCGTGTCGCTGACGTAGAGCTGGCTGGCAGGAATATTAGTCAGCGCTGCAACTGTGAGCCATGGAATGAAGCTACCATTGAAGTATTTTGGATCACCTGCTGGCCGCGGTGAGCCACCACGGACAACTAGGCCCAAGTCATCAAGCCTTTTGACATCCCACTCTTCAGGGATCACTCCCACCTCGGTCTGCTTATAGCCTGGATTCAGTTCCATACGAACCCCATCTTTTTCAGGTGGGCTTCCACCTTGTTCGTTAATTCTTCCACGGTCTGGGTCTGCTTCTGCAGGGGCGCAGCGTAGCGCTCCGCCAGTTCCTTGATGCGCGCGGTCAGGGTTTGCGAGATGCGATCTAGTTCGCTTTGCACAGTGGCGGCGAGCGTTGCCAGCCATTTGTCGTCCACCACAAGCGTTTTCACTTCGGCTTCGCTGAGTTGTTTGTACTTCACGGCAACTTTTTCATCCAGCGCCTTTTGGGCGTCTTTCACTTTCTTGTCAGCTTCGGATTCTTTTTCAATCAGTGCAAGATACTCATTCAAAATAGATGCAAGGTCTTGCGTCTCTACGTCACCATCGCCTTCGATTTCTTTCAGGCGCGTTTTGATGTTACCTTTGCTGATGTTACCCTTTTCATCTTTGACTTCTTCCAGCAGTCCATCTTCGCCGCTGTGCTCTTCCTTCAACTCATCCATCCTGGCGGAAATGGTTTCTGCGTCCGCTTTCAATTTGTCAATGGCACTTTGTTCATCGGCGAAATAACGCGCAACAATCAATGGCGGTGGTATTAGGTCGGCTTTGTATTTCGATCTGCCAATCACCAAGTCCGGTTTCTCCCTGGTCTTCTTGTTCTCATCTTCAATGACCAACCTGAGCCTGCGAGCATTCAACCATCCTTCAATGCAAATCATGTAAACATCGTCTTGCATGGTTTCGGTCCAGTAGGTCATCAGGTGCTGGTACACATCGTAATTATCAACCAGACTGGCTTCGCCAAATGCGGCCAGCAAATCCTCGGCTAAGGCTTCAATCAAGGCTTTGGGATGAGAACCGACTTTCAATCCCATGAGAAGCGGAGTATTTTTCTTTTTCCATTTAGAAAAAAGCGATGTGATTGTTTTGTTGTAGGCTTCAAATTCGGGATGCGCGAAGATGGTCGCCTTGACGTGCTCCGTGTCCACTTTCATTCGGCTATAGCCTTCGCGATCGCTCGGCTCAAACAATTGCTTCCGCAAGGTGGGGAACACTTTCCAATATGCGCTCATGTTGTTAATGTCACGATTGGGAATGCCGCCGAGCAGATGCGCTGAAATATCCTGCAAGTCTTCTTCTTCGGTGTTGTCAATATAGCGCGGGATGTTCGAATTATAATCGTTCTTGGGATCGCCGATTTCAGACAGCGGCACCATGCGCGAATACTTGGGGATTTCGATTTGCTTGGTAAACACATCGACGATTTTGTGAATGTCCTGATGGCGCAAGCGGTTCTTGTTGCCGTCCTTCACAAAACCTTTGCTCGCGTTGATCATGAAAATGCCCGCGCGTCCGGCAGCGTTTTCTTTATCCAGCACGATGATGCACGCAGGGATACCTGTGCCGTAAAACAGGTTGGCAGGCAAACCGATGATGCCTTTGATGTAACCCTTGCGAATGATATTTTTTCGGATGTCGGCTTCAGCATTGCCGCGAAACAAGACGCCATGCGGCAGGATGACCGCGCCTTTGCCCGTGCTTTTCATCGAGCGCAGGATGTGGAGCAAGAAGGCATAATCGCCGTTCTTCTTGGGCGGGATGCCGTCTGCAAAGCGCCCGTACAGATCGTGCTCGGGGTTGAACCCGTTTGTCCATGCCTTGTTTGAAAACGGCGGATTGGCGACGACAAAATCAAAAACTTTGAGGCGCCCATCTTTTTCTTTGTAGTGTGGCTCGGAAAGTGAGTTATCTTTCCAAATTTCTGCCGATGGGCTGTCATGCAAAATCATGTTCATGCGGGCTAACGCGGCAGTGGCGTTATCCATCTCCTGCCCATAGATGCTGATTCTTGCGCGTGCCTCATCGGCGGCTTTGAGCAGGAGCGAGCCGGAGCCGCACGTGGGATCATAGATGGTTTGATTCGATTTATCAGCCGCGCTAATTCCAATAACCTAGGCAATTACACGCGAGACTTCTGCGGGCGTGTAGAACTGTCCCTTGCTCTTGCCGCTTTCGGTGGCAAAGTGGCGCATGAGATATTCGTAGGCATCGCCCAGCAGGTCATCGCCTTCGGCGCGATTTCTGGTGAAATCAAGAGCAGGGTTTTCAAATATGGCAACAAGATTGGAAAGGCGATCTTGCATTTCCTTACCTTTGCCAAGTTTGTCTGAATCATTAAAGTCGGCAACGTCAATTACGCCCTTGAGATCATTTTCTCCCGCGAGCTTGGAGATGATCTTGTTCATCTTGTCGCCAATGTCTTTGCTTCCTTTCAGGGCGACCATATCTGCAAAGCTGCCGCCTTTGGGAACCACGATCAACGCATTCTTCCGGCCTGCGTATTTGTCGGAAACATATTTGACGAACAAGAGAACGAGGACATAATCTTTGTACTGCGAGGCATCCATACCGCCGCGTAGTTCGTCACAACTTTTCCAGATGGAGGAGTAGAGTTCAGATTTTTTGAGCGCCATTGAAAATCTTTTTTCTATGGGTTTGGGAGTTGTCCGGAGGGCATTTGATCTGAAAATCTTATTACCAAGAGCTGAGCAAGCCAACTGAATTAAAGCGGCTTAACAAGGATTCGATGGAACGGTCGTTGAGCTGTGGAAATGCTAGTACCATCCTTGACACCCCGAAGAAAAACATCTGCTACTGAAGTGATCGTTCGGAGGTGGTAAGCAAAATGGTATGGCGATTCGTTGGCACAGATTGCAAAAATTTTACAGAAAAATCAAGCCCCAATTTCAACTACTCACATCTCCGGCGGTTGAAAAAAACTTCGCCAGCGTCACCCGGCGCTGGCGAAGTTGTCGGAAATCAATATACAGCAAACGTCAATGACATCAAGTCTCCACTCCTCTGAACATTCCTTACTTCTGCAGCGTCATCCGTCGCGTCTCGGAAAAACTTCCGGCTTTGATACGATAAATGTAGATTCCGGTGGACACGACTTCGCTTTGTTCGTTTCTCCCGTCCCATAGCGCCAGATGCTGGCCGGCGAGTTTCGTTTCATCAACCAGCGTGCGCACCAGCTCGCCGAGCAGATTGTAAACGCGCAATTGCACGTGTACGCCGCTGCTCTGCGTATCCGGCACGTCGAAACGAATCGTCGTCGATGGATTGAATGGGTTCGGATAATTTTGCGCAAGATGAAACGCTTCGGGAATGAATTGCAAATCCAAAACATGATCCACCTGCTGCACAACATCCATCAGCATGAACTCGGCGCCGGTTCCTGCGTCTCCATCAAATGCGATGAAAATGTCGTTCTCAATTTCTCCCGCTCTTAAATACGGATTTAGATCGATCGTCACCGTGCCTTCGAACGGCATGCGGTACGCATTGATTTCATTCCCGCCTTGATTCGCTTCGGAGAACAATGCGAATCGCTTCTCATTCAACACGACGCGGATTTCCCGAAGGCCATGATTGTTGACTTGCAGATAGCGATCCATGCTCGGGAAAGTGAACGAATGCTGGCGGCTGCCGTCGGTCGAAAGAGTAAGCGCGACCGGATCGCAATTCACTTTGTTGCCGCACACGTCGAAGCCGTCGATGGAGAATCCCATCGGCTTCGCCGGGTCGATGGCATCGAGCCTGAACCGAGCTTTCCTGTCGCCAGTATCAAAGGGAGAGACGGTGAGCGCGGCGTTTTTGAGCTTGACCGGTTTGATTCTCGCCATACCGCCTTCGCTGTCGGTGAAGCTTCCGGTGATAACGGTGCCGTTGAGCTTGAACTCGCAGGTCGGAACAATGTCGTCGCGGAAGACAGTGATCGAATCCCGGCAGGCAACTTCCCGGCCGCAGCTATCGACAAACGTGCTGGTAACGATGATGAGATTGTCTCCCGAAGCCATAGGAACACGCGCCGTGAGTATGCCGCCCAGCATATCAGCCGGTATGCCGTTGACTTTGGAAGCAAAAATCGGAAGGGCAGCGCTGTCGGCGATGATACTCGCGCTGACGGTGAGTGTATCTTCGCAGACAATCGCGCCACTTTGCGGAGAGGTGATTTGTACCTCGCAGGTCGTGATGGAAGATGGCTGCTGGATTCGAATGCTGTCTTGACAGGTCGATCTACTGCCGCAGCTATCCTTCACCGTGCAAAAGGCGATGATGAACTCGACATCAGGATTCAACGGGATGGTCGCCGAGAACATATCGTCATGAACGAGCGCCGGAACTCCATTCACGAAACACGCAGTTATGTACGGCGGGACGCCGCCGCTGATCGAGTGAGTACCATGAACCGTCACGCTGTCGCCGCAAACAAGCGCGCCGTCAGCAGGCGAGGTAATTTGCACTTCGCAAACCGGCGGCGCTGGTCGCTCTACACGAATGGTGTCCTGGCAAAAAGATTGGCTGCCGCAACTGTCGGTGACCGTGCAGGATGCGACGATAAATTCTACTCCCGGCTCCAAGACGATGGTCGCCGTGAATTCATTGCCAACAATTTCTGCCGGAAATCCATTTACTTCGCACGCCTCGCTAAGAGGGGGAAGTCCGCCGGTGATGTTCGTTGTTCCGGTGACTGTGAGTGTGTCGCCGCAAATAAACGCGCCTTGCAGTGGTGAGGTGATTTGCACTTCGCAAACCGGCGGCGCCGGTCGTTTGATGTGAACGGTATCCTGGCAAACGGTCTGGCTGCCGCAACTGTCGGACACGCTGCAGACGGCGATGATTGATTCAGCGCCCGGCCCAAGGACGATTGTCGCCGTGAACGTGTTGCCAACCACCTGAGCCGGCACGCCATTGACCACGCACGTGGAGCTGAGAGGCTCAAGCCCGCCGCTCACAGTTGTTGTCCCAGTGACCGTGACGCTATCACCGCACACGAATGTGCCTTCCAGCGGCGACGTGATTTGCAGATTACACGCCAGTGGGGGGGAGGGCATGACGCGCACGGTGTCGGCGCAGGTCGTTTGCTGTCCGCAGCTATCGACGACCGTGCACGTGGCCACGATGACCTGAACACCGGGAGGCAGCGTGACGATTGCCGTGAATGCATCACCGAGGAGGGTCGCCGCGACACCATTGACAAAGCAGGTGACGGCATATGGTGGAACTCCACCGCTCACGGAGTGAGTGCCTTGAACCGGCACGCTATTGGCGCAGACCACTTGGCCGGCGACCGGCGTGGAAATGTCGACTTCACAAGCCAGCGGCGCAGCTCGAACCACATGGACCGTATCGGTACAAACACTCTGCTGGCCTTGACTGTCGATCACAGTGGATTTTGCAATCAATGAATTATCTCCGACTGCAACCGGCACCGTTGCCGTAAACGTTGAGCCGGTGACGATCGCAGCAATGCCGTTCACTTCACAGGTGACGTTGTAAGGTGGCTGGCCGCCAGTGACCGTGATCGTGCCGCTCACTTCGACGCTGTTTGAGCAAATGTTGGAATTGGCCTGCGAGGTAGTGATCTTAACATTGCACGCGAGCGGCTCGACGCCTCCTTGAACCGTGACCGCTCCATCGTTGATGGTTAAGTTCTCCAGCAAGCTTCTGAACAACGAATTGAACATCGCTGAAAAACTTAAATCAAGAACCGTCGATGAGCCTGGAGAGCCAATGACTTTGAAATTCACATTGAGGACGTTGATCTTTGCCGGATCGACGCCGCCGGCGCGAAAATCATTCCAACCCAAGCTGCCGTTGACGGCGTTTGTTGTGTCGATACTTGGATTGTTCCACGGCGCCGGCGCCGCTGTAAAACCGATGAACTTGATCACTGCCGGATTCCATGCGAGACTGGCGAAATACGAGTTCAAGCGATTGTCAGGCGTTTGCACGCCGCGCATGTCGATGTTGATGGCGACTGTGATGATGTCGTTTTGAAGAGGAGTGGAATTGGTGGGGACGCTCTCGGCGACGACGTGCCCCTGAATTTGCGCCTCAGCCTGCGCAGTGAAACCGACAAGGGAAATGATTGAAACCCACGATGCAAGTGCTCGCCCTCGCCAAAGGACTTTTGACCATCTCATGTGGTTTCCTCCAATGAGTCTGCGACGTAGGTCCCTTACGTCTGGTTTTAAAATGAACGGTGTATTAAAAAATCATTTTCATAATTCACAATGTAGGTTCAAGCCGATTGTGTAGTCCAAAAGAATATCATCGAGCGGGATTCTCACGAGCACGCCCGGAGAAATGTGCTCAAAAGCCAGTTTTGCCTGCGCGCTGATTTGATGAATCGTGCTTTTTGCAAACCCGGCGCCGGAAGTGAGCCACGCCCGGCCGTTGAACGCGCCGACAAGTTGGAGCTTGCTCACCGCCAGTTGCGCCTCGCCGCCGTAGAGGAGGTACATCTCGCCATCGTTTTGTCGCAGCTTGTAAACGGTAGAGGTGAAAAGATTGCCCCCTTGCTCGGCCTTGACGTTGAACGAAAGCCCGCCGTAGGGATGAAGGGTAAATGAGCCGCCGCCGACTTTCGGCTTGATCATACCGACAAGCGCGACGATGTCGGGAACGAATGCTTCCTGCCGATCGATGTCTGCGAGCGAGCCGATGAATCCGGCGAAGCCATTCTCGACGATGGGGATGCGCATCACCGCCTCGAGAATGATATGCTCGCGTTGAAATCTCAGTCCGACGGCGGGATTACCGATGGTCTCATCTTTGGTCGGCACCGGGGAGTCTTTGAGCTTGCCGAATGCGAAAGGAAGCTGGCCGACGAACGACACGCCTTGCCAAACCGGCAAGTCTATTGTAACGAACCATGCCGAGGTCAAGGCGGTGGGTTTTGCGCCGCCAAATTTGAACTGGGGGTGCAGCGCTTCGATGGTGATGGATTGCGCCATTGCCATGACCGGCAACAGCATCAGTGTGATGAAGCTCAGAAGTCTTTGCATGGACGACCCTCCTGGGTTCTTACATCATGACACCGCTTAAAGTACCGCGTTTTGCGAAGGATGCGGAACGAGTGTTGGTGATAAGATTGGTGAAATTCGCAGTTGCTGGAGCGATGGAAGGAGTGCTGTCTCGCCATCAAGCCCGAAGCAAAATCTTTTTGGTTTTCATATGTCCTTTCAGATTGTGAAACTCACTCTACTTTAAATCTGATTCGTACTACTCCATCGTCGCGTTTTTCATGGCTGGAGATGAAGAAGCGCCCGATCTCAGATGTGAGATCGACGTGTTTGCCGGAGCAGGGCTGCGCGTCGAAGTCGCCGATGCGCACGATGCGGATGTTTTGCTCATCCGGGGGCACTTTCCAGAGATCGAATTCGCCGGCGGCCTTTCGCGAAAGAAGTTCTTCCGTGACGCGATGATCTTTGGCGATTTGCTCATTGACCTGAATTTCGATACGCAGGAAATCTTCTTCGCTCAACTCTCGTGCAGGTTCATAATCGCACTTTGTTTTCTTTTCACCAAGATGAAACTCTATATTGCGCGGCGCACCGTAGAATTTTCGCATCACCGCCGAGAGCAGGTGTTCGGCGGTGTGCATACGGGGGAGTTTGTCGATCGCCATAATTTATTTAGTCGGCGTTTG